>Ga0247837_1003124_pt1 | contig 29646 bp, 16 predicted proteins | sample LaCtaG_2_FD_187115 | JGI IMG/M metagenome (GOLD analysis project Ga0247837, IMG submission 187115) | Freshwater microbial communities from meromictic Lake La Cruz, Castile-La Mancha, Spain - LaCruzMarch2015_14.5m | ecosystem: Environmental > Aquatic > Freshwater > Lake | place: Spain: Castile-La...
CGCCAGTAGTCTGCAGTGTCACTACGGTGATATAAAGGCTGCAATTATTCTAATCACATAGGCGAGACTTTCTCCTGTCCACTGAGTTGTCTCCTGCCAAACAGACTCCTAGTCCAGCACCTCCACCAGCACAGTCCACTGCCGCTCCCTCACTTCCCTGCGCTGCTGCAGGGCTGTGCACACCCGGAGAACTGAGGCAGAGACCTTTTATGGCTTGCAGGAGTGTACACAGCAACTAAGCCTGCTTTGTTGACAGCTAGGAATGTGAGTAGTTTGCGCACACATGTGCCTGTTCGCAGGGAGTGTAGCACTGCGCCGTCCTTCGTAGTCCCATCGACACTGCCACTTGCAGTTTCCACTGCTTCACTCCCTGTTGATGTCCTCGCAAGTGCCAGACAAAGGACTGCCCAAGTCTACTGGAAACTTCCATAGAGTCGTGTCCTGACTTCCCACATAGTCACTATCCACTCCCATACAGCAGACTTTATCAATATGGAAGGAGATGGAAACCAGCTGTTGGAACTTGTCCAGGGAGTGGATTTTGAAGCTGTTGTCAGGGTGCAAGTAGAAGGAGTGGAGTAGCAGCTGGTCTGGGAGAGGTGCACTCCTTCAGGACAGCGGAAGTGCTGTTTTGGGCCCAGACGCGCAGATGTTTTGGGCTTTGCTCCCAGCGCCAACACTCCAAACTGCACCACCATAGACCGCTTCACACCGTACAAGCAGTCCAGAGAAATGCAGACAGCCAGGCCTCCACAGTGTGCAGTATATCCACCCTGTCACCCAGGCGATAGAGGACTGCTTCTATGGCTTGTACTGTGACTAATTCAACTCTGTGCAGTGCCTCGTTAATGCATTTCAGTGATTATTTGGAAGCCAGTGGAGTGCAGGTTATTCTAAGGCGGGACAAGAGACATTTCTGCCGTATCAAGTCAAAACAGTAGTGACTGGGTACCGATATAGCCGGCAAAAAGCGCTGCGCCAGGCCTTAAAAGCCACTTCCAGCAGTGAGGCTTTGAACTGGATTTCCTATATACAAACCCTTTGGACTTCCCTCTATATTCCTTATTAGACGTCCAAAATACCCCCAAACCTGCGAAAACAGCCAAATCCAACGCTTTGTGAGACATATTGTCCTGGATTGCTCGCAAGAACACACTCATATACTAGTGCCTGTACCAGCCCGCAGTCCTCATCGCAGACTTTGTCTGAGTCAGTCCAAATTGCGAAGACTGGTGTCCAGCAGTAGGGGAAATGACTAGTTTAGAGCAAATTACTTGCTTAAATTCGGGCTTTTTTGGCTGTTAGGAGACTGCTGATGAGGGCGATGATGTCTATGCACAGAGGAGTCAGCCTGAGTAGTGCTTACGTCCCAAAGACCCAAATCGGCCATAGCACTGTAAACGCCCACCGCTCTAGCACGAACCACAGCAAAAACACAATTCCGAGGACGTGCAGAAACAGTTCTTCCTACCACTTACGCATCGCAGCAGCCCTGTGAAAGAACAGTGTCGCTCCAGTCAGCATCAAAAATAGCTCAAGCACTAGGCAAATAATCCCTAGGGAGGCCGCTGCAAGGATCGACTGCTTCGCCTGTAGGTATTCGTCGCTTCCAGACCCCGCAGAGTCGCGGATGCCTGGGTAGATGTTGTTGTCCTTGGAGTAGGAAATCAGGATGAAGAGCAGGAGGTTGCCCATGAGGGAGAGGAACTTGGCGGGGATTAACTTGGCAGTAAATGCAGCCATTATGAAGAAGAGCAAAGGCTAAAGTCCCCAAAGCGGCCAAAAGATGTCGCGAACTGCCTAGAAATGCGCTATTTTAGCTAAAACTAGCGAACTGCGTCTGGCTGCTGGTCCGGCTTCGCAGGCGCAATAGTCTCCAGCGCATTTAAATCGCCTTCCAGCCTGACTATAGTGGGGTACGCACTTAAATCCATGTTTCTCCTCCTCGCATTGTAGATCTGAGGAAGCAAACAGGCATCTGCCCAGGTCAACTGGTCCCCAATGCAGTAAATTCCGGGAGTTTCAGTCAATAGGGCTTCTAAGGCTGTGAAGCCTTTAGCCATTGTTTCGATAGCCCAGGCGTCCTTGTTCCCGCCTAGTTTTTCTATGGAGTTCAGCACTGCCAGGTTCTGCAGCGGGTGGATTCCAGAGTTGATGATTTCGCAGATTTCATACATTTTAGCGGCTTTCACAGGGTCTGCAGGGACTAAAGCAGGCTCTGGGTACTGCTTTTCCAGGTACTGCAGGATAGCCAGACTTTGAGTAAGGCGGAAATCGCCTACTTCGAGGGTGGGGACCTGCTGCATCCTATTGACTTCGGCGTAGGCTTCATCCCGCTGGGCGCCTGTGAGGAGGTTCACAGGGACTATTGTATGTGCGACTCCCTTCACTGCGAGAACGATTCGGACTCTCCAGGCTGAGGAACTGCGCCAATAGCTGTAGAGCCGTACCTCCGCCATTGATGCTAAACTAGGTTAGACGGAGATGGAGACGGAGTTGGTTTCGACGTGAATGAGTCCGTGCTCGATCCACACGTAGGCAATCAAGCTCCAAGTCATAAAGGCCGTGAAGCCTGACATGAGGAAAAGGTAGAACAGGTTCTTAGGCGAAGTCCAGTGACTTCGACTCATCTTCACCTCCAGCACTCCTGCCTAGTCCTTACCTGGAATGAAGAAGAAGAACCAAGCGGACTGGGCAGCCAGGAGCGCCAGTATGAAGCCAACGTCCAGGTTGTAGATAGTGAGCAGCACTGGAATCAGCATCACCACCACTGTCATTGGCAAGTGCAGCACATGAGTGCTTTCCCAGTGCAGCAGCATTTCCACGGAAGCACTGCAGTGGGGTAGGAAAGTCGGGATGTCGATTATCAGAGAAACGCACATAATCACTCTTCCAACTGTCATCAGCACGTCGTATTGGTCGATTTGGAGGCCGGGACGGTCTGTGACGATTTCGGGAGTACTGCGGATGGCGGAGAGGTAGCCGACGAGGGCGAGAAAGGTGTAGAGGCCTTGCTCGATGCCGATGATCGTGTAGTTTATTCGCTTGAACCGGCGGCGGATAGGGTTGCGCAGCTTTTCGGAAATGGGGGCGATATTGGTGGGACAGAGGTAGGCTGCCTTGCAGATAGACATAGCGGTGAAGATGCCATTCCCCCACTTCGCTAACTTGATATCCCCCACATGTTCATAGAACTCAGGGTTCGCAGGCAGCTCCACCGCCAGCAAAATGGCAATGTACCCCAACCCCACAAAGCTCAAACACGCCAAAAACCGCAAGTTCTCATGATGCCGCATCAGCGCAAACAGCACCAAGCAAATGATATTGAACAGCAAAATAAAGGTAGTTCGCTGGTCGAACAGTCCGGGGAATATACTGAAAAACAGCCTTGCGACTGCTTAGGCCTTACCCATGACTTCGTAGAGTAGGAGATGGTCGATGGTGAACATGACAATTAGCACTGCCACGATTTTGGCAGTCCAGTGGCCGAGGACCTTTTCGGTCACTTCGAGGAATTCGGGCAGTTTGGTTCTTTGGGAAGCTTTGGAGACGGAGTGCATGGCCATCAGAGAGACGAAGCCGGTCAGTTGGATGATGAATAGGCCGAGGAGAAGCCCGGCTTCCTGGAGAATCAGAGGCAGGGAGAGACATACGCCACTTATGCCAGTGGTCATAAGGGACAAAACAGCACTGCCCAACGACCCCGACTCCAAGCTCCCAATCGTCCGTTTGAACCAGTTCTTTTTCCCCTTTATTTTCCCTTCTGCCAGCGGCTCTTTCAGCTTAAAATCGTCCATTTACCACATAGTCAGTCAAGTGGCCACATCATTGCCGACCATATCTACGCTAGAGCACTAGTTGGGCTTGGCAATGGAGTTGTTGGCTGAGGAGTGACGCAGTCGGTCATGGTACAGACTGCGTTTGACGGACTGAAGACTGCCGTAGCTCAGTCTTTCCCTGGCCAGTTGCGGCCCTTCCACCATTAGTTGGGTGCGAGACATTGGGACGGAGTCTTCCTTCGGCTCACTGCCCCGGACAGAGTGGGGAGTGGGAGAAAGCGGCACTTCTGTCGGGACTGGGGCCAGGGCTTCAGTCTGAGGACGAGGGTACTCTGGCGGAGTGGCGGGCTGCAAGCTGTCTAGCAACTGGGCATGGAAGGGCATATTGCTGCTTAGTGTGCCGCTTATTGGAGCGCGAGTGGTCCTCGCCTCCTTTTCCCTCTGTTTCGTGAGCTTGTAGTTGAGGTAAAAGGAAGCCGGCGTTTGCGTCATCTGGTCATGCACTCGCTTTCCTAGCAAGTTATAGTAGGTCTTCACACCTATCACAGGTCGCTTTTGCACAATAGCCGAACTAGGCTTCAGCAGCTCTCTGGGCTTATCCGCACCCACAGGCTTCGCAAGACAGCGATGATTCATCAGTAAGTCTTTCCCGCAGTCAGGGCATTTCTTCGCTTTTGGCCTGGGAACAGCCTTTGAAACTGCATTCGCAGGCTTAATGATGGTGCGGGAACTGGTCTTGCTCAGAGGCTTTTTGCCGTGCGCCGGGGCTGCGGTCTTTTGAGTTGATGGGATGAATTGGGCGAGTTCGGAAGGCTCGAGATTGTCGTCTGATGGCTCAGAATCCGAGCCAGAGGACTCCTCATCCTCCCCCTGATGCAGCAACTCTTGATCCCTCATGAGTTCCTTCAGCAGATTGCCTCGATTCAGGCCCGCGAGCATCTGAAAGACCTCCACAGGTCCGCTTTCCCCGCCGTAACTGTCAGTCCTCTGGCTCTGCACCCCAGTGGAAGTGACGGACTTCTTCACTGGGTTGGTGGTGCTTGTGGTGGGACTTCGAGGGATGTACCCGGGAAACCCGAAGTTCGCCAAAAGCACTAGACACAGGTCTCTGCCCATTTCCTGCAGAATCCCTCTATTGAAGTGCATCCCTGCGTACTTTCCCTATATGTCCATTACAGTATCCGGCCCCAAAAACGAACTTTCCAGCGTATAAATGCACGGAATTCGCGTTTCCTTGAACAGTGCGACTCTCATAGTCGCATCCTTGGACTTGGACATGTTGAACTTGCAGTAGGGGAAGTGGAAGACTGCAGAGGCTTTGGACAGCATGTAAGGAAACAGCTTGCAGATCTGGGGCTCTTCTCTCAGATTGCAGCCGTACATGAAGATGTTTTTCTTGCGAGAGTGGCCGTGCAGGTCGCAGATAAGGTCCAATTTGAAGTTGGAAGCGAAGGACTTGATCAGTCTTTTTGCATTGTAGATGACTGGATGGATGATTTTGTGCGGCTTTTTCCACCTCCGGTTCATATCTGCGCCTACAAGCGAGCACCGGTAGTTGCCATTTATGACTCCATCCGGATTGAGCATTGGAATGATTTTAAACACAAACTGGTCCCTCACTGCGTGTGCTTCCGGGGAACTGCCTGTGAGGAACTCCAACACGCCCTGCATCATCCAGCTGCCCACGGTCTCTCCAGGGTGCACTCGGCCGGTTATCACGATGCCCTTTTTCCGCTTGATTTGATCGGAAGTGCCGGAATTGGTGATAGTCAGGTAGTCGCACTTGTTGCCTGCGAGAGTCCTGCAAAGCGTCTTTCTCGTGAGAAATCTGGGTAAAAGGTACTTTTGGCAGACTTCGTCGCCTTCGAGTTTATCCAAGTAGGTCACTAGTTGGCTGTATGTATAGGGGAAGGAATAGGCGAAGTAGACCTCGTCCTCTCGATAGTGGAACTGATAGGTAAAAGACAGCGTGAAATGTCGTTTTTCGCTGTTTTCCCGCATCAGGCCGTTCGGGTAGTACAAATAGTCAGAGCCACCACGCTGCCAGCCAAAGCCTCGCTCCTTAAACCCTTTAATAGAGTACACCAGTGACTGCATGCCGTGGTTAAAGAGCGAGTCCGGCTTCACAAAGTTGGCAATGTTGAACTTGTATCGCACTCCCGTCTTCATATTCATGACTTTGAAGAAAAACCACTGCGTGTGACCTTTCGAGTTTATATCATTCTGCAGCAAAAGGTTGTACTCAGTGTCACTCACTCTCGCAGCTAGCTCCAAATTCCCGCTTTCAAAGCGAGATTCGAAGACTAACGTGGGGTCCTGAGGGTCTCGAGGACTGTAGAAAGGAGGCAGACTGGGACAGACCAGGGGAGCGAAGGTGCCTTCGAAGTTGCGCCGCTCCTCTGCATGCACGCGCAGCAGCAGTTTCTTCACATCGCAGAAACGAGCATTGAAGAAGCCGGCGCGAGTGGAGTTCTTGAGGAACTTGGTGATGGAGGTGCGGCGGTAGATGATGTCCTCTTGGAACAGCTTGCGCAGGGTCATTTCTGCGGGGTACTGCTCTGGGAAGGAGGACTTGGTCGTCTCGGCTCCCTGCGGCTCCAGTCGCTCCGAGCCTTCGAACTCGGGTAAGGTCCTGTGTGGTCGCTACAGTAAGGGTTCGTCATAGGCAGGCCGCAGGGGCTCTCTGGGCAGCACTTCCTTGGGCATGAGGGGAACAGCAGGCGGGATCAGGTCCTCGAAGTTGAAATCCTCATTGTGCAGAGCGGCAAGTGTCTCGCGCTCCATATCTTCCAGGTCTTCAGAGTCGCTGTGGGCGCTCTGCGGATCGGGAGAGGCTGAGGAGTGGGGATGGCTTCGTTGCATTCAAATACAAGAATAAGGAAAGGAATAGGGTGTTGGCAGGCTAAGATAGGACTGGAAACTAAGAAAAGGAGATTCTGAGGCGGATAAAAGGACTATTAGAAGCTGCAAATAGGAAAGATTTGCCTGTGGACTGGCTTACAGATCCCATGTTATGCAAGCATAGTCACGCTCTATTGAAATATCCTGTCTGTGCCTCCTTTGCAGTCCTACACATCCCCAGTTCCCATAGACCAGTTTCCCACTCACCCTCACACCGACTCCAAGTCCCCCACTTCCCCATCTTAGACCGCAATTCCCAGCATGCGGCTCAGCCTTTGGATGCGACGCAGCTTTGCCCTGGGCCCCAAGGTCTCTGGTAAAATGGTGGAACCCGCCGGAGCCACAGACGCCCTCTATGCCCGCTACGCCAATGTCTTCAAAAACGCAGTCCAGGGGCAGGTCGTCACTCGCTTTCCTCCGGAGCCTAGTGGCTTTCTGCACATTGGCCATGTCAAGGCCGTCATGCTCAACTACCATTATGCCAAGATCTATGGAGGCAGGATGCTGCTCAGATTTGACGACACCAATCCTGCGAAGGAGAGTGAAGACTTCGTGCAGAACATCAAAGAAGACCTAGTGCGTCTCGGCATAGTGGCAGATGCAGAGAGCAACACCAGCGACCACTTCGCCCACATCGAGCAAGAAATGGCCCGCATGCTCTCCCAGGGCGACGCCTACCTGGACAACACCCCAGTCGACGAAATGCGCAGACAGCGAAACGAAGGAATCGAGTCCTTGGCAAGAAGCCAAACAGTAGAGGAAAACCTGGCGTTATGGAGGGAATTCCGCCAGGGGCATAAGCCGGATTACTGTGTTCGTGGGAAAATCGATATGCAGTGTAAGAACAAATGTATGCGCGACCCTGTGTTTTACCGCTATAGCGACATACAGCACCACAGGACTGGCTCACAGTTCCTAGTCTACCCCACCTACGACTTCGCTTGCCCGCTAGTGGACGTATTGGAGGGAGTGACGCACACACTGAGGACCAGCGAGTACAACGACAGGAACGATATGTACTACTGGGTGCTGAGGAAACTGGGGCTGCGGGAGCCTACGATTTTCGACTACTCCCGACTAAGCTTCGTGTATACAGTCCTATCGAAGCGGAAGCTGCAGAAGCTAGTGAGCACTGGAGTGGTGGAAGGCTGGAACGACCCCCGCTTCCCCACAGTCCAGGGCGTCCTACGCAGGGGAATGCTAGTTCAGACCCTTCGCGACTTTATGCTGGATCAGGGTCCTTCCAAGTCCACAGTTCTGATGGAGTGGGACAAGATCTGGGCCACGAACAAGCAACTCATCGACCCAATTGCCCCTAGAATCACCTCAGTGTCCAATGAAAGTCTGTGCCTTATGGAGCTTGTCAATGGGCCGGAGGCTCCTGAACAACGCACGCAGCCGCTGCATCCGAAGAACGAGGCGCTGGGACAGAAAGAGGTGATTTACTACAAATCCGTGCTATTGGAGCACTCTGACGTTAGGGAACTGAGAGTAGGGGAAAAGATTACGCTGATGAAGTGGGGAAACGCTCTAATTGAAGCCATTGACGCTGCGCCCAGCGACACTTATAAGGGAGTGCCCTTCACAACGAAGCTCACAGCCCGGCTCGACCTGGACGATAAGGACTTCAAAAGCACCAAAAAGCTGACTTGGCTGCCCAACCTGCCAGACGCCCTGGCCCACTTGCAATTAGTCGAGTACAGCAACCTTATCACATCTCGGAAAGTCGAGGAAGACGACGACTTCGACTCCCTGATCAACCGCAACTCGAAGTTTGTGACCGAAGCCATTGGAGAACTGCACGCGAAAGGACTAAAGGAAAACGACATAATTCAACTGGAACGGAGAGGCTACTTTAGGGTGGATAGGGCGGGGGATGCCGGTACTCCTTGGGTGCTGATTAATATACCGGATGGGAAGACGAAGACGATGTCGGGACTGGATGCGAAGGTGGACCCGGGGTCGATTATCAAGGGGGAGGAGCAGGGACTGAGCAAGCGACAGCAAGCCCGCAAGGAAAAGAAGGAAAAAGGCGCAAAGAAGGCAGGCGCAGCGGAGCCCAGTAGCTAATTAGGCGTTTCCTTCAGACCAATGGGTGTTGAGAAAGAGGACTATTCCCCTATCCCCGCTACTTACCTCTAACTCAGTGAGTCACCAGAGCCTCCGCATCCGCCTGCGACTCGCGCGCACTCTCCAACTCCTGCGTATTCCTAACCTCCTCCGAGAAGGAATTCAAATGTCTGGGCGAAGCCGTAGTAAACATCCCCAGCGTTTCCTCCTCCCTCTCCTCCTCTTTCCCCACCTCCTGCAGCTTCAACTCATACAACTCCTGCATTGAGCTCAAAGCTGCTTCCCGCTTCGCAAGCATTGGAGTGAAGTCCTTGCCTTCATTCAGCATCCCGAAAGCGCCTCTTTTATGTCTGCGCACGAATAGGTCCTCGTCAAGTCCGTCCTTTACCTTGTTGATGTAGCCGAGTTGTCTGCGCAGGACTGGGACTTTGTTGATGACTAGAGTGATGTAGAAGCCGAACATCTTGCGGCCCCAGTGCCAGAGGAAAAACACGTTTGTTACGACGATGGCTACGAAAAGAGCCATTTTGGCGGAGTCACCGAGGTCGCCGGTTAGGAAGAAGAGGCCGCAGTAGATGGTAACAGTGGCGCAAAGGATACTTTTCAGCTCGATCGAATTTAGGTCTTTGGTCGTATAGGGCTGGACCTGGTCCTGCACATACAGGGCCAAAATGAGCACAAACAGCACACAAAGCGCCTGAATAGGTATCGATATGGTCGTAAGGAACACAGAACAGCAAATAATCGCGATTTTCCGGTACAAAATGACGAATTCCCAATAATAAGCATGCGGGCGGTAGCCATTGAATAGGAACCCCAGGCGGATTCTGATGGCAATGCTGAACAAATTCTTCTTATTTTTGACTAAATAAGCCAGACAAAGGGCAGGCACGCCTAACACCCACAGAATAATAGCCGGCATAGCGCAAGTCACTATATAGAACACATGTGTGTAGTCCCAACATTTCACATCCAATTGCTGCAGTAGGTACATCTTTCCGTCTATATCCATGCAGGTGAAAATGTTGAAAAGGTACTTGGTCAGGGTGGGGTGTGCGAGGAACAGCAGAATCACCATTGTGGCGATTAGGCTGTCCCTAGGGAAGTTGTCATATCGCTTGTAGCACTGAATACACACCCAAATTACACAGGAAACAGCCGCTAGGAAGACAGGGAGAACCGCCATTACTATCAACTTCCGGAAAACCACTATATCTGCATTTGCAGAGTCGGAAGGCGCTAGAAAGCAATCCACGGAAAAGGCCTGTTCTGTGAAGGAACCCGCACTTTCCTGTGCGGAAAAGAGCTGCAGGACTTGCTCAGGCCAGGCCAGGTTGAAACTCGCAGCCAAAATCACGATTTGCAGGTAGTTCATAAGGATCTTTATGTAAATGCTGGAAAGAGACTTGGTCCGGACTGCGGATTTGATGGTCGTGGAGACCATGATGCCGACAAGTATGGCCACTGCTAGGGCAATGAAGACTAGACGGACAGTGTTGATGTCTTGGTCGGGACATCGGGCGCATTCGTATTTGCTACTCCTGGAATAGCCGTTTTGGCAGCTTTCACACAAGTTCCCTGTATACCCAGTGGCGCAGTCGCCTGTTAAGGAAAGGCTATTGGGAGGAGTCGGAGACCCGGTGCACGCAGACACATACAAGCACTTGTAGAAGACTTCAGTGTCAGCTCGAGCCCGCCAGTAGCCTGCCCGCGGTACCATTGTGTAGTTCCCATAGCAAATTGCCTCATTTGGACAGTTGGTGCAGGCAGTACTGTTCGGGTCTAAGCTGTACTTGCCGGGCTCGCAGATTTGGCAAGTCACTCCCACGTGGCTTTCGCCCATGATGCAGTTCCTCATTTCTGCGGAGACGCTGATGGCGGGTGCGTAGAGCACTGAATCGAGTGCCTTTGTAGCTTTGGAAGTGTCTATGGCTGAAGTGCTCACTCGGACTTGGGCGGTTGTGCCGGGCTCTGCGGAGATAATGTACTTGTCGAAGGTGAAAATACCCTGCACTGCCGTGACTTTGGAAACTCCTGATACAGTGGTAGTGGCGACATCGACAGCTACCAGTTCCGCACTGCTGCTGTTATCCGTCGTCACAACGTTCCCATAGTGGTCCACCAAAGCCACCATCAGAGACTGAGTGGCGACCTGTCCACTCGCCAAATTCGATAGAGCGATTCCCTCAAGTCTCCTTTTCGAGCCAGTCACTTGCTGAATCGATACCGCGAAGGAACTGATATCCGCTGCATACTCCGCTGTATTTCCCCTAAAGGTCGTCTGCGTTACATTCGGCCGCACGTCCTGCCAAGCCAGAGCACCACCGCTCACATCTGCGTGGTTAGCAGCGAAGTAGCAGGCAGTGAAGTTGAAGATACAAGAGGGCATGTCTTTGCAGTCCGGCAGCACTGCTCCGCCCCTGCCCCAGTCGCCAGTGGAGTGGTCCTCTGGCAAGGTGGCGTTATTGGACTCAAAGGAGCAGTTGTTGTATTTGATGTTGATGTTGTTGGAGAAAGCGCCCCCGCCTCTCCAGGCTGTGTTGTAGGTAAAGGTCGTGTACTCCACCAAGTACTGGTTACTCACTACTGAGTCGGACTGAGTAGTCAAGTACAGTCCTCCGCCCCAATTTGCGGAGTTCCGGGTGAAAACAGAGTTCTGAATAATCACGTTTTTGCATCTAGTGCATGAAAAGGCACCACCTAAGACGCCTGTTCCATAGCTGAATTGCGACCCTACGATATACGCAGCCGTCAACTTATCCGCCTGAATCCCTCCTGACCCAAAGTAAGCAAATTGGCTGTTTTTGACTGTCAGCGTGCCTTCGGATATTAATCCAATCGCACTATCACTCGCACTCATGTAACTCATAGTGACCAGATCCAGCCAAACAAAGCACTTGCTATAGGCAATGAAGCCAGCGCCCGATAGAGCCGAAATTCTGTCCAGTCTGGAATTCGTCACTGTCAAATTACTGCCCACAATATTGAAAGCTCCGCCTGACTCAGCAGACCCTGCAGAGAAACTAGTATCAGTGAATACAGCTGAACTCTCTGTAGTCGCATATAGGAAGCCGCCCTGACTGCCTTGATGGTTGCTGAAGAAAGAACTGGTCACTGAAAGAGTAGAAAGGTTGAGGACGATGCCGGGGGTCAGGCCCCGGGCTGTGTTGCTGTTGATTGTCACGGAAGTGAGGGAGAGAGAGGAGGAAAGGAGGGAAATTACGCCGGAATTGGAGGCTGAATTGGAGGTAAACGAGGTCGAAAGGACTGTGGAGACAGGCGTAATGGAGCCTAAAATGAATATAGCTGCGCCTTTGTCATTGCAGGAATTCGATTCGAAAGCGCTTTCACTGATTTGAATCTGAGAAGCCTGCTCCATGAACACAGCTCCTCCCTTATCCTTCGCGAAATTGCGCGTAAATGCGCATTTGGAGCATTTAAACACAGCTGCAGTGGACAAGTAAGCAGCTCCTCCATGGTCCACAGACAAGTTGCTCACAAAGCTTGCAGCAGTCATCGTCACAATTGATGCATCTGCCAGGTCCAATGCACTGTCTGTATTTTGCGAAAAAGTGCTTTTCGTGTCCGTCCACTTCACATTCTCCACAGCAACTGCGATTCCTTTGTTGCTTTGGAAGAGACAAGAGACTGTGATTAGTGTTTTGACGATGTCTAAATCCAAGAGCGCCACCACTCCCACGGGGGAAGTGTTGCTTGTGAAGGAAGTTGAGGAAAGAGTCAGTAGAGCTGCGGTTTGAATAGTTGCGAACACTCCAGGGCCGATATTGGCAGTATTGGAAGTGAACTTGCAGTCGTTGATTGCTAAAGTACCGGAGTGGTAATAGACCGCGATAGTGCCTTTTTGACAGGTGTTTTGAGTGAAAGAGCAGGTTTGAAGACTGCTGTCTGCTGAAAGCACGATCGTAGCCTCGATGTATAGAGCTGCGCCTAGGGTCGCTGCGGAGTTGCTAGTGAAGGTCGAGCCAGTCACTGTGATTTTGTAAGGACGGGCGAGGTTCCGACTGGTCACAAACACTCCTCCGCCCTTCGCTGCCCCGCTCTTATTGCTCAGGAACGTGCATGCTTGCAACGTAAAAGAGTACTGCGCAGTCCCGCTGCCTACATCAGCATAGATCGCCCCTCCGCTGCCCTGCATAGCCTGGTTGCTTTCAAATATAGTGGCTGAAGCAGACAGTAGAGCCGTATCTTTCGCATAAATGCCTGCCCCAGAGGCTACTTCGTTACTGCTAAAGCGGCAGTCTGCCAGTGTGACTGATAGTCCTGGGCCGAAATACGCAATTCCCGTAGCAGCACCGTGCGTGTTTTTATTGCCGGAAAACACCAAATTGGAAAAGGACAAAGCCAGCGTTGTGTCTGTAACCGCCAATACCGTCCCTTCTATTTCAACTGCGGAATTCCCTGTAAAAGTCAGTGAACTCAGACTTAACGCTTTACTGGTCTTGGCAGCTTCTATGCCCGCTAATCCATCATTGCAGAAGTTAGCATTAAAAGTCGTTCCTGTGACTGTCACTCCAATGCAGCTTTGAAAGCTAAGAAGCTGCTGACAGGGACTGATGGATCCGTCTCGAATCGGCAGTTTTAAGTACGCGTTGGAGTCTGATATGAATTCGGAGACAATAAAGTCGTTATAAGTTTGAGTCTGCGATGCACCATTGCTGGTAATCAGGACAGAGTTCCAAATCTTGATATTCGCCATAGTCGTGAAAGTGAACAGAGACAGACCTAAATTTCCAGTGAAAGTCGTACTTTCGATACGTACAAATCGAGGAGAAAAGTAGCCTTGCACTTTGCTTCCATTAGGCAAAGCCACGGCTTTCGTCCATCCATCTGTGATGTCAGTGGTCATTTTCCCTGTGTAGGACAGGGCTATGAGGCTGGACTCGGCGGCCACGTTGTTGGTGAATTGGCAGGATTCGAGGTGGACATTCTGCATATCTTTGGCGTGGTTGGTGGAGAGAAGTGAAGTTTCTGCGAGGTTTTTGTCGAAAACAGTGCTTTTAAAGTAGATATGAGTGATCGCGAAGTCAATGACCTGATTGGAAGAATCCACACTTCTGACTAAGGACAAAGCCGGCGCTTTCACCGCTATTAGCACAGTCACTAAGTTGCTTCTAAACGTGCACGAGTCGAAAGTGACCGTTCTGAAGTTCTTTAAGGCTATCAGTCCCGTAGCTACCGCGGTTACTTTAGGATTCACCGCTATATTCTTCACAAAATTGACTGAAGTGAAGGATATGTCTCGCAGTCCATCAGCGTACAGGAACCCGCCCACTTCCAAACTCTCCCCGACTTCATATCCGTTGTTCAGGTAGGAAACTGTGCCGGACGTGTAGGTCAAACTCCCGCAGCCATAGGAAGAGGCACAGGTTTCCTGCATGATCACCGCTCCACTGTTGATACTGGGAATGATATTGGAGAAAGTTACTGCGGACAGGGTGATTGTGCCGCCCTGGCTGTATATAACCGCCTTCAGTTGATAGCGGATATTGACTACCTCTACATCTGATAGAGTCAGACTGCCAGCTGATTTTACCATAAAAAGGACCGAAGTATGATAGGCATTACACACAGTCTGCGGAGTGAAAGTCCCCACAGTCACTTCCTGGCCTCGGTCATCCACCAATACGTCCTCCTCATTGGTGTCTACGAGGGGACAGTAGGAGCACAGGTCCCCGGCACAGGCGGGAGGCAGCTGAGTAGCGCCATCAAACCGCACGTTGCTGAAGGTCACGAAGGAGTTGATGGTGAACTTGACGGAAAGGTCGGCTAAGTGAAGGGTAGCGGCAGAGGACGCGCAGCTGGGATGGTCATTCGACCCTGTGCACATGAGCGTAGTAATCAACAGATGTGCGTTCGAGTAGCCATTCGTGAGGATATCGGAGGCATGTTCAATGAGCAGTCCTTCCAGACTGGTAGTGTCGACGGGCAGAAGCTGGTGAGTGCCCTCCAGCAAGTAAACAGTGGTATACGCCTGGTAGTTCTGAGCAAGAGCAGAGGCTAATTGGAAGTACGGCTGGTTCCATGTGCCTTCGTTTTGCCCAGTGTTGGTGTTAGTGACGTACATGACTCCAGGACTGCTAGCTGAGCTGGTGTCGGTGGCGGGATAGCACAGGTACCAGTTCATTGAGTGGGCAGGCATAGCCCTAGGACAGGAGTTCGTGCAGTACGTGTAGACGTTATAATTGTCACACAGAATGCACTGTCCTGGGCCAGGTCCAAAGGCATAAGAACAGTCAGCCTCATGTCCTCCATAGTAGCAGGTGCCAAAGGCGTTTATGCATTGGTCACAATTTGGGTTGCAGGTCCTTTGGTCAACGAAGTCCCACATATCGGAGTAGCCGCAAGAGCTTTGGACGCTCTCACAGTTGTTCCAGAAGTCGAAAGCAGTGTCTAGGTTGCGGGTAGTCATTTGCCAGGAGACTGATATAATATGGTTATTATAGCCCCAGCAATCGTCATACTGGCAGTCAGGCACCAAGCACTGGAAGTCGCAAGAATCGTACATGTCGAAAGTGCACCCGGGTGCACAACCACAGTCCTTAGCATCATACCCGCAGGCTGCTGTGGTGCAGTCCGTATCACAGTTTCCATCCCCGATCATACTGGTAAAGCACCCTGCTGCACAGTCGCCCTATGTAGGTCTTACGCAGAGATGCCCGTCCAGGTTGCATTCGAGAGTAGCGCAAGGAGCGTCGCAATCGGAGTTGGCTTGAAGGACTGGCGTGCAGCCTGGAGAGCAGAAGCAGTCGTTTCCATCATAACCACAGACGTCATTGTTGCATGCTGAGTCACAAGCGTTGTTATTGATCATGTAAGGATAACAGTCTGCACTGCAGGCCAAAGCAGTACAGTCTCCCCTGTCATTCTCACATGCAGCATTCAAACAGTCATTATCACAATTCCCGTCTCCAAGCATAGGCTCGAAACAGCCGTCTGCGCAAAATCCGCAGTCGTACCCGTCTAGTGCACAACTGTCCACGTCACATACAGCCTCACACACTCCGTTGCCCAGCATGGACTGAATACAGTTCGGGGTGCAGTAGCCGCAGTCCCCGAAATCGCTTCCACACACCGCTGAGTTGCACTCAGCATCGCACGTACCATCTCCTCGTTTGGTCAAGTCGCAGCCTGAGTTCTGGCAGTCTGAGTCGCAGTCGCTAACCCCCGGCCCAGATTGGTCGTAATTGCACGGGCCACTAATACAGCCGTAGGTGGAGTCGCAATACCCATCTCCAGGCTACGTATCACTTACCCAGCCATCGGGACAGTTCTGGCACGGCAGAGTGAACAAAGCCAGGCCTGGAAGGACTGTTAGTGGGTATAGGAGAAGATGGAAAAGCATTATTAGCGAGTGTGGGATTGGTGTTTGTAAGAGAAGTAGCTATCTCGCTGTGACTTGGAAGGAAGGACGAAAGTAACGCAGAATTGCCTCGCTATTGCCTGGAAAGTCGCTTTCTGCGCAGTTAACAGAGTAGCAACCTAGGCTGCTTCACATAGGCCTTGAAAATAGCATTGGCAGTGCTTAGCTGGGAATTTCATCGTGGACTGCGATATCTCTCAGTATACTCGCAACAAAGCTGATTTTCGCATGTATTACTCCTAATCTTAGACTTCCTTTAGGTCATCCAATCCCCAATTCCCCTAAATTCATGTGTCTCAAAGGCTCATCTTCCCTTGATTCCCATACAGCCTAGCAGGTGAAACGGATAATATGCCGCAAGTGAGTTTAGTGCTCCTCCTTCTCTGCGTGTTTGCAGCGCAGGGCTACCAACAGCGCAGTCCAAGCAAGGCCTTCCTCCCTTTCCACCCCGTGATGTTCGTGGAGCAGGACCAGTCGGGGACAGGTGAAGCAGTGACTGAGGGAAATCAAGTGACAGAGGGGGAAACAGGCAGTGGAGATATAGGGAGTTTTGTACTGAATTCGGGGAGTTCTGGCCAAGGCAGCACAGCTACAGAGATAGAGGCGGATGTAGAAGCCACCACTCAGTCTAGCCCAGTCTTGCCTGATGCAGTCGGGTCTGAGAACTCTACAGAGCCGATTACTGAGACAGAACTCGGCTCGCAGGACCAAGAAATAGAGGGAAGTGGCCTTACCCCTGCTGATTCCACTGCTAACAGCGAGCTGCTGGCAGTAGAAGAGGCTTATTCGAGTGAATTACCGGGAGATGAGGACGAAACCGCCTCTTTGCCCAGTGAGGAAACTGAGTTAGAGTCAACAGACAGTGCAGTAGAGACTGTGAGCGACTCTACAGAGTCCATAGCTCCTGGTGCAAGTGAGGACTTGGCCAGTAATGACAGCGAACAGGGCAGTTTCCTACCCAGTGAGACGAATAGCACAGCAGAGATTGAGGGAGGCAGTATTGAGCCTGTGCCAGAGACTACGGACCAGGAAATAGAGGGTAGTGACCTTTCTCCTGCTGATACCAGCGAGCTGCTGGCAGTAGAAGAGGCTTATTCGAGTGAATTACCGGGAGATGAGGACGAAACCACCTCTTTGCTCAGTGAGGAAACTGAGTTAGAGTCGACAGACAGTGCATTAGAGACTGTGAGCGACTCTACAGAGTCCATAGCTCCTGGTGCAAGTGAGGACATGGCCAGTAATGACAGCGAACAGGACAGCTTCCTACCCAGTGAGGCCAGTAGTGCAGTGGCCATTGACTCGGAGGAAGCCGATGTCGAGTCTACGGACTTACTGAGTGAAGAAGTAGCGGAGAGCCAGGCGTTGCCGAGTGATATCGACGATTTGAGTGCGGCAGTAGACAGTACAGAGCCACTGTCAAGTCTGGAGAGTGATAGTGATGAGGAACTGCCAAGTCCTGCTGTAGAAGAGTACCTTGTCCCGGAGTCAGTCTCTGAGACTAATCCAGAGGAAATAGTGGAAACGTCCAATGCCACTACTGAGGAAGAAGCAGGGTCTGCTAGTCCTGCAGAGACTTCCAGTCCTGAGACACTTGAAGAGCCCCTCAGTGAGTCCGCCCAGACTGTCTCTGAGTCGACTCAGTCCCAAGAAGCCTCTCAGCTTACTGCCTCTGAAGAGTCTCCTGCCTCCTTGCCACTGTCAGAGCCTTCTGCAGAGACAAGTTCCCCTCCCTCTGAGCCTAATCTGTCTCCCTCAACCCCAGAATCTCAAGAGCAGGTCCCAGTCCCAGAGTCTCTTTCGCCCAGTGAAGCACTTCCAGAGCCCACGGCCTCCGACACTCTCCCTGATAACGCCACTCCCACAGAGGTGCAAACTGTGCTCGGGAACGTGATGGACATTTTCCAATCTGCAGGCCTAGCAGGCTAGAACTAAAGAGACTTAAACTACTCACAGGTCCTTCTTCTGTGCGTCCTCCTCCTCGTCATCATCCTCTGCCTAGGAAGTACCGTCACTGGGGTAATAACTCTTCATGTCCTTCTTGTACTTCGCCTTCAACTCCCACCACATCTGCATGTTCCCCGGCTTCTTGCCTTTCATCGGCAGCTTCCAGTACGCTTTCACCTTCTTTTCCAGCGTCACAGTCATCCTGCCCAGTGACGACATGTTATAGGAACAAGCGTCCATGTCCACTTCGTCATATAGGTCCCAGTCGACTACATACCTCATCTGGTGGCTGGACATAGTGCAAGTGGCGGAGATCTTCAAGTGGGAACTTTGGAAGTCGATTTTGTCTGTGCGGATTTCGATGCAGCCGGGAGCGTCGAAGCGATGGGCGAACTTGATGTCGAGGAAGACCTTGTCAGGAGCCTGGGCCCACTGGATAGCGGGCGTCACGCTGCGTAGACACTACGTTTGGATCCTGTTCGCTGCGTCCAGAGTCGCTATGAACCGTTCCGCCCGCTTTTTCTCCTCACTGGCGATTTGCTTCAATGCGTCTTTGTTAGGAACTCGCCCCTCTCCCGCCTTTAGGACGAGTGCTGTCGCAGTTTCCCAGTACCCGACCTTGATTAGTCGAGGGATGCATCTAGGTGGTGGTCACTCGTCAAGCAGGGCAACATGGGCTTCTGTGACCTGGGCGGCTGCTAGGGTGGGCGAGGCAGCTTCCAGCAGTTCTTCGCAGGTGGCAGCCAGGACCGCCAGTCCCGGGAGGAATAGCACCCTGAGAAGTGACATTATTGACGTGTCGATCAGGGAACAGGCGGAGAGTATGACCAACGGGGATGAATCTATCGACTCTTCTTAGCATGCAGGCAAGGAAACGCTTCCTAGACTAGTGCAATTAGAGTGTAGGCGCTATTCCTGACCTGCAGACTCCTCCCAGCCTTTCCATTTCAGTAATAGTATGCAAGACTCCAGCTTCAAGGTGAGTTCCGACCACCCTCCCAGTCTTGCCTCTATGGACCTGGACCAGTTGTCCCTGCATACGCCCGCTTCCTCTGTCTCCCGGCCTCTCAGTAGTCTCGAAAAGGCTGACAAGTCTCTTCAAACAGACCTGCCCTGGCCGAGCCGCTCCAGAGGCATGTGGGACGCCGAGCAGTACTTGCGCCGTGCTAGTCCTGGCAGCAAGCTCGCAGGGAAGTCATTAGAAGAGTTGGGGCCAGAGCCTTACATCGAACTGCTGCACCCTTCCTTCCAATACGGAGACCTGGACAGTCTGCAGAGCGCCGAGGCCAGACAAATCCCTGAACTGCTGGACTTCGCTGAGAGCAATTTGATGGCTGCGTCGCCTCACTTCGTCCTCAGCGAAAGAACTGCTACAAAGGACGCAAGGAGCAGGAGTGCCAGGGGAAACCAGGGAGCCGGAGTACCGCTGATCATGAAGAATAGGCTCTTTACGGGCAGGATGAACAAGAAGCTGTCGGTGAGTCCTAGACAGGCTACTTCGAATACTACACTGGTGAAGAGTTCTATCGACTTGACGCGGAAACTGCCGAAAAGCGCCACAGCGCGGGTAATTGCAGTATCTCCAAAGGCGCAAAGACCCGTCAAATCCATCAAAACCACTCTCGCCTCCCTTGACTACTCCCCGCGCCTCCTCCAAACCACCACTAACATCAGTCCAAAGGCTCCTATTCGTCTCCGCTACCCGCCCAGTCCTATGAAATCCCTCAAGAGCAGCACTACCTCGCTCCACTTCCCTCCCAAGCTGGTGAAGGTCAGCTTGCACGACTTCGCTTCCAGGGAAACAGGCAGTGAGGAGTCCTTAGAGGCGGAAATTCCCCTATCCGCACCCATTCCCTACCCCAATAAGCCTCCTTCCCTGCTGCATTTCCCTGACGACAGCACTGAGAAAGCAGCTGTGCAGGGCAGTGACGGGTACAACTTAGTGTCTCGGTACCGCAAGATAGAGGCGAAGCCTGCTGTGGCCAGGGAAGAGGGGGAAAGAGGACGGAAGGGCACTGCTGTCCTCACAGTGTCGCTGGTGAAGCGGCAGGGCGTGGTGCAGCACGACATGAAAAGCTTCAATGTGGTGGGCGCCAGACTCAGGAGTCTGGAGCTGAAGCAGGGTCGCAAGACTGGGAGAGTGTAATTCGTAGATAAGGACTTCTATACAGAAAGCCTTTGATACATGTATTGGAGGATTTCCGTTTCTATAGGTCGGAAGTGATCCCTTTGTCTCTGTTTCCTGCAGCCAATAGTCTAAAGTCTTAATAGGAAATGCGACGTATTGCAGTGAGTCCGAGCAGTCCAGACGACCTAGTGCTCTCCTCGTCCTTCCTCTGCAGTCCCACTCTCAGTCTCATCGAAGACCCAAGGCCTCGGCTGTGTGCCCGGCCCCAAGGAGGGGACAGCAGTCCCTTCCATCCTCTCCTGGACAGTCCAACCGAGCACTTCCTGCCTGCAGCCCTCACCCAACTGTGGCAGTCACTGGCGGAGGACTTCGCCTTGGAGAGAGCGAGGGCTGGAGTGGAGACTGTGTGTTACTACCGACTAGCTGACAGGATGCAGCTGTTTCAGGCAGCTGTGGACCACTTGAGACTGGAAGTGGTGTCTGCGGCCTTCCTGCAACTGCTCCTCATCACAATTCGAGACGTTCTCAACGGCTTCCGTCTGAGTGTTTTGACGAAATCCAGGGAAGAACTGGCGGCGCAGGACAAAGACGCACTGTGCAGGGCTGCAGGAGAGGTGGAAACTCTGTTTACACTGCTGCAGTACTGCGTGATGCACGACCAAACCCGCTTTTTGCTGAGTCACGACTTCGTAACTCTGCTTCTTGGCTTCTATCAAGCACTTGTGGATGGATTGAAACTCCTGCCAATGGATATGAAGGCTGTGGACTACTTGAAGGTGTTTTACTATGTGACGCAGGGGGTATGTGCAGTTGGCGCTTTGCTGTCTCTACATGTGCGGGAGACCAGTTATATATCAGAAAGCCATTCCAGAGTCCTGTATCTGATCAAAGAAGCGATCCTTACTGTCAACTCCGAGGCCAACTTGATCAACCAGTCCGAAACCCAGTTCGTGTTCCTCTCAGCTGGGAGCAGCTTTTGTCTGCCTCTGCAGCCTAGTCAGAAGCTGGACCTGGCCTTTATTCTGCTCGTAGACCTGTACAACTTAGCCCAAGGGTCGCCCCTGCTCCCTGACATTTGCGACAACCTCCTCAGAGTGCAGCTCAAATCGCTCAGCAACTCTTTCCTCCTGTACCGCCAAATCGAAGGCCAAACTGCAGAACTCTTTTGCCTATTCGACAAGTACCTGATAGTACTGCACTTCTACCAGTCCCTAAACCGTCTCAGTCGTTTTCAAGCACTTCTAAGTACCAAAGATCTGCTGTGCAGCGTAATGATGAGCTGCTGCTGGTACTTCGTCAAGTGGGAGTGTCCCCTGTACCGAGAGTCCTTTAAGCAGGACGACGGACGACTGGGCAAGTTGTATGAACTGCTTTTGAGTGTATTTGAGTGCTGTATCGGCAGTCAGGAGGAGAAACTGCCCTTAGAGTTCTTCGCGGGTCTGCCGGAGTATATAGAGAGTGACTATACGACGGTGTGTGAGGACAGGCCGGGAGTCCTGCAGACGTATACTTTGGAACTGATCAATGAGTACCTGCAGAAGAGTAGTAAAGCGCTGCGACTGGTGGCTGAATCTTCACTCCTATCACTGCTGCTCACCCCTTTCTTTCAGCTAGTCCCCACAGTGCTTCAAAGCCGCCCCTTCGACATCGCAGAACTGCCCACCACTGAAAACCTAGCCCAACTCTGCTCTTCCTACCTCACCCAAACCCTCCAACTCGTACTCAAGCACAAGGAAGGCAAGGTGCTTTTCCTGCAAGAGTTCATCAAAGGCTTCCAGCAGTACAAAAGCAACCTCGCTTACATTTCCAAACTCGGCCGACTGATGAGTGAAATGGTGTCCAATGAGGACAAGGAGTGGGTGGACTTGTTGGCGGAAATGCACCTAGTGGACTACATCTTTCAGGTAGTAATTGACTCGAAAACACTCACTGAGGCGCCTGCCTCGCTCAAGCCTTTGCAAGTCACTATCACCAGTATGCTCCGCATTCCCCAACTCGCTGCCAACCTGCTGCAGCAGAAAGTGGTGATAAAGCGACTGGAACAGCTGCTTGAGTCTGAGGAGTGTGCGGAGTTCTGCATGGAAGTGATGGCTCGCTTGCTCGCTTCCAACGCCTCAGCCAAGTTCTACAGGCGCTTTGTACGTCTGCTGCACAGGGAAAGGCGAGAAAGTGTGGTGGAGTTCCTCTTCCAAAGCATCGAAGTGGCGCTGTCTGCCAAGGAAGACCGGAGGCGAGAGAGTCAGCGGCTGTTCATAGAGAGTCAAGTCTTGGAAGTGGCAATGAAGCGCTTGGAAGACTTCCAGTCACTGCGGTTCCTTTCGATTGCACTGGCTGCAATTCGCATGTTGCTGCTGAAATCCCCTGCGGCTCAGTTAGCTCTGTCGCACATCGGCTTCCAAGCCCTCAAGTCCTCAATTCTTGCCGCACTCTCGCCCTGCCCCAGTCTGCACTACATCGAAAGTCTCACTGATAACCTCACCTACATCCTATACGACTCAGCAGACACACTGCACTGCAGCACTGTGAAGGTGCCAGAGGCAGGACAAGTCCTGCTGGAAGTGGGCGAAAAGTGCGGCGAAGTGGACATTCAGAGGCGTCTGCTGGAGGCGGTGAGCAGCACAGCAGACACAAACGGCCTGCAAATGAGTGCACATGGAATGCTCAGACCCACTTTAAACCTCATTGTGAGTGGGCAGAGCAGGGAAGTGAGGAGCAAAGCTGTGGACTTGGCAGGCCATATGGCCAAACAGCACTTCCACCCTTCTGATTTACTACTGCTCTTTCAACTCCTTAACAACGATTCGAAGGAAAGCAACCCGTCAGAGACCACTACAGACCTGTTAGCGCTGCTCAAAACTGCGTTTGGCTGCGCAACTGGACTCAGCGGCTGCTTCTTCTCTCTTACTCGCCAAGATAAGCTGGAATGTCGCTCCCTCATCCCCAAAAAGCACGGTTTGACTGTGTTTCTATGGGTGAAACTGTCCCCGTCAGGTCTCAACAACACTCTCTTCACTCTATCAAATCGAGACAATTCGAAGGTCCTTTCAGTCACAGTCGCAGTAAACAGTCTACTCTACGCCACTTACACAGTCAAAGGAACAGTCATTTCTCAATGCCAAGTCGGTCTTTTCCCTTACAACAGCCTCAACATGCTGTCTCTCACCTACCCTGTCCGCAGTCCTTTGAAGAAAGTGTGGGAACTGCAAGTGACAGTGAATGGAGAGCTGCAACAGAGTGAAGGGAAGTGGAAGGGGGATGAGGAGGGGTTCGAGTGCTTCACTGTTGGGTCTGCAGGGCAGGGAGAGGGACTGGAAGGACTGGTGGGGTGCTGTGGGGTCTTTGCAGTGGCTCTCAGTGAGCAGCAAGTGGAGGAGTGCTACCGTCTGGGAGCCTTTTTCTCAGGTTGCTATGCAGACTATCTCTATGACTACCAAGTTTCTCAGCAGGCTTTACGCCTAAGCAAGGTCAAGGACTATCTGCAAGACTTAGTTATCTTCCTGCACCCTGCCTATACTCTGGAACAAGGCCGCGCTATCAATTTAGTCCAAAGAGTGTCCAACTTGAAGACTCCCGATTTGCAATTTATAGGTGTCGGAGGATCGATGAGCGAGTCTTTCGTGCATCCATCCCTAATGAGCGTTAAAACAGTGACGAAAATAAGTGTGGAGCAGTCCTTTGCCTGTATCGGAGGCCCCAAACTGCTATTTCCGCTCCTTAAAAGGATCGACAAACCCCAATACCGCAAGCCAGTACTCCACCCAATACTGGAAATAGTCGGCAAAGTGCTTTCCTCTCGTCTGTCCTTTACCCAGCTCGAGGGCGATTTGAGCAATGGACAGTTGATATTGACTCTCCAACTGCTATTGGAGAAACTCTCCAGACGCATTACCTTCAAAACGTCCACTGCTCTGCTAATTATCGACCTGAAGGAACGCCTCTGCTGGTCCAAACCCCTGCAAATGCTTGCAGTGGAGGCGCTCATTCTGAACCCCAAAATTTGGGACTTGTCGAAAATGTCCACTCAAATGATGCTGGTTTCAGTGATAAATGAAGCCTTGTACACCACTCCAGCTGAAAAGACCCAACTCGTGTCTCTTATTGTGAAGTTTTGTCTGTGTGTGGCGGAGCCCAGCAGCCAGACACTGCAGCGCAAAGACTTCCTGCGGAAAGCTGCAGAGTTGATAAAAGCCTACACCATCGATAGTGAGGAAAGTGACTACCAGCCCTATGTGTCTGAACTGCTAAGGAACATTGTGCTGTATGAGCCGCTGCATGCGCATATTGTGCATTTGCTATTGAAGATTATCAGTTTCTTTGCGAAGCGCGGCAAAGTCAAGTGCACAGAAGACTTCCTTAATGTGATGCTCTACTTAGTCCAGAGGGATTCAGATGGGGCTCGGAACTACTCCAAACGCACACTGCAGATACTCAAAATGGCCTGTTTGGACCCTGCGGATTCCACTGTGAAGCACTTTAATAGCTCACCTCCAGAGACAGTTTTCACCTTCCTGAGTTATCACCTGAAGCGCTCTTTGAACTCATCAGAGTACCAAGCAGTCCTCAGTCTCATGCTAAGCATCCCCGAACTCAGGCCAAAGCAGACCTGCTGGTCCACCCGCTACCCTGAACTGCCCTACAAGGACTGCTACAAAGACCTAGTATCAGAACACAAGAAAATCATAATACGGTACCCGCAGGTGTTGGAATTGCTAGTGAGCAGACTGGTAGGCTGCGCAAGGAGTGAAGTGATGGAGGACTTAGCGCTGCTAGTGGAAGGAGGAATTCGGGAAATGTGGGGAGTGGAGGGCTTTCCAGAGTGGCTAATTGCGGTGTGGAGGAAGATGGAGCTGCTGGACGGGAGTGAAACTTGCGAGCGACTGAAAGAGCTGGCAGTGAAGGTGTTCAGTCAGGGACTGCTGGTGATAGAAAGTGCTGCTGAGTGTCTGCGGTCAATGGTGTCTTTTCTGTGCACAGAGCGCAAGGAATTCCCCTTCGAGCTTTCCGACTTCCTCCACAGTCTGCTCACTTCGCTGCTCTGCAACCCCACAGTCCTCGCTCACTCCGAGCAGTGCCGCCGCAACCTCCCAGCCCTCGCCTCCATCTTCGAAGATGCAGTGTGCTGTTTGAAGTCTGCGGAAATCGACCTGGACCCTAACTTGGCCGTCGCCTTTGTTAGTGTGATGAAAACAGGTAAAATGCTGCAACACACTCTGCCGCCTATACCGGAAATCAATATGAGTGAGTTGATTGCTCGGTACAAGTTAGACTCGAAGAAAAGTGAAAGTAGGGAAGGAGGGATTGCGAGAGTGGCGATAAAGACCACTTTTCAGCTGTTCCGGAGTGCCCATGAGGAAGCCTTAGGCCTCCTTTGCCCAGTGCTAATGGATATTATCGACTCACTTGCCTTGTCCCACACTACCAATGAAGTCCTCAATCGAGGCAAACGACCAATCGACGACTTGCTCAGAGAGAAGCAATTCCTGCTTCCTTTGCTCTTTTCAGAACTATCGGACCTGCTAATTGCCCGCAGAGCGGAGTTAGTCGCAGTAAAAGCCATAGAAGCAGTCCTCTATCGTCTGGGCGACAGGGTGGATATGCTGGAGACTGTGGAGGCCCTGGCTGCCTGCATTTCTCTGGACTGCTTGTACGATGTGAAGCGGGCTATGGTGCAGTTTGGAGTCTTGGCGCTGGGAGCGAAGCCCAAAACAGCTGCGCGTCTGGGTCGAAAGCAGCACTCGTGGGAGGACTTGGAGGCAATCAAGCGAAACCTACAGAAAGTGACCTCCGCGCTTCGACCTGCCTTCAAGTCCAGAGAAGTGGCGCGAGTGCTGCTCTCCGAGGACTGGATTGAAGCCGCTCATCCGTTTCTAGTGATATACACAGCAGGCATGATAGGGTTTGTGGACACATTCCCACAGTTCCAGCGCTCCAGCCACAGTCCCCACTCCGACCCAGCACTTGCAGTCCTGCACTCCATAGACTCACTGCAGAAGGAAACTGAGTTCAGAGCGAAGGAAAAGGCCAGGGACTTCCTGTACGCGAAGGCGCAGTGGCGGCAGTACTACAAGTGGCAGAGCCGAGAGGCGGGGGTCTGGGCCGGCCCTAGTTCCGCTAGCTTCGTGTGGAAGGTCGACCCAGAGCTGGATTTGGAGTACAAAAGCACTCGTCTCCGGAAAATGACGTCGAGGACTCGAGGGTACTACACAGACAAGGCGCATAAGAAGACTGCACTGCTGGGCAGTGACCCTGTGTTCTATGAAAAGCGGGGCAGCGTGTCTCCGAGTCGAGGCTGCACTACACTTGCGCCAGTGTGTGAGGATGTCAATGACTTCGCGGAAGTTCTCCGATCCAGGTCCCCCTCTACTCCTAGTCCCGCAGTCCCCAAATTGCTCGAGCCAATGGACCCGATTCCCTCTGACACGACCTTCGAATGTGAGCGAATTCAGCCGAAAGGCGCTTCCTTCGGCTCTTTGGAAGTGTCTGCCAAATACTGCCTTTTCGAGAGCGCTCGCAGAAGCAAGGGCTGCGACAGCAAATATGTAGCAAGCGCGTTGGTACTTGTCACATAGAAATGGAACGAAATCGTGCGCAAGAAACTGCTAGTGCTGCGCTGGCCTGATATCGCGGAAGTCTTCGAACGGCGGTTTAACCAGCAGTACTGCGCAGTGGAGCTGTTCACAAGGCAGGGCCGCAGTTACTTCTTCAACTTGTTTTCAGCTGAGCAACTCGCAGACCTGAAGCGCGCATTGACTTCTGTGCACTACTCAGGGAAAGTCTATATGAATTTGAGTTTCCATGCTGAGAGAGCCTTGCTGGACTGGAAAGAAGGCCGCTTGTCCAATTTCGACTACCTTATGACGATCAACCGCTTCGCGAGTCGGTCTTTTAACGACCTCAACCAATACCCAGTGTTTCCGTGGGTCATTGGAGACTACGAGTCAAAGGAATTGAACTTAGGCCTGTCTGCGTCCTTCAGAGACCTCTCGAAGCCCATAGGAGCCATAGTGCCAGAAGCCAGGGAAGAGGCGGAGCGTCGATACCAGCAGTTCGCTGGGGACACAGACTTGAGGCCCCACCACTTTGGCTCGCACTACAGTATGAGCGGCTCTGTGGTCTACTTCCTATTGCGACTGGAGCCCTATACTTCCCAGGCCATTTTGCTGCAAGACGGACAATTTGACGTGGCAGACCGAGTCTTCGGATCCATCGCAAACGCCTATCTGAGCAGTACGCGCACTTCTGGGGACTACAAAGAGTTAACCCCGGAAATGTGCTACCTGCCTGAACTGCTCCTCAACATCAACCAACTGCCCTTGGGTCGCTGCCAAGCAGATCACTCGGTCAACCATGTGGAACTGCCGCCCTGGGCGGGGGACAGTCCGTATCGCTTCGTAGCGCTCTGCAGAGCTGCTCTGGAAGCGCCCAAAGTCTCGGAAATGCTGAACTGCTGGATAGACCTGATTTTCGGCTACCAACAAACCGGCGAAGCAGCGAAATCCGCCCTAAACGTGTTCCTGGACTCCACCTACGAAGCCAACGCCAGGGAAATCCTCCAAATAGCAAAGACAGACAGCAAACTAACCGGCCTGTTGGACCAAATCCTGCTCTATGGACAGACTCCCGTGCAGCTGCTGCAGGCCAGACACCCCAAGCGAGTGCCGGAAAGCTGCAAACAGGGGACGGAAAGACCTGCAGACCTGTTGGTGCAGGTAACCCACTTTCCGCTCAAGCCTGTGGCTGCTTTTCTGCTCAAGTCGGGGGTGTTGATAGTCACTGAGGACTGGAAAGTGGGCTGGGGAAAGATAACCAGCACTCCCAAGCAGTACAAAGAAAAGCACTTCCGCTGTCCTGAGGGAGTGCACCCCTCCACTGTCCTCTCCCAAGCCAGCTGTCTGCTGCTGCACTCCTACCTGGTCACCTGTCTGCACCCTGACAACAGCTTCAAAATCCACTCCCTGGACAAGTTCCAACTGCTGGTTTCCATCTCCTTCCATATTGATACAGTCTGCTGTATGGCAGTGGATAGTGACTATGTGTTGGTGGGAAGTCAGGACACGACTCTGTCACTATGGAGGTTTCCCATAGACTTGGAAGAACGGCTGAGCAGTCCTTTGGTCTGGCACTTGCGAGGACATCAGCAGGGAGTGAAGCAGTGTGCAGTGCAGTGGAAGCTGCAAGTGGCAGTGTCGATGGGACTGGTAAGGACTACGTAGGACGGCGCAGTGCTACTCCACTCCCTGCGAACAGGCACATGTGTGCGCAAACTACTCACATTCCCCAGTCCTCCCAGTCTCCTCGCTGTCAACAAAGCAGGCTTAGTTGCTGTGTACACTCCTGCAGACCCTAAAAAGGTCTCTGTCTACAGCCTCAATGGATTCCCTGTCAGTTCCCCGGCGTTTGACCTGTGCAAGCCTCACTCCTTGCAATTCACTCAGCATGGAGACTATCTCTTAGTGGGTTCCGAAGAAGGAACAATGCTGATACCCATTTTCACCCACATCTCCACCTTTACCCACACCTTCCCTCAAGCCCAGCAGTCCAAACCCGCAGTCTGCAGTCTGCTTCCCAACGAAGACTCAGTTCTACGGGTGTGCACAGTCCTGCAGCAGCGCAGGGAAGTGAGGGAGCGGCAGTGGACTGTGCTGGTGGAGGTGCTGCGCTGGACTAGGAGTCTGTCTGGCAGGAGACAACTCAGTGGACAGGAGAAAGTCTCGCCTATGTGATTAGAATAATTGCAGCCTTTATATCACCGTAGTGACACTGCAGACTACTGGCGCTTCACAGTTGGGCAAACCTTGAGTCGTTTGCATGGGTCCTCAGACTCTCTTTGGCACGCCCTCCGTTTCTACCTAGTTTAGAGCCCTGGGAGCCACACTTTGCTGCGTAGTCACGTATCGGCTGCACTCTGTCCCCGTGCACACAAAGTCCTTGATGAAGACTCCCGCTTCCACTGTCTTGTAAATACGTCTTCAAGAGTGTCGCAGAACTGCTTCAGCTTGGCTCAGTGCATCAAGCCGCGTGTCCAGGCGAATATACTGGCGATAGGGTTTGGAAGAGGTTTCCCCGCTCTTCTGATGCACGCGGAAATGCCGAGTAATGGTGAGTGGGCCTCTTCAGCTTCAATTGCCCCTGTGGGAGACGTTAAAACGCTGGTCATAACCGTGCGCCACTATATCGTTCTACACGTCCCCATCGTAGTTCTTACAGGCCCAGATGAAGCCTTCGCTGGTCTTCAGTGCCTGCATCACCATGTCATCAATCAGTCGATGTTCAAACGTCAGTCCCTTTGTACTCTCGAGCGAACATGTCCTTGAAGCGGCCGTCGTAGGTCTTGAAGATGGTGTTTTTGGAGCAGAGTGGGAAGTTGCGTTCCAAGGCATACTCAAAGCAACTGCGAGCGCTCCACAATAGACTCGTCTGTGTATACATCCTCACTCCAGGGG
>Ga0247837_1003127_pt1 | contig 29624 bp, 21 predicted proteins | sample LaCtaG_2_FD_187115 | JGI IMG/M metagenome (GOLD analysis project Ga0247837, IMG submission 187115) | Freshwater microbial communities from meromictic Lake La Cruz, Castile-La Mancha, Spain - LaCruzMarch2015_14.5m | ecosystem: Environmental > Aquatic > Freshwater > Lake | place: Spain: Castile-La...
TTGTAGCGAGTTCAGTTCTTACTACGCCTGTTGCATGTAATAGTGGAACGGCGGTCGTTACGGTTTCTGCTACTGGTGGAACAGCGCCATACACAGGAACTGGCAACTTTAATCAAAGTGCGGGAAGTGTTACCTACACGGTTACCGATTTCAACGGATGTGCTTCAACAACAACGATTGTAGTTACTCAACCAAGTGCAGTTGTAGCGAGTTCAGTTCTTACAACGCCTGTTGCTTGTAATAGTGGAACGGCGGTCGTTACGGTATCTGCAACTGGTGGAACAGCGCCATACACAGGAACTGGCAACTTTAATCAAAGTGCGGGAAGTGTTACCTACACGGTTACCGATTTCAACGGATGTACTTCAACAACAACGATTGTAGTTACTCAACCAAGTGCAGTTGTAGCGAGTTCAGTACTTACTACGCCTGTTGCTTGTAACGGTGGAACGGCGGTAGTATCTGTTTCTGCAACTGGTGGAACAGCGCCTTATTCAGGAACTGGCAACTTTAATCAAAGTGCGGGTAGTGTTACCTATACGGTTAGCGATTTCAACGGATGTACTTCAACCACAACGATTGTAGTTACTCAACCAACGGTGCTTGCAGCTTCATCCAGCGTATCCACTCCAATCGCTACCTTCGGTGGAACTGGTGTAATTACAGTGGCTGGTTCGGGAGGAACTGCTCCGTACTCAGGGACAGGAACTTTTACAGTCACTTCAGGAACTTACACCTATACCGTTACCGATGACAACGGATGTACGGCAACAACAATCATAACAATTACTGAACCTGGCGTACTTTCAGCTGCATCTACTCTTACCACAGCTATTGCTTGTAATGGAGGGACCGCAGTTGTTACTGTCTCTGCTACTGGTGGAACTGCACCATATACGGGAACAGGAACATTCAACGTAAGTGCTGGATCAAATACATTCACGGTAACAGATGCTAATTCAAATACATCCTCCACAACAATATCAATTTCACAACCAACATTACTTGTAGCTAGTTCAGTTCTTACTACGCCTGTTGCTTGTAACGGTGGAACGGCGGTAGTATCTGTTTCTGCAACTGGTGGAACAGCGCCTTATTCAGGAACTGGTAACTTTAATCAAAGTGCGGGAAGTGTTACCTACACGGTTACCGATTTCAACGGATGTACTGCAACAACAACGATTGTAGTTACTCAACCAAGTGCAGTTGTAGCGAGTTCAGTTCTTACAACGCCTGTAGCTTGTAATGGTGGTACGGCGGTCGTTACGGTATCTGCTACTGGTGGAACAGCGCCATACACAGGAACTGGCAACTTTAATCAAAGTGCGGGAAGTGTTACCTACACGGTTACCGATGACAACGGATGTACTGCAACTACAACGATTGTAGTTACTCAACCAAGTTCAGTTGTAGCGAGTTCAGTTCTTACTACGCCTGTTGCTTGTAACGGTGGAACAGCGGTCGTTACGGTATCTGCTACTGGTGGTACAGGCGCATATATTGGAACAGGAACTTTTACAGTGAATCAAGGCACTTACAACTACACCGTAACTGATGTGAACGGATGTGCCTCAACTTCAACGATTGTAGTTACTCAACCAAGTGCAGTTGTAGCGAGTTCAGTTCTTACTACGCCTGTTGCATGTAATAGTGGAACGGCGGTCGTTACGGTATCTGCTACTGGTGGAACAGCGCCATACAACGGAGTTGGTTTGATAAGTGTAGTTGCTGGAAATCCAACACTGACGGTAACCGACGCCAATGGATGCAGTTCATCTACCACTATTATAATTTTACAACCAACCGTTCTAGTCGCTAGTTCAGTTCTCACCACTCCTATTGCTTGCTTTGGAGGAACTGCCACTGTTACAGTAACGGCAATCGGAGGGACTGCAGCGTACGTGGGAACAGGAACATTTACCGTGAGTCAAGGAACTTACAACTACACAGTTACCGATCTTAATGGATGTACTTCAATTACAAACATCGTTGTTTCTGAACCTACATTACTGATTGCCAATTCAGTACTGACCACACCAATTGCCTGTAATGGTGGAAATGCAGTGGTAACGGTTTCGGCTTCCGGCGGAACAGGTCCATACATAGGAACAGGAGTGTTTTCAGAACTAGCGGGGACCTATACTTACACTATTACCGATGCAAATGGATGCACTGCAAACACAAGCATTACAATCACACAACCTACTTTACTAATTGCGAATTCTATATTAGTCACCCCTATTATCTGTAATGGCGGGATTGCAACCGTAACTGTTTCTGCCATCGGTGGCTTAGCGCCATACACAGGTACTGGGACGTTCTCTGTTCTTGCTGGAAGCTATAATTACAATGTAACGGATGCCAACGGATGTGTAGCTAATACTGCACTAATTGTTTCTCAACCTGCTCTTTTGGTTGCAAATTCAAACATCACAGCCCCAATACTATGCAGTGGGGGAAATGCCGTTGTTGGCATTTCAGCATCGGGAGGAACAGCACCATTTTCAGGCACAGGTCTATTCAGCGTAGTAGCTGGAGTTTATACCTACAACATCACAGATGCAAACAACTGTGCTGCGTCAACTTCTATAACCGTGCTACAACCAACAATTTTGACCACAACACTAAGCGGACAGGACGTAACTTGTTTTGGTGCAAATAATGGTCAAGCAGTTACTTTCACAAATGGAGGAACACAAAATTATAATTACCTGTGGTCGAATTCAAGTATTCTTCCAAACCTAACAGGTCTGGCACCAGGGACCTACTCCGTGATTGTCACAGACGCTAATGGTTGTGTCGCTTATGATACGGTAACAATCACTGAACCTCCACTTCTTACGGCAAATTCCGTTCTAATAACACCAATCGCATGTAATGGTGGATTAGCCGCAGTCGACGTTACCGCAGCAGGTGGTATAGGCCCATATTTTGGAGTAGGAATTTCAAACTTACCTGCAGGTACGAATAATATAGTTGTAACCGATATGAATGGTTGTACTGTAACTACCACTATACTGATTACCCAACCTACACTATTGGTTACAAATTCGATATTGATAACACCTATTTTGTGTAATGGTGGAAATGCAACAATTTCTGTTGGTGCGTCAGGAGGAGTGGCACCCTACACTGGTATTGGAAATTTCGTAGTAAGTTCCGGAACATATACTTACACAGTTACAGACGCAAATGGATGTACCTCATCGACAACTATAATCGTTACTCAACCGCCTTTACTAGGTTCAAGTATAACTGCTACTAATGTAACTTGTAATGGATTAAATAATGGACAAGCTACTGCTGTTGTAGTGGGAGGCTCACCGGGATTCACATACCTATGGTCGAATGCGCAAACCACTTCGGGAATTTCATCACTAATTCCGGGTACTTATTTTGTTTTGGTAACTGACACAAACGGCTGCACTACTAATGCAACAATAACGATAACCCAACCTGCCCTTCTAACACTTTCCTCTTCACAGACAAATATATTATGTAACGGAACTGCGACTGGATCAATAGTTAATACTACGATTGGCGGAACCTTACCTTACACTTATTTGTGGAGTAATGGCCAAACCACTCAAAACATAAGCAACCTCGTAGCCGGAAACTACAGTGTTGTGGTGACTGATAACAATGGTTGTACTGTCACTAGTAGTTTTGTGTTAACACAACCTGGTACGGCGATAACAGCAAGTGAAACGCACACTAATGTTCTTTGTTTTGCGAACAATACAGGCGCAATTGATTTAACAGTTAGCGGTGGAGTTCCGGGATATACTTACTTATGGTCAAACTCAGCCACAACTCAAGATTTACTTAATCTCGTTGCAGGTGCGTATACCGTAACAATAACTGATCTCAACAACTGTATAGTTGTTCTACCTATTCAAATAACACAACCTTTAGGTCCGCTTACAATTAACCCATTGGTGACAAATGTGACTTGTTTTGGTGATAACGACGGACAAATTGATGTAACCATGACTGGTGGCACTGCTCCATTTACTTACTTTTGGATCACTAACGGCGCAACGACTGAGGACCTAAGCAATCTATCACCTGGTGCTTATACATTAGCAGTTACGGATAATAATAATTGCGTAACATCTGCTACAATTAATGTAAATCAACCAAGTTCACCTATAAGTGCAAGCATTGTACAAAATCCAATTTCATGTTATGGCTACAACGACGGTCAACTTTCTGCCATCGGTGCAGGTGGAACAGTTCCGTATTCATACAGTTGGAGTACAACCCAAACAACTTCGGTAATCAGTACCCTTGCACCCGGGGGATACACCGTCACTATAACAGATGTAAACGGTTGTCAATCTAGCATATCTGCCTTCCTTAGCGATCCTCCGCCATTCATAGCTAATTTTGCAGTTAGCGACGCAATTGCTTGTAATCCAGCAACTATTGATTTTTATAATTCTACCATTGGAAATTACAATAGTGCTTCGTGGACATTAAGTAACGGAACGTTAAGCACAAATCTTACTAGCTTTCAAGAAACTTTCACATCAATTGGGTGTTTCGATTTAACGTTAACCGTTACAGCATCCAATGGATGTATCGCGACAAGCACAGTTGTGGACGCCGTTTGCATTGTTGCTGGTCCGACAGCCTCATTTACATCAAACACACCGGAGATTGATTTTGCCACGGGAGAGATTTCATTTGTAAACACATCAACCAACGAAGACCAAGTTTTATGGGAATTTGGTGATGGATCACAATCAACCATTGACAACCCAACTCATTTTTATACAGCTCAAACTTATGGTAGTTACGATGTCACCTTATTTGCCATCGACACGAATGGATGCATTGACTCAATTACACAAACTTTTGAATTAAATGACGATTTAAAATTGAATATTCCAAACTCATTTACACCAAATGGAGACGGGCTTAACGATGTGTTCATTCCAATTTTTAATATGGAAAGTAGCGTCAAAGAATACAAATTCGAGGTATATAATCGTTGGGGACAACTCATTTTTGAAACTACGGATGTAACCACTGGGTGGGATGGGAAATTCAAATCCAAGATTTGTCAACAAGGAACCTATAATTGGATAGTCTATTACCAAGATTTAAACAAGAATCCATACAATGTTAATGGACACGCAACCTTATTAAAGTAAAAAGTTGTTAAGTTCTTAATCTAATTAAGAAAGTAGCCTCATTTTTATAAAGACATAAGTAAAATTACCGTAAGGATTATTCGTTGGGCTTTAGATCGTCATATTCCAACCATGGGAATCCTCTATTGCACCGTACTTCAATGCATTTAAGTATGCTTTAATACGATTTGACAACACCCTTTTTTCGATAGGCGGAAGTTTTAGTAGTTCATTCCTATAACCTATGATATCAACCTGTGCAATGGTTGCTGCAGTACCGGCACCAAAAGCATCCTCCAAGGTACCATTTCTCAGTGCCGAAACGATTTCTTCCACTGAAACGCGACGCTCTTCAACCTCTATACCCCACTCGGTAGCTAATTCAATAAGTGAACGCTTGGTTATACCTCTTAAAATAGTATCTGAATCTTCTGAAGGTGTAATTAATTTCCCGCCAATCTGAAAAACAATATTCATTGTTCCCGATTCTTCAATGTATTTATGTTCTAAAGCGTCAGTCCAAATTAATTGATGAAATCCTTCTAATTGACATTGTTTAGCAGGATATAAAGCAGCTCCGTAATTTCCTGCAGCTTTGGCCCTACCGACTCCACCGACAGCAGCTCTAGTATAAAACTCCTCTATTTTTACCCTTACAGGTTCTGAATAATAAACACCAACAGGAGAAGTTAATACCATGAATTTATACGTCTCGGAAGGTTTAATCCCTACAAAATGATCTGTAGCAAACATAAATGGCCGAATATACAATGAGTATCCATCCTTGGCAGGCACCCAATTTTGATCCAACTCAATTAACGATCTTATAGCCTCTAAAAAAATTGATTCCGGGACCTCAGGCATACACATGCGCTTTGCAGACTCTGCAAAGCGTTGTGCATTTAGTTTTGGACGAAAAATATTTACCTGACCGGACTTAGATTTATAAGCTTTCAAACCTTCGAAAATTGATTGGCCATAATGAACAGCAGACATAGCAGGATGCATCGGAATAGGCTGAAATGGTATTATTTTTCCATTAACCCACTTTCCATTTTCGTAGTCCATAATAAACATATGATCAGAAAATGTTTTACCAAATTCTAGATTATCCCAATCAACCTGATTAAGCTGAGAATCTTCATTCAAATGAATGGGAAAAACGTTTGATTTTGTTTGCATATAATTTATTTGACGTGCGAAGATACAATTTATCGGTCAACTGAGCAAAATTAAGTCTGGAAACCGACCATTTACTTTATCTTTGTTTAATAAGTTGTTTGAACTGTGAACGCAAGCGAAATACTAAAAAAATACTGGGGTTATTCAACTTTTCGGCCTTTTCAAGAAGCTATAGTCCAAGATATAATAGCTGGAAACGACTGTCTTGCCTTACTTCCCACAGGTGGTGGAAAATCAATTTGTTTTCAGGTTCCAGGTCTTATTCGAGAAGGAGTTACTATTGTCATATCTCCATTAATTGCATTAATGCAAGACCAAGTGTCCAACTTACAAAAGAATGGAATTCGTGCAATCGCAATTACAAGTTCGATGACTTATCGTGAAATTGACTTGGCACTTGATAATGCCGTTTACAAGGGATTGGATTTTTTGTATATTTCTCCCGAGCGCCTTCAGACCGAACTATTTATCGCGCGCTTAAAAAAAATGACAGTGGGCTTACTTGTTGTGGATGAAGCGCACTGTATTTCAGAGTGGGGACATGACTTTAGACCATCCTACACTAAAATACAACAACTAAGAACATATATTCCAACTACGCCCATAATAGCACTTACAGCTACTGCTACCGAAAAAGTGAGACTCGATATCATCCAACAATTATTATTGAGAAAACCGAAAACACATGAAGCGTCGTTTGAACGAACTAATGTTGCTTACGAACTCTATAACGTAACAAACAAAATAGGTTCGATAATTGAATTTTGCCAAAAGCATTCCACCCTAACCGGAATTATTTATTGTCAAACACGCAAAAACGTAAAAGAATTATCGACCACCTTAACAAGTAATGGTATATCCAACGCCATATACCACGGAGGTCTCGCACACGAACAAAGAAAGCTAGCCCTAGTTGAATGGATGCAAGGCACTAAAAAAATAATGGTTGCCACAAATGCTTTTGGTATGGGTATCGATAAACCAAACGTTCGATTCGTGTTACATCGCGATTTTCCTGAAAGTTTGGAGGCTTATTTTCAAGAGGCAGGCAGAGTTGGACGCGATGGTGAATTTTCTAGGGCGATTGCTTACTTAGAAGAGCAAGAAATTGAAAGACTTTCTGACTCTTATCAACTTAAATTTCCTGATCCCTCGTTAATAACCCAAATTTATAAATCAGTTTACAGCTATCTAAATATTGCCATCGGATCCGGCAAAGACGAAACCTACCCAATTGACTTATCCGCTTTTTGTAAACTATATCACTTTGAAATACTCACCGTTTACAACTCACTAAAACTGCTTGAGCTAAATGCCAATTTAAGTTTTTCGGAGGCATTTTTTAAACCAACCAATTTAAAATTTACCGTTGGTAATCTAGCACTATACAATTTTCAAATTCAACATGAAAAATTTATACCAATCATTACCTTGCTATCTAGAAGTCATGTGGGCGTTTTTGATTCATTTAAAGTAATTAATGAGTCGAAACTTTGTTCTACGCTTAAAATATCAATTACTGATTTGAAAAATCAACTAGTTTCTATGGAGAAATACGGGATTATTGAAATAAATTGGCAAAGCACCCTACCCACTTTAACTTTTTTACATGAACGACTCCCCGACAATTACGTTAACCTCAACTATGAAATTTTTGGAGCGAGAAAAGAAAATGCACTGGCAAAACTTACTTCAGTCAAGCAATTTATACACTCGATTAGTTGTCGTTCTGTTGAGTTATTAAGCTATTTTGGACAAGCTAGTAATGATTGTGGACATTGTGACATTTGTCTTAAAAACACCTCAACTAATTCGAAAGAAGAAATGTATCCAAGATTACTACTTCTTTTAGAAAGTCCAAAAACATACCAAGAATTATGTACCCTTTTTCCTTTTGATAACGAACAACTAAAATTAACCCTTCGCCTATTACAACATGAAGAGAAAATTGCGTTTAAGCAAAGTCTCTTTATCCTAAAGAATTGAATGATTAAATTTATTTTAACCATAACAAGGCAACTTCCTTGTTTCCATATTGCACCATTCACCTACATTTTTTGCTTTTATTCCCTAGGCATTCTAATCCCATTAAATTATTTTACAAGTAGCATTCCGTATTTAATTCCGTTGACACCGGTATTTTTAACGAGCATTTTATACTTCTTATACCGCAAACACAAACGAAAGAACATAATTTCTTTTACGCTCATAATAACCTCATTTTTTCTTTTGGGACAAATTCAATTGCTCTTTTTAGATGAGCTTCCTATAAATGAATCGAAAACAAGTTATTCAGACGGAAAAAACTTAGTGATTCAACTTAATGAAATTGAATTGAATGATGCTTTACACACAAAAGCAATTGGCACAATATTCAGGTATAAAAAAAATAGATGGTTTAGTACAGGAACTAAAATTTTAACCTATGTAGAAGGCAAAAAAGCAAGCGCCTTCAACCAAAATGATTTTATTTTGGTGGCTAGTCGATTTGCCAATATAACCAATAAGAATAATCCTGGAGAATTTAATGCTGTAAATTTTTGGAAATCAAAAGGTGTATTCAAAACGTGTTTTTTAACGGACGTCGATATTTGTCTTCTTCAAAAAAATAACGAAAACTGGATTGATAAGCAGTTGATAAACGTACGAAACCACCTAGGGAATCTTTTAGAAAAAGAACTTAGCGGAAAAAATTTAGCCATTGCTAAGGCATTAATTCTTGGAGACAAATCTTATTTAGACCAGGAAACACGAAATAGTTTTGGCGCTACAGGAGCTATGCATGTACTGGCTGTATCGGGCATGCACATCGGAATAATAAGTCAATTATTACTCTTTATATTTCAATTTTTTAGTCAATTTATTCAACGAAAAAGCGCTGTGTTTAGCATTGTTTTGCTCCTCTGGATTTACGCCCTATTGACAGGTTTTTCTCCAAGTGTTGTACGTGCAGTCTTTATGTTCTCCGTTCTAATGCTCGCACAAGAAATGGGTGAGAACTTCTCGGCAATCAATACCTTATTCTTCACTGCCTTCATTCTCGCCTTAATCAATCCGATGGTTTTATATGATATCGGATTTCAATTATCCTATTTGGCAATGCTAGGTATTTTCACCCTTTACAAACCAATAGCAGCATGGTATTCCACTAAAAATAAACTACTAAATTATTTTTGGCAAGGCTCTGCTGTAGGCTTTGCAGCACAAGCAATGACCGTTCCATTAACCTTGTACTATTTTCATCAATTTCCCAATTATTTTGCACTTACCAACCTGGGTATTATGGCTATTTCTACAATCGCAATGGGTTTTGGAATGGGTATTTTTATATTACACTATATTCCAATTATAGGAAAAATAGCGAGTGTTATCCTGGCCTTTTCACTTTGGTCTATGTTGGCTTTTCTTCAGTGGGTTGAAGAACTTCCAGGATCTGTAGAATATGGATTTTCGATACCATTATACCTTGTCCCAATACTAATGGTACTGACTTTCATGCTTATTGTCAATAAATGCGTTACGCTAAAATGGAAGATGGCCGCCTTATTATTTATTGGCACGCTCATTTTTATTTCTTTCAAGCGATACGAACAACATAATGTATCTCACCTCTGTTTTTTTAATACCAATCAACTTGTTTTTACTGTAAAAATAAAATCACAAATCGTTGTGATTTACGATTGGAAAAACGAAAAAAAAGATCAGCAAGTGAAAGGAATAATAAGTAATTACGCCAAATTATATCCTGGAAGACTAACTTTTATTCCACTCAAAAAAGAAAACCTTAACGTAAAATTTGGAAGACATTTAATTAAGGTAAAAAAAACGACAGATGGACGTCATATATTAATGGACAATAAAGTTTACGTGGTTAAATACAAAAACGATGAATCCATTTCTACCGATAAACGATCAAAAGAAACCGTCATATACATGCCTTGGATGGCCAATCGACAATCATTAACAAATGGAGCAATGCTTTTTAAAATTTGATTTTTGATTCGTTCAGAAGAAATTCCACGGCTTTTGCTGCATTTATGAAGCCCCCTGTAATGGAAACATCACTCATTTTACCAGCAGTAGCCCCAGGAATAATAATTGTTTTGTCATAACGTACAGCTGTTTTCATTAAAACTTCCCTTACCTCCTTGGCTGACAACTCAGGAAAGTAACCTCTGATGATGGCAGCGACTCCTGCTGCTGCTGGACAAGCCATACTAGTTCCAGAGGCATTATCGTATTTTCCATCGGGAATCGTTGAATAAATATCTACACCGGGCGCAAATAAATCAACTGACTTTTCACCGTAGTTTGAAAAATTAGCAAGTAACTTTTTAGCATCTTTCGAAGAACTACATGCGCCAATTTCCATCCAATTAGAAGCAATAGAACCGTTATTTAATATTCTTGTAGGATAAGAATCTTGTAAATCCTTATTTTTCGCATCATTTCCGGCAGCGTGAATTAAAAGTACGTCGTGGCTATCTGCATAACGTATGGCTTCATCAATTAACTCTTTATTTGGTGTATAATACTTTCCAAAAGACATGTTAATCACCTTTGCACCGTTATCAACAGCGTAATGAATTCCATTAGCAATGTCTTTATCCCGTTCATCCCCATTTGGAACTACGCGAACCACCATAATTTTTGCGTTTTCAGCTATTCCCTCGATGCCAATATCATTTCCTCGTTTGGCGGCAATAATTCCTGCTACATGCGTACCATGAAAAGCATCGGGTCCTTTATATCTATTACATCCATAATACCTTTCTGTTAAATCACTTGGATTATCCCCTACTAAAGCAATTCGTAAACTATCGTTTTCAATAAGTGCCATTTTCCTCTGTCCCTCTGCCTGTGCTACTGCAGCATTAATTTCTTTTTCAAGTACATCCGGCTTGTAAGCAACTAAGATAATTTTTAGTCGTGATTTAATTTTCGACTCCATTTCGTCTTTTGGCTCGTAGGCTTTATTAGTGGACTTTGAGAAAACACCATTAGACGCTCCCTTTACAGTTGAAATGTAATCTGAAATTATTTTAATATTTGCTGATTGTCGCTCGGCGTTCGCCAATTCATTCTCATACGTTTTTTTTAAACCCAAAAAGTTTTGATAACGAGCAGCATCTGTCTCGGACAATAAGTTGGTGTCTTTTTCTTTAAAAAATCGTTTGTCACTATGATACATTCTCGACAATTCGGATGTTTCGTCATTCACATCTCCACCCGGACCACCAAGAAACGACCATCCATGGACATCATCAACGTAACCATTTTTATCGTCATCAATGCCGTTATTGGGTATTTCATCCTCATTTACCCAGATCACCTCTTTTAAATCGGGATGCTCGGTATCCACTCCGCTATCAATTACAGCTACAATTACGGAATTAGCTTTTTTACCTACCAAAAGTTTATAGGCTTCCTCCGCTCCCACTCCAAATATTTTATCCTTAACAGGATCTTTTAGGTACCAATTTGAAGGTGGAGTACGTTGGCTGTGTAAGACAGTAAAAAACCCAAATAGCAAAATAAGCAGTGCACTTTTTAACATATTATTTATTTAAAATTTATCAAAAATAGTCATAATTAAAATTCTCTTTACATAGTAAACACATCATATTTTAATTTAAGGTAATCAGATATCCTCCAAATAATTAATTTTGCACAAACAAAAAACGATGAGCGAGATAAATAAGGTACAATGCCTGATCATTGGTTCAGGTCCTGCAGGTTACACAGCAGCGATATATGCAGCAAGGGCTGATATGAAACCAATTCTGTATGAAGGACTTCAACCGGGTGGGCAATTAACTACCACCAATGAAGTGGAAAATTTCCCCGGTTACCCTGACGGTATTTCAGGTCCCGAAATGATGGTACAGTTAAAAAATCAAGCGCTTCGTTTTGAAACTGATGTACGCCCGGGTTTCATTACAAAAGTAGATTTTGGTTCCGAAGTGCATAAATGCTGGGCCGATGACGGAACTGAGATACATGCAGAAACCGTAATTATTTCCACAGGTGCTTCCGCAAAATATATTGGATTAGAAAGTGAACAAAAATATTTAAAAATGGGCGGAGGAGTTTCAGCATGTGCTGTTTGCGACGGTTTCTTCTACAAAGGTCAAGAAACTGTCATTGTTGGCGCAGGTGACTCGGCATGTGAAGAAGCTCATTATTTATCAAAACTTTGCACCAAAGTCACTATGTTAGTTCGAAAAGGCGATTTCAGAGCCTCCAAGATAATGGCAGAACGCGTTAGAAGAACCAGTAATATAGAAATTCTATTTAACACAGAAACAGTAGAAGTTTTAGGCGATGATGTAGGCGTTACTGGTGCCAAAGTAATTAATTCCATCACCAAAGAAGAGCGCGTAATTCCTTGTTCTGGTTTCTTTGTTGCCATAGGGCACCAACCGAACACAGCCATTTTTAAAGATTTTATACATTTAGATGAAACAGGCTATATCAAATATGAGGAACTTGGAACGAGTAAAACCAATATCCCAGGTGTTTTTGTTTCTGGAGACGCCGCAGATAAAACATACCGACAAGCTATCACCGCAGCGGGTACTGGTTGTATGGCAGCCTTGGATGCAGAACGGTATTTAGCAGCAAAACACTAAACGATACCATTTTTAAAAAGGCTCAAATTCAAAATACCCCAATGTGACAAATAGTAATGGATAAAAAAGTTTATAAAAATTCGGTTATTTACTTGTCATAACGCAAGGAAAAACTAAATTTGTGAAGCTTTTATAAAAACAAAAAACGAACAGAAACCAATGAAAATTGTTTTGTTCTTAAGTTATTTGATTATGAATGTGTTAACCAATTCGATTACAATAAAATGGTAGAACAATCCTCGAGTTCGAATTACCTTCCACTGTTGTTACAAGTAGTTATTGCCGCAGGATTTGTTGTTTTCACCCTTTTTGTAACCCACATTTTGATGCCTCGCCTTAATGCAAAGAAAAAAGACGAGAACTTTGAGTGTGGTATCGAAGCACAAGGAAACGCTCGGTTCCCGGTATCAATACGCTATTTTATGACCGCAATATTGTTTGTGCTCTTTGATGTTGAGGTTATTTTCTTTTACCCTTATGCAGTAAATTTTTATCAATTAGAATTAGAAGGTTTGTTGGCTGTTATCATGTTTGTCAGCTTCTTTTTACTTGGATTTCTTTATGTTCTTAAAAAAGGTGCCTTAGAATGGGAAAAATAGATGACGAAAAAGTAATTAATGGGGAAGGTTATCAGTTAACCACGCTCGACAAGGCGATTGGACTGGCAAGAGCAAATTCAGTTTGGCCCTTGCCTTTCGCTACTTCTTGTTGTGGAATTGAATTCATGGCTACTATGGGAAGTGCCTATGATATGTCTCGTTTTGGAATGGAACGATTATCATTTTCACCTCGACAAGCCGATTTGTTAATTGTTGCAGGAACAATTTCTAAAAAGTTGGGGCCAGTTCTCAAGCAAGTTTACGAACAAATGGCGGAGCCTAAATGGGTTTTATCAGTTGGTGCTTGTGCATCCTCAGGTGGTATATTTGATACATACAGTGTTCTGCAAGGAATTGATCGAATTATACCGGTAGACGTTTACGTTCCGGGTTGTCCTCCTAGACCAGAACAAATAATTGATGGAGTAATGAATATTCACAAGTTGGTGAAAAAAGAATCCATTCGCAGACGATACAGTGCTGAATACAAAGATTTAATGAAAGAGTATAAAATTGAATTGAAAGAGGACAATGTTAAATAATGAAACGCTTCTTACCCAGTTAGAGGCTCTTTTTCCATCTGACTTATCAAACGCTGACTTTAGCTTTGATTTACTTACTGTAGAGGTCGAATCAAGCAAACTAAGAACATTAATTGCTACTTTACAAAAAGATGATTCTTTGGGGTTTGCCTTTTTAACGCTCATTGGTGGAGTTCATTATCCTGAGGATGTTGATCGTGAATTTGCTGTCGTTTATCACATACACAGTTGGAAACATAAAATTAGGCTGCGCCTTAAAGCTTTTTTACCACTGAGTAATCCTTCAATTGATTCAATTTGCGATATATATCCTTCTGCCAATTGGATGGAAAGAGAAACGTACGATTTTTACGGTATTATTTTTACAAATCATCCCGACTTAAGACGAATTTTAAACGAAGATTCAATGGACTATTTCCCATTAAGGAAAGAATACACTCTTGAAGATGGAACACGAGAAGACAAAGACGACCGATTTTTTGGACGATTTTAACTTAAAAACATGAATAAAGAAACAGCGCCAATCATTGAATCTCCCTCTGAATTTTACAATTCAAGAGAAACGATAGACGGTGATATTGCTACTATTAACTTCGGTCCAACGCACCCCGCAACGCATGGTATTTTTCAAAATATTCTCAAAGTTGACGGAGAAAAAATAATTTCTTCAGAACAAACAGTTGGGTATATTCATCGTGCCTTTGAAAAATTAGCGGAAAGAAGACCCTATAACCAAATAACACCAATTACCGACCGCCTAAATTATTGTTCTTCGCCCATAAATAATTTGGGTTGGCACATGACCGTAGAGAAGTTAATTCAAGCCGAAATCCCAAAGCGCGTTCAATATATGCGCGTAATTATCATGGAATTGGCGAGAATTGCCGACCACCTAATTTGTGATTCTGTTGTTGGTGTGGATACTGGAGCACTTACTAGTTTTTTCTACCCGTTTCAAGAAAGAGAAAAAATATACGAATTATATGAAGAAATTTGTGGTGCTCGTTTGACTACTAATATTGGAAGAATAGGTGGATTCGAACGCGATTTCACACCTGTTTTTCACACTAAACTTAAAGCTTTCTTGAAGTCCTTTCCCAAAGTTTTCAATGAATGGGATTCCATGTTATCCAGAAATAGAATTTTCATGGACAGAACTCGAGGTACCGGACCAATTTCGCCGGAGCGCGCACTTGCCTATGGATTAACAGGACCAAACTTACGTGCTGCCGGGGTAGACTATGATGTCAGAGTAATGCATCCTTATTCGTCATATGAAGATTTCGATTTTATTATACCTGTTGGTGTAAATGGAGATACCTATGATCGTTTTATGGTAAGACAAGAGGAAATACGTCAAAGTCTACGCATAATAGAACAAGCTTACGGGAATCTTCCTGAAGGGGAATTCAAAGCGGATGTTCCCGACTTTTACCTTCCTGATAAAGCAGCCGTCTACAATAACATGGAGGCGCTAATTTATCATTTCAAAATTGTAATGGGTGAAATGGAGATCCCTTCTGGCGAAATATACCACAGTGTTGAAGGCGGTAATGGTGAGTTAGGCTACTACTTGATTAGCGATGGCGGCAGGACACCTTATCGTTTGCAATTTAGACGTCCATGTTTCATCTATTATCAGGCCTACCCTGAAATGATAACTGGACAAACCATTAGTGATGCTGTGATCACCTTAAGTAGTATGAATGTAATTGCTGGAGAATTGGATGCATAATATGAAAACAGAAAACAACACCACGCAAGTAATGGAACCATTTAAAGGCTTTTCCAAAGAGACCTTATCGAAATTTGAAGAAATAAAAACTCATTTTCCTGCAGGAAAAGAACAAAGTGCGATTATACGAATGTTGCATTTAGCGCAAATAGAAATCGGATGGCTCAGTACCGAGGGAATGAACGAAGTAGCAAAGGCATTGAATATTGAGCCTATAGAGGTATATGAAGTAGCGACCTTCTACACGATGTTCCATTTAAATCCGGTGGGTAAACATGTTTTTGAAGTGTGTAGGACAGGACCATGTATGTTAGTTGGTAGTGATAAAATAATCGAATACATACAAAAAAAATTAGCCATTGAAGTGGGTGGAACTTCTGCTGATGGCATGTTCACTCTCAAAACAGTTGAATGTTTGGGAGCCTGTGGCTACGGCCCAGTAATCCAATGTAATTATAAGTTTCATCAGCATCTTACACTCGAAAAAGTGGATGAATTGATTGACGCATACCGATCGGGAATAATTGAAAATAGTTAGAAAATGAAAAACAGAAAACTACTTCTTGAGCATATTGATTTACCGGGTATTGAAACTTTCGATGTTTACCGTAAATCAGGAGGATATCGCTCCGTTGAGAAATCGCTTAATACCATGACGCCTGATGAAGTGGTGGAAGAAGTAAAGAAATCTGGTTTGCGTGGAAGAGGTGGTGCAGGATTTCCAACAGGAATGAAGTGGTCTTTCTTGGCAAAACCGGAGGGAGTTCCAAGATATTTGGTTTGTAATGCCGATGAATCTGAACCTGGTACTTTTAAGGACCGATACCTAATGGAAAAAAATCCACACCTGCTTATTGAAGGGATGATAACGTCGAGTTATGCATTGGGTGCTAATACCTCTTATATTTATGTTAGAGGAGAGTACATGTATATTTTGACTATCCTCGAAAAAGCAATTGCAGAAGCTTACAAAAATGGTTTTCTAGGTAAAAACATATTAGGTAAAGGGTATGACCTTGACATCTATGTGGCCCCCGGTGCTGGTGCATATATTTGTGGCGAAGAAACAGCATTACTTGAATCGTTGGAAGGGAAAAGAGGAAATCCTCGAATCAAACCACCATTTCCTGCTGTAAAAGGACTTTGGGGTTGCCCTACTGTTGTTAATAACGTTGAAACACTTGTTGCTGTGGTTCCCATTGTAAATGAAGGTGGAGAGGCTTATGCATCGATTGGAATCGGAAAAAGTACTGGAACAAAACTTATATCAGCGTGTGGAAATGTTGTTAGACCAGGTGTTTATGAAATTGAAATGGGGGTATCTGTTGAAGAATTTATTTATGGTGATGACTACTGCCAAGGCATTGCCAATAATAAAAAACTAAAAGCATGTGTACCAGGAGGTTCATCTGTTCCAATTTTACCACATTATCTTGTGACTAAAACGGCTGCAGGAGAAAATCGTTTAATGACATACGAAAGCCTTGCGGAAGGTGGTTTTGTTTCGGGTTCAATGTTGGGCTCCGGGGGATTCATTGTATTTGACGAAGACCAGTGCATTGTAAGAAATACATGGAACTTTACTCGCTTTTATGCGCATGAATCATGCGGACAATGCTCACCTTGTAGAGAAGGAACGGGGTGGATGGAAAAAGTACTTAACCGATTGGAGTCTGGACAAGGAAATATTCGTGACATTGATTTGTTGGCGGAAATTAATAAAAAAATTGAAGGTAATACCATTTGCCCACTTGGTGATGCAGCTGCATGGCCTGTTGCTGCTGCTATTCGTCACTTTAGAGAGGAATTTGAATGGCACGTGACAAATAGCGATGAAGCGCTTAAAAGAAACTTTGGCTTGAGTAAAGAACTAATAATGGCCTAGCAATTAAATATGATGAAAGTTACTATTGACGATATTACCATTGATGTTGAACCAGGAACGAGCATTCTCAATGCAGCACGAAAAATTGGCGGTGAAATAGTTCCTCCTGCTATGTGCTACTATAGCAAGTTACCGGGCACTGGTGGAAAATGCAGAACTTGTCTTGTTGAGGTGGCCGCTGGATCTACGGCAGACCCGAGACCAATGCCTAAATTGGTAGCTTCATGCTCAACACCGGTCATGGATGGTATGATTGTAAGAAATAAAACTAGTGCGCGTGTACATGAAGGAAGAAGCGCCGTAGTTGAATTTTTGTTGATTAATCACCCACTAGATTGTCCTGTATGTGACCAGGCTGGTGAGTGCAACTTACAAGATTTAGGTTATGGACACGGCTCGGTTAAAACGCGTTATGAAGAGGAAAGAAGAACTTTTGATCCCATTGATATAGGTGACAAGATTAAATTGCACATGAATCGTTGTATTCTCTGCTATCGATGTGTGGAGGTTGCTAATCAACTCACAGAAAAAAGGGTGCATGGGGTTCTCCATCGTGGGGAACATGCTGAAATAAGCACTTTTATTGAGCAAGCAGTGGATAACGATTTCTCTGGAAATATGATCGATGTTTGTCCAGTGGGCGCATTAACCGACCGCACTTTTCGCTTTAAAAGTAGGGTTTGGTTTTTGAAACCTATGGAAGCAGAATGTGCTTGTACGAAATGTGCCGGCAAGGTGGTATTATGGATGTTTGGTCAGGAAATATACCGCGTAACAGGAAGAAAAGATCAATATGGTGAAATTGAAACCATTGATGATAAAACAGCTTGGATATGTAATTCGTGTCGATACGATAAAAAAGATTTGTCTAAATGGAAGGTTATTGGTCCTCGTGTAATCGATAGGCATTCTGTTATATCACAAGGTAAATATGAAACAAGTATCGCTCCATCAACTAAAAAAATTAATTAAATGGATTCAGCATTGCTTCTTGAAAAACTTATTTTAGCAACGCTGCTGTTTGTGGTATCTTTGGGTATCGCCGCTTATTCTACTTTCTTTGAACGAAAATTAGCTGCTTGGATTCAAGATCGTGTTGGACCCGACAGAGCAGGTCCCTTCGGAATATTACAACCTATTGCTGATGGTGTAAAAATGTTTATGAAAGAAGATTTTACACCCACAAATGCCGATAGATGGTTATTCATTTTAGGTCCTGGCATTGCCATGTTTACGGCATTAATGACGAGTGCTGTAGTTCCATGGGGAACTGATCTCAACTTATTTGGACGCACTATTGCATTACAAGTGGCTGACGTGAACATTGGGTTGCTCTTTATTTTCGGGATAATTTCTATTGGTGTTTACGGAATTATGATCGGTGGATGGGCATCAAATAATAAATATTCACGATTTGGTGCTATTCGTGCATCATCGCAAATGATTTCCTACGAGTTAGCCATGGGTATTTCAGCCATTACCATCATTATGATGTCTGGAAGTTTAGGTTTGAATGACATTGTTAAGGCACAGCACGGGATGAATTGGAATATTTTTTATCAACCGGTCTGTTTTATTATATTTTTTGTTTGCGCTTTAGCAGAAACTAATCGTGCTCCTTTCGATTTACCAGAATGTGAATCGGAACTTATTGGAGGGTATCATACTGAATATAGCTCGATGAAACTAGGTTTATTTTTATTCGCCGAATACGTCGCAATGTTTGTTTCCTCTGCGGTTATTGCCATCTTATTCTTTGGTGGCTATAATTTCCCGGGAATGGATAGTTTTAGTGGTAATACATTGTCTATACTGAGTGTTGTTGCGTTCTTTACAAAAATATTTTTACTTATCTTTTTATTTATGTGGATCCGTTGGACCATACCGCGATTTAGATTTGATCAATTAATGCATCTTGGGTGGAAAGTTTTAATCCCACTGTCCATCATAAATATGTTGGTTACAGGAATTGTCATAGCGTTTAATCAAGGTTGGATAAAATTTTAAGTGAAATGGAAAGTCTAACAAATAGAAAAAAAATAGTTTCGGATAAACCAATGACCTTCATTGAAAGTTTGTACCTACCAGCTATTTTTAAGGGTATGATGATTACCTTAAAACATATTTTCAAGAAAAACAATACGATCAAATATCCGGAGGAACAACGTGTTTTTGCACCTGTCTACAGAGGAATGCACGTTCTTAAGCGCGATGATCAAGGAAGAGAAAACTGCACTGCATGCGGCTTGTGCGCTGTTGCGTGCCCAGCGGAAGCAATAACGATGGAATCAGGCGAAAGAAAAAAGGGCGAAGAGCATTTATATCGCGAGGAAAAATATGCCACCATGTATGAAATCAATATGTTGCGTTGTATTTTTTGTGGACTTTGCGAAGAGGCTTGTCCAAAAGAGGCCGTTTTCTTAACCGATCGTATCGTACCAACTGAGTTTGAACGGAGCGAATTTATTTACGGTAAAGACATGTTAGTTGAACCAGTAAGCGAGCGAATAGATATTACTAAACGCCAACATACCGGCACAAGAACAACAAAATGAGTATTGAGTTATTAACTATTATTATTGGAGGATTAACAATCGGCTCAGCATTGATGGTTGTAATTAGTAAGCATCCTATTCGCAGTGTGCTCTTTCTTGTAGTTACCTTTTTCTTCATTTCTTCGCTTTATATTTTAATGAATGCACAATTCCTAGCCATTGTCAACATCATTGTTTATGCGGGAGCAATTATGGTTCTCTTCCTATTTGTACTGATGTTGCTCAATCTCAACAAAGAAAGTGAGCCTAAAACTCCTAAATTAGCGCTCTTTTCTTCGGTGCTCGCCAGTGGTGTATTGCTTTTAGTTTTAATTGCAGCGTTCAAGGATAGCATCCACTTAACCAATGTAAATTTGCCCGCAGAAAAAAATATGGGGCTAGTTAAAAATCTAGGACGTCTACTTTTTGAGAAGTACATCGTACCTTTCGAGGTTTCATCGATATTATTTATTGCAGCGATGGTAGGCGCAATCCTATTAGCAAAACGTGAAAAACCAATCATTGATTAATATGAATACGTTAGCTCCAACACTTGGCACGTCCATCGATTTCTACGTCATACTAGCGAGTATCTTGTTTGTAATAGGTGCTTTTGGTGTATTAATTCGACGCAATATGATTGTATTACTAATGTGCATCGAGCTAATGCTAAATGCAGTGAATTTACTGCTCGTTGCATTTTCTACCTACTATGGAAAAGGTGATGCACAAATATTCGTATTCTTTATAATCGTTGTAGCTGCTGCCGAAGCGGCAATTGGTCTATCTATTTTAATTATGGCATATAGAAACAACAAGGCAACCGATGCAGGTTTGTTTAAAAATTTAAACGGTTAAGGAAATGACGGTAGATAAATTAATCTTGATTTTGTTGGCCTTGCCCCTAATTGGTGCTTTGGTGAATGGAACTATAGGTAAAAAACTTTCGAATGCCCTTGTTGGTGGAATGGCTACAGCAGTAATGATAGGTTCGTTTTGCTGCGCACTTCTCATTTTTAATCAAACAAACGACACTAAAATTATTCACTTATTTACTTTACTAAAATTAGACGGGTTTTTTATTAATGCTAGCCTACAATTGGATGCATTGTCTATTTGGATGACGTTAATTGTGACTGGGGTGGGAACCTTAATTCATGTCTTCTCAATAGGATATATGAGCCATGACAAGGGATTTTATAAATTCTTCACCTATCTGAATCTATTTATATTTTCGATGTTACTACTTATACTAGGTAGTAATTATTTTGTGCTTTTCTTCGGATGGGAAGGTGTTGGCATTTGTTCTTATTTATTAATTGGTTTTCATTACAGTGATGCCGAAAAAGGAATAGCAAACAGTGTTGCTGCACGAAAAGCGTTTATAATGAATCGAATTGGTGATGCTGGACTACTTATTGGCTTATTTTTAATGCTAGCCCAATTTAATACCTTAGAATTTACTGGAATTGCTGACAAAGTAGCGCTCAATCCTGATTTAGTGAATACTTCTATTATAGGTATTACCATCTGCTTATTTATAGCTGCAACGGGTAAAAGTGCACAAATTCCACTATTTACTTGGTTACCTGACGCAATGGCAGGACCAACACCCGTTTCGGCGCTCATTCACGCTGCAACCATGGTAACAGCAGGAATTTACTTGGTGGTGAGATCAAATTTCTTGTTTGAATTAGCTCCGTTAACTAAAGACATCATACTGGGTATTGGTTTTGCAACCTCGTTGGTTGCTGCATTTATTGCTATGCGGCAAAATGATATTAAAAAAGTACTTGCTTATTCTACTGTTTCGCAATTAGGTCTCATGTTTGTTGCACTTGGAATGGGTGCTTATACCGCAGCAATTTTCCATGTTACCACACATGCTTTCTTTAAAGCATTACTTTTTCTTGGTTCTGGAAGTGTAATACACGCCATGTCAGATGAACAAGATATACGATTGATGGGCGGCTTAGCTAAAAAATTACCAACTACGCATCTTACCTTCTTAATTGGAACCTTGGCAATAGCCGGTATTCCATTGCTTTCAGGATTTTATTCGAAAGATGAAATACTAGGTCACGCGTTGGCACAAAGTCCCCTGTTGTATGGAACGCTAATGATTTCTGTTGCCTTAACGGGTGCTTACATGTTTCGTCTTTATTTTCTTGTTTTTCAAGGGAAATTTAGGGGTGGTGCACATCTAGCCGCACATGTGCACGAAAGTAAAGCTGTTATGACCGTGCCTTTAATCATATTGGCCATTTGTTCTGTTTTTGGTGGTCTTTTAAACTTACCTGGTATATTCCTCAAAAATGGAACCCAATGGCTACATCACTTCCTCAATTCGCATACGGCAGGACTTGCAAAAGTTGAAATGCATCATGCCGACAAGAACACCACCTTACTCCTTATGACAGTGGCCAGTGTGTTATCATTTGGATTGCTAATTTGGGCTTATTTAACTTATGTGAAGAAAAATAAAACCGCACTGCCAGACGAGGAAATAAAAGGTTGGCAATTGCTTTCAAATGCCAAATTATATATTGATGAAACGTATAATTTTTTGTTTGTGAAGCCGATAGAATTTTTATCAAAAGCATTTTACAATGTCGTTGAAATTAAAGTACTTAATCGAGGTGTTTTTGGCATTACCGATGTGTTTGGAAAATTCGGATCGCTTATTCGCTATTGGCAAACAGGACTACTTTCGAGTTACCTATTTTGGATGGTTATCGGATTAATTGGTTTAATTAGTTACTACATAATAAAAATATAATTTTGGAACTTTTAATTGTACCATTAGTTTTTGGGGTGATTTCGCTAATGCTCAGTGGTAAATGGAGCAAAATTTTAGGTGCCATTGGCGCACTTACCTCGTTGTGCTTAGCGATTATGCACCTCGTCAAATTTAATCCCTTGTCACAAGTAATTTTAGCCGAGTCAACCAAAAAAATGGCTTTTGGACTAACTTTCAACATCGGTTACGACGCACTTGGAATGGTAATGATTTTACTCACTAACGCAATAATTCCGATCATTTTGCTTAGCAACTGGAATAGGGAACTTGCTAACAACAAATTATTTACAGCCCTTTTATTTTTTATGCAATTTGGTTTGTTGGGCGTTTTTACTGCACAAGATGGAATTATTTTTTATATTTTCTGGGAATTTACATTACTACCGATATTCCTTATTCTTTATTGGTTTGGCGCCAAAGAAAATAATAAAGTGCTATTTAAATTCTTTATCTACACGCTAGTCGGTTCCTTAGCAATGCTCCTTTCTCTAATTGCCTTAGGAAATGTAGCTCGTTCATTCGCCTACGTTGATTTGCGAAATGTACAATTAACACAGGAGGTTGCTTGTTGGATTATGAGTGGATTCTTATTGGCTTTTGCAATTAAAATTCCGCTGTTTCCTTTTCATACGTGGCAACCAGCTACCTACACTTCTTCACCAATGGCGGGAACTATGCTCCTTTCTGCATTAATGCTAAAAATGGCGCTCTTTGGTATGATGAAATGGATGTTACCTTTAACTTCTGAAGGCATAGAAACAATGAAATGGCCAATTATTATTCTTGGTAGCATCGGAATCGTTTACGGAGCCATTGTTGCCATCAAACAAAATGATATAAAAACACTTTTTGCTTTCGCCTCCATAAGTCACCTGGGATTAATCGCTGCAGGAATAATGTTATTTGATAAAGTAGCCTGGAGTGGTGTAATCATCCAAATCATAAACCACAGTTTAATTTCTGTCGGGTTATTTTTAGCGGCTGATATCATCGAAAAACAAAGCGGAACGCGCAATCTAGATCAGTTAGGAGGAATTGCTAAACTAGCGCCTCGCTTCGGGTTTTGGTTTGCTGTAATGGTTTTTGCTGCCTTATCTGTTCCGTTTTCAGCCGGTTTTATTGGCGAATTTATTTTAATAAAAGAACTTTTTAGTCTTCATTCAATCGTTGGTATAACGGCGGCATCTTCACTTGTTCTCGGAGCTATTTATATGTTACGCTCTTATCAGTTGAGCATGTTTGGTGCACCTAAAATAAATTCTTTCAACGATTTAACATGGAATGAAATAACTGTATTTGTTCTTCTAACGATTTCAATTTTAATAATCGGTTTATTTTCCTCAAGTATTTTAGAATTCATTGAGCCTACATTTAAGGTATTAACGACTGAGCTTAAATCAAGCCAACAAATTATAGAATAACATGGATGCATTAATTGTATTATTCATTACAGGACTGGCAGGATTGTTTATTGGAATGGTTAAAAAACCACACCTCAATTTATTAGTTACAATAGTCGGCCTAACCATCGCTTTTTTGATTCAATTGAACAATGGTCGCTATATCTCGCCTTTCGCCAACTATCAAGTATTGGAATTTAATATCGCTCAGCTGTACTTTAGTTTGTTAGCTATTTTATTTACTTTATTAATTGTCATCGGTGGTTTTGTTTACTTCAAACGGGATCCCAATCATACAGGCGATTACTATGGACTTTTACTGTTTTCCCTTTGTGGAGCTATTTGCCTTATCGGATTTACAGATCTTTTTATGTTCTTTTTAGGTCTTGAAATTCTTTCCATACCCATCTATGTTATGGTTGGAATTAAAAAGCAAGATATCCTGTCGGCTGAAGCATCCGTTAAGTATTTTTTCACCGGCGCTTTTGCAACAGCCATTTTATTATTTGGTATTGCTTTGTTATATGGCGCAACAGGGTCGTTTAATCTTAACGAAATTCGCTTAGCAATTCAATCGGGAGAATACCAAACAACTTACTTATTTATAGGTATTCTTTTTATGCTCGGCGCTTTTTTGTTCAAAGTAGGTGCAGTACCTTTTCACTTTTGGGGTCCTGATGTTTACCAAGGTGCACCTGAAATTGTCACTGCTTTCATGGCGACCGTTGTAAAACTGTCTGCGCTATTCGCATTTTTCAAATTATTTAATGGCACTTTCCAAGAACTGAGTGGTTTTTGGATTGGAGCGCTCTATTTTGCAATTTCTTTTTCACTCATTGTTGGTTACTTAGGTGCCCTCAAACAAACCAAATTTAAGCGACTATTGGCTTATTCAAGTATCAGCAATACGGGATATGCGCTGTTTGCTTTGCTATCTGACGATAAATCTTCACTTGGAAGTTTGTGGATTTTCTTAGTTGGTTACGGCTGTGCTACCATCGCACTTCTAACCGTAAGCATGATAATAGACAATGAAAAAGATGAAGTTAGTGCGTTTAAAGGTGTCGGATTTAAAAATCCCTTTATTGGATTTATTCTAATTATATCTTTGCTTTCCCTCGCAGGAATTCCGCCCTTGACTGGATTTTTTGGTAAATTTTCGCTACTCGTAAATGCCTATCCAAAACACCTTTATTTGGTTATATTGGCATTGATCAGTTCAGCAATAGGTGCATTTCTTTACCTTCGCCTAATTGCATTGAGTCTAATAAAAGAAAGCGAGACTCAAAAAGCATCAGTACATTTACTGCATTATATTGTACTTGGAATCTGTGCACTTGGAATTTTAGGAGCTTGGGGAATTGTTGCTATTTAATTTAACAGTATTTAATATTTAAAGCTATGAGTGAAGAATGGAAGGGAGACCGCGCTGAAGCGGAAATGAGAAAAGGAACGGAGGCAATACGATTAGCCGCTGAAAAGAAGGCTGAACAGGAAGAAATTATGAAGTGGGATAACCTAAAAACCACACTTTGTATCGGTAATGAGGATAGAAAAGATGATATTGATTATGTCATAAATTTACTCCAATCAAAATTTGAGTTGCCTGAGAAAAAATCCTAGAATAAAAAGGTTACAATTCAATAGTTAAGCCTAAGAATACTTAGCTCCATTTGACAGATCAATAGCACAAAATAGTTGCTGATCAATTAACAAAATTAACATAGAAACGAGCGATTATTTTACAAATTAATGTAGTGCTGAATATAAAATCACCTGACGAAATTGGCAGTTCTCTGGTTAAATAATGTTTTTATCCTTCAAAACGATTGCAGTGTTGGTAGAAAATTTTCGTTTCTAAAATCAAAAACTTTTTTAGCAACAAATTAATAATTCTGATTTGTTTAACAAAAATGAACGTCCAATATACCTTATTAGTGGTATTGACTCCAAAGCGTTAGCTTAATAATTTTGCAGGAAGAATTACATTAATGCGTTATCTATTTTTATTTCTAAGTTTTACAATTACTCAATTTGGTATTGGGCAGGCACAAAACACCGTGCTCTCCGGAAAAATAACAGATGAAACGTTACAAAGAGGAATACAAGAAGTTAAAATTGAAATTGCGAACCTACACCGATACGTCTACTCTGACAAACTAGGCAATTTTAAATTTACAAATTTAGCCAAAGGGACCTATCAGTTAACACTCAAACACGACGGATACTTACCACTTAAATTAACTGTCGATTTAGAAGAATCAATTAAACAAATAACTTTAATATTAATGGAAAACATAATTGAAATACCGGAAATTAAGCTCCGTCATGTTTCCATAACAGGTGGAGAAAAAGGATTAAAAGAATTACCTGGTTCAGCTTATTATTTATCCCCAAAAGAGTTACAGAAATTTAATTATACAGACCCGAACCGAATACTGAAAACAATTCCCGGCGTAAATATCCAAGAAGAAGACGGATTCGGTTTAAGGCCAAATATAGGAATTCGCGGAACAGGCGTAGATCGTTCTAGTAAAATTACAATTATGGAGGATGGAATTCTCATGGCACCAGCACCTTATTCTGCACCAGCAGCGTATTACTTTCCGACGATGGCAAGAATGCAAGGGATTGAGATTTTGAAAGGAAGTGCACAAATAAAACATGGACCTTTCACCACAGGAGGAGCAATAAACTTTATCTCCACACAACTTCCTAAAGCCTTTGAAGCAAAAGTAACGGCAATCGGTGGTAGTTTTTGGGGAAGAAATATCCATGCATACATCGGAAATTCACACGAACAAATTGCCTATTCTATTGAAGCATTAAATTTCGGATCCAATGGTTTTAAACAACTAGATGGTGGCGGAGAATCCGGTTTTCAAAAATCTGACTACTTAGCAAAACTCAAATTGATTACAAAAAAATCGGCTAAAATACACCAATCCATTACCTTCAAAGTGGGCAAAGTAATGGAACAGTCAAATGAAACATATTTAGGGCTAACGCGGCAAGACTTTTTAAAAACACCATATAGAAGATATGCAGCATCGCAAAAGGATCAAATGAATTGTAATCAAACACAAATTTCAGCACTCCACCATTTAAAAGCTGCAAAGTGGTTATCTTTTACAACGACTGTTTATCGTAATCAATTTCAACGAAACTGGTACCGATTAGATGCTGTTAAAGATAGTACAGGAAACAAAGTTGGAATTGCTAATGTGCTTAGCTCATCCAATCAATTTATTGAACATATGGCTATATTAAAGGGGCAGTCAAGCGCCAACCAAGATGCCCTTTATATGAAAGGAAATAATAGAAAATACTATGGTCAAGGGATTCAAATGGTGGCAAATTTTGAATTTAAAACAGCAAAATTTTCGCAATTTATTGATTTGGGTATTCGTTTACATCAAGACGGAGCAGACCGTTTCCAAAATGAAGATAAGTACAGTATGGCAAATGGAAGAATGTTTCAAACAAGTGCCGGTGAGTTGGGAAGAGAAAGCAATAAACTAAATTTTGCGAATGCGCTTGCTAGCCACATCCAATATAAGTTAGTTTGGAAAAAATGGATGATAACTACCGGACTAAGAAACGAAAACATTCAATTAAAAGAGGAAGATTTTGGTAAAAATGACTTAAATAGAGAAGGCAACTCGCTGGTCACAAAATCCAATTCAGTTAATGTTTTAATCCCCGGGATTGCGATAGATTTTATAATAAACGAAAGTTTTTCCACATTTGTTGGGATTCACAAGGGTTTTGCCCCCCCTTCAGTACAAATAAATGCCTTAGCAGAAGAAAGTGTAAATATTGAACTAGGTGCAAAGTTTAACAAAAAATCACTCTCGGGTCAAGTTGTTGCTTATTACAATTCATACCAAAATTTGTTAGGCGCTGACTTAGCTGCTTCAGGAGGTTCTGGCAATGGCGAATTATACAATGGTGGAAAGGCGAAAGCTCAAGGTATTGAGATGCTCACCAGTTACGATTTCGCAAGTCTGTTTTTTAAAGATGTAAATCTACCACTAACCCTTTCTTATACGCTCACAGATGCATTATTCCTTTCTGATTTCATAAGTGATTTTCAAGATTGGGGTACAGTAAATACTGGCGATAAACTTCCTTACCTATCTTTACATCAGTTAAATACGGCGTTATCATTTGAACATGAAAAATTCAGTATCAATTTAAATGCGAAATACACCAGCGAAATGCGCGCAAGTGCCGGTAAAGGTAAAGTAGAAGAAGCTGATTTAATTCCAGCGTACTTTCTAGTTGATGCAAGTGCAAAATATAATGCTTCAAAAAACATTACTATTTTTGGTAGTATTACTAATTTATTAAACGAGTCATATCTAGTATCTATGCGTCCTGCAGGCGCAAGACCGGGAATGCCAAGAGCCTTTCAAATTGGTCTTAAAGCAAATATAAATTAACTGAAAAGTTAAGATCATTAACAACTAATTAGAGACCTTATCAATTGTGATTCGTTTATACGTATTGGATAGGCATTAATAAAGAATTAACATAGGTATTAAGGTCAAATTCTTGGATAATAACTAAAAAAAAAGCCCCTTCATTACTGAAGAGGCTCTTTAAAATCGGCATCGACTTACTCTCCCATCCGCCGCGGCGGACAGTACTGCCCTTTTTAGGGAATTACATTAAACAAAAAAGCCCCTTCATTACTGAAGAGGCTCTTTAAAATCGGCATCGACTTACTCTCCCACCCTCAAAAGGGCAGTACCATCAGCGCAATCAGGCTTAACTTCTCTGTTCGGAATGGGAAGAGGTGGACCATGATGCTATAGACACCCAAAATCATAAATTTCGGTGATATATCGGACGATTGAAGCAGTAAATTAGAAGTTTAATTTGGTTTGTAAGTTTACGGGTTATTAGTACTACTCGGCTTTGACATTACTGTCTTTACACCTGTAGCCTATCAACGTGGTCGTCTACCACGGCCCTTAAAAGAAATCTCATCTTGAGGCGAGTTTCGTGCTTAGATGCTTTCAGCGCTTATCTCATCCATACGTAGCTACCCTGCGATGCGGCTGGCGCCACAACAGGTACACCAGAGGTATGTCCACCCCGGTCCTCTCGTACTAGAGGCAGGTCCTCTCAAATTTCTAACGCCCACAACAGATAGAGACCGAACTGTCTCA
>Ga0247837_1003128_pt1 | contig 29621 bp, 19 predicted proteins | sample LaCtaG_2_FD_187115 | JGI IMG/M metagenome (GOLD analysis project Ga0247837, IMG submission 187115) | Freshwater microbial communities from meromictic Lake La Cruz, Castile-La Mancha, Spain - LaCruzMarch2015_14.5m | ecosystem: Environmental > Aquatic > Freshwater > Lake | place: Spain: Castile-La...
ATAAGGCTGAGGAGCAATACTTGCAAGCGACAGTCTTCACTCAGATCCACTTTCCCCGGTCCACTCAGCTCATAGACTGTTTCTACCGTCTAGGAGTGTTGTACCAGAGTCAAGGGCGCAGAGAAGAGTGTGTCGAGCATCTGAGTGAAGCTGCGCAGATGTATTCCCGCATTGGTTTTCAAGAAGAAGCACAAAGGTGTCAGACTCCTAGGCGTCGAGAAGCTGTATTTCGCCTTATATGTCTGCTGAGTTGTGCATAACAAGTAATTCTCTGTATAAGTCTTTTGGCTGTGGTTTTGAACTAAGTCGCTTAGTAATTCTACATCTTTGTAGGCCGCAGGAAATTATGAGAAAGCTGTGTCCGCCAAGGAAGGGGCTTTCGAATTAAGGCTGAGGGAACATAGTGTTAGAGCTAACGGACAATTGATGCCTCATCTATCCAAGCGCGCAGGCAAACTCGCCTCGTGGCTAGTTGGCAGGTAAAATAATGGCTAAGCATTCTTCAAGCATCAGGACCATGGTGGGCTTTTCTTCCTCGAATGCGTGTGAAATACCGAAAAGGACTCAGTCCCAACATCATTCGAGAAATCTGTCTCTACCTCGATAGCAGTGAAGACGTGGTTCAAATCACACATACATTCCTCAGGTTCTTCAGCTTGATTTGGAGTCCACAGACACCCTTAAGCACTGCAATTCGTGCAGATCACGGCAGTAGTTGGGTGTCGCTGGAGGACGGGAGATTTTTCTGCAGCGGAGGAGACAGTAATGGCCAAGTAGTGGAGTGGAAGTTAGCCTACCTTATCAGTCCTAAGGGATTTGTGCAGGAACTCCCTCCTATGTTCTCTGCGAGATGGGGCCATGGACTAATTGAAACCAGCCAGTTTATATACACCTTTGGAGGCGGTAAAGTTTACACAGCCCTGTACACTGGGGCTTGTAACAGACTAAGCAGATTGTGAGCAGCATGAGCAATGAAATCTTGCGAAAAATCAATCTGAAGAATCGCACTTGGTCTGTACTGCCCAGTATGAAATAAGGAAGATACGGCTTTTACCCCTGCGAGTTCCTCGAGTGGATTTATTTCTGTGGCAAAGGCTCCAGACTTATAGAAGCATTTTCTCCACATAGAGAGGATTTCCTTTCCCTTGAAGTTTCCCTCCAAGAGGATTCTTATTGCTGCTCACACGTGCACAACTACATACTAGTGGTGCACTCGGATAATTTTGTCTCCACATTTGAACCCAATTATGAGTCGTCAACGACCCAGGCCTCGCAATCCCGGCTCCTAAGGACTGTGAGCAAACGGTCCAACTTTTCGCCTGTGCTGGACTTGGCCTTTAACGTCTTCTTCATTATGCAGAAAGGCACTTGTCTGTGCTTCGAAATGGACATTGGCAAGCAAGTGCAGAGCTTCGCTTAACTCCTTAAGATTTCTTCATCTAACCTTCAGCTATAGTAAAAGCTACTCGTTTGCCCTGCTCCTAGGATAAGGCTGAGCAATCCGCGTGTTGACCAGGCCGAAACGATTGGAATTTGAGTCTCTTCTTTGACGACTCTGGCCAGCAGTCCCTTTTTAGAACTGGAAATAGCCATTGTATGTCTGCTCATCACTACCACTAATTCCTCCTTAACCACTGCACAGCCCTCAATATGTCCACGCATCTGAAAGTACAAAGCTTTGAAATGAGCCCCGTCATATACTTCAATCATTGAATTTCCGCATATATAGATAGCGTCTTGCCAGACTACAGGACTGCACTCGGGCTGAAAAATCTGCATCGGGGGCAGGAGAGCCCAATGGGAAAGACTCAGACTCAGTCTTTCCCCTTTAGTAGCGTGTTCACATCCGCCGAATATGTGCACTGCTCTTCTCCACACTACCAGTCCTCCACAAGTGTGGGGAAACAGCAGGTCAGGACAGTTCCCAATTAGTCCCTTTGCGTCGAATAAGGAACATCGGGAGCGGGGATGTTCGAAGTAGCAGCAAAGTACTCGATTCTCAGAGATTAAGCACCAGGCCGGGGACTTAAGTTGCGTAAGGAAGGGGGAAGATGCAGGCTGAGGACTCATTTGCATGGTGGTCAAGTCGAAGCAGGGGAAATCCTGATATTTGGCCAATGCAGGGGCATTGATAGAGCGAGTTTCTCGACGATTGCGTAACTCAGGCAGTTGCAGACTGGAAAACTCTACATACAATAAATCCTCCAAACTCGGTATCGAAATTTGATAATCGAACAAGGAAAAGTCGTTTTCAAGGCACGAAAGCAGGGCGCAAGTGTAACACTCCTGATATTCTCTCTGCTTCCCAGCTATAACCGCTTCCGCTTCAGCCACAGAGTTGCTTATATCTCTGGTTAAAGTCGCTTTCCAGGCCTGCAGTTGAGAAACCACGAAGATTTGATAAGCATTTGCGAGAGAAACCAATTCTTGTATTACTTCAGTTACGCGAACACAGCATTGGTCTATGCACTGTAGATTCCTTTCTAGTGCGGCTTTGCCTGAATAGAGAGCGGAAAGCTGCCCAAGGGTGGAGGGCTCAGAGGACAGGTACACTGGGAGGTAGTTCATGGGTTCGTGGTTCTGTACCTTATAGGAAAAGAGGCAGAAGCCGCAGAAAGAGCTGAAAGACGGACTGCAGACAGGACAGAGCGAAGCCATTATTGTAATAAGGTCTGTGGAGGGGAGTGCTCGAAGTCTGTTAGAGAGGACAGCTGCACTGTACTGCACTAATTTCCTTGTAGGTAGTATTACAGCTGGGGACGTATTAGTGGGTTTGCCTTTGTGGCTGTGGAGGCGAGTCTTTGGCACTGTTCGGGTATCTGCTAGTGCGAGCCAGGTCCTCATATCATAGATCAATGGAATTCACACAGCAGCCACAAGTCTTTACTCTGAAGCGCGCCAGTGTCCACAGCTCCTCCAGTAGCCTGGCCCTGTCCCCTGTGCTGAAAGTGCTTTCGCCCAAGTCGCCCAGCTTCTCCGATGTATTGCAGGGCAAATCTCTGCTCTTCCCTGCACCCCCTGATACAGCAGGTAAGTCGGTGCGAGCAAGATCCACTCGTTCCTCCTACCGTCCTCGCAGTCAGGTGAAGTCAGCAGCGAGTTTGCCGTGCACTCCGCCCAGCACTTCTCCACATCCTTCGCCTTTCCTTGTCAGTGACTTACTCAGACTGCCAAAAACACCTGTGGCTGAGCCTGCTGCTCCTTGTGCGGAAGACCCTGAGGAGCGCCTCAAAGCTAGGCGTCAGGCAGGTCAAAATGAAAAGACAAGACTGAAAGCGTTGGTAGCGCCTACATAGGAGCAGTTCCGCTCACTGCCGGCAGTGCAGGGCTTGGTCACAGCCTTCGAGTCAGTGTGCGGCTCAGTCACGCAGGCGCAGTGGTTCGCGCTCACTGGACGTGGGCAAGTCCTTGCATGTATCCTGCACTTGGAGAGGAATTGCTACCGCACTTTGGAAGCGGTGGCTCAGGCCGCTATGCCCGAGTCTTCCCCCTCCCAACTACCCGTGCCTCCGTCTAGTCGAGACCGAGTGCTAGAAAGGCAATTAGAAGTCTCCACAAAGCGAATCCGCGAATTGGAGCTGCAGATACGAAGTTCGCCTATAGCTCGGCTCCAACTTGCCAACGCTAAGCTGAGTGCACAAGTAGACTCCTTGACAGAAGCACTGGAGACACAAACGCCCCAACTGCCCAGAAACCAAGTCTGTGCTTCGGAGGAACACTCTGCGGAGGCATTGCTGGCCGCCCGCGGTGAAATCGAGCTGAAGGAGAAGGAAATTGTGAAGCAGCAGTTCGCAATGGGGAGACTGCAAGTGGCTCTCGCGGAAATATCAGCTCAGCAGGAAGCCAGCAAGCTCGAAACCGCCTCACTGCACGACACTCTCCGCCAAGCAGAGTGCCGCGCTCAGAAAGCTGAAGAGCAGCAAGCGCAATACCAGGCCCAGTTGGGTATGGTCAGAGAGGACATGGAGCGGTTCGCTGCAGTGCTCACAGCCTACGAGGAGAGCCGAGCCGAGGTAGCGCGGCTCAAGGAGAGGTACGGCAAGTTGGAGGAGCAGATGGTCACCGGGAGACTGGGCGCCAGGACAGACGTAGGAGTCAAAGTGGACTTGCGAGACCCGATTTTCGCACTTGTGAGCAATGCGCCACTTCAAGAAGCACACAACAAGCGGCAAAGTCTGAGCGCAGAACTCAAAGAAATTGAGTTGTTCGCAGCCGGAGCACCCAAAATCGACCCCTCTGCTCTCGCCCATGTCACCAGTGAAGAGGGACGAGTCCTGACTATCCAGTCCGACTTGTCGAGGCCAGCGACAGTAGACACTTCCGAGTATCGCTACTTGAGGCCGAACTTCGCAGCGTTTGTGCCGGAAAGCAGGGGAGAAGTGACAGTGGAGCTGCCCTTTCAGAACTGGACGGAGGTGACTGTGAGAGGCATTTTGGACTCCAAGCATAACGAGCATCTGCTGAGCACTGAGGAAATGGGCAGAGTTCCAAGCAGGTTGGCAGAATTCGCGTACTCCTGGCTGGGCCAATATGCAATTGACGAAGGAACTCGGCAGCTGCGCAGTCTGCACTGGTGGAAGAAGGAGTCCGCGGACCACGCCCGGGTGCAGTTCGTGCAGGCCCTGGGCGCAGAGCAGAGCCGCAAGTCCTGGGAACTGCACAGCTTCAAGGACTTCCTCAACGAGGAACTCGCCCTGGACGAACTCGGCTTCTACCTGCACTGTCGCTGGCTTCTGTACGAAGGACCGCAATTAGCCACTCCCGCTGGAAGGCTCAATGCTGTGCATTACCTGCCTTTGGCTCACTGCCAGGCTGTACTGGAGCGCATCACTGCACGTCTCAGTGCACCTGAAAAGCAAGAGTTAGCTCAAGCTCTGCAGGCAAAAGCACAGAAAAAGGCGGAGTCCCTGCACCTCGACAGTGCTTTCGTGCTGCGACTGCTGCTCGAGTTCTACCGCAGAGAGAAGCGCTGCAAGTACGCAGCCGTGGCCCGGCTGTTCGCAGCAGCTCCAGTGCAAGGAGTGGGCTTCAAGCGGTCCACAGCCTTTTCCGACTTCAGAAGCATATGTAAAAGTCTCAACCAAGACTTCAGTGACATGCAGGTGGCGAGACTGTATAGGGAAACCTGGACTGCAGGGAACGGCACAGTGAATGCCGATACTTTCTTCCTTGTGCTGAATGAGAGTCCTGCGCTGTTTCAGTGTTTGAGACTGCCGGCACTGTGGAAGCCTGCTCTACTCACTTCCACAGGCGAAGCTGACCCGAAGGGAGATGTCTACTCCCAGAGCGTCGCCATGGTCCTACAGGACTGGAAGCAAATGTCTCGCTCCGCCGAACTAACGAAAGACTGCATCACCAGTATCGGATGCAGCGAAGTGGCGATTCAGCTCGCCAGGATGGAGGCGGTCTTTAGCGGCGCGGAAAGCGACGGCCGCAGTGTGTTGGAGCTGTACAAGCGCTACTGGGTCATACTGGCGCAGGTTTCAGTCGTTCACATGGAGGCTAATGCTTGGGTGATGCGAGGAGCGGATGACGTGGAATTCTTTGACGCCTCCCTACGGCAAGTAGTGGAGTTACGAGCCGGCCTCAGCACCTTCCTCGAAACCCTGCGAGGCCAGCGACTCAAGCGTCTCTCCCAACGACTCGCAGCGGCTCGCATCCAACGCACCTGGAAGAGCAAAGTGAAGCGCAACCTGGCGGTGCTGGCAATGGTCGTGCGCTCCGTGGGGCGCTTCAAGCGTCTCCTGCATCGGTAGTAATGGAATTACGAGAGGGCGAGTTCTGTGTGAGTGTGAGCGCCATATAGCGAGTAGATGCACGCGTGACACTGCAAGGCAGGACACTGGAGTGCGTCGTGTCTCTCTTCGGCTGCAAGGAAACCAGGTCGGAACTAGGACTGCTGGTGTGTAAGAAGGGACGAGTGCTGGGCAAGCTCAAGCCGGTCCTGGCACTGCCCTTAGTCAAGGAACTCAGTTTGACGCAGCAGGGAGGCGGCTTTGAACTGAGGTGGAAGGAGGAGGTGTGTTGTGCACTGCAGCTGCACACTCCGGTGCTTACAGACCTGGTCACCAGTCGACTGGCGCAGATGAGTCGCTATCAGCAAGAGCCCTTCGGTCCTGGCTGCTGCACACACAAGTGGATTTGGCACTATGCGGAGTTGTTTCCCGCGGCCTTGCAGGGCACAACGTTGCCTGCAGCTGACGCCTCGAATCGAGACCTAATGCCCGAACACTACGACAGCGAGATTATGGACACCTTCATCCGGCAACAGCTCCGAGCCCGCGAGCACGAATTCACCCGCCTCCACCGTCTCTCCGTATTCGCTGGGACTTGGAACTGCGGTGGCACTCCGCCCAGAACCCACCTTACGTCCTGGCTCAGCCATGGCTGCAGTCCTGACTTAGTGTGCTTAGGCCTGCAGGAGACTTGCAAGCTCCAGGCTACTACCACGGTCCTGGGCGACCCTGAGCGCTCGCAGCAGTGGAGGGCCTTTTTGCAGGAAGAGGTGACACTAGCCTACCCTGGAGAGCAGTATGTCTGTGTTGAGACGTTTGACTTGGTAGGGATGCTGCTGCTCCTACTAGTCAAAGCTGCGCTGTACCCCTACATCCCCAGAGACAAAATCGACGTCTGCGTGGTAAAATGCGGGTTAAAGGGCAGAGCGGGGAACAAAGGCGGCATCGGAGCTAGGTTTCAAGTCTTCGACACCACTATTTGTGTGGTAAATGCTCATTTGGCAGCCTTTTCCGACAACATCCTCGAGCGAAACGCCCAATTCCAGCGAATTGCGCGGAAATTGCGTTTTCGAAATGCATCAAAGCCGCTCAAGCTGTATGAACACGACTTAGTGCTGTGGCTTGGAGACCTGAATTACCGCTTATCAGAGCTCAGCTTCGATGAAATCCTCGGCCTGGTCCAAGCCCGGCGCTATGACGTTCTTCTGCGACACGACCAACTGCGCCAGGAAATCCGCAAGAAATGCGCTTTCAGCGACTTCCAAGAAGCGGAAATCAGCTTCCCACCTTCCTACAAGTTCCGGGTGGACAGCGGCGCCTACGACCAAGAAAAGCACAGAGAGCCGGCCTGGTGTGACCGCATCCTATGGAGAGGCGACCTGCAGCCGCTCAATTACAGCTGTGTTTTGGATGTGCAGCAGAGTGATCACAGGCCTGTCTTTGCGCTGTTTGTGTTGCAGGCGAAGGCGTGTGATGCGGAGGCGTTGAGGCGGGCGAAGGTGGAGGTGTTGCGGCAGATTGATAGTGTGCATATGCAGTGGCAGCCGCAGGCGCAGATTTCCTCTATTTGTGTAGTGCTTGCGGCAGTGGGCTACAAGCAGCCCCGCACCGCAGAGCTCCAAGTCACCAACACAGGCCAAGGCCTACTCGAGTTCAAGTTCAGAGAAGGAGTAGACGGCAAAATCGCCCATTCCTGGCTCGGACTCAGTACTTTTAAAGGCGCAGTGGCTCCGGGACAGACAGTCACTATCACTCTCACGGCCTATATCACTGAGAAAGAAGCGAGGAAGGCGTTCTATGAGCCGGACTACCTCTCATGTGTGCTTGTTTTATCAGTCTTGGGCGGCTCTGACCACTTTATTGACGTTCAATGTGAATATCTGAACTCCGCTTTCGGGTCTTCCTGCTATGATTTAGTGAAAGTGCTGGGTCCAGTGACCGGGCAGCAGGGCAAACCTCAGGAAGGCGGCCCCGAACTAGCAATTCCCAAGGAACTCTGGAGACTACTGGCCTTCATCGCAGAAAAAGCCACAGAGCCTGGGTTGTTCTCAGAAACGGGCACTCCAGAAGGCTGGATGGCAGTCCGCAGGGCTTTGGACAGCCATACAGAGCTTGAAACAGACGTGTATTCCGCCTGCAATGTGTTGTTGGAACTGCTGCATTCCCTATCAGTGCCGGTGCTGCCTCTGGCCATTCTCGACTGTTTCTGTAACTTGTATGTGGCGGAAGGCAGGCACAACAGAGAGTTGGTCTCTGTATTTGTGCAGAGTTTGCCTCCGGTGGCAGCCCGCTGCTTTGTGGCGGTAGTGGCCTTTCTACGAGAACTATTGGCCCATAAGGCTACCAATCGACTGACAACTGCCAAACTTGCAGGCCTCTTCACCGACGCACTGACTCAAAGCACTCGAGTGGCAAAGCCCGCTGCGGAGCTTACTGACGAACAATGGCGAGCTGTCCAACTCCGCCGTCTGCACCGCTACTGCTTCATATCTCTCTATCTGGACTAGTGTACACATAGCTGTGCTCTGCTGGTAAACTGCTCGCGTACTCTTGCTTCGCTGCGCATTCGCAGGCATCTCCTTCGCTGCGTCCGTTGGCTTTTAGGACTGAGGAAAGAAGCAGCAGGGCACTTGCACGGTCTGCGTGAGGCCGGGGTAAAGTCCTTAGTAAGCCGGAGCCTCTTTGAGCGTGGCGTAGCGAGGCCTCGACCTGGCTCTGTTGAAGATAGAGGGCGGACAGGGAGAGGTGGGCACTGGCTTGGTCGGTTTCTGCTCCTTGGTGCAGGCGCAGTAGGCCCAGCGCCTTCAGTAGACATCGTTCTGAGCGGATGGGGTCATGTTCCAAAAAGACGTTCCCTACTAGTGTGTAGGTCTTAGCAAGCCCCGGCGTCCTGTTGCCCAGAATCAGCTTCCGGGTGTATAGAGCCTTGCAGGCGTAGACTTCAGCTTCCACTCCATTGCGAGTTGCTAAGCACAGCAATGAGTAGTCCTGCCAGATTTCCGTCTCCAGCAGTCCTGGCTTATCACTAAGCTTTGAGATTCCTTCAATGCACGTTTTGAGAAAAGACTTGCTCTCACCAAACCGTCCCAAAATACAGTATATCACTCCCAGCCTGTGCAAACTACGAATCGCAGGCAGGGCCGTAGCAGCTCCCTGCTCCAACGCCACATGCAACGCCTTCAAAAAGCAGCTTTCCGCCTGCACATACTGTCCCATCTCCCTGAGCACCAAGCCCTGCTCCAAGTCCCTCTCCAAACTCTCAGTCTTCGGGGTGATATCCAACCAAGACCTCGCCCTTTCCAATTGACCAGTCGCCCTGCACAGCGCTGAAAATAGGATATGACAGGGCTCGACCGGACTCAGACGCATAGCTTGCTGGAGGTGGGAAAAGGCCTGAGCCTGCTCGCCCCTATATAGCGAAGCTTTGGCCTGGAGAAGGTGGATACGCCCAGGTACTTCAGAGCTTTCCTGGGCGGTTTCTAGCAGGCTTTTGAGCTGGGAGGAAACGTCGAGTCCCAGCAGAGTCTCATTTTCCAGGTGAGTCCAGTGAGACTCCATTCACAAATTGCACTAGGCAGAACTCAGACAGGCTAGGGAGGTTTGCTAGAGGGGAAGTAAGTTAAATTCATTGTCTAAAAGTGACCCATACAATTGTAGATGGCGCTAACTGTGGCGATTCTGAGTTTGAGGCCGGAGAAGCAGCGCTCCTGGCCTGACGACCCTATGCTAGCCTCCATCGCTCGCAAACTAGCAGAGCTTCTGGGCAGCGGGCGGCTGCGAGTGGAAGAACAGGCAGTCACTGCTTGGCTGAAGGGCAATATTGACTCCGTGAAAGTCACGCCTTTGCCTGCGTTTGTGGCATTTGCGGGGTACTTGGCGAAGCGCGACATACCCACAATGGTTGATCAGGTCCCGAGCTACAGTGAAATTGGGAAAAAGCGGCTTGAAGACGCAAAAATCGGTGAGGAGAACCTGCATCTGACTGACTACCAATACCTCCGCATGCTTTCAAGCAGCAGCCACAAGCCCATAGTGGCAGTCCTCCCCGCCCAGCCCTCCGGTTCCTCCGACGACCTGAGTCGTTTCCACTTCGTCCACCTGGATTACATGAGTGAGGAGCCGCTCGGACAGTACCGAGACAAAGTGATGGCGGTGCCTTTTCGAGTGTGGCCGAAGGAGGGGGGGTTGACTAACTATGACGTGGACGAGTATGCGATCCGGTTCCAGAGAGAAGCGGAGAGGTGCGTGAGTGGCATGAAGAGGCACCTTTTCCACCTGCTGAAATCCGGACTGAAGCCCGCTCGTCCCTCCAATACGACCTACACGCACCTCTTGCAAGAAGCCGCCAAGCTGGACCCTCCACTGATCAACACCCACAGCTCGATATCCCTGCCACTCCACTCCTCCTTCAGCTTCCAAGCCTCGAAACTCGCAGCGGACTACCAGGCTTTAATGAAGACCTTGACAGACGCGTTGGAAGGGCTGGCTGTGGAGGTAATGCCCAGTGTGCCGTATTTCATAGAAAAACAAGGGCATGTTTTACTGCATAACCCGGGTGAGCAGAACCTATTGGATGCGAAAGTCGAGTATTTGAATGCGGACTTGGAGTTGGTGGCGCTGGAGGAGTTAGATGTGGAGGCTGGCGGGTATAAGGATATCACCAATCCAGAAGCTGTCAAGCAGTTGAAGAAGCAGGGGGCCGTGGCTATGCGCCTGAGTGTGACAGGGCAGTTCCTTAACCTCCCTAGCTAGTTAGCAGACTGCCTTGCCAGTGCGATACTTTGAGATTTCTACATATTTCGCCGGAATAAAATGCAGACGCACTGCAAGTACAAGATCCTACAGGAGTTGGGGACAGAGTCCCCAGAGAAGGGCCACTTCCTGGTCGAGGAGTGCCAAAGCCACTCCAAACGGGTGATCAAGAAAGTGGACTTGACTACTCTGAGCGATTTCGAGCGAACTGCAGCAATCAAAGAAGCGAAAATCCTCACTCATTTCCGCCATCCCAATATCCTCGGCTGCCAAGAATTCTATAAGACGAAAAAGAACAAGCTGTGCACTGTGGTGGCCTACGCGGACGGCGGCGATCTGGACCGGAAGATAACAGACCAAAAAGACGTTTTGATGTCTGAAACTGTGGTTCTAGACATATTCGTGCAAATCTGTCTGGCCCTCAAACACGCTCACGACTGTAACATCATCCACCGAGATTTGAAGCCTAACCGTATCCTTTTCATGCGAAACGGAAACGTGAAACTGAGCGAATTCGAGTACGTAGGGCTGCGCACTGTGTGCACCTCTGCTAATCCCAGTCCAGAGAGAGTCCGAGACAGTGTGAACAGCTTGGAAAGCAATATATGGTCGTTAGGAGTGGTACTCTATCAAATGTGCGCCCTGCGCCTGCCGTTTGAAGGGAGTAGCGTTTATGAAGTTGTGGTGAAGATCACTGAGGGCAGGTTTCCGCCTATTTCCTCCCATTACTCCAGCGACCTGAAGCAACTCCTTTCTAGTCTGCTAGCCATCGCCCCTGCCAGCCGGCCCACCATCCACCAAGTCCTGCAAGTCCCTTTCCTGCGCCAGCACCTCGCCTGCAAGCTCGCAACTGTCATGAGTCTCAAAGAGTTGCTTCCCGTTCTCCTAGTCAGTCCCGCCGCACGGAATCAGTCTGAACTGGACGCTAACACCCTGACGGAGGGTTTGAGGAGTTTGGCTTTGGACTCTTTCTTTGTTTCAGTGGGAAGTGGGGGTTTTCTGGCTCAGCAGCACAAGGCGAATTGCTATCTCGACTTTATGCAGGCTGCCTCGAGTCGATAAAGTCCTTGGAAACAGGCAAAAAGTGCATTTGACTGATTTCGACGAGTACGAAGCCTACATCTATGAGCTGCAAGTGGCTCTGCTGGATCTGCATCTCAGCGAAGATCTACCACTGCAGAGCACTGCTGAAAGGCTGCGCTTCCAGCTGGAAACAGCACTGGGCGAGGATCGCTTCCTGACCATATATCGTCGACTAGCGGGATTGGAGGAAACTGCGGTATTTGACAGGGCTTCTGATGTAAATGCACTGAAAAGACTCATGTCAAGGAGGGAAAGAGCAGCTTACGAGCCTCTCTTCCAGCAACTTATAGGCCTGGAAACTAGGTAAATCCATAGATTACTACTTAGGCAGGTAGCGGAGACTGCTGAGGACCAGCTGGGCCTTGGACGTCAGCGCGACTCGATCACTCGCCTGGGATTTCGGGGTCAGGGCTTCTCCTCTGCGGCAGAGAAGTAGGGACTTATGGCCTGTCTTCACCCCGCAGTCCGCCTTTTTAGTGCTTTGGACTGCTTCATTGTCTGAGCGAAGGATCGAAGTGAAGCCTTCGCCATATCTTAGGGAGGACCGGAAGAAGTCCTCCACATTCCTCTTCGTGGGCGTTCTGTCCCGGCCTGGAGTCACTGCCAGGTCAGAATTGCCAGTCCACCAGGACCCAGAGTCCCAGGAAGCACTGGACTGGGGTGCCGTAGCGTCCGGGTCGAACCCCTTCCTGGACTGGTAATTCTCCACAGACCGCAAAGCAAAGGCTGTTGCTGCGGTTATAGTCCTCTGCAAAGGGGCGGAATCCAGCGTTTTCGAGCTTTTCCCTTGCCTGCGAAGTTCACACTTCCGCTGTCTCGCCACTGCGAAATCCTGCAAGCGAGGCTTCACCCCCTGCACAACACTGGGAGTCGACCTGAGACTCGGAACTCGGGCAGTAGAGGAGAAACTGATAGGCGAGGGACAGTGCTGAGAGTGTCTTTGGGTCATTTGCCCTTTTCTAACGACTTGGGAGAGCAGGATAGCGTAAATGGTGGAATCCAGTCACAACAGCCTCAAGACAGACTCCACGCAGCCGCTGCTGAGGAGGCCGAAACGCACACTTGTCAATTTCTGTCCCACGATCAAGCGCTTGGGGGTTTTTAGCTATGACGGGGAAGGACAGCAGTTGGAGCCCGAGGCTGTCAGCCTAGAGAGCCGACTTTTCGCCTTCGGCCTGACCCACACCACCCGTGACAACCTCCGATACGACTGGACCATAAAGCGTACTTTCTCCGACTTCCAGGACCTGCAGCTGTCTCTCACCCAGGAGTGTCGCCTTTACCACATCGACTGTTCCGAGACTTTGCCTGTAGTCGCAGCTTTCCAGAGACTGGATATGAATGAACAGCTGCTGCAGCTTGAGCGGTACCTCAGGACGGTTGGGAACGAAAAGTGTAGATGTCAGCTTGAGGCTTTTTTGGAGTTTGCAGAGGTGAGTGCGCTGTCTTTTGATGGGAAATCCACGAAGCGGAAAGAAGGATACGTCTTCAAACGTACTGGAGGACGCGTCGTAAACGAAGACTACCTCTGCAACTGCACCAAGTACTTCCGGCGCTTCCAAAAGCGCTGGCTCCTCATCCGCGACGACATGGTCGGCTACGTCACTCGACTCCAGGACGAAAACCTCCACGAAGCACTCGGATTCAAAGGGAAATTCGACATCAAAGTGGGAAAAGAACAGACAGGCTTCGCAGACGGGATCAAGCTAACGACCAATACTCGAGAATTCCTTATAAGGACAGGCAGTGCAGCTGCTGCTTCTGAATGGTTCACGGAAATCACCCGCGCTTATAACGAGTCTCAGTGGGCGGCTGTGGGCGGGAACAGGTACAACTCCTCTTTCCCTGTGAGGGAGGGGAACTTTGCGAAGTGGTATGTGGATGGGAAGGACTACTTCAGGGAGGTGTGTGAGGAGTTGGAGAAGGCGAAGGACTGTGTGTATATTACGGACTGGTGGCTGAGTCCGGAGTTGCAGCTGAAGAGGCCGAGTCTTGAGCATCCCAACTGCTCAGTGCTCGAAGTACTCGGCACTCTCGCAGACCGAGGTGTGAAAGTGTACATCCACGTCTACAAGGAAGTCTCCCTCGCTCTGACCATCAACAGTCTGCACACCAAGCACACCTTCAGCCAGCGCTCCAAGCGCATTCGCCTCGTCCGCCACCCTCACCGCTCTGTGGTCGGCAGACAGTTCCTCTGGTCTCACCATGAAAAGGCAGTTGTGATCGACCACATGACAGCCTTCCTCGGAGGACTGGACCTGTGCTTCGGACGGTGGGACACAAATGAGCATTTGCTATTCGACCCTTCTCCGAATGGAGACATATGGCCGGGCATAGACTATTCCAACTGCCGGATACAGGATTTCACCAACGTTGAGGACTTTTCCAGGGAGTACATCGATAGAGACTCCGTCCCCAGGATGCCTTGGCACGATGTCGCTTTGCAAGTGAAGGGAAGAATCGCCAACGACATCGCCCTGCACTTCACAGAACTGTGGAACCACGTGATGACTGATATGGCTGGAAACGAGTACAAGCAGAAAGAGCTGCTGCAGCCTGTTTCTCCCAAAGCCCACCTGCAGACACAAATGACTCGCTTGCTGATAGTCCCTGAGGAAGAAGATAAGCAGGAGCAGAGACACAGACCTGACTCCTTCGCCCTGAGAACCAGAGTCACCAGAAGTCATACTCAGACTGGGACAGGCCTGCAGAGACAACTCACTTCAGGGATCAGCGAATCTTCGCGTATAAATATAGAGAAACTGATAAAAACGGACCATTTGATGGTGCTGGCGGAGGCCGTTCCGCTGGCTGAAGCGCCGGCTGTTCAACGGGAGTTAGCGAACAGCCAGGCTGGCCAGCGCACTCCGCCGCTACGCACGGCTACTGCTCTCCTGGGCGAGCAGGAAGAAGACTCCTACACTCTAAGCGTCCGCCAACTCCTTTGTCCTCACCCAGAAGCCATGCCGTCTCTCCGTCGTGAGCAGTCTCACGAGGACATCGAGCGACTAGAAACCGAGGAGGAAAAGAAGGAACAAAGGGAAATCCTCAGTGACTCCGCACAGGGCGGGGAGCAGTTCGCCCGCAATTTACTAGCGCCCGGGAAGTCCCAGGACCATAACTTGGGCAGCTGTGAGTGCCAACTAGTGGTCAGCTCCTCTCTCTGGTCGTATGGGTATGAGATCTTCGAAAACACGATCTATTCCGCCTATTTGCACCTGATTAACCAGGCGAACCACTTCATTTACATAGAAAACCAGTTCTTTATATCCAGCACGGCCGGGCAAGTGGTCAAAAACCAGCTCGCCCAGGCCTTGGTGGACCGCATAAAAGTGGCAGTTTCCAACCACGAGCAGTTCAAAGTGATCGTCGTAATGCCGCTTTTACCCGCCTTTGAAGGCTCTGTAGCAGACCCAGCCGCTGCAGTCCTCAGAGTGCAGCTCTATTGGGAGTATGAGACCATTTGCAGAGGGACGGAAAGCATATACGCCCAGTTGAGTGCTATGCCGGGGATAGAGGACCCGAAACAGTATATATCTTTCTACGGACTCAGGACTCATGGGTACTCGAAAACAGGGCTCCCGGCCTCCGAAATCGTATATGTCCACTCCAAGTTGATGATAGTTGACGACAAGTACGTGCTTCTGGGCAGTGCAAACATCAACGACCGGAGTTTACTGGGAGACCGTGACTCGGAAATAGCGCTGGTGGTGGAGGACCATAGGAAAGTGGCTTCCAGGCTGGCGGGCAGGACGGTGGAAGTGTCGGAATTCGCGTATTCCCTGAGGATGAGTTTGTTCAGGGAGCACTCCCAGGGGCCGGAGGAAGTACTGAGGGATCCATTCACTGAGGAGTTCGACAAGTTCTGGCGAGTGCGAGCGCAGGTGGGGTCCATATAGAGCAACACGACCTGGTACCGACACGTCTTCGGCTGCTACCCAGACGACCAAGTCAGCCAAATTACAGAACTCAAGGCTCTCCAAGACTCCGCCTCTCTCAGCGACTACGAAAAACTCGTTTCCAACGTCTCAGGCTTCCTAGTCGAGTTCCCCCTGCAGTTCCTGCGCTCCGAAGACTTGAAAATATCAATCTTCAACAAGGAGTACTACATCCCGGACTCCAACTTCGTATAGTTACTTAAAGAAGTGGTCTATGGTGAGACTGCGGCCCTGCTTCGGCTTTTTGAGGGGGGTGGGCAGGGGCGAGGCTGTGCGTTTGAGGGTGCAGGGACGGCTGCCGGAGGGACTGGGGCCTCTGCGGTGTTGGTACACGCTTCTGCGGCACTGGTCCAGTGGCTGCACTCCTGACTCTGAGAAGGGCTGAAGTCGATCTTCCGCTTCAGCTGCTTCCAGTCGAGAAGCCGCAGTAGCGAGCGCAGTCGATTGGAGCCTGGTCGAGTTCACTCTGCGAGCTTTCAAGCCAAATAGTTCCTTTTCCGCAGCTTCTATAAGCGTATTCCCCAGTTCCGAAGCTGAAACCAATACATGTGTCCGGCACTCTTCTCTCCAGCCACTCAGGGAATAGACCCTTTCAAACCCTGCAGGGGAGGCCTCTGCGAGCATTTCCAGCCTTTCCCTCGCCTCTGCGAAGCTCAGCCCCCACTGATGTCCAGTCTCCCACACCGATACCAATTGATGTGCTTCAGAAGGGTATTCAGCTCGCACAGGACTAATGCAGACTGCGAGGAATTGTGCATGTGGGAAAGGACCTTGGGCAGGGACTCGAATTCCCCAATGTACTGGTCCAGCTCAGTGACTGGCCAGAAGGAATAGACCAAGTTCCACTCCCCCTTGCGGATGTGCCGCAGACTCAACCCCACTTTCCGCTTCCTTTCAAATAGGCCCAAAGTCACGCCGGAAAGGAGACGCGTTTCCCGGCCCTTCACTTCCACTATGTACAGCGCTCTGCTGCGCAAGGGAGCTTCTGGAGCCAGGGCGAGAAGGAAGGAAGACGGGGTGAAGTGGGCCTCTGGACAGCAAATCCGATACAAGGGCGGCTGGTCTAGCCGCACTTCCGCCAATTTCGCCTTCAACCTCACAGATAAGTCACTCAAATAGGCCTTACTCAGACTGAACAGTGAGTCTCCGTCAGTCCACCGAGGCTTGTCTTCGTCCATCGAGTCCACATCCAACTCTCTAACGAATTCCAGTAGTCTTCGCTCGCAAAAGAGCTCCTCCGCTGCGATTTCCAGGCTTTTCGAGCCAGTCATGTAGTCCAAGTACCTCGGCCGGTCCTCCAACTCCATCCTTTTCCTGTCCAGCCGCAGGTAAAGCGGGCCCTCGCCAGTCTCTCGAAGGACGTCTTTGCCTAGTAGGAACTCCCGCACTCGGTAGGGACGGCCGAGCTTGATAGGCGGCTTCATGCGATTGGAGTCGATTGTGACGAAGCCTTCATACGTCCGGTCTCCAGAGTTCCCCAAAGTATCGATTCGGGAAGTCTTTATAGGGCCGGATTTCCACCAACAGACGACAGTAGGCGGTTCTGAGACGGAAACGAGTTCTGGATGCAGGAGGAAGTCCTTGATTAGCTTCCCATGCAGGACTAAGCGGAAGGGGTAGCAGTGCTCTGGTGTGAATCTCGGCTGGAAGTCCACTCCTGCAGTGTCCGAGACTTCCTGGTCCTGGTACACACAGGAGGGAGTGGGAGCGAAGCAGACAGGAGTGGCTTGCAGCCAGTGTTGGTTTCGGTCCTGGCAGGGGTAGGTGTAGCCCAGTACATCGTTGCCTACATCTCTAATCCGCTTAATGAGCAGAGCAAATAGATGCACAGCTTCGTTCATGTCCTTGACCAGCAGGGGCTGGCGGTTGGGAGCCTGAGTCAGGGTGTTAGGGTCGAAGCGCAGGGAAGAAACGCACTTGGGGCAGTAGTTGGAGGCAGAGGCTTGGACTGAGGCGAAGTCTGCTTTGCAGCGGTGGCAGATGTGAGTCAGTCCAAACAGTCCCAAGCAGGATCTGATTAGTGCCTTTTACTCAGGAAGCAGAATTAGATCACAGCCACATTGAGGATTTCAGGGAACTATGAAAAGACGAACGAAGTTCACAGTGAGGATCACAAAGAGTCTCTAACTTTGTCTATTTAAGTTGCCACTTGCACATTTACATGTTAAAATGGTAAGCGAGCGCTAGAGAAGAATTCCCTTCTACCAAGTAAGAAGAACGAGGACTGTTACTTTGCTTGTTCAAATGAACAATATTACTGCTCCAAGAATTACCCTTTGCTTGTCTCAGGTGACTTTTTACTGTTTGCAGCGAGATCGAATGCGCTTTCAAGCCCAGTTCAAGTAATCCTGAGTATGAGTAAAATAGCCTTTATGTGAGAAAGTGACAGCTGAATTCATTTCCTTTATTGAATGAGAGTTAGGTTCAACCTTCTTTTGGAGTGTTATGCATTCCACCTCTCTATCAAATGCCTCGACTTTTCACCATTAATCTCTGTCACAGTAGTTAGCCTTGACTAACTTCGATAGACTTAGTTGGGTAGAATTGTCATATTGACGCAGACTGTTGAGATGCGAAATTGGGCTTGATGAAATAAAGCTAATCTAAGAAAAGCGGAGAAAATTCACAGATACGGCAGAGATGCCAAAAGTCAGTGCAGGCCTTTAAACAAAATAGGAACATTATTCATCTACCGACTCTCTATGTCAGGAGTCAGGTCTGCTACAGACTTCTCTATCAGTTTGTATAGGAGCCTTTTAGTCGTCTTGTCTAGCTCCATGCATCCATTGCCCATAGCTTGATCCTCCATTCAACCAGCTGTGGCAGCTCCTAGTCCACATCCACTGCCTCTTTTCTCCACTGGGTGAAGCACTCCTTAACCACAAACCTTTGCCATGCTAAGCATAGGCTGTCTCCATTTGCCTTCTCACACACACCAGTACTCTGACTGGAGCAGGGCCGTATCACCCTGTATCATTCATCCTTTGGAGGTGGAGTTTGGACCGATGGATTCTATGAACACGCAATCTGCTGGACCACAGTGAGAGGGACTTTTCAAGATATGTACCATAATTACACCTAAAAAGCCTTTTTACTCAACCAAATTAGAATGGTTACAGGATCTAACACCCTACTCCCTTAGAACAGACCTACTCCCCAGTTCCTTCACACAGTCCCTACAGTGCTCCATCACTCTCTCCAGCGGCCAGCCCCGCATCTCCCCACACAGCGCCTCTCTCACATGCAGCACCGCCTGCGGTATCCGTCCAAACTCCCTCACATAGCAAGCCAGTCCCGTCACTTCCCAGAAGCAGAAACTCAGCCAGTCCAGTGAATTCGGAGGGACTATTTGCCTTGCACTGAGGGCCATTACTGGTTTGGAGGGCTTTTTGGACATAGTGACTCCACACAGGACCTGAGTTTCGCTGTTGTTCCTGCGGATTTCCACTAGATAGAGGGTGCTGCGCCTAAGGATGGAGTCCGGCTGGAGCCTGATTAGGAAGGAAGTGGGCCGGAAATAGGTTTTGGGACTGTTTAAATGGCAAATAGGCGATTGGTTGGTTGGAATTCCCTTGAGAAGACTGTGGAGTCGAAGAGCCAGAGTGTGGAGGTAGGCTTGGGCGAAGGCTTGGGACAGGTTGGAAGGGTCTGCAGAGGGTAGTTCCGGGGCGGCTTGGGCCAAATTTAGCTCTTTCACGAAGTCTAACAGCGCTTTTTCCGTGAAATTCACATTTCCCGGCCTCACCACAGGCTGAGTTAGCACTGGTTCTGATAGTAAAGTGGCTTTAAAGTCTTTTTTCCCACTAAAGAGTCCTTTGCAATAGTCCAAATACAGAGCTCTGTCCTCAGTCTGCACCCCGCCTTTATCCATCCTCAGACACATGTGCTGTCTATCCACCACATCCAGCACCGTCACATCCACCCTACTGCACTGCACAGAGTACGCCCGGCCCTGCCGCACAGGGGGGTTCATCCCATTGGAATTAAGCGTTATATAGCCTTTGCAGGGTCCGTTGGTCTCCTTACTGCCCTGCCTTGCTCGCTTGATTGGACCCTGTTTCCTCCATATGGTGACCGTCGGTTCCTTTTCGGGGGAGATTAGTTCCGGGTGGAGGTAGAAATCCTTGACTTTGTGTCCGGTGATAGTGAAGGAAAAGGGGTAAGTGTGCTCAGGGGTGAACCTAGGCTCAAATATCACTCCAGCAGCCCCCGCCACCAGCTGGTCCTGATATATCTCCGAAGGCAAAGGTGCGAAGTGGACGGATACACTGGAAAGCCACAGTTCATTCCTCCCCAATTGGTCATAAGTGTAGCTTTGCGCGCCCACTGGTATGTCCGAAAGCACCACTCGGACGCATTTCTCCATCGGCGGAAACTCAGTCTGAGCGAGAAACTGCGGCATTATATACTTCATCCGGTAAAAGGCCTGCTCATACCACGTCCAGGGCGGCTTACTCGCCCCGTCTCCCTTCGCTATGCGTCTCACCATCAAAGAAACCAAGTTTCTGGCCTTGTCGTGGTCGTGTGTATAGAGCGGGGCTCGACTGGAGGCGGGGAAGCGGGGCAAAGGAGTGGTTTGGGTGGAGGCGCAGGCAGGGCAGAAGTCGTTGGAGCCGATGCGAGTGGTGGAGAAGGCTCGGCGGCAGCGGTCGCAGGGACTGGTGGACTCTTCCAGTTGGTCCATTATAGGGGGAGTGGCCTTTGAGGGCTGGAGACTAGCTAGGGAGGAGGCCTGATAGAGAGGGAAATAGGAGTACTTGGAAGGTTTTGATAGAGACTTGCAGGACCTCTGAGTAGAATTGCAACTTGGTGATTGGTGCTTTTTGATATATCGAAGATACACTGTAAGGCCTCTGCAGAAATAGAGATATCCGGCTGACTTCTCAACACATGGGAAGAGGGTACTGCTTTATATCCACAATACGGCTATTTGTCTAACGGACCAGAGAGTCAATAGCAGAAATTCCCCAACTTCCTCAGGGAGCAAGCCAAAATCCACGACTAAAGCGAGTGACTCATTAAGAAGCCGACAAATAGCTTAGTACTAATGCGTCATATCGTTATGCACAGACAGAGGAAAGGGAGCACTCAGAGACTACTGGACCTGCAGTCTCCCAAGTCCAGTTCTCACAGGCCGGCTACTGACCGGCCCTCTCGCTCCCAGCGCCACACTCCCTCTCAGCCCCTGCAAACCCGCACCCCTTCCCGCCCTTCTCCCCACCCTAAGGCTCACCGGCGCAGCAGTGACAGAGTTCGGTCTTCCCCGCTCACTAAGCCACCCAGGAAAGTGCCTCCACAGGCCAACAGGCCAAAACCTACCACGAACGCCAAGTCCACCACTAGACCTTCCAAACCAGCACACACTCTCTCTAAGCAGGACCGCGGTTTCCAAAGGACTCACCGATCTGCAGCAGCTGGGAAGGCTAGACAGCCGTCCGCCACAAGGGAGGTGATACGGGCGATCACAGGGACTAGTCTGCAGAGAGGGAAGCATGAAATAGGCAAGAGAATAGTCGAGTTGTTGGCGAGACTGGCTCGGAAAGGGACCCAAAAAAGGACTGTTCAGCAACCTTGCAGCCGGGTAAAAGAGGCAAAACAGAGATATGTCGATGTGAAAAGAGTCAAAATGGAGGTTTTTAAGGGTGTTTTTCCGCGTAAAGTCCTGACTTCCTCCCTGCCTACTAGGACGAAGCCAGTGCCAATGACGCGATACACGCATGCACTGGAAGCCTACAGCGGATTTAAGCGAAGTAGTGGAAACAAGCGGCCGCCTGTCAGTCGCAAATACAGATCCGAGTCCCAAAAGCAGGTTTCCCACAAGCAAACTCACCCAAAGCATATTAAAGGGAAAACAGAGTCTATTCCTCCCTTCCAACAGTCCCCATTTCTCCCTTTGCCAAGGCCCTTTCTACCTATTTCCCAGGAAACTAGCCAGGCCATTAGACGTCCGAAGCCTTTGGATAGTCCTGAGCCGACACCAGTGTCCTCTCGGACTTATGACTCCGTTGAAAGGGAAGTAGAGCAGGTGAAAGCTGCAAGTCCTGCTGGAAACTACTATGTCCGGCCTGTAGACACTAGGCCAAGAACAGCTGCTGGAGGCTTATTAGGCTCTGTGCCCAGGGGAAAGACTGATGGGACTAGCAGGAAAGGGGAGGAAATTCGACCATTTGAAGGCGTTAGTACTGGTTTTCCTCAGGGAAAAGAGGCTCCAAAGCCTCAATTTCCCTCAACTTCCAGCCGACTCCAGTCCACCCCGAAAGCCGCAATTGCAAGCGACAATCTAGAAAGCGAGCACTTGTGTGAACTTCTAGTGCAAGGAGTAGTGGAGCGCCTGGCCTGGGAAGTGATTCACCTGCCTGTTATGCAAGTCACTGTGAGTGCTATAGGGAACTGGATAGCGGATATGCTGTGTGAGAAACTGGTAGGGGAGATACTGCCGCACAAAAAGGGGGGAGTCGAATTGCGCAGTTCTGTGCTCAGTCAGACTAATGCAGCGGGCCAGGGAACCGGCTCTATTGGGAGGGGTAGAAAGCCGCTGGTGCGTATATTGCCCCTGCAGTCGAAGGCTCACTCCCAGTGAGCCTCCTAGGCCTCTCCCGACCTGGTACTGTCTAGACTGCTATTAGTTAACTGGTCTGAGAACTAGACTTAGCTATAGAAAGCCCACCACCAGCTGTCTATCCTCCTCCTTCTCCTTCCTATACCGGTAAAGCACGAACCCGCCAATGCCCAGCAAGAAGAACGCCGCCCCAATGATCACCACCCCAATCTTGTCCGTAGGACTGGCAAACAGCTCCAAGAACCAAGCGTCAATATCCACCTGCTTCGTAGGCGATTTCGCCCTCTTTGGAGAGACAATCAGGTAGGAATTGGGGATTATTGGAGTCCACATTTTGGCGGAGTGGGCTAGGGAGGGGATGTTGACGTAGAATTGCTCCACGTAGCTGTTGGTGCGCCCTAGGCCGTAGAGGCAGTAGGGGGTTTGAAGGGAGAAGTAGGCGGTTTGGGGGAGTTGGGTGGAGTGGATCTGCACGGGAGTCATGTCTAGCTCTGTGACTGTGAACATGAAGACAGGGCCAGAGTAGGCAGAGCTGTATTTCTGCTTGCCATATCCATCCAAACTGAGCGCTTTCAGGTGGAAAGCATCATCCAGGAAGTTGTTATAGTAAGAAACTGTGGTGGAAACGGTGCTGTTGCGGTGAGTTAGCAGGATGTCGGGGATTCCGTTCTCGTCTAGGTCGAAAAAGGAGCATAAGTAGGCGCCTCTTTTGCCTTTTAGTTGGTCGAAATCGCTGTTGGAGTCTAATTTGAAGGATCTGCGAGTGCTTCCGTCCCTTATGTTCCTGTAAAAGGCGCAAAAAGTGCCTTCTGAGTCCTCAATTGGGACTAAAAAGTCGGGATATCCGTCCAAATCCAGGTCTCCGGGCCTCAGAATTAGCGGCATTTCCTCAGTTCCAGGGCTGAAGCTGAGTCCTGTGTCTAGAGGCAGGGCCAGGGAGGCAGTAGAACTGTTAGTGTTTGCTGCGAACTCCAGCTGTTTGAAGGATGTGAACGTGATGTCTTTGGCTTCAAAGCGGCAGTCGTTGGAGTGCTGGTTGTCGTTGAAGACGACATTGATGTGGCCTGGGGTGGGGAAAATTAGGTCTTCGACGCCATTCCTATCCACATCCGCGAAGGACACCTGTCCTGCCCCTTCCGGCGCCTCCTCCGCCTGCACAATGCAATACGTGCCACTCCTCATATTCAGCCACACCTCAAAGTACACTTTCCCCGCCTCGTCCTCAGTCGTAAGAAACAAATCCGCCCAGCAGTCCTTGTTCAAGTCCACGAAAGCTACTGAATGCGGAGATGTCAGTTTCCTATCAGAAGGCTGTAAACAGACTTCCGAGCTCAAAAACGCGTAGTCGGATAGTCGCTTTTGGACGTAGCTGGAGGAGCGCTTTTCTGCGACTACTGCCTGCTCGACTCCCTGGGAGTTGATAGTGTTGTAGATGAAGTCTACTGCCATGTCACCGTTTAGGTCGAGGGCGGCGGGGTGGTTGGTGGCGTTGAGCAGGAAAAAGGGAATGGGGTCGAAGGAGTTTCCCTCGGCTTGAAGGTAAATTTCAGCGTTTAAGACGCCGGATCTATTCAGCATCAAGAGAACGTCCAATTTCCCATCGTAATTATAGTCCCCGGGAGTCAGTCCCTCAATCCACGCATCCACAGTCAGGTCGAAACTGACTGTCCGCACAAACACCCGCTCCGGCTCAGTCCACAGGTAGATTTTCACTGTATTCCGGGCGTCATTCAGCATGGCTACGTCGCACCTAAGTGGCTCTTACAGCTTGTCAGAGTCGAAGTAGCCGTAGGCCGCTAGCAAGTGTCCAGACAGCTGCAGGCCGGAATCCACCTCATACAGTCCCGGGTCTCGATTGGGGTAGAAAATCCCAGTGTGGAAGTAGTCGACATCAGTACTTGCAGACAGGGTCAAACAGAGGGCAAATAGCACCCAGCCAGCCATTTCGCTTATATTAGAGACTGATGGAGGAGTACTGGTGTCATATCTGCAAAGCAGTGGCGGTGCCTGTGCTGGCTGAAGCAGAGGTGCTGTGCTCTGTGTGTCATAGCGCTTTTCTCGAGAAAGTCGACCCGACGATTCCGCACCCTCGCCTGTTTGTGCCGTTTTCCCCGGCTCCCAGCGCTGCCCGGCTCCTCACCAACCTACTCACAGGCGGAGGACTGTTCGGGCCTGAAGATCCCAACCTAGACGCAATCCTGCACCACATCATGATGAACGACTCCAATCGATACGGCCCGCCGCCTGCCTCCACAGTGTCTCTAGCCAACTTGCCGGAAATAACTGTGGACCAGCAACTGGTTTCCAGGTACGGCAGTAGGACTGCGGCTGTGGACGAATGTGGCGACCGCTTTGGAGAGGACCGAGTCGTGCTGAACTGCTGTGTCTGCAGGGATGAGTTTGAACTGGGGACTCAGGGGCTAATGATGCCCTGTGAGCATATCTTTCACCCTCAATGTCTGACTCCCTGGCTGAAGCAGCACAACTCCTGTCCCACTTGTCGCTATGAACTGCCGACGGATGACTCTGACTATGAACACATGAAGAGACGTCGAGGCAATAGCTAATCCTGCCCCTCCATTAGACGCTGAATAGCGGCTCCCAGGTCCTTCTCAGTATGGAGATACGCTTTAATAGCAGTCTCGCGGTCCTTCGCCACGGACAAAAGGTTGTCAATATCCTCCATTTGCTGCGCTGTGAACTCCTCCGCTTGAACCATCTTCACTGCAGCTTCTTCTTCCGCCATTTCGTCCATCGTCCCGAACTCAGCTTGACTCATCAGTCGCTTCAGATTTTCCTTCTCATTGATAATGAAGTGAGACGCAGCGGGGAAAATCCGAATCAAATGCGAATAAAGCGTTTCCCACTTGCTCGGATCTGACTGAAACTTCTCCTTCGCCTTTCTGTACTCAGGGTGCGCCAGCATAGCCTTCACTTCCGGCTTATCCAGAGAGGACCCTGAAGAGCCGTCCGCCACTGCGGCGGCTTCACTGCTGTCTTGGCCTCTTTTCTGGCTTTCTATCTTCTTTAGAGGGCCGAAAGCAACTACCACGGTGTCGTTTTCCTTGAGGCCGGAGTCGTCCAGAGACTTGGCGTCCGATATTACTTTTCCCAGGCGCAGTAAAGTCACGTCAGTTTCAGTGCGACGGAACTGCCCCCGCGCCAAGTCTTTCAGTTCAGAAGCGGCGTTGGTGGTCACTTCCACAATGCGCACATCACCTTGAAAGTTGCGCAGGCGAAGCCGCATTTCCACTATTAGAAAGATGGTCCGGGACCAGCCAGAATCTCCCCCCTACGACCACCATCCATTCCCCTGCCTTTTACCTGACAACCAAGCCTAAAGCCCCTAAGCAAGCCTCTCCTCCCTACCTTTCCCCCAAATCCCCCGAATTCCCCAGTAAAGCAAGGCAGCCTTTAGTGCTAGTCTGCTATTTACCTCTGCTGCAGGAAGGGATGGTCGAGGGCCGCTTCGGGACTCAATCTCAGCGCAGGGTCTAGCTGCAGGGTCTGGTCTAGGAAGGAAGCGAAAAGCTTGAGGTCGGATTCGAGTTCTGACCCACTTTTAGAGGAAATAAGCGCGGAAATGGATTTAAGCGGCTTTAGCTCTGTTAAAGGGATTGAAATCACTCGATTTCCTCCAATCGATTCGTCTAAAATCGGGTAAACAAACGATAAAGTATCAAAATACCGTACTGAAAAGACACCTTTGTTTCTAATTCGCCTGGGAATGAGGCCTTTCAGCTCCATTATGAGCCGCAGCAGCTCCCCGTTGCAAGCCGCAGGGAAGAGCACTGTGCCTGTGTACAGTTCGAATAGACTGCAGCCTGCACTCCACATGTCCACAGCGCAGTCCAGTGGGGCTCCCAGCACTACTTCTGGAGGTCGGTAGTACCTGGCGACTAGTAGATCCGTCCCCACGACTTCCCCAGTAGTCAAAACACTGCCGAAATCCGCCAATTTGACCTTCCTCAGGTCCTTCGTGACCAGTATATTATCCGGCTTCAAGTCACAATGCATAAACCCCGCCTTCTTCATCAAACTCAAAGCCAGCATTATCTGCCGCCCATAGGATTTCACAGCCCCTAGGGACAGCCCCACGCCCTGGCCATACTTCCCCAGTATTTCCCTCAAGTTCAACTCCATGTCCTCGAATACCACACACAAGTGGCCTTGGTGGCGGAAAGACCCCAGGCCTTTGATAGTGTGTTTGTGGCCTAAAGGGTCTAGTTCTGCTAGACGCTCGAGGACACGGAGCTCTTGTAGGCCGGATTGGAGCATTACGTCTTGCCTGCGGATGATTTTGATGGCGAAGGGGTGAGGAGAGGACTGGGCGTGGGCTCGCACTACGCAGGAGTAGACGCCCTTGCCCAGGACCTGCTGCACCACATACCTCTCCGTCCCGCCAATCAGCACTTCCCCCACTTGCGGCACATAGTAGCCTTCCGAGTCGTCCAGTTCCAGGCCCTTTTGGCTGTGATCCAAGGGCTCGGCTTGTGCAGAGGGCAGAATTGGAGTCCTGGCGAACATGTCGTCATCAGAGGAAAGGCTGAAAGGGTCTTCTTTGGCCTTTGGGACTGAGAAGACTGAGGGAAGGAAAGCAGGAGAAGAGGGCGGGGACTCTGGCCTACAGGCCTCCAGTTCAGCCAGATAGGAGCGCTGGAGTGAGCTGCGCTGGTCTGAAGACAGGGGAATAGGCTTGGGAGCAGGGGAATGAGGCGGAGACCGACTGCGGGAGCGGGCTCTGACTGGGACAATAGAGGGAAGTACCTCAATTGGCTGTGGGACTTCACCCGCTTCCAGGCCGTTTCCGGCCTCTATTGCCTCGATTTCAGCGAAATAGTCCAAAGCAGGCGGCAAAATACACTTCTTGAGTCTGATAATGACTATTCTCCTGCAGTCCAAAACCTCTCTGCAGGCCTCACTTTCCTCTTCCTCCTCAAACTTCCGCAGTCGCTCCTCCAAGCTTTCCCCCTCACTCTCTATCTCCATGTCTTCCTCCTCTCTGCTTTCCTCTACTCTAGCAGCAGGCATAGCAGGGACAGGAGGAGCCACGGCACAGGGCAAAGGCGGAGCTGCAGCAGTGGGCACAGACTCATCTAGGACGGGAGGTAGGAAGTCTGAAGGAATGTGAATGGATATAGAAGGAACGGAGGGCTTTTTGATAGTGGGGATGGAGGGGAAAGGAGAGAGCGGGGAGGGCGGTAGTTCTTTGTGTCGGAGGGGGTAGCGCCAGGCCATATCTAGTGAGTATTAGCCTCTTTTCTACTCTGCACACAGCAAATCCTGCCTAAAGTCTGTGTTTTCCCACTAAGCCGGGCATTTCTATGCAATTTGCATCTATTTCTACTACCTAGCCGTCTCCAAGGCAGTCTGAGTGCCCTGGTACAGTCTAGACGAGTGCGAAGCCCGGACCTGCACGACCTCCCCCACCAAGTCTCTGCGCAGAGGCAGCGGCCTGGGCAGTGTAGAGAGCGGACTGATGCTTTCCAAGTGCTCCAGGTACTTGAAGCGGTTGATGTTCTTTTGAGAGCCTTCCTGCTCCCAGCGACCTGGGGATTTGTGCACGGAGGAGGAGGAAAGGTGAGGACTTACGCGAGTACGTCGTTTGGTGGGCTGCGACTTGAGGAGCTGGTCAATGTGTCTGAGCGAAGTCCTCAGCAGGGGCAGTTCCTTGGGCGCCAGGGCAGTGCTGGACACGACTTTGCGCAGGAACTGGGGCTCGGGAGTGTCTCTAAAGCGGAAGTTGGCGGAGTCGAAAGCCACTTGGGACTGCAGCACATAGGGGCGCATCCACTGCTCGTAGGCCTTGCCTGCCCCTGGGTCGATGTGAGCGTGTAGGTTTTGAGTCTGCAGCCAGCGGCTTTCGTTCACTGCGTCTGCAAGTTTGCTTAGCAAATGCACGTACTCCGAGACTAGTTTCGACTTCGTGCTTGTATCGACGCAGGTGAAAATCCGACTGTAGAAGTCGCTGAAGTTGAGAGCGGACTTGGAGTCGAAGTCCAGGCGCAAGTACTCAGAGAGCTGCTGGGAAAAGGAGGGCATGCTTTCAAAGGCTCGAAGGACTTCTATATAAAGCGTTGTGAGCACGTGCTTATAGACCGTCTTCCCCAGTCCTTTCCTTCCAAACGGATTAATCATCTTCCACAGCGCAGATATGCCTGCAAACACCTCCGCCCCCCTCTTCAGTCTGAGTCTCGCAGACAAGCTTGCCAGTGGAAAGCCTATCAATGTGTCGGGCTTCCAACTCTGAGCGAAGCCGTATTCCAGTCCTCGCTCTGGCAGAATGTCGTAGGGACGGCTGGAGGCGAGGGAGCCGGGCCGCTCCACTGACCCCCACTTGTTGTGCTTTGTGCGCAGGTCTGTGCCGGGGCGGGACAAGTCCGCGAGTTCCCTGATAAGGTCGGCCTCTGTGAATACCGCAGTTTTGCCTGCAGCCATAAACTATATTCCAGCGGTTTCCTTTACTTTCCTCCTACGACTTTCAATTAATTACTCTTCAAGGCCTTTCTGTGCGTATAAGAACTATATGGATTTACTGAGGAAGTCTTCAATTTAGCATAACTGCGTAAAGTGCTAGATGGAATGCAGTGAATAGAAAGGGAATAAGGAAGGAAAGAGCGAATTTCAGACAAATTGGGTTATAATCCTCACTCACTGGCAGGCAATTCGCGCATTTAGACTGCACCTGGCAGAGGTTTAATAGACAGAAAGGTGGTAATTGAATATGCATGCGGGCTGTTAGTGCTAAAATAGAAGCTTCTCATTTACATATGACTAAAGTGTCTATATAGGACCATTCCCTGGGTAAATGTTAGGCCGAAAAGTAGAGAAGTCTGATATCTGCATACTTCGTTGTTAGCATTAAAGCCAATAGCTCCACAGCACTATTAAAGAGTGCAATTGTCATTATAGACCTGTAGGACTTGCAGGACTCTGGACCCTTAGCAATATCAGAATGCTCTCTGGTTTTTCCACACTTTTCCACTCCTCATCTGCACCATTTCCAATCACTGTCAATGTCTGAACCAATCCCTAGACGTCTGGCTCGACTCTACTCCAAGCCTCCAGCCATCCGCAGTAGCCTGTCTGGTATCGTCCTACTGGAACCTAGCAAAGCCAGACTTGTGCACGAGGAGTCGCTGCCTCCTTGGCAACAGCCTGTGCAGATTCTCCTGGGCTCGGACTACCGATCCGGCCTGCAAGTGACCGAATTCTGGAGTCTCAAGATGCGCAAAAGCATCATAAAGACCTTCTTCCCCACCAAAAGCGTCAGCAAAGTGGGCCCCGTCTTCCACTCCTACAAGCGCAAAGCCGCTGACGACAAGATAAAGAAGCTGTGGAAGGACTACCAAAGTCCCCCTGGCAGCCAGACCCTCCGCCTGCCTCCTCTCTCCATTTCCCCCACTCCCCTGCACCTCAAGTCTAGAAGTCCTCGCTTCTAGTGCGGCTTCCCAGGTAATATAGCAGAAGATGGGTGGAAGTAGGCGCTAGACAGACTGGCTGGCGTTGGCGCTCACTATTGGGCTGCATGGGGTGGTGTTGGGGCTGCTCAGT
>Ga0247837_1003130_pt1 | contig 29618 bp, 29 predicted proteins | sample LaCtaG_2_FD_187115 | JGI IMG/M metagenome (GOLD analysis project Ga0247837, IMG submission 187115) | Freshwater microbial communities from meromictic Lake La Cruz, Castile-La Mancha, Spain - LaCruzMarch2015_14.5m | ecosystem: Environmental > Aquatic > Freshwater > Lake | place: Spain: Castile-La...
TGCTTGTCCGTCCATCAACACCACTGGCCTGGTTTTACTCCGCTATAGTGGCCTCGTTTTACTCCGGCGTTGACACCCTCTCGACGCTCGGCACATATGACGTCTATGGCCTGCATTTCGACTTTGATAGTGCTAACCTGAGGCCCGAGACGGCCCAACTCGTGCGCGACATCGCCCAGATGCTGCGGGAGAACCCGAAGTGGGTGCTGCAAATCGCAGGGCATACCGACTCGGTCGGCGGCCAGACCTACAATATGGGGCTGTCGCAGAAGCGGTCTGAGGCGATCCGGGCGGCACTCATACGGGAGGGAACCGCTCCTGACCGCCTCGTCGCCATCGGCTTCGGCATGGACCAGCCCAAGGCCGACAACAGCACCATGGCCGGGCGCGCCATCAACCGGCGCGCCGAGTTCCGGCGCCTGGATCGCTGACAAGAAAATCCGGCTCAGGAGGCGGCGTCCGTGTCCATCAGGACGAAGTCGTCTCCTGTGCGGGAATCGGGTTGCGCGGGCAGCTCCGTGGTCACGAAGATCATGCCCGGATGCATACGCTCGTTGATGGCATCGCGCACGTGGGAATCGGCTTTGATGCGCCTGAGCACGGCCTCGTCCGGCTCACGGACCGCCGCGTCGACGGCGTCATGATGGGTTAAGCCGTGCCAGGAGAGGCCCTGGCCGTCTTTGCTCGCACCAGTCAGCATGAACACATGCCGGCCGAGAGGCACTTCCGGATTGGCGATGGTTGCGGGGCCTTGCGCGACCAGCACGCCATCCTCAAGCACGGAAATGGTCATGTCGCCGTGACTGACAATGACGGCCGTGGTGCTGGTCCCTGGCGTGACCACGGCCGCCCACGGGTTTGCCTTGGAATTGAGTTTAGGCCCGGCACTCGAAAGTACCTTACTAGCATAGTTGCCGAGCACGAGGCCTGGATGAACAACCTCCTTGGGATCGCTGTGGCTTCCGGCCAGGACGACCGGCGTCCCGACGTGGGTGATGCCGAACAACAGCTCTGAAAACTTTGCCGGCAGCCGTATGCAGCCGTGCGAGGCCGGGTAGCCGGGAAGATTGCCGGCGTGGATCGCGACGCCATTCCAAGTCAGCCTATTCATATTTGGCATCGGCGCATTGTTGTACGTCGAGGAATGGTGGTTCTTGTCTTTCTCAAGGATCGTGAACACGCCTGTTGGAGTCGAATGGCCAGGTGCGCCGGTCGAACAGGTAGATACTCCGATCCTGATACCGTTGCGGTAGACATGCACGCGCTGATCGGGAATAGACACCACGATGGCCACGGGCCCCTCGGGCGATCGCTCTGGATGCCAGGTGAATTGCCCGGGTTTCAAGTCAGTGACCCGCTTCATACTAGACTCGGCCCGCGCCGTGTGGCTCGCCGTCCCCAGCAAGGCACCGGCCGCACCCGTAGCAGCCATCCCTGCCAAAACATCACGGCGGTGGACATCTCTCATCGAACCGCCCTCAAGTTTGTTGCAATCCCGTCGAAAAGTAGCATGGAAGGCTCACGGTCCGCTCCAGCACCGGCCGGTGAACCGTTCGATGCCCTCGATGAAAATGCGACCAGAACGCCGATCGATCGAGAGCCGGGGCTTGTTCAATCCATTCAGTTTGTATTGCGCCTGTACTTCGTTAGGTGTGACGACAATGTCTTTAAGTTGCCACCAGCCCTTTTGATCGCCAACGTGAAGGGGCGGAATCAATCGGCCCGAAGGATGGATGCGACCGCTATATCTTGAACCTTCAGTATTGATCTCAATCATGACCGCAGCTGGGAATGTGCTGCGCTCTGATATCCATCGCTTGTCGTCCCAATTATCAAGGACGGGCCGGTCGCCTTCGCCGTAACAAGTATAACTCACCTCGGCGGGTCCGGCAAAATACCCCGACGGTGGCCGGTCTCTATAATTGTCGTAATCGTCACCGCGCTGGCCATGCCACCAGGAACTGTTGTCACGATCATCCCGGCACAGGGCCTTTGGGACTTCAAGTCCGCTCGAGTGGCGGCAGTCGCCGCGTGTCGTGGCCCAGTCATGCAGTCCCCGTCCGCAGCACACACGCTCATAATCAGAGCGAGCGGATGACCATGGAAGGTTGTTCGCATCTTTTCTGCACACCGCATCGGGCACCTCTATACCGCTGACACCTCGGCACAAGTCGCGCGTCGTGAACCAATCATTGGATTTTCTCTGGCAGCACACCCGAATCTTCCCCGTGGGATCATTGTGGCTGGCAACTGGCCTGTCAAAACCCTGCTCACGCCGGTGACGCGAGGCGGCATCGATGGCCTGCGCTGCCTGTGCCGCCGTGCAGGCCGGCAGCCGCTTCGTGAGCCGACCCTGAGCGTTGAAATAGACGACACAGTTATTTTTGAAGGTTACTTCAATTTCTCGGTTCGTTCCCGCGAAGATCTGGGGCACTTCAGCCAAAGCCGTGGTTGCGGTTGCCGAAAGTATCGCTAGGCTGACAATGACGTGACCGATACGCATACCCTACGCTCCAATCGCTATTGCCTTTTCACAATTTGACTAAGACACTTAGAAACATCTTGAAATTAACGGCTTTGCAGCAATCGGGTCAAGCCGGACTTGCTCTCAAGCGTTAGACTTCGATTGATTGCCCTTCGCTGGATCGAATGCGCGTTGGGCGATCACTTACATCCATCCGGAAACAGGCGTTGCTTACCAAGCTTCCACACGCTTGGCGGGCTCAAGCCACATCGGGTCGCCTTCCTTGATGCCAAAGGCCGTGTAGAAGGCATCAAGATGCAGCAGCGGTGCGACCGCACGATAGGCATTCGGCGGATGTGCATCGCGGGCGACTTGGGACCGCAGTGCCTCGTCCTTGCCTTTCCATGCCCACATCTGCGTCCAAGCAAGAAAGCACCTCTGATCCTGTGACAGTCCGTCGATCACAATATCCTGTTCGGGGTGTTTGGCGAGGTACGTGCGCAACGCGGTATGGGCCAGTGTAATGCCGCCCAGGTCAGCCATGTTCTCACCGACCTGCTGCGCGCCGCTGGTATTCTTTAGGTCCGACAATACCTGATAATTGTTTGCCTGCGTAATGAGCTTCTGTGCCAATGCGTCGAAGGCCTCACCATCCGCAGGTTGCCACCAGTTCTTCATGTTTCCGTCTTTGTCGAACTGCTTGCCTGTCCAATCGAAGCCATGAGTCATCTCGTGGCCAAGAACTGCGCCGATGCGGCAGAAGTTGACAGCGGGATCTCGCTTGGCATCGAACATGGGCGGCTGGATAATCGCCGCCGGGACTTCGAAGCCATTGCTCGACGGATTGTAGCCGGCATTGACGACCATGGGCAAACCGTTGGGCGTGTTGAAGTATTCGCGCTCCACCGGCTGGCCGATCTTCTTTCGCTGCCGGTCAATTATGAACCGTGAGATTGCCGCGACCGAGGTCACAAGATCGTCTGTCACCTCGACTTGCGAGTGGTCAATCCATTTTTCAGGATAGCCGATCTTGAAGGACAGCATGTCCAACTTCTCAATGGCGGCCGCGCGGGTCGGGCCGGATAGCCACGTCCGCCCCGGCATTCGCTCCACGAAGGCGCCTTTGATCAGGCCAACCATCTCGGTGGCCTTTTGCCGGGTTTCGTTAGGAAAGAAATTATCGGTGTAAAGCTTGCTGACGGGCTGACCAAGCTTGGCCTTGATCAGTTCAAGAGCCCGATCTTCCATGGCGGGAAGAACCGCAACGCCGAGCAACGCTTGATTCAAACCAACCAGCGGTTCGTCAAACTTCGTGCTAAGGTAGGGTGAGAATTCGAGGATCACCCGCAGCTTCGCGTAGTCGCGGATATCCTGGATCGAATGCTCGCGCAGCAAGCTGGACAGCACCGGCAGATACCGCGGCTCTGTCAGGATCAGGCGATCGGGTGTTGGGAAATTCAAGGAGCTGAGTAGGAGCTTGAGATCGAGCTGCGGAATTTGCGACTGTATCGCGGCCAGCGTCGTCGGATTGTAGGCCTTGCTGGGGTCGTTGGCCTCGACAGGAGGCAGCTTGGCCGCATGCAGCTTGCGATCGATTGAGATCGACAAGTCTGCAATGCGTGAAACATCGGCTTCCGGCGTGCCGGCGATCTTCAAGCTCTCGATCAGATAAGTGCGGTAACCGGCAATTCGTGGTTCGCCGTCGGCCTCATCAAAAACATCTTCCAATTTGTCGGGAAGACCTAGAGCGCCCCCTCCGGCGAACATGACATAGGCCTTATTGTTGATGAAATCGATGTCAGGACCGATTTGCATGAACAATGCAGGTCCGCCGTCCTCGGCCATTTGCGCCATGAACCGCACCAGACCATTCATGTCCTGGATTCCATCTACGCGATCCAAATAAGGTTTGACCGGCGCCATGCCCGCGGCGTTGCGCGCTTCTAAATTCAGATAAGCTTTGTAAAAAGTTCCAACCTGTTGGGCGGGGCTTCCCTTTGGCGCGGTATTCGAGTCCTTGGCGGCCTGTTTGAGGACCTGTCGCATCTGCTCCTCGACGCGGTCTGCCACCACTTCGAAGAAACCATAGCCGCCATGTCGTTCGGGCCGCTTGACGCGCTCCAGCCAACCACCCGCAGCATACTTGTAGAAGTCCTGTGCCGGTGAGATCGAGGGGTTCATGTTCTCGATGCTCAAGACCATTTGATCGGGGCCCGCTGCAGCGAGCCCTCCGGCGTCCTGTGCAATAGCCTGATGCCCAATTGTCAGTGCGAGAACTGTAGCCGAAAGACTGGTCACCCACAAAACACGCATATTCAGAGACCTTGTTAAAATTGATTTTTTAAACATGACGCTCCCCATGCCCTCGCTGCCGAGAAGACAGCACAAGTGCCGGCAACATGTCCATAGGTGGGTGCGGCGATCTTGTTGCAGGACCGACAAAGGCTCTCGCCGGGTTTTCGGGAGGGCTGCGAAGACGCGAGTCTGCGGCACGCGCAAACAGCTCTCAATCTCCGGCTTCGCAGATATTCTTCGGCGTCTTCAGGCTATTGTGGTGGATCGCAACGGGCGCAGTAGCATTTCTGGCAGGCGATACGTGAACGAGGTGCATCGATTTTCCTCGTGACATTGAGCCGACGTTGGCTTGGGGGCCAATGGCCGATCCGAGGATTGACTGTAGACGAACGAGATAGAACCAAAGGCAGTCAGCGAGACAGGAATTTGTCCGTCGGTTTGATGCACCGCAACCATTGTTGTCACGATGCCCAACGCACTGATTTGCCAGAAAAGCTCACCACTACTGATCTTCCGTGTCACACATTGGTCGCTTTTGGCCCAAACCGGCAGCCCCCCGTCCGTTCGATCAGCGACGCTACTGAGGACTAAGCCGCCATCGATGTGGACCGGATGCAAGAAGCTGCCGTTCATGCCCTTCGCTTTGCTCGCCCCTCACCCAGCTATTGCCCCTCACCCAGATTTCGCCCCTCACCCTAACCCTCTCCCCGTGAAGTACGGGGAGAGGGGACACGCGCGGTACTGTGCAGTCTGCATGTAAAGATTTATGTCTTCACTTCCGTCAAATTCATCCGCACGCAAATAAGTAAGATGTCCCTCGATCTTACCTCGACCTTACAGGATCTTGTCTGGCCTAGCTTGGCCAGATGACGGGTTTATCTGGCACAACGAAGCCGTCGGTCAAGCCGTACTGGCGCAGCGATTTGTCCCGCATCTGCATGACGACATAGACAAGCGTTTCGCTGCCATTGTTGCGCCAAGTGCGCACGCCTTCGGGAGACAGGCGCACGACCGAACCCTCTCGAACCGGAAGCGTTACGCCGTCGATTTGCATCTGGCCGCTGCCGTGGATGAAGATGTAGATTTCCTCGTTTTCTGCGTGCTTATGATGGAACGGCATCCCTTGGCCAGGCGGCATGGCGTTGATCGATATTTCGCACGACGTGAAACCCATCACGTCTTTTAAGAATAGTTTTCCAGGCACTTTGCCGAGACCTGGAATGTCGACCGTGTTTTTTACCCAATCGGTAAGTGAGCCGCTATCGAACAGCGAATAGTGAGCGCCGTGCTTGGCAATGCCTGAGTTGTGAATGGATTGTTGCATGGTGTTGATCCTTTCGGGTTGCGTTAGCCGTTAGCGATTGCAGCGCCGATCTCGGCATTTGTCATGGCACTGCCATTGAAGTTCCAGGCGCCATCAACGGCGTGGACGACGTTGATGAAAATCTTGTCGCGTGGGTGTGTGCCGCCTGACATCTGATGAATGATGTCGGTCGCTTCGGAGAAATATCCCTGTTGCACTTTCCGGCTGGAGAAGGCGAAGTTCGGCACCTTCCATTCGATAAAGACAACAGGTGTCTCGTCCGAGCCAGTGAAGGTGTGCTCTTGGCCGAGGATATGGATAGAGCCGACGACGTTGCGCGTCATGACTGTGTTGCCGGCAAGTCCGTGCCATTTCAGCATGGCGTCCGACAGCCGTTTGTAGGCAACTTTCTCCTGGCCCTTCGGCAGGATGCCTTCGGTGAGGGTAAGTGTAAGGGGCATGGAAACTCCACATTGAGTTCAGTTGATGGAAGGCGCAGGCCATCGTTCGCTGCCTTGCGGAGCGCGCCACATGTATGATATAACGACCGTTATTCATGTGTAGAATAGCGATCGTTATTCAGTCAAGAATAAAATAACGATCGCTATGTTTTGAGGTGAGAATGCGCTACGGCCCGGGTCACAAGGAAGAAGCAAAGGCTAAAATTCTCGGTGCGGTCAGCCGTGGGTTCCGCCGCTTGGGCTTTGGTGGCATCGGTGTCGATGGGCTGGCGAAAGAGGCAGGTGTGACCTCGGGCGCATTCTACGGCCATTTCCCTTCTAAGACAGACGCATTCAGGGCGGCCGTGGTTGCGGGCATGATCGACGTTCGCTTGGCTATCGAGGCACTGCGCGCTCAAGAAGGCGATGCGTGGCTTGCGAAATTTGTTGATTTCTACATGTCCGCCAAGCGGACCTGCGATCTCAGCGAAGCGTGTCCGCTGCAGAGCTTGACGCCGGACGTAGCGCGCTCTGATTCCGAAACGAAGGCGGCGTATGAAGCGGAACTTTTGAAATCAATTGAAGCAATGGCGGAGGGCCTTGACGGCGGTACGCTTGCTGCGCGCCGCAAGACAGCCATTGCAATTCTCTCCATGCTCTCTGGTAGCGTGACGATGGCACGCGCGACGGACGACCCCAAGACCGGTGCGCAAATTGCCAGTGCGGTCAAGAATGCTGTGCTGGGGATGTCGAGAGGGGACAACTGATCGCATGCGAGATGTGCGGCAGCTGGGTCTCAGGATCGTGCCGCCACGTCTCCCGCCAGCGCCGCGCGCACCTTGGCGACGTCTTCGTCCATCTGCGTGACGAGGGCTTCGGGGGTATCGAACTTGCGGTCGCCGCGAATGAAGGAGAGGAACTCCACGGAAACGTCCTTGCCGTAAAGGTCGCCGTCGAAATCCAAGAGGAACACTTCCAGCACCGGCATGCCGTCGTCGAACGTCGGGCGCGTGCCGAGGTAGGCGGCCGCATCGTGCACGGCGCTGGTATCGGCCCCGCTCACATGTGCGCGCACCGCAAAAATGCCATGGCCGAGCGCCGTGCCCTTGGGCATCGGCAGGTTGGCGGTCGGATAGCCAAGCCCAGTGCCGCGCTTGGCCCCGCCCACCACTTTGCCGGTGACGCGCCAGTTGCGGCCCAACTCGCGGCTGGCGCCTGCGACATCGCCCTGCGCCAGTTTCAAGCGGATGGACGTAGAGGAAAACACTTCGCCGTTCTCGGCAACGGGCTGCACCACCGTCACTTCAAAATCGTGCTCGATGCCAGCCAGGATCATGCTTTCCGGGCTGCCACGGCGATCCTTGGCGTAGTAGAAATCATAGCCGATCACCACGTGGCGCACAGCCAGTGCGGCGATCAGCACATTTTCGGCAAAGAGGTGGTGATTGAGTTCGGAGAACGGCCTGTCGAATGGCACGACCACGGCAAAGTCGAGGCCGAGGGTGGCGAACACCCGCAGCTTTTCCCCAAGGTCGGTCAGCCGGAAATGCGCTTCGTCTGGCTTGAAGAATTCGCGCGGATGAGGCTCGAAAATCATCACGCCCGATGGCACGCCGTGGGCCTTGGCAGCTGTAATAGCCTCGCCGATCAAGGCCTGATGACCTCGATGGACGCCGTCGAAGTTGCCGATGGCAACGGCGCCGCCGCGCGCCTCGGCGGGTACATCGCTCAAGCCGTAGACGATGCGCATGGCGGGACGTGTCCGGGTTCGAGGAAGGCCGCAGTTACGCGGCGGCGGGGCGCTGGGGAATCATCAACACGGCTTCGCCCGACAGCACCGGCTTGCCGTTGACAGAGCAAACGGTGTCGAAACGCGCGCGCTTTTTCTCGGGGATCAATTCAACTAGCTTGACGGTGGTGACGACCACGTCGTCGATTTTCACCGGAGCGCGGAAGTTCAGCGTCTGCGAAATGTAGATCGAGCCCGGTCCCGGCAACTGCATGCCGAACACCGCCGAGATATAGCCAGCCGAAAGGATGCCGTGAGCGATGCGCTCTTTGAAAATCGTTGTCGCGGCGTACTCGGCGTTGATGTGAACCGGATTGTAGTCGCCCGAGAGGGCCGCATAGGCGACGATATCCGCCTCGCCGACCGTGCGGCTCATGGCAGCCTCGTCACCCACGCTAAGGTCTTCGAAATAGTGGGTTTTGCCCGCCACTGGCATCATGCTGACTGCTCCCGTGCCGCCCGGAAAGGGCGCAGAATTGAAGTTGTGAACGCGGCGGACACTAGTCCTCGTTAAGCTGCCCGGCAAGTGACCCAGGCAACTCGCCCGCCTTCGCCTTATTTAGTGCGAATTGGCACCATCCCGCGCCCAAATTGGTTGCATAATCGCAATAGATCGTCCTATAAGAATTCATCCCACCAGGATCAATGTTTTTGGTTCGTTCTCGCGCTGACCCGCGGGAGCCCTGAAGAGAGCTGTTTATGAGCGATCGCAAACCCCTGATGCCTAAGGCCACTGCCGTGTGGCTCGTCGAGAACACGTCGCTGTCGTTCGACCAGATCGCAGAGTTCTGCGGCCTGCATCCTCTCGAGGTCAAAGGCATCGCCGACGACGATCCAAACGTGGTCAAGGGGATCAAGGGCTTCGACCCGATAACCTCGGCACAGTTGACGCGCGAAGAAATCGCGCGCGGCGAAGAAGATGGCGATCACCGCCTGAAGCTGTCAGACCTCAAGGTCAACGTCGCCGAGCCGTCGTCGCGCAAGAAGGGCCCGCGCTATACGCCGGTGTCGCGCCGCCACGACCGGCCCAATGCCGTGCTCTGGCTTTTGCGCAGCCACCCGGAATTGAAGGACAGCCAAATCATGCGGCTGGTAGGCACGACGAAGCCGACCATCGCCCAGATTCGCGATCGCACGCACTGGAATTCGCCCAGCCTCGTGCCGCAGGATCCGGTGACACTTGGCCTGTGCTCGCAAACCGATCTTGATGCCGAAGTTGGCAAAAGTGCGCGCCGCGCCGATAAGGAGCGCAAGGATCAGGACAAGGGCGGCACGCTGCTCGCCACTTCGGAAACGACGGCGCAGCCCGCAAGCCCGGCTCGTCCAATGGCCGAAATCGTACAGCCGCGCGAAGCCGCCGAAGAGCGCCCCGAGACCGAGAGCGAAGAGGCCGCGCGCGTCTTGGCCAAGCTGAAGCAGCTAAAGGGTGGACCGGAAGACGATGCCGGCAGCGAAGAGTAAATCTCTGCCCTACAAAAGCAATTGATCGGCGAACAAACCGGCGCACAGCAGTGCGCCGGTGGTGCGGTTCGAACGGAAGCGGGCAAGACAGTTGCTCGCATCGTGTATGTCAAGGGTCGTCACCTGCCAGGCAAAGTGCACGGCAGCCACAAAAAGTGCTGCAAAATAGGGCCAATGCACGCCCGCTTCAATGCCAGCGAGCATCCACAACGCCCATGCAGCCGCATAAAATCCGCCAACCCAACGCGGCGAGCTGTCGCCAAAGCGCAGCGCCGTCGACTTGAGACCGGCCATCAGATCGTCCTCGGCGTCCTGATGGGCGTAAATCGTGTCGTAGCCAATCGTCCACAGCACCGCGCCGGCATAGAGCAACACAGGTGCGAGCTCGAGCGATCCGGTGATGGCCGACCAGCCGACGAGCGCGCCCCAGTTGAACGCTAGGCCTAAGACGAACTGCGGCCAGTAGGTGAAGCGCTTCATAAACGGATAGATGGCGACCAGCACCAGCGAGCCGATGGCGAGCCCAATGGTGAACGCGTTGAACCACACGAGCACCGCAAGGCCCACGAAAGATAAGGCAACGGCAAACAGAAGCGCCGCCTTGGGGCTCACTTGCCCGGATGGAATGGGGCGGTTGCGCGTGCGCTCTACTTTGGCATCGTAGTCGCGGTCGACATAGTCGTTATAGGCGCAACCCGCGCCGCGCATGACGAAGGCACCGATGGCAAACAAGGCGAGATAGAACAGGTTCGGGTGGGTGGCCCCGCGCGTCACCTCGGCCAGCATCTGCGACCACCAGCACGGAAACAGCAACAGCCAGGTGCCAATCGGCCGGTCTGCACGCGCCAGCCGTAAATAGGGCCGTGTGGAAGGCGGGGCGAGTGTTTCCACCCAGCTGCCGCGCACGGCGTCGGGCACGGAGGAATTGGCCGGGGAAGCAGGAGGAGGTGACACCGTGTGATCGGTCCTTAACAAACGGGGAGTTTCTAAGCGTGCTCCCTACGGCCCAATTGTAAATGAGGATTTGGGAAAGTCATGCGATCTCGTGCCCGGGCCGCCGCTGGCAACTTTCCAGCAGCGCTGGGGTAGGCTATGCCGGTGCCCATGGCGATCCACGATCCCAACGCACAAAGACTCTTCGTTTCAGCCCCTCTTGCCGAGGGTGCTGCGATCGCGTGCGACAAAGAGCAGAGCAACTACCTCGTCAACGTACTGCGGCTGAGTGCCGGGGCAGAGGTTTTGCTGTTCAACGGCACAGACGGCGAGTGGCGCGCCGCCGTCACCGAGGCCAGCAAGCGCAATTGCACACTGACGATTGGCGCGCGCGTTCGGGCTCAGGAAGCTGGGCCGGATCTTCACTATCTCTTTGCGCCGCTGAAGCGTACGCGGCTCGACTACATGATCCAGAAGGCGGCCGAACTCGGCGTCTCGGTCTTGCGGCCGGTGATCACCCGGCGCACGATCGCCGAACGCGTCAATCTCGAGCGCATGCGCGCCAACGCCATCGAGGCCGCCGAGCAGTGCGGGATCTTGCATGTGCCCGGCGTGATGGAGCCGGAACGCTTCGAACGCCTGATCGACGGCTGGGATGGCGCGCGGCGGATCATTTTCTGCGATGAAGCCGCAACTGTTGCAAGCCCTCTCGACGTGCTGGGCAAGCTGCCGCCGGGCCCGCTTGCGGTGCTGATAGGCCCTGAAGGCGGGTTCGACGATAGCGAGCGCGCGCTGCTTTTATCAAAGCCATTTACAACCGCGATCTCGCTCGGGCCCCGCGTGATGCGCGCCGATACGGCAGCGGTTGCAGTGCTCGCGCTCGTTAACGCGACGCTCGGCGATTGGAAGTAAAGCGCTTTGCGGCCCGGACAAAATAGTACTGCCGCCATATCCGGCAGCGGGACTGTTATGTAGAGTGTGGTCTGCATCACAGGAGTGAGCGCATGACAAACACTCACGAAAAGCACGCCATCCGCTTGGCCGAAAGCAAGGGCTTTACCCTTGAGAAAGTGGGCAAGGGCCCTCACCACGGCCGCTTTGGAATCGTCAATAAAGCGCAAGGCTCACGCGTGCGCTCTGACGTCCCCGGTGCCGAGTTCACATTCTCGCTTCAGGAAGCCGAGGACTGGCTGGCCAAAGCCGGCAAGTAGGCCTTCGCCCTTTCAAGCCCCGGCACTGCGCGCTGTCGCATCGATATGTGCGGCGAGCTTGGCATCGATGTTGAGGCGCTGTGCGAGACCCGCGAGGAAGTTCTTCTCGGCTGAGCTGTCAGCTTCGATGGCGATGCGGGCCGCGGTGTAAACCTGCACGGCTTCCTCCTGCGTTCTGATGCTGCCTGCGAGATCATCGAGGCTTGCGGGGTTGGTGAGTTCACCCTGCACGAAAGCCCGCGCCTCGTCGTTGAAGCCGCCCGACTGCTCGAACATGGCGATGATCTTAGTCTTTTCGCTCTCGTCGATGCGCCCGTCGGCTGCCGCTGCCGCGATCATCGTGCGGATCAGTAAGGTCGCGCTTTCGTTGGTTTGCGCTTCGGGCTCAAACCCGGTGCCATTTGGTGCGGCACTGGTCAGTGCTTGCGCGCCCGAGATCAGCGGCTTTCCAGCCTGATAGTTTTGCACGGCCTTGTAGGCAAGCCCACCGATGAGGGCCAACGCGCCAAGTTTTGCCGCACTGCCGATCATGCCGCGTCCGGCACGTGTGCCAACGAGAAGCCCGCCAAGTCCGCCCGCCGCCGCGCCGGCCGCAAGCTGGTTGTTGGAGACAAGGTCTTTGATTTTTGCCATCAGATCATCGGCCGTTTGACCGCCGGTGGCTTTTCTCAAGGCATCGCCCGCGCCCGTGGCATCGCTGATGCGGCCCGCGCCTTCTTGAACACCTTGCGTTGCCTGAGCCAGCACCTGGCTTAGAATATCGGTGATGCTGCCTGTGCCGCCCACCGATTGACCCGCTTGACCCATCTGCTGCTGCAGTTTTCCGAGAATGTCGCCTAGGCCGCCTGCGCTGCCGGTCTGTGCACCAGGGGCTGCGGCATTGGCCGGAATGAGATTGCGCAGCAGGTCTTCCAAGCCGCCGCCAGCGCTAGGGGCAGCGCTTGACTGGCCGGGTGCGGCCTGCCCGAGTTTGCCAAGAATGTCGGCCAGACCGCCGCCGCCCGCACCTTGAGCGCCTTGCACGAGCTGCCCGAGAATGTCGCCGAGCCCGCCGCCGCCTGCTGGTTGCGCGGCTGACGACTGGCCCGCACCACGGGCCAACTGCTCAAGAAGAGATTTGGCATCGAACATGGGCAAGGCCTCCGGCATCAGGGTTCAAAACTATGCTCTAGGTAGGCGCAGAGCTGTTGCAGCGCAATGGCAAACCGCCGTGCGCGGAACTGTTTCGCCGATTGCCGGAGTCTGCGTCACGGCTCTTCCAGGTCGAACACCAGGGTATCATCCTTGGTGCCCTGCACACGGCAGGCATCGCCGATTCGGGGCGCTTGGCCAAACAGCGTGATGCGCCGCTCCCCTCCAGCGATCTCGCCCGATACGGCATAGCCCTGCGGTTCGCATCCCGCCTTGAAGACGTAAGCCCTGCCTGAATATGTGGTGCCGTCCCGTGTGCCGGAAAACAGCACGCTGCCTTTTTTGGCACCGGCCTTGACCATGCCATCGCGCGGTACTTCGTAAAGGAACGTGCGAGCCGTGCCATTGGCAACGAGCCGCATCCGTGACCCGTTGTGGTTCCATACGTTGGTCGCGACAGGACCTGCGGGCGGGTCTTGGTTAACTCCGCCGCTTGCGGCCGCTCCATCGGCTTCTTTGGAGGTCACCACCTGCTTATCACAGGTATAGGCAGCCGGAAGGCCGTCGGCGGCGAACTCACACAGCGCGTCGATTTCGACGCGGTGGCCATAGTCCATGAAGGCGATACGCACGACGTAAGTTTTGCTCTCGTACTGGTACTTCTGACCGGGAGAGGCTTTGGCGATGCAATAGCCCGTCTCGCGCTTCAATAGGGTGGTTTTGAGTGTTTCGTATTCGATCTGCCGGCCCGACGAGGCGTCTGCCTCCGCGCGGGTTAAAACCTCATCCTCGATGACATAGGCGCCGTCTGCCGTGCGGCACGAATTGAGATAATCGGAGGCCGCTGCCGGCATGACCGCGAGTATCAATCCACAAAGCCCGAAAGCGGTCTGTATTTTGATCGTTATCAGACTTTGTACGCGCATGACGCTTACCCGTTGAACCCCGCCTGTCGAACGATGGCCAGCGACCGGCAGGGACTCGCAGATCCACTTTGATCATTCGATGAGAGGCGATACGCTGCTTGTCAAGTCTTGTGCGGGGGTCGCCAGCCCGTCATAAGCTTCAAGCCCGAGCCATTCTGCCGTGCCAGCCCAACCCACTAGAGGCCCCCATGTCGACCCGCCTGGAAGCTGCGCCGAGCCCGCGCGTGCGCTCCCGCGATGAGCTGTCCGGTTGGCTTGCGGCCGGTTGCAAGCCGAAGGCCGATTGGCGCATCGGCACCGAGCACGAAAAATTCGTCTTCCACACCGATACCCTCGGCCCTGTTCCTTATGAGGGTCCGCGTGGCATCCGCGCTCTGATGGAAGCGATGATGAGCCGTTATGGCTGGTTGCCGGTCCTGGAAGGCGACACCATTATCGCTTTGAAGCGGCCCGACAAAGAAGGCCCCGGCATTCTCGGTAACATTTCGCTCGAGCCGGGCGGGCAGTTCGAATTGTCGGGCGCGCCACTCGCAACGCTGCATCAGACGGCTGCCGAAACGCAGCAGCATCTGAATGAAGTTCTAGATGTCGGCGAAGATTTAGGTATTGGCTTTCTTGGCGTCGGCTTCTCGCCAAAGTGGACGCTCGAAGAAACGCCGCAAATGCCCAAAGAGCGCTATGCGGTGATGACGCGCTACATGCCCATGGTTGGCCGCCGCGGCCTCGACATGATGTACCGCACGGCGACCATTCAGGTGAATCTCGATTTCGCCAGCGAAGCCGATATGGTGAAAAAGCTGCGCGTCAGTCTCGCGCTGCAGCCCATCGCTACGGCGTTGTTTGCTTCCTCGCCGTTCACCGAAGGCAAGCCAAATGGCTTTAAATCGTTGCGTAGCGAAGTCTGGCGCGAAACCGATCCCAATCGCACCGGCATGCTGCCGTTCGTGTTCGAAGACGGCATGGGCTTTGAGCGCTACACCGACTATGCGCTGAACGTGCCGATGTATTTTGTCTACCGCGATGGAAAATATATCGACGTCGCGGGCGCCTCGTTCAAAGACTTCCTCGATGGTAAGCTGCCGCAAATGCCCGGCGAAGTGGCGACCATCGGTGATTGGTCCGATCATCTCACCACATTATTCCCCGAGGTGCGATTGAAGCGCTTCCTCGAAATGCGCGGAGCCGATGGTGGCCGCTGGCGCCGCATCTGTGCCTTGCCGGCGTTTTGGGCCGGATTGCTCTACGATGACACCGCACTCGATGCCGCGTGGGATTTAGTCAAGGACTGGAGCGCAGAAGAGCGCCAGGTGTTGCGCAACGGCGTGCCATTGCTGGCGTTCGATACGCCGTTCCGTAAAGGTAACGTGCGCGCACTCGCATCCGAAGTTTTGAAGATCGCGCACGCGGGCCTGAAGAACCGCGCCAAGATCAACTACGCCAGCCAAGACGAGACCATCTATCTGGAGCCGCTGCGTGAACTGGTGGCATCCGGCCAGACCGTCGCGGATGATCTGCTCGCCCGCTACGAAGGCGCCTGGAAGGGCAACATCGATCATATTTTCGAAGAGATCGCGTTTTAGGGGTGGCACCGCGCTTTGAGCGGCCTGACAGCGTGAAACGTACCCGCCCGCCGCATCTTAGAATGCAACAGCGCAACCGCAAATACATCATTGCAATCTATGGCTGCAGTGACAATCGCCACAATTATCGGAGACACGATGTTGTGTGCCGCAGTTTAACTCCACCTGCAGAAAAGATCATTGCCAAAATCAAGCCGTATTGAGTATGTATACTGAAGTGTCGGAATTGGGTTGGACTTAATGTGCTGATTGCCTGTTGAATCAAGCCAAGTGAGTCTGTGTGTTGCGTAACTCATCCAAGGCGCTGGGCTATTTGGTGGCCGGCGGATACACGATAAGGCGGGCAGAGCCTGGCTTTATCGACATGGAACGGCATGGTTCGCCTGGAGAGTCTGGCCGCAGAATTCTTTTATGGCTGGATCATATTGACTCAAGCGCGGCAGAGCCCGTCAGCCGTTCAGCACTAGAGGTCCACGAAAGCGCATTGCTCGAAAGCTTCGCGCGCGAAATGAAATCGGTACCCGGTGCGGTCGGCTTTTACTTGACTGAAAGCAGGCTGGGTCTCACCCCTCTTTTCAAATCAGCAGCAAAAACGCTTCTCGGCGAAAGTGGTGGTGTTCGCGTTCCTGTCGAGTTTTAAGATACAGCCTACAAGGTTGATGGCGCCGAAGGGCGGCGCGTGCGCTCGGTGCTCGGCGATCTTTTGGCCACAGCAGAGGCGAGCCGCAGAGTTCCTCAGCCCTTCAGTTCAAAGCGGCTATGGTGCTCAGACCCTGCAGCAAGGCAGCAAGGCAGCGACCTTGCCGCCGATTTGCAGGCCGCCATCACGGGACCCGCTCAGGGTCCCAAAGTGCGCATTATCTGTGGCAATGCAGGAAGCGGCAAATCCGTTGCGTTCAATGCGCTGGTGGCATCACTGTATCGGGATTTCATCGAAGCAAAGCGGTCGCGGCAGTTGCGCCGCCGGCCCATCGTCTTTCTGCCGAGTCACCTTCGCTCCGCGAGCGCCGGTTATGTTGACGACGTTATCGCCGCGGTGAAACACACGGATGCCGCTGAAGCCGTTCCCGCTGAACAGTTCCGCTGGCTGTTGATGAATGGTCATGCGGTCTGGATGTTTGATGGACTTGATGAGTTCTATGCCGGGAGCGGTGATTTTTTCACATTCATTGAAGAGGCGCTGTCGGAGCCTGGCAGTGAAGCTCAATTTATCATCGGCACGCGCGATTCCTTGATGAGTTCAAATGCAGCGCTGAAAAGTTTTGTCGAGCGGCGGCTTGCGCAGGGAAATGACGTTGAAGTCTACGAGCTTGCGCCATGGACTGCTAACGCGTGGCGGAAAAAGGCAGCACTCGAAATTGAGGCCCGGAAAGGCGTGGAAGTGAGCCAAGAGCAAGCAGAGCGTTTTGTCTGGGAACTTGAAAATTCAACGCATCTGTCGGCATTGGCGCAGCTTCCGTTCTATTGCAGCGTCTTACTTGAGAGCTTTTTGAAACACGGCTCCTTGCCTGAAGACGAATTCGAGGCGGTTGAAAGTCTGATCAACAGTATGGTTGATCGCGAACAGGGCAAAAACATTTTCCGTTGGCAGGATTTCGTCGATATTGAGCGGCTCTCGGAATTTGTCGAGCAGGAAACGGAAAGACAAGGCCTTTGCCGGGCGCAGGGCCACAACCTGCATGAGTTCGTTCAGAACTTGCTCACATGCGAAGGGCGAAACATCCTTCTCGATCTTATTGGCGCTGTCGCCTTGGAGACCTGGCGCACTGCAGAAGGCAAAGACACGCCGGCCAGTATGCCCGTGGCTGGCATCCGAGAGTTACCTGGTTTAGCGACCCTGCCATTCGGTCTGAATTCTGAAGTCGTTCACCGCTTGCGAACCGTGATTGTTCAGTTCGCATTTTTTGGTCCTGGCCGTAAGGCTGGCTGCGTTGACTTCGCACACCCAATCCTGCGTGATTATCTCGCTGCCCGGTACGCCGTTGCGACACTCAAAAGCGCTCTCTGCGAAAACGATGCACTGCTCAAGCCAAAACGAGCTGATGGCACAGGCAACAATGGCACTGCGCGCATGATTTGCGAGGTTCTCGACGCTTACGCGCATCGGCCTCACTCCATGTTCTGCCGTTACATTGCGCGGGAGGCCGGGCGTGATCCAACGCTCAGCAATTGCCTGCCCCTATCGCGGCCGCACCCCGCTCTTCAGGTTTCTCTCAATCCTGTGAGCATTGTAACGAGCCTCAATTGACGCAGTGAGGTCAGAACTCGGCGGCCGCATTTTGACTCAATAGCCGCCGCTTAAGCACTCTCGTCAGTCTTTCGCTGTCAACACTTGACCCTCGCCGGAATTGACAAAAAGCGCGTTTTGCTGCGCTGATGGCTTACGACCTCCGTGCGATCACTCTTCGACTTCGATCGCCATCACAAACAGCACCGCATAATCTTGCTTTGTGCACCCTTCGACGGCTGGCATCGGAGCACCGGGCGGCACGCGAAAGTCACTCTGCTTGGCCTTCGCCGGTGAACACGAGCTATCCTTCGTTGCTGGCGCGTAGCGCGCCGAGCGGCACGGCAAGTGCGTCACATCGTAGAGCTTTGCGCCCTTGTCGAGTTCCCAATTCTGCGAGCCGTCTTTCCCGGCTGGGTGGATCGTCAACTGAGCGACCACTTCGCGATCTCCGGTCACCAGATATTTGCCGGCCGGCAGCGGGACATCCGGCTTTTCCATGATCAGGCCGTTTTCTTCCAGCCACCAGTCCGCCGAGTCGAACGTCCACCCGGCAGCGGCGACGCCTTGTGCGGCTTGAAGTTCATCAAATCCGGCAAGCGGTACGCCGCGCGGGCCGGGATCGACCGTCCATAGACCCCACGCTTGTGCGCCGGTGCCCGACGTTGCCTGCGGGTCGCCCAAGGCTGCGATGAACTGCAGCGGGATGCGCTTGAACTTTGTCTCAGCCCGTGACGGGACAGCATAACTGCACATCGCGGCCAGTACACCCAGCAACAGTGCAACTGCAGGCCGTGTCGAGTGCTTCGCCAGCATGGCTTTGTGTCCCTCATTCAAGTCGCAACAGCAACGATTCGGTAGCACTACGAACAAAGTCAGCGCTTCGATCTATGCCGCCGAAACCAAGCCTTTGACGTCTGCCAGCGCCCCGTCTTGCAAATCAAGGCCGAGGATGCGGCCCTGGTCGACCGGGCCGGGGAAGGTGATCTGGCCCGGAGGAATGCGTTTGAAGCCAAAGCGGGCATAGTAAGGCTCATCGCCAACGAGAATGATCGCCTTCATTCCGGCCTTGCGTGCAGCGTCCACGGCTTCGCCAACGAGGCCGCGGCCATACCCTTGGCCGGCGAACTCGGGATCGACGGCAAGCGGGCCGAGCAGCAGGCAGTCGCGAGCCGCACCAACGTGAATGGGGGTCAGCGTCACCGATGCAATCAAGCGGTCGCCCAGCGTTGCCGCGTGGCAGAACTGTGAGACCAGCAGCGCTCCGCCGCCGCGCTGCTCGCGCACCCGGTAGGCCGTGCGCGAAAACCGGCCCGGCCCGAACACTTCGTCATGAAGTGCCGAAACGGAAGGGAGATCGCTGGCCTGCAATGGACGGTAGGCAACAGATGGGGGCATGGGCTCAGTCGCAACTTTAAGTGAGTTGAGGGGGGGCGTGATCGGTGGCGGCGGGTGCGGCGTTTGGGGCCGTTTAGCACGCACGATTTGCGTCTGCTACCTGCCGTCCGGGGCAGCCTTACCAGAACTCGGATCGCGGCCTTGACTGCAATACTTCAGCGAGGCGCGCGCGCGTTGAGGCATGGGTTCCCTCCGGAAGAGCATCGGCGGCGAAGAACCCGTGTTCGGCAATTTCAAAATTTGCCACGGGTACGTGCGGCTGGCTCCACGAGCGAATGACGAACAGCACCACGTGGTCACCCGGGTAGACCGGCTCGTGTGAGTATACACCGAACAACTCGGGTTCGCCCTCGATAACGATGCCGGCTTCTTCCTTGAGCTCACGCGCCAGGGCGGAAAAGACGGATTCGTTTTTTTCAACGCCGCCGCCGGGAAAGTGCCAGCCGGGACGGTAGCCGTGCCTGATCAACAAAACCGAGTTGTCGGGCCGCAGCACCACGCCCTGTGCGCCCATGGTGAGGCCACGGGAAAAGCGCCAGTAGCGCTGCATGGCTTTGGTGATGACGGGTTCCCACCGCACGGCACCGGCTATCCTTCTGTTGACGGGCGGTCTGCCACGTCTTCGTTTCGGACGGTTTGCCGGATTTGGCAAGAGCTTCGCCCGCAGCGCTATGCTAACCGTTTCAAAACCTTTGAAATCGCTGCAAATCTCAAGTGCACATGACTCGACCTTTCACGATTGCCCACTTTTCCGACGTGCATCTGGCGCCCATCGAGGGCTTCACGCTGCCTTATTGGAACATCAAACGCACGCTGGGATATCTCAATTGGCTGCGTGGCCGGGTTCGCGTGCATCAGCGGCGCGTTGCCGACATGATCGCGGCGGATGTTCGCGAACAGGCGCCGCAGCACATCGCAGTCTCGGGCGATCTCGTCAATTTGGGGCTGCCGTCAGAGTACCGCGCCGCTCGGGCGTGGCTTGATCGTCTCGGCGAGCCGCACCGGGTGAGCGTCGTGCCCGGCAACCACGATATTTATACCGGCCAACTTTATGGCGCGTCATGCCTCGAAGACTGGGCTCCCTTTATGACCCCGATTGGCAACGGAAGCGCTACAATTTCCCGTTCGGATGGGTTTCCATTCGTACGCCGCCTCAATGGCGTGGCGCTCATCGGTGTAAACTCAGCCATTCCAACGCCGCCGTTCGTGGCGGCAGGACGGGTCGGGGCCGAGCAGCTTTCAGCTCTTGGCGCCATTCTCGAAGAGGCCCGGCGCGAAGGGCTGGCGCGTGTCGTCATGATCCATCATCCGCCGCTGCCCGGCCAAGCCCCGCCTCGGCGCGCGCTGGCCGATGCGCCTGCCCTTAAGACGGTTTTGGAACAGCAGGGTGCCGATTTGGTTCTACATGGGCACAACCACACCGATACAACTGTGTGGCTGATGTCTTCCCGTGGTGCCGTTCCGGTGTGCGGTATTCCATCGGCGTCGGCGAGTGCAGCACACAAAGTCGAGCCTCTGGCGCGCTATGCACTCTATACCTTCGAGGCGGCTGCAGACGGCACGGCAAAGCCCCTTATTCATCGCGTTACCCGCGGTTTGGCCGAGCCGAATGGCAGCGTCAGGGAGCTAGAGCGCCGCGTGATGTCGCCGGACGCGTAATAAGGTCTCTTACTGGCCGATAAGATCGACGCGGACGGGCGCTAAGCCCTGCGTGCGCATTCCTAAGACGTCGGCTGCTGCCTCCGACAGGTCTATGACGCGGCCGCCTTTGTAGGGGCCACGATCGTTGATGCGCACCACGGCCGAGCGGCCGTTGTCGAGGTTGGTGACCTTCACCTTGGTGCCCATCGGCAGTGTTTTATGCGCGGCTGTCATGTCGCGCTTGTTGAAGACTTCGCCAGAGGCGGTCATCTGGTCTTGCCAGTAGTACGATGCCGTGCCGCTAAGGGCATGCGCTGCACCCGTAACGCGCGGAATGCTCGCATGCTGATGCGGGAACACGGATCCGGTTTCGATCCGGTTGCTGTCGCGCCGGGCATAAACAACAGCGGTCCAAAGCGGGTCTTTGGCAGCAACAGCCGGCTGCTCTCTGGTGACGGTTGCTGTCCATCCCGTCGTCGCCGCCGTGACAGCGTTTGGGAACAGATGCGAAAGGACATCCGAGAGCTTGGCGTCTTGTGCGCAGGCTGGCTGCCAAGGCATGGCGCCGAGGGCTGCAATCAGAACCGCATAACGTATTTGGCGCGCACGCAAGTCTGGTCCCCTGAATACCTGTGCCAACAATTCATCCCTGCGGCTAGACCGATTCGAAGCTGTAAAAAAGGCGAGGGCGGAGAGCCGTGCTGCTCATCCACCCTCGCCTGTTTTTTATACACAGTTACTGATGATTAGCCGCGGCCGAGAACGGCAACCGAGACCGGGGCAACGCCCGAACCCTTCATGCCGACAACGCCAGCAGCAGCCAGCGACAGGTCAATAATGCGGCCCTTGATGTAGGGGCCACGGTCGTTGATCGTGACAATCACCGAGCGGCCGTTGTTGCGGTTGGTGACGCGCACCTTGGTGCCGAACGGAAGCGTCTTGTGAGCTGCCGTCAAGGCATGAGGATTGAACCGGCCACCGGAAGCCAGCGCCTGGGGCTGCCAATAGTACGAGGCCATGCCCGAGTAGGTGCCGCCACCCGAATACGACTTCGACGCAACGCGCTTCGACTTCGCTTTATAGCCCGAATAGCGCTTCGACTTCTTGCCGGCATATGCCGACTTCGACTTGCTGTTCGACTTATAGAAGGACTGCTTCTTGACGGCGTTTGAAGCCTTGACGCCGGATCCCTTGGCGCACGAAGCAGCCGGTCCCTGGCATTCCCAAACGCTTGCCTGTGCGGGCGCGGTGACGAATCCCAAGGTCAAAAGGGCAAGGGCGGCATAAAAAAAGTTACGCATAGTGTTCTCTCCGTTGTGACGGCGACAGCGGCTCGGGTCTTCTCGAATTTGCGCGCACCGGATGGTGCGCCTTGGGCTCTATTCGACCGGCCCGCCTGGGATCAGGGGGTCCATCCGGTTCGAGGCAGAGATCACTCGGCCCCCCTGGAGAGGACCCGGACGTTAAAGTGAGACCTGAACATGCTACCAGAACTTGCTCTGTCGCCTGACATGAGGCCCGGTTGGTAAAACCAATCGGCTCTGGTGCCGCCAACGAGCACTGCTGGCCGCCGCTCGTCAACCGCGTTAACTGAACGGCGTTCAGTTAAATCCCGTGACATCGTTGATTCCGAACCGAAAATTGGTGCTGCAGTGCAACAAGTATGCGACAGCACGTCGCGAATGTGACATCTGAATTCCAGTCTCTAGGTCTCTGTAAAAGAGGCGAAAAAGTGGCTTTTGAAAGACTGAGAACGCTTTCGGTGCGAACCGGGCGGCAGGGTCACAGCCGGTTGGCGGTCTCGGGCGATTGGTATAGGTGGAAACCCGCCGGTTACTTTTGACCCCGGTCGCAGCAATATAAGGCTGAAGCTTATGAGCGCTGAAGTAGAGACCCCGGCGAGTGCAGCGCCGGCTTGGGGCGAGGCGCTGCGGGCGTGGTTGCACATTGGGCTGCTGTCGTTTGGCGGCCCGGCCGGGCAGATCGCCATGATGCACCGGGTGCTGGTCGAGGAGAAAAAATGGATTGATGAGCAGCGTTTCCTCAACGGCTTGAACTTCTGCATGCTGCTGCCGGGCCCGGAAGCCATGCAACTGGCGACATACGCCGGCTGGCGGTTGCATGGCGTGGCCGGTGGCTTGGCAGCCGGGCTCTTGTTTGTGCTGCCGGGAGCGGCGCTGATGCTGGTGTTGTCGCTCCTTTATGCCGCCTTTGGGCAAGTGCCGCTTTCGGCTGCGCTGTTCACTGGTGTCAAGGCTGCGGTCCTCGCTATCGTGGTCGAAGCGCTGTTGCGCATCGCGCGGCGCGCTCTCAAAGGCCCCTCCGATTGGTGGCTCGCGGGGCTTGCGTTTGCGGCCATCTTTTTTGCCGCCGTGCCGTTCCCCGTGATTATTTTGGCCGCAGCCCTGTTCGGCTTTTGGCGGCCCAATCAGGCCGGCACAGGAGTACCGCTGCCGCCGGCACGTGCCGCCGTGCCGCCGATCCAAACACTCAAGACCGTCGCTATCTGGCTGATGATCTGGATTTTGCCGCTCGCAGTGGTGGCGCTCGTCTTTGGTTCTGATCACGTTCTGACCAAACTTGCCTTGTTTTTCTCAAAGCTCGCGGTTGTGACGTTTGGCGGGGCTTATGCTGTGCTCGCTTACATGACTCAGGAAGTCGTGCAGAGCTATCAGTGGTTGCGCCCTGGTGAAATGCTCGATGCGCTGGGTCTTGCCGAGACGACGCCGGGCCCTCTCATTCTCGTCAATCAGTTCGTCGGCACGCTAGCGGCGTGGCGGCATGGCGGTGGCTCGCCGCTGGCGATGGGGTTGCTCGGCGCGCTGGTGACGCTGTGGGCGACCTTCGCACCCTGCTTTTTATGGATCTTCGCAGGTGCGCCGTACATCGAGCGTTTGCAGTCGCAGCCGCGCCTCAAAGGGGCTTTGGCTGCGATCACAGCGGCGGTCACCGGCGTTATTCTCAATCTGACGGTCTGGTTCGCGTTGCACACGTTGTTTGGCACCGTCAACGACACCCCCGTGGGGCCGTTGACGCTACACGTGCCTCAGTTGGACAGCCTGAACTGGGTTGCAGCGATATTGTCGGCGTTGGCCTTTGTGCTGCTGTTTGCCTTGCACCGTGGAATCCTCACCACGCTGGCCGTTTGCGGCGGCCTCGCGATGGCTTGGCATGCGCTGGGGGGCCTATAGCCAGCCCTTGCTCTTGAAGTAAAAGAACGGAATGGCGGCGGAGATAAACATCAGGACAATCGCAAGGGGATAGCCCAACTGCCAGTCGAGCTCGGGCATGTTCTTAAAGTTCATTCCGTAGATGGATGCCACCACCGTCGGCGGCATAAGCATCACGCCCATCACCGAGAACAGTTTAATGATCTGGTTCTGCTCAGTTGTGATCATGCCGAGCGTGGCATCGAGCAGGAACGTAATGCGTTGCGACAGCGCGCGCAGATTGTCGGCGAGCGACGCGCTATCGTGCTCGGCTGTGCTGATACGCTGCAACGTCTTTTCTTCGCAGCCATGATCGCGGGCGACGCCTTGAAAGAAATGCAGGCTGCGATCGATGGACGTCGAACTTTCCTGAACCCTCGAGACAATATCGCCCTGGCGTCCGATGGCTTTCAATAGTGCATCGAGCCGCTTGTTGCGGTCCCGGCGCGGCTTCATATCGAAAATGCCGGTGCCAAGATTGCTGATTTCGTCCTGCACGCGCTCGATCAGGTCGGCCTTTTTGTGAATGAGACTTTCAAACAGCCCAATCAAAATGGCAGGGCCGGTTCCGATCGGCGCATCGCCGCGCTCGACGCGGCTGCGGAAGTCGGGAAACAGCGTCGGCTCGGTATAGCGAACCGTGACGACGTGGTTGCGCCTCAGAATGAAGGTAATCGTTGTGCTCTCGGGCGGCCCTTGGTGACCGTTGTGCACCAAGAATGTCGTGATGTAGGTGGCGCCATTTTCGTTGTAAAAGCGGTTCGAAGCCTCAATTTCGCGCATATCTTCGCGCGTTGGCACCGAAACGCCGAGGCAGGCTTCCACTTGCAGATCTTCTTCGTGGGTCGGGTTATGCAGATCGAACCATATAGGGTTTGGACCGGCAGCCGAAACTTCCGTTTGCCGGACGAATTTCGTCCCGTCTGACGCATATACAGCCAGCATGGCTCGCCCCCGGTTTGTTGATTTGCTGAAAGACCCACCTTTAAGCGATACTTACACCAACTTTTTTACCCGCGCATCCCAGGTGCCGGGGAAACCGCCGGCATCTTTACTGCGTAACAACCGAGAGAAACCGGCGTCGCCGCCGGTAGGCGAAATACTGAAGGAGGCTGTTCATGCTTCGATATGCTCCAATTGCCGTTGTCGCTCTGATGCCGGTGCTGATTGCTGTGCCTGCAAACGCTAAGATTGCCTGCAGTCAGGGCTTTCAAACGGTCAGTGGCCAGCAAATCTCGACGCCATATTGCCAAGACAAGTATCTGGCAGAAGTGGCGCGCGTATATGGGATCCGGGTTTCGGATGCCGAAATCCGCAACAATCCCAACACCAAGCGCAACGTCTGCCAGTTGATCGGCCGCGACAACCGGGTCTTCATTGCGTGTGTTGACTCAAACAGCTCGGGCCGCCGCGCATTCTGATTTGCCCGGCCGCTTTGCCCGGCAGCGTTGCTCCAACAAAAACGGCTTCGCAGCAGATGTGCGAAGCCGGATTTTAGGCGCTGATCTTGGAAGACCGCATTAGCTGCCCGGCGTAGCGGGCGAAGCGCTTGCTGCGGGGCCTGCAAACGACTCGACGTCCAGGTTGGGCTTCAGCTCGGCAGGATCTTTGGCACGGCGAACGCGACCGTCGAACTGGGCGCCTTCAGCAATCGACAACGTGACATGGAAAATGTCACCTTCGACCACGGCGGTCGGCTGTAGGGTGACCGATTGGGCCTTGATGGCACCGCGGACGCCGCCACGCACTTCGATGCTTTCGGCCGAAACCGTGCCAATCACAGAACCGTCTTCGCCGATGATGACTTGGCGGCCGTTGACATCGCCGCGCACGTCGCCGTCGATCTGCAGGCGGTTTTGCGAAATGATCGTGATCTTTTCACCAAGGATAGTGAGGTCGGTGCCCATCATCGATGTGCCCATGGTGGTGGCCCCGCCGAACGGAGATGCGCGCCCTGCGGCCGGTGCCTGGGCCGCTGCCGGTTGCGCAGCTGCCATGGTGCCCATGTTGCCGAGTGGAGTGGGCGACGGAGCCGTCGGTGGCTTCGGCGCGGTGGGATCCTGCGATGTACGTCCAAACACGGTTCATCTCCCCTAAGATGTGAAAGAGAGCCTTCCCCGCTGCCGGTCATGGCCGTACAGGGGTGGAAATGCGTCTCGGTTGCAGACTAACGTAAAACCTTTGCAATTGCGCTGCGGCGCTTGGGTGGGCACGTCCGGTTTTCTAGCCAAGGCGGCACCGCTCTCTTGTCCCTCAGTAGCGGCACATTACGACGACACCACTAGCCTAGGGAGGAATTATGTCGAACGCAGTAAATCGTGGCCGAAGCCGGGCGCAGACACGGCGAGTGCCGATTGTTCAGCGCCGGGGCACGTAGAGATTGACGAAGGGCGCCCGCACCCAAACGCCCCTGCGATCCGAGCGCACCGCCGTGAATGGGGCATCGACAGCCGTCGCCGTATGACGTCGCGTTGCGATCCGCGCAAACGGTGCATCGACGGTGACGGTGTGAGCGCTGTGCCAGCGGTGCCATGTCTTGGTACGATGGGCCATGGCAGGACTTGCAGCTAGGGCTGTCAAGGTCAGCGTGATGGCGATAACGCCAAAGTTGCGTGCAAGCCATGCCGGCGAAAGAGGCTGCAAAATCAATGTCTCCAAAACGCTAAACACCGGCAACCTGATTAGCCCGGAACGGGTGCCGTTGCCAAGTCTGTTGCCGGGCCGTGTGCGATGCCCTCGTTACGGCCGGTTACGGCCGGTGCTCCAGAACAACCATAGCCACGTGAATGCTAAGGCGGCAGTGGCATAGGGCACGGCAAAACCGGCATTGATCCAGAACATTTCGCGGATAACGCCGGGCACCGGGTTGGTGGGGCCAAAGCGGAAAAACACCTGCCAAAAGCCAATCTGGACAAGCGCGATCAAGGTCGCTGGTACGATGAAGAGCAGCGCCCAAGCTCGCCAGCGGCCCAAATCCTGGAGGCGACGGACAAGCGGTGGCGAAAAGAGTGCCACGGCCACCAGCAAGATTGCCGCCCAGCCATAAAAGCTGAACCAACGCCCCGGCGTGAGAAGATAAATGCCTGAGGCCGCGGCCAGCAAAATGGCAGCGCCGCGAGTTAGTGCCGAACGGTAGCGGTCACGTGAGGTCATGAACGCTTCGGTAGCATGCGATGCGCTTTGCGCCAATGCATCGCGCGCGCCGCGCTATTGCATCCTCGGATCGCACCAGTTGACCGCGCAAATCAAAAGGGCCGCTCTTGCGAGCGGCCCCCGTGAGATAAAATTGCGACAGGCGGGCACGTTCGGCCCGCATCCAAATCGCTGACTTAGCCGGCTGCCTGAAGGTGGCTCACGACCATCTCGAACGATCCCAACATCGCTGTCCTCAAGATCTCACTCGACATCAGATCACCTCCCTTCAGTTGTTGAACGATATTTAGATGCTCTCACAGTTTGAAAGCGAAGGGAAGGGGGTTGAAGCCCGCGATTTCCCATCCGCTCTCACCACCAGCTGAAGAGCGGCTTTGGCTTTTGGCGAACACGAATTGGGCGGCCATAGCGGTCGTAAACGTAGGCGTTTGCGCCGTAGTAGGAGTTGCCGGAGTAGAAGCTCGTGTAATTGGGATTGTAATACAACGGAGCCGGTGCGGGCTTGGGACGCCGCTTGATACCGCCTTGAGGCTCGCCGCTGATCAGAACAATGAAGTCTGTCGAATTGCCCGTTTCTTTGCTGAGGCCTTCGTCCGATACGATCAACGACGACCCGGGCCAGAAAGATGCCGAAAACTGTTCGCGGATCTCCGCAGGAATCGTCACGCGGTCCAGAACGTCCAATGCAATGGCTGCGTCCGTTAGATAAGGCTCGGCCTGGACGTCGTCGCGCCGCTTGGACTTCTCTTTGAGTTGAGCAACCTGATTCCACGGGCGGCGAGCCATCGACACTGCGGTCCACCGCAGGTCTTCCGCGCCCTCTTGATAATCGACGGCTGTGAACACGTGTGTGCCGATTGGCCGTGACGGATCGGCGATGGCAATGGGCATCTCGATGATCGCCTCGTGCCCTTGGCGCACGTAGATCATTTGCGATTTCAGGCTGACGAAGATCGACACTGGGAATGTCTTGCGTTCGGCGTCTCTTGCCGCTTTGATAGCCGCCTGCATGATCTCGTCCGCTTTCGCCAAGTCTTGCTTTGCAGTTTGGAGTCCGGCTTCGGCAGATTGCATGGCCGCTGCTGCGGCTGCATGCTTCTCATTCGCCAATCTTGCGGTCTCGGCCGTCTTGGCGGCAGTGAGTTCCTGCTTCTTGAAACGCTCGGGCGATTGCGCGCTGACAAGATCGCGGGCAGCGCGCGCGGCTTGGCGCTCGGCAGCGAGTTTCGCTCTATCCAGTGCACGAAGCGTCCGGTCGGCCCGGCGCCGTTGACGCTCGTTGGTGATGGCTTGAGCATCGAGGTTTGCTTTGGCGAATTTGACGGTCGTGCTGATTACGGCGGCATCGGCTTTGTTTTTGGCAACTTCCCACTTCTTCAGTTTTGCGGGGTCTTTGGCTGCGGCAAGCTCACGGGCAGCGCGGGCCGACTTGTCATCGGCGATGCGCTTGGCCTTTTCAGCGGCGCGCAGGATCTTGGCAGCAGCTGCTTGAGTTTTTGTTTTCCCCGCCGTCACGGCTTTCAGGTCTTCAACCGGGGGCTTTGTCAGTTCCGCCTTGGCCGACAGGTCGGCTGCAACGGCCTTCAAAGCGTCCAATTCCGTTTGCCGCTGCGGCCAGCGGCTGACGTCGGCCTGGAACACACTGCCGCTGGGCTGAGCTGCGCCTGGCTCTTCGTAAGCGGCCGGGATGGCGGTGGCGGAGGCAAGCGGGCCAGGCTTCAGCAGGTTCGGATGAGCGATACTGACGGGTGCGACGTTGTCCCGGGCGACGATGACGCGCATGCCGATTTTGGTCAGCGGAAAAATCTGGCTGGCAAAGCTTTGCGGCAGGCGCACACAGCCGTGCGAGGCCGGATAGCCGGGCAAGTCGCCCTGGTGCAACGCGATACCTGACCACGTGATGCGTTGCATAAACGGCATCGCCGCATCGTCGTAGACGTTGGAGTAGTGATCTTTGTTTTTCTGTAAGATGGAGTAGGTGCCAACCGGTGTTTCGTAGTCGAAGCGTCCGGTCGAAACGCGCGCCTGCATGGCGCCGCCGTTGGCATCATAGAGCGAGATCCGCTGATCTTTCATCGACACGATGGCCATGACGGGCGGCGTCGAAAGAGTGCCGTGATCGACGGGTGCGTTAAGGGGTGTGCGCCGGCTTTCTGCGCCAGCAGGCCCACAGAATCCGTTGACTGCCACCATGAGCACGGACACCGTCAGTAGGTGCCGGGCGCGCTCTGTCGTCGATTTGCGGGTCATTCCTGGATCCTCGAAGCGGGCAGATGGAGCCTCAAAATGCAATAGTTTACCTTAATAAAGCATAACTAAGGCCATGCAATCGTTTCGGATTGTTACGTTGCAGGCTCAGCTTCTGTGTCGCGGGGGTGCCGGGGCCGGGAAGGCGAGCCGATCACAGGGTTCCCGCCGCGGTGCTCCAGATCCTAAGCCCCAAGCATATCTTTGGCG
>Ga0247837_1003138_pt1 | contig 29580 bp, 32 predicted proteins | sample LaCtaG_2_FD_187115 | JGI IMG/M metagenome (GOLD analysis project Ga0247837, IMG submission 187115) | Freshwater microbial communities from meromictic Lake La Cruz, Castile-La Mancha, Spain - LaCruzMarch2015_14.5m | ecosystem: Environmental > Aquatic > Freshwater > Lake | place: Spain: Castile-La...
CTCCTGCACCACTCCGCCCCCAGCCACCCCTCCATAGACACTTTCAAGCTGGACCTGTGTCCGGACTCCAACTGCAAGCAGAAGCCCTGCTCCCGCTACCACAACGCCTATGACCGACGGCGAGACCCACGAATTCACACATATGCGAGTTTGCCTTGCAAGGAAGTGTTTGAGGCCGGGAGACGGAAGTTTGGGAACCCGAGCAATTGCAGTAAGGGGGATGAGTGCAGGTTCGCACATACGAAGTATGAAGCTTGCTACCATCCCATGTACTACAAGACGCAGCTGTGCAGGGAGTATGCGGAAACTGGAGTTTGCGAGCAGACACAAGTCCGAGTGAAACGCGAGGAAGAGGATTTACTGGTCGCTTTGAGCACTTTACTGGCCACAAATCAGCGTCTGGCAGAGGACTCCAGCCTGCTGAAGGCCAAGGTCGAAGCCGCCACTGTGAAGCTGCACACACTCAGACAGTTAGTGAGTTGTCATGCGTGTTTGAAGACTGAAAAGGCGGCTTTGATGCCTTGCGGACACATAGTGTGTGTGGAGTGCAGTGCAGCTGGCAGCTGTCAGGTGTGCTTTCAACCTGGAAGTCCGGTCTGTCGAATATTTTTGTAGGCTAGCATCTGCATTTCAAGGGCGAAATGGAGAAAGAGTGGACTTTGGAAGGCTATTTGAGGCTATTGTCGCTACGGCGGGGAATGGAATGCCCGCATTTGCTGCATTGGCCGGCGCGCAGGACTCGAGGGATGCACTTTTCACAGAGGATTGCAGACTTGTTGCACCAGTGGGCTACTTCCGTGAGTCTCAACTTGCGACTGCAGTAGACGCAACACTTCATGTCCCTGTGTCTATACACCTCCAGCGGCACTCCCCCACACTTCGGACAAGCCGCTCTTCCCCCGAAGCAAGCAGTGGCCACAGCCTTTTCAAAGCAGTCCAGACACTGAGTGGTCTCTGTGCACTGGTGGAACACTTCATCTAGTCCTTCGCTGCACAGGGAACACTTCCGCTCTCCAGGCCGCTTTTTGGGCGGAGCTGCTGTTTCTGCGGGCTTTGGAGAGGGCTTGGCTGGGCAGTCCTGCGGCTTCTCAGCGTGCGTGGGCCGAGGGAACAGCTCTTTGAAGTAGTGGTCTGCGTCAGTGGGGATGTCTTGACTGTGAATGATCATTTTGATCTGAGTGACTACATCCCCTACGAAGGGAGCATAGAAGTCCGCAGCTTTCTTCCCATTGCAGTCCAGCAGCAGTTGAGACGTACTGCCCAGTCTCGCCTCCTTGTCTGTCTTCGCGATGTTAATGTCGCTCTTCACGTTCACCAGCTTCTGCGCTACGCTGGTATGCAGAGTCGTCAGTCTTTGAGCCACTATGTCCATTTCCTTGCTTACCAGCTTGACTGCGGCTTCCTTCAGCTGCTGGACGCGTTGGAGGGTGCTTTGGAACTGGGCTTCCTCTTCGGATATGAGGACTTCGATGGTGCTCAGGCCTTGGGCGTAGGTCTGCATCAGCTGGAAGTACTGCGGGAGGTCTGCTTCGGTGTCGATCAAGTGAATGGCTGAGATGGGGTATAGGGTCGGAGGGGTGCTAGCGGCTGCAACGTACTTGGAAGCGTCTGCAGGGCACAGCGGCAACTTGCCACAGACCGCAAGGACGAAAACGCTGGGACTTGTGGCACAGAGAGCCGCCCTACCAGTCCACTCAACTGCCCATCCTATGAGCAGTTCTGAGGGCTTGAGGACTGAGTCTGTATGTGGAGTCTGCAAAATGGGGCTTTTCTTTGCTTTTACCCACTTCTAGGTAGTCTCTCCTGTATATCTCCTCGTTTGATACAGTGCTGAGAGCTGTTCCGCGGCTGACATTAGTCCTTTTGCCAACAATTACAGGAAATGTGAGCGGGTGGTTACAATGCTAGCGAAGCCCGTGCTAAGTTAACTGCTAGGAGCCTGAGGCTGGAGATGGCTGGGAGTAAAGGCGAAAGGCAGCAACTCCCTCATAGTCGTTCGTATTGTCACCTCTCCATGCTCATCCACACACGTCACCGGACACTCATCCCTTGCGAACTCCCGAAGACACTGTCTGCAGGCTCCACAGGGCGACACGCCAATGCTAGAGGACACCGCTACAGCTCTGATTTCCCTGGCTCCCGCGGACACTGCTGCGACCATTGCACTTCTTTCTGCGCAGATGGTAAGGCCGTAGCTTGCATTCTCCACGTTCACGCCTGTGAAGACGCCAAGGTCTGTGAGGAGCGCTGCACCCACTAGAAAGTGGGAGTAAGGCGCGTAAGCCCGCTGGCGCACTTCCAAGCAGCGAGCCACCAAGTCACCAGAGGTGTCAGCCATTCTGTTAGCTGCAGCGGTGTGGCTGGAAAGGGAGACTGGGCACTGAGAGATCTATGCGAGTCAACTGTTCTCGCTACCATTAGAGGCTCGAACAGAGACAGTCTGCAGCCTTTATAGTGGAGAAATGGACGGATTATTAGCAGAGAGTGCATGGTCTCCGTTTACTTGATTCGCTTCTACCAGTTCTAGCACCTGCTCCCTGCTTATTAGCCCGCAGAATCCACTTTTACATCATTACTGAAAAGCCGTGCCCTGCATAGGCTTGCCCGAGTATACAATTCACCAGTTTTCCACAGCTTCTTAGTTAGCAGATCCCCGAAGTCCCTCAGGGAACTTGGAGAATTCGACGTAGTTCTTGCCCTTGAGCTTCTCAACAGCCCTGGGATCGTTGTAGGGCTGGGCTGCTCTCAGGGGTGCTTGTAGTTCCGCTCCTGCTGGTACCCGGCCTCACGCTCCAGACTTTGGTAGTGCAGGGCGAGCCCTACACTCACTGCACTGAAGGTCCAGGACAGGTAAAATGCTTTATGAGACGCCCAGCTTAGTGCCCGCATATTACGGCCGATAATGCAACAGGACCTCGAAGACAGCGACTTCACTCTGCACAGCCGCTGCAAGCAAGCCTTCGAGTGCATCCTCGACCTCAACCTGTCCGTCCCCGACCTCGACCGTGCCTGTTCCTCCAACTCCCTGCTAGTCTGGAAAGTCCTCATAATGGACGATTTCGCCCAGGACGTGGTTTCGCCCTTGCTGCACTTGGGAGACTTGAGACACCACAATGTGACTTTGCACTTGCAACTGCACGCTCAGAGGCCGCCACTGCACAATGTTACAGCCGTGTATGTGATGCTCCCTACACCTGCCAACATCAAGCGTCTGGAGGAGGACTGCAGAGGGAACCTGTACGACCTGTTTCAGCTGAACTTCCTGGAGCCGCTGGGAGAGGAGAGTATGGAGGTGCTGGCGAAGGCGGTAGCAGCTGATATCAACCGATTGCATAGGGTTTACGACCACTGTTTGTCCTTCTTAGTCCTCGAGCCGAAGCTATTCATCACCATGGGGCCGGACTTCCGGCACTGGAACGACCGCAGAACCACTGACTCTGAAGTCGAAGACTTCTTCAGCAGCACCGCTCACCGTCTCTTCACAGTCCTGCGGACGCTAAAAGTGCTGCCTATCATCAGGTCCGGACCCGGCTTCAGCGAAGGAATCGCCCCTAGGGTCGCTGAACTCTGCGCAGCTGCAGCCTCAGAAGAAACCCACCCCTCCCGTCCCTTACTGCTAATCGTGGACCGAAGCATTGACTTGACCGTCATGCTGCACCACCCCTGGACCTACCAAGCCCTCATCTACGACCTACTGGAAGGTGCACTCAATAAGGTCGTGTTGAAGACTGGTGCAGCACAGTCCAAAGTGTATGAACTCAACCCCTATCGCGACGACTTTTGGGCTGGAAACAGTACGAACTCTTTCGAAACTGTACTGCAAGCAGTGGACCAGCACGTCAAGGCCTGGAAAGCCAAGTACGAGTCCATGGGCTCCAATCTGACTGCGGCGATGGACAGTATGCCGGAAATCACAGAGAAGAAGGACCAGTTGGACATGCATGCGAGCATCGCCACTAGTCTGGTGGACCAGGTAAAGAGGCGGAAACTGGACAAATTCAACAGTTTGGAGGAAGGAATTATGAAAAACCAGTTCGATAGTCGACTGCTGCAGTCGCTTTTGGAGGAAACTGAGGCGAAAGACAGGGAAAGAGCCTTGGTGATTGCCCTGATGAAGCAGGCCATCACAGGCCCGCAGGCTCTTGCTTTCGGACTTTCGAGTGATTTGAAGCGCTATTTGGATAGTGAGTTGCTTCCGAAAGACGACTCAGAGCGGCAGTCTTCCTTTTCCTACCTGTCCAATATAGCTGAGAAGATGAAAGGCCGCTTCCAGCAGCTCTACGACGACGGCTTCATGCTGGGCCTCACGCAGCTGCTCGACCGGGCTCTCAGCCACAAAGCCTCGGAACTGGGCTACTACGACCCCAAGCACATGAACTCGAAGCAGGTGTACAAGCGGCAGTTCAACGAGGCTATTGTCTTCGTGGTGGGCGGGGGCAGCTATGCGGAGTACCACAACTTGATGAAGTATGCGGAGAAGACGGGCAAGAGGATTGTGTATGGAGCCACGGACATGCCGCACCCTGAAGAGTTCTTGGAGCAGATTAGGGCCTTAGCTTCGGGGTAGGAGAGGGGAAGTGGCGATTTGCTTAAGAAAATGGGTTGTTTCTGCGAAAGTTACCTGAAATTTACCTCGAATACCCACTTTTCCTCGAGGAAAGTATTGTTCGATACAGTTTTCTTCTGATTTCTTTGTCGATCCTTTAGATTTTGCTTTAATTTCGTTAATTCTTATCCTAAATTCTAGTTTTCCCTCCAAATCTCACACAAACTTGCCTAAATTTTCAGTATAAATTCCCATTTTCGCCTCTGTTTCTGTAACTTACACCGCAAAATAGTCTCCATTTCCCCAACTCCTCTAAAACTGCCCACTTCACACCCACTACTGCAAAGAAGCTAGTTCTGCCTTACCAAGACAGCGAAAAGCGAGTTATTACTCAGCACCGCTGGGTCTTTCTTGAGTTCTGAGCGTTTCCGCCATCTTCTTGGTGACGAAGCGGCCCTTGACCCGTACCCGAGTGTCCGCCACGCGCTTGCGACAGGCGTAAAATACCTTTTTCCCGTATGTGCGCCTACTGCGCTTTTGCAGGTATTTCTCGATCTTGACTCTTCTCTCTTCCACTGACAGAGTGCCTACCTTCTTCGTGTGCAGGTAGGGCATAAGAGGGGTGGGACTGCGGATTGGCGGCGGACGTGGCCTCTCTGTAGGCTCCTGCCACTCCGAAGCAGTGGAGAGTCCCTCATGTATTCCATAGAGCATTTCCGGCTGGTAGAAGAGCATTGGGTTGGTGACCTCCGCGTCCTCTTCCTTCCTCCCGAGAAACATCTGAAAGTCCTGCTCGGGGAGGAAGAAGAACTGTTGCGGCTCAGGCATTCCTGCGAAGGGGAACTCGGACATGAACAGAGGGTAGTCGAAAAGGCCTGGCTTGTTTGAAGCTTCGGACCAGGGCATCGCATCCTTATCGGGGAATTCCATTTGCTAGTTAGCTGTTTGACACATGTTCTCTCAGTACTAGTGCAGTGGGAGCCTGGATTCATAGGAGAGGCGAGACCTAGACTAGCTATGTGGGGCTCTTGAGCAGGAAGTTATCGTAAATTCGACTGGTAAGCCTGTGTACTAAACTTGCGATTTTCTGTACATATTGCTCCACAGAAGTAACTAAGCCTCCACTCAGTCCCATTTCCTCCCGTTTCCCCCGTCCCAGGCCTTAATTCTCAATTTAGCAGACATTAGGCTTATAGGAATGTTTCTGCCTCCTCTCAGCCCTTCCAAGCACCAGCAAAGTCCCCAGTCCTGCCACCACCGCTTCAAATCCGACTCAATCTACCTGCCTTCAGTCCTGCGTCTTTCCCCAGTCCGCCTTAACCCCTCTCCCCGGGACACCTTCCCCCAAAAGGCAGACTCCAGGTACTACCTTGCTGACACCAGTCTCGGCTCTATCAAGAGAAGGCAGATTCAGGTGGAAAGGGAACTCAGGAAGTACCAGGAGATGAAGCAGAGGTATGAGGCGATTGTGAGTGAGAGGAAAGGGAAGAGGGAGTTAGTGCGGGTGATGAAGGACAGGTTCAGTTTGTCGCTTTCGAGGAAGGAAGTGACTGGGAAGACGCTGGAGCAATTGAAAGTGGCGGCACTGACGATCGTTAATGGGAAAATCAAGCAGGAGGCGGCGGGGAAAATAGGGAAAGTGTGGAGAGAGAAGCACTGGCAGAGGGAAAAAAGGAAGTCAGACGCACTGATCGATACAGCAGTTCGAAAAATACAAACCTGCTGGAATAGCTATATCGGGAAAAAGAGGGCTGTAGCCACTATGCAAATCAGAACTGACGCAGCAATCTGGATACAGAGACTGTGGAAGGGACATAGGGATCGGAAACGAGTGGGAGACATGCGAAAAGAAGCCAATTTGCAGGCGAATTTCCACTATTTCGCTGCAATGCGGGAAACACTGTTGAAATCCGCTGCAAAGGTAATTTGGGGCTACTGGAGGAAGTATAGGGCCAGGAGGGCAAATCGACTTCCCACCAATTCTCAAAAACCAGCTTCAAAGCCGTCTTCCCGCACTGCCAATACCCCTCCTATAAGCAGTCCCTTCCCAGCCTCTCAGTCCTTTCTCCCTGCCGCCACTCCCTCCTCTCTGCAGTCCCCTAGTCCTCCCCTCTCCCTTCCTGAAGCTCAGTCCTGCCAAGTCTACCGCAGTCACCAAGTCTTCCCCGACACATAACCTATGTAGCTTTCCCCTTAATTTCCATTCAAAGTTCTATAGTGGATTAGCTCTCTGCATAGTCCTATTTCGAAGTAGGGTGTTGAGGGTCGAGCGAAGAGTCTCCTGTGGTGCCGGTGAAGTCTGTCAAGTACATGACAGGAGTGTCCTCAGACAGGCTTGGCAGTCTTTCTAGCTGCATTAAAGCCTCTGCGGCTGTGATTCGGTCTTCACTTAGGGGACAGAGCATTTGGGCGAGGGGTTCGGCTATAGCGCTGAGACTGTATTTCCGGAGTTTGGAGTTTAGGTCTGCTCGTAGAAGGTCGGAAGGGGTTTGTGTGTCGTAGCGGCAAGGCCTCAGCAGCGCCATTTCGTACACGACTTTCCCCAGTGCAAAGACATCTTCAGCAAAAGGGTTGAGAACAGCTCTGCCAGACTCGCTATTTCCTGGCAACTCTGTATGCGAATCCAGTTCTTTCCCTCTCTCTATTAGCTTCGCAGCTCCGAAGTCAGTCAGTTTTATAGAGAAATCTGCAGTCAGAAGGAAGTTTTCGGTCGAAACTGCCCTGTGCGCTATATTGACTGCATGCAAGTCCCTCAAAGTCCTGAGCATGTTAATCATCGTGACCATAACGAGTTGAGAGTTGAAAGGCTGGTTGTCCCTTTTCCTTTGCTCAATTTCACAGGCTAGCGAGCCTTTCTCGCAGTACTCCATTCGGAGCAGCAGTCGACCCCGTTCCAAGCCAGGTTGATAGACTTTCGTGACGCCAGGAGAGGCCCGAGCCGCTGCTTCGTGCAAATAGATCTCGGAGAAGCCCTGTGGAGTGGCGGAGTGGAACACTTTGGTAATGACAGGCACCGTTCGCCCTTGGGAAGTGTCGTTCCAATCGTCCATGTAAATCGTGCACATCTTGCCACTCTTGGGAAAGCTGGACTCCAGCCCTCCTTGCATGTTTTTAATTGTAGCATCTTCGAACTGAGACATCCATAGGAACTAATACAGGGACACTAATACAGGGGACAGAAACTGGGAGTTAAGCGCCTTTGGGACTTCGGATTTGAAAAAACAGCTTGACGAAGTCGAGATTGGCAGTTGCACTCTCTTCTTCGCTCGTCTGCATCAGCTGCAGCAGTCCCTGTGGCAGGTCTTCGCTCAGGTCTTCTGGGGCGACCCGGTGCAGGCCGAGTTTGGCAAGGATTTGCGTATCATTGAGCAGGGTGAGAGGCCGCTCACTGCTGACCAAAATGCGTTCTTGCCCCACTTCGACAGTGCTTCTGCCCTCCCCTAGCGCCACTACGCAGGGCAGAGACACCTTTTCCTCTGCGGTATTGCCTGCATTTCGCTCCACTAGCTTCTTCAGCGAGACATATTGCAGAAATTGCTCTGACAACACACGTCTCCGATCCTTCAATTTCTGCCTTTTCACCTCCAAGCGCTGCTGCAGCGAACACACATCTTCCTTACTGACCAAACCTCGGTACCTGATTTCATTCCTTTCCTTAGATATCACATTGAGCGCGTGCAGCACGTTGAGTGCGTCGTAGACCCGCCTTTGGATATTCTTGAACTCGCCTTCTTGGGTGTCTTCTGGCTCTTGCGCGAGTATTTCCTTGGCTATCTGGTTGCCGGTTGTCACGCCACTTTCTTGCACCTTCTCCAGCACACGCTTGCTGAGCGCTATAAGTTGCTTCTTATGTCGCTCCTGGAAGGGCATATCCGGGGTGGAAGTCCCGAAGCTAGTCCCATGCAGTCCGTTCTCAGGCGGAGTCTCAGCCATGCGGGATTGAATATAAGGCTTAACGACGAGAACTGGGGCGGGAGCAGTCCCCTAGTTCCTTTTGATTTCCCCTCTGGCGGGAGTTCGCGCAGACTCTAGGGAAAGAAAGAGGAGACATGAAATAGGACAACTCTGGGAAACAAGGGAGTGATGGGTGGGGGACTAGACTGAGGAGCAGTGGAAGGGAGGAATGTATGGAAATTGGGCTGGCTAGGGGGGAAATGAGGGAATTCGGATAGACGGAGGGAGGAGAAAGGGACAATTTCGCTATGTAACGACCAGTGTATCTACAGATTAGCTATTGGCAGACTGGTTTCTCGCCTTCGTGCAGTCTTTTCTGTCTTTCATTTCCCTACTATCTGCGAAGCTGCTCAGCGTAGCCTTGCGTCCGGCCCTCATAGCTTCTTCCTGCCTCTGTATCTCCCTCTTTGAATTAACGTAATGTCCACAGGGAACATCAGAGTCATATGTCGTCTCCGTCCAGAGAACCGAGTGGAGCGTGAATCAGGCGGGTACTGCTGCGTGGACTACTCCCCTACAAGTCTCAAGCTGCGCACTCACAGTGACAAAGGCAAAAGCGAAGAAGCCCACTCCTTCTCCTTCGACCATGTCTTCGGTCCTGAAACCTCCCAAGCCTGTGTGTTCCAAGCTGCAGCGGGGCCTGTCGTCTCCGGCGTCCTCACTGGCTACAACGGCACTCTCTTCGCCTACGGACAAACAGGCAGTGGCAAGACTCACACCATGGAAGGACCGAACATAAACGACCCAGAGCAGAAGGGAATCATCCCAAGGATGATGGATGCGCTGTTTATAGGCCTGGTGAATGCGTCTTCCAGTACTGAATTTACCATAAAAGTGTCCTTTCTGGAGATATACATGGAGCGGATTCAAGACTTGCTGGATGAGTCCAGGGCGAATTTGCAGGTGAAAGAAGACAAGGGCAGAGGGATATACATCCAGGACGCTACGGAAGTGTACGTTTCCTCCCCTGCGGAAATGATGGCTGTGATGAAGACTGGGGCTGCGAGTCGCTCTGTAGCTGCTACGAGGATGAATGAGCGCAGTTCCCGCTCTCACTCGATCTTCATAGTCCACATTGACCAAAAAGACGTCGAAACTGGCACACGCAGAAGCGGAAAATTGCACTTTGTGGACTTAGCAGGCAGCGAAAAAGTGGGGAAAACGAACGTTTCCGGCCAACAACTGGAAGAAGCAAAGATGATAAACAAGTCTTTGTCCGCCCTGGGAATGGTTATCAACGCTTTAACTGAGCGCCAAAGCTTCGTACCCTACCGAGACTCCAAGTTGACCAGACTACTGCAAGAGTCTCTGGGCGGGAACTCTCAAACCACACTGGTAATTGCATGCTCTATGAGCAGCTATAACGACGTGGAGACACTCGGCACTCTGCGATTCGGCCAAAGAGCCAAGAAAATCCAAAACAAGCCAATTGTCAACCAAGAAAGAAGCGCGAAGGAACTGCTGCTCAAACTGGAGCAAGCGGAAAAGGAAATTGAGAAGCAGGCTGAAATCCTGCAAAGAGTCCAATCGCATATCCAGCAGAAGTATGCAAATCACCCGACTTTAACACAGGAAATTGCCACAATTATCACCAATTCGTATGAGGCGTTGCCGTGTGATGAGCCTGAAGTCAAGCATGAGCCGTCCACTCCTGTTTCCCCGGCTCAGTCGCTTACTTTGCTGAAACAGCATATTGAGATTGTCAGCCTCAATGAAGAACTGCAACAGACTAAGCTGGAAAAGCAGGACTTGGAGACGGAACTGGGACAAAGGAGGAGAGATGAGCAGGGACTGAGACTGCTAAATGTGGAATTAGAGGCCAGTGCAAGGGAGGAAATCGCTGAAATCCGGGGCAGACTGGAGGCTACCCAGGCAGCTCTCGAGAAATCACTGCTAAGTGACCAAAAGCACATAGCAGGTATGAACAAAGTCCGCAACGCTGTCTACCGCCTACAGGCGGATTTGCTGCTTGTAGAAAAGGACATATCAGCCGGCAAAGTGCGAATTCCGGGAATGGACATTTTGCAGCAATCCCTTGCAGAGACTCAGGCAGTGTTCAGCGGAGTGCAGTGGACAGTGGAGGAAACGAGTGACTGGACTGGGCGAAGTCTCACAGAAATTGAGGAGGAATCGTCTATGACTGACCGAGAACTCGAGTTTCGCTCCCTCATGACCCGCACCAGCGACCTGGAAGAGGCGAAATCCAGCTTGAAAATGCAGTATTTCGCGAAGCGGTCTAAATGCAAGGCGCTGAAAGGGATGGTCGGGACTCTGCGGAAAGAGCTGCAGAGTGTGCGAGATGAGCGGGATTCCATCTCAGTCCAGGTCAAGGATTTGCAGGAGGAAAAAGCCCATACCGCCCATCTAATCGACCAAAAAGACATTGAAATTGAGGCTTTGAGACAGGATATTGCCAGTGAAAAACAGCGCTTTGATGCGATTTTAGCCGTCGATAGTCCCAAAAGACTGGTAAAAGAATCCGAAGAGCAAATCATGGAGCTGCAGCTCGAGCGCAAAAAGGTACTTTCCACTCAGCTATACGACGAAATCGTAGCCATGCGGAAGCTACTGGACCACAGAGACGAAGACTTGCTGAACTGGCGAACCAAGTATGAGCGACTGGAAAGGAACCTGACCCCGCTTATGCACAAACAGACCATAGAAAAGCCCTCTGCTCCTAGGGCCAGTTTGCCCTCCAATACAGCTGCAGTGCTGAGGAATATAGCGAAGCCGATTAGGGGAGGGGGAGGGGATGTGTGGTCGTTTAAGAAGGTAAACCAGGAGACTGTGGTGCTGCCGACGGAAACAGCCAGGGAAATGCCGCAGGAGCAGCTGAAGTCGAGAGTCACGAGGCTGAAGCAGAGCAGGTCCAGTTCCGGCTTTGGAGCGATGTTCGGAGGCTTCCTGTCCAAGCTAATTTGAACGTATATATAGTTTCTCATAGAGTTGGTGTCTGCGCACTAGTAAAGAGACCACTAATGCCTTAGTCCCCTCCGTCTATTGAAAAGACCAGTCCCCAGTCCAGACATCAGACTAGTAGCGTGTGCAAGTCTCATATTGATCCATTGGATGGGTTCCTGCTCCTGCATCACCAAGCCGACCTATGTAGAGAAACCGTCTCCTGACCAAGCTCCTAGCAGGGTGGAAGAGCAGGCGGAGCCCTACCGTGTGCCTGTAGTTGAAGGCGCCAGGCAGCTTTCTGCGAGTTGGGAAGACAGTGGGGACTACTCGCTGGACAGTGAACTGAGGGACTCAGTGGATATACTGAGAGAAGCTGTGCGCCAGAAAGCCGCGCTGGCTAAAATCGAGGAACAAGCAGGAAGTCTTTGGTCTACATCAGTTTTAGAGTTTTAGCCGTTTCTCTCTGACTTGCCCTGTAGCTCGCCAGGCCCAGGACCAACTATTTAACTAGGCTTACTATTAGGTCGTGCCACTTTTGCAGACTTCCCCACGCCGATTCCACTAAATGCCTTTCCCATCGCACTAAGTAATAGAGGTATGTAAAGCAGGTGCAGTAAGCGACTACCCCAGGTAATGAAAGACTGATAGTGGGAAACTCAGTTTCTAATAGACTTGCCTACTGTCCATAATGCTTCAGGGCTTGACTCGCATCTGGACAAGTCTGCGGGCGCCCTTGTTACAGGAAGGCCCTATAGTCGCCTCCCAGGGTGCGAGCTTCTCCCTCTACCCGATGCAAGAAAACATGACCCGTTTCCACGGCTTCAGTGGGCAGGGCGAGGGGCGCAGTCTTTCTCCCGCGGAAGTCTCCTACTTCCTTTACGATTTCGCCCTGCAAGACATGGAAGTCCTGCAGAAGCGCCAAGTCGAGCTGAAGGCTGAAGTAGCCGCGTACCAAGCCAAACCCACACTTGTCCGTCTCGCCAAGTTATTGGTCGATGGGGACTTTCGCCATGCAGGCAGTCTGAACCAGGCTCTATTGACTCGCAACCAATTGGTCAAAACCTGCTTCCAACACTGCCTGCAGACCATCAAGTTCCTGCCTGTTCAAGACATCCCTGTGGTCACAGCCAGCAACTTGCTATTCGCGGCTACCAAGTTAGGCCTCGACCTGCACTCTCACATCGACACGGTCCTTGCTATACTGCGGACCAAGGTGCGGTTCATGCATGCAGAGGGTATAGCCGAGGCTTTGTGGGGACTTACAAGGGTGGGAGTGAAGGATTGGGGACTGTATTTGCAGTTGATAGAGGCGGTGAAGGGAAGGAAGTTTACCAGTGAAGTGAGTCAGGGAGTGCCGACGTGGCTGGATCATGCCGCTTATCATGCTGACCCGAGTCCTTTGCCTGGCAGGGCGTTGACTCTCATTCGTGAAGCGCTTGAGACCCTGACAAAGAGCGAAGACGCAGCAGTGCAGAGCGCTGCCTCCGCCGAGCTGAAGGCGCGGACTCCCTAATAGTGGCTCGCTAGGCTAGAAGGTACCCTCAACTATCTACACTCCCACACCCGCACCGCCTTGTCCACGCCTCCTGAGGCCAGTAGTGGGTACCGCTGATTCAAAGCCATGCAGGTCACAAAGTGCTCATGAGCGTCAGCCAGCACTTTTGCTGTCCTTGCTGTTTTGCAGTCCCATATCCGTATTGACTTGTCGTCAGCGCAGCTGTAGAGGTAGCGGCCTGAGGGGTGGAAGAGCAGTCCTCGCACCCAGTTGTCGTGGCCGCGCAGGACTGCGAGGCAAGTGCCTTTCCACACGTCCCAGAGCATGATAGTCTTGTCCCGGGACCCTGACACCACCACTTCCCTAGTCCTCGACCCGGGCAGTTCCTCTGCTGCTTCCGCACTTTGCGGGGCGTAGTCTGCTGCACTAATCTCTTGCAGTGCTGTGGCACTCGCAAACTCCACACACTCCACCACATTACTATGTCCCGCCAGCACCGTCAAAGCCGAGGGGTTCTCCAACGCCCACACCATCACCGTCTCGTCATGCGAGCCACTGACTACCAGACTGCCCGTCACATTGAGAGCGAGACTGCGTATCCACTCACTATGGCCTGTAAAGGTCCTAATGCAGAAGCCACTCGCCACCTCCCACAGCTTCATAGACTTGTCTCGGGAGCAGCTCACGAGGTGGTCCCCAGCCGGCACAAACCGCACCTCGCTGACAGTGTGGTCGTGACCGTTCAAAGTCTTCACGCACTCGAAAGTGTCGAAGAGCCACAACTTGATAGAGAGGTCTGCAGAGGCGGTGGCGAGCAGTTTCCCGGTCCCTGGTTCGAAGGCCAGACTATTGACGGTCGCTGTGTGGCCCTTGAGAGTCCGCTCGAAGACTCCGGACTCGTAGTCCCATAGTCTCACAGACCCGTCTTCGGAGGCACTGGCGAGGATGGAGTAGACAGGGTGGAAGCTGAGCGCTGTCACTGACTCTCTATGCCCAGTTAGACAGAACTTGGCCGGAACTCTCGGCAGTCCTTCCCCTCTCTTAGCATTGCTGTCTCCCAGCTTCTTCCCAGGCCCATAGAAGGCCATTTCCTCCTTCATCTGCTCCACTTCACTCTGCAAGTTGAGGACTTTCTGCTGCAAGCGCACCACAGAGGACCATTTCTTCTCAAGCAGGTCGCTGGCGCCCATGTCCCCGCTCAGACCAGTGGCCGCTGCTACTGCCTCGGAGGCCTGGTCCAGGCTTTGAGCTCGCAAGTAGGCCACTATGGCTCTGTGCAGCTTTTCTCGCTCCTTGCTTGTAAGCAACATATGGCCTATTTTATAGGAAATGGATGTCGGAAGGCTGGTGGAAGTAGCGGAGGATTTGGGGAACACTGAGAAAGAGGCAATTTTGAACTGTTTGGATCGATGCTAAAGGGTTGAAGTAGCGAAAATCGGCAAAATGAATCGCGTGTTTCTCTGTAAATTCCCGAATTTCCTTCCTAAAAAGCGAAAAAGTTAAATTTCAGTCCAATTCCCTCCCAAATGCTCAAATCTCAATCCATTTCCCTAACAGCCAAATCGCTAGTTATTCTACATGTTCCCGCTCTGTCGAAATCACCAACCTGTCATTAAGTCTCTTTATCAGGTTCTGCTCCGACCTGTCAATATCCGCATCTTTGCTCACATTGTCATCCAGGCGATACACAGGCTCAGGCCTGACCTTTTCCCCTCTCCAGCAGCTGCACAGCGCATTCCAATGCAACTGTCTGCGTATTCGCATGATTAGGACAGTTCTGCCGACCTGAACAGCAGTTCTATGCCTAGAGCTGAGGGATATTTTCCCTTTTCGCCGGATAATCGTCCCATATTTGCTCTTTTTGTCTGTGATTGAAAACTCCCCTTCTGTGAATTTGATTTCTGCGTGGTTGCGACTGATTGACCTGCACTCGATTTTGACATCGCAGGACTGATTTCGGCCCTATGTAGGCCTTACAATTACCGCAGTTTCCCCGTCCCTTATGCCTATCACATATATATTCACCTCCGGCTCGATTGGCTCAGTGTTCGTGACTTGAAGCACTATGAAAGGTTTGTTAGGTTGAAGGATCGTCATGAGGCTTATATTGGTCCCGTCCATGCAGATGAGCAGGGGAAATGGACTTTTGCAGAGTTCACATGTAGGAGTATTGCTGGTGTAAATGGTGGATTTGCCATTGGCAGTGGTTTCCAGTTTGGTCTTCAGCCACTCGCGTAGACAGTTCACATGTATGTATTGGACCGAACCCAAGCACTGGCAAGGGGAAATCAACGGGTCTTTCTTAGTATGTGTGTCTGAAAGGCAGATTCGACAGGCCTGTTTTCCCCCTGGTTCGAAGGTAAAGGTGTAAGTAGAAGTCTGTCCTGGGGTAACTCTCGGCTCGTCGTAGCCAAATATGCAGATTTGCTTCACTTCGAGCTCTGCTCTGCCTACCCGAAACACGTCACCCTCTTCCACTGTGCACTGACTCATGGTTCTCACTACTTCCCACACTCCCCCGTCCCTTTCCAAACTTATAAAGGCCGCTTCTTTCCCTCTATCCCCGAGTGACACAATCCCTACATCTCCCGCGTCTTCGAAGTTGCAGGAACAGTCTTCTCTCACGATGCACAAATCGGCAAGTCGAAGGACTTTCGAGGTGACGGGAAGCTGGAAAGTCTGCTTAACTAGGTAGGGGTCGTCGTAGTCGAACAGGTTGTTAGAGTCGCGGATCCAGGTGAGGGTTTGGAGCTCGATGGACTTGGTAACGAAGGGTCTGGACATAGGAGTATATTAGGAGATAGGAAAGTCGGCTGTGGAGGGAATGCAGAGATTAGACATTAGGGAAACAGCTTTTGCAGAGGGAATGAGAAGGTTATGTACAAGTTAGACTTTTTAGATGTAGCTTCTGGAATGACCACTTTTGCTTCGTTGAAGGACATATGCAAGCTAGAGTGACCTGTTGGCTGCTCTGGCTACCAGTACATGTGCTTTGCTAGAAGTAATAGTAAAGACACAGGCAGACAGCACGAAAACTTCAACTAAGACAATGCTTCAATAGCCTTCAGTCAAGAGCTGCAGGGAAATTTTGCTAAGCAGAAAATTGAAGTGTATTTTAGGTCTACAATTGCCTATTTGAAATCCATAGGAAAAATATGTTGGGACTAAGGACCTCTGTGTCCGGAGTTCGCACTGAGACAACTCGCCTAGAGAGTTTGAATCGCACTAGTTTGGACATTTGTTTCTGCTTCGATGCCACAGGTTCTATGGCATCACTTATCGAACAAGTGAAGACCGACATCGTGAAAGCAGCTCAAGACATCGCAGCGACTGAGGGAATGGATGCTCGCTTCGGACTAGTTGTCTACAGAGACTATAGTGATGGAGCAGGCCGCCTCCAATCTTGGAAGTTCCAGAGTGCTGGAGAGTTAGCAACTACCTTATCGACTGTTGCAGCCTATGGAGGAGGAGATGAACCAGAGGACTGTGGGCAGCCTCGCAGGTAACTTGGGAGGCTTTTTGCAGAATCATAGTGTGGATAGGTGATGCACCCCAGCATGGACTCCGCTATAATAATAGGGAAGGCGGAGATGATTACCCTAATGGAGACCCTGAAGGAAGGACATCTGCAGCTATATTCGCCGAGCTGCAGAGAAAACAAATCCGACTATTGTTCAGCAAACTCATTGATTACACTGACAAAATGATTGAAGTTCTGCTTGAAGAAGCACTCTATACGGCGTGAATTTACTCCTCAGCTCCACAGTGAGCGGCGACATGCGGACGTTCCTTCACAACACCCTGAAAGCAATCCTAACTGAAACTACCGTTACCGTGACCCTCGGCCCAAAGAAAGAGTACATTCAAGTCCCCGCGACATTTGAAGTAGACAGCAAATGGAAGCCGGCTGAAGAAAAAGCCTCGGTTACGGCTCTCATGCCTTATCAGATCCAGAGAATCAGCACTTTGAGTGATCTTTTCAGTGGGAGAAATCCGTTCCCGGAGGAAAGACCTCGAGCCATTACTCTTAAGACAACTCTCAGTCCAGCTGATAGTGGAGAACTGAGGATCGTCTATTATGCTTTGATCGATGACGTGAATTACGTAATGAAGGAGAGCAAATTTGAGGGAGCTTATAATGGCAAAAAGGCACTCCTCGACCAAGCTTGTATCCAAGCAGTTGCACTTTCACTAGCCAATGAATTCACGATAAGATTAAGCGTATCGATAACTCCAGTAACCGTTGAATACGTACCTGTGGAGTTGTTACAGCTCCATGGACGGCCTGCTGGCAGGGACTGGTTCTCTCTTGAGCGCTTTATTGAAGGAGATTTCAAGAAGTTTACCAATAATAACGGAAGAGTTGATATGGGTTTGGAGGCGATGCACCCTGCCATCACTGCCTTTTCCCACTTCACTTACTGCTATACTGAAGGCGTGCTGATGGTTACAGACCTGCAGGGAGTAGCGGCCCCTAACTGTGTCTACACTCTCACTGACCCCGCCATCCATACCTCTGACCCTGACAACTACTTGCCTGACCCCACCAACAAAGGCGAAAGTGGAATGACAGCCTTCTTCCAGACTCATACATGCAACTCCATTTGCCAAGCTCTAAGGCTGAAACGTCCGGAAGAGATGAAGAACCGCGAGATCATTGAAGAGGTTGAGGAAGAGGAAGATGAGGTGTATCAACCTCAATTAGAAATTTGCCATCCAGTGCGTGCAGATGCAATGCAATATCAAAGCTATCCTATACTGCAAACCAATCAAATAGCTATACCAACGTTGTATCAAACCAATCCACAGTATGAATCCGAACTTCAGGGGATGCAGCCTATCTCGATGAAACCTGGGATGCCGGCAGCTGTCCCCTCCAAGTCTTGGTTTTCTTGGCCGTGTGGAGGGTCTTCGACTGTGAACGATTTTTCACAGTCTCCGCCTGGAGAATTTGTCAGTATGGAAGGGGCGACGCCAGCTGGTTCTAGCTGCACGTGCATAGTCTCCTAAGTTTTCTCTAGGTTAGATCGGAAAGTATGCACAAAGAGCGGCGCATATGTTTTCCAACATACCAACTTCGATACTTTAATAAGCATACTGCGATGGAGAACAGAGAGCATTTCCAATGATGATTCTAGACGCTATAGTGATAGTCACAGTACGCATACTTGCTTCGAACGACAATAGACTAATCCCATAATGCAGTACTCCCTGCGTGCCCAGCCCTTCAAAGTCCACTCCACTCTCTACAAGCCTCTGAACGACTGGCCCACCTGGGGCCCTTCGATCGCCCGCTACCAGGCCCGTCCCACCTCCCCAGTGCTCGCAACCTTTAGCAAGGCTGATAAGCATGTCCTCGTAGCCAACTACGCCAACGGCATCCTCGTAGTTCCCGACTTCACCCAAGTCACTCAGCACCCTTCTGAGACCAGCACTGAGAACCTAACCGTCATTTCCCTGGACTTCAACCCGACATGTGACGGGGAGGACTTGGAAATCGTGGTGGGGTTTTCAGCAGGACCGGTGCTAATCTTCGACCCTTTGAAGCGGAAACGAGGACGCTTGCTATGGCTTAATTCCGGGAAGCCTTCGAACTACTCCAAGCGGCCTGTGTCTCTTGTCCGCTGGGTGACGCTACGAAGTGACGAAATCGTTGTCGTCTTTGAAGACAGCACTATGTGGCGTCTGTCCAAAAACTACTCCAATGAAGACGAAAAGGCAATTTCGAAGCTGCTTTCCCAACTCAAAGAAGCAGGCAGTATCTCCGACTTCGTAGTTTTCACCAGTGCGGATCCGAACTCCAACCCTGTGAGTGTGTGGAAATTCCAGTGCGAGAAAATCACAGATTTGCGCTTCGTGCCTACTTCTAGTGTCAACCCCAGGTCGCAGAATATGTTCGCTCTGACTACTTCTGCAGGGGAAGTGAAGCTGTACGACTTCTATCGACACACTGCTATTTTGACCCTGCAGAGTTACTTCGCTGGGCTGAATGCCTTGTCGTGGAGTTTGGATGGGAGGTATGTAGTGGCTGGAGGGGAAGACGACTGTGTGTCCATGTGGGACGTGGAAAGCCCGAGACTAGTCTTTCGAGGCGAAGGCCACAACTCCTGGGTGTCAGCAATAGCCTTCGACTACTCCGTTTCCGCAGAAAACGAACACATGTACCGGTTTTTCTCAGCCGGACAAGACGGACATCTGCTGGTGTGGGAAATCACTCCAGACTCCTTCCCTATGTACCGCAAAGGCTCTATCAACTCTCCACTCATGGAGTCGGAAAGCCCGTCTCCTAAGCGCGAACACGTCAAAGTCCTACCCTACCCTTCCCGCTTCGAAATCCCTCGATTAGAGTGTCTAGTGGATGTGGCTGTAGGCTCTGAGCCGCTCCTAGGCATCGCAGTGGAGCAAAACAACGTATTTACCATTGATATGTCTGGACTGATCCAGCAGTGGACGGTGCAGCCTGAGCCCAGGGCGGCGGAGCGAATACCGGACTCGCCCACAGTGGCGACGAGTCAGGATCAGACGCAGGCCGAAGAAGTTAGTTAATTGCCTTTTCGGTAATGTAGCACAGTAATGGGATGCGTGGAAGCCAGGCCGCCGGACCTGGGGGAGGGTGAGTGCTATATAGTGCTGGAGTACCGCCAAACTGCCAATTTGGTCATCAAGCAGCGAGACGCCTTAGGGAGAGTTGTGAGAGGACTGCAGGTTCGACTTCGCCTTTCTTCCCCAGTGACTCTCGAGACCTTCACTGCCGTTTTGGGCAGAACTGCAATAGCAGGGTCCTGCTGCGCCCTCCCTGGACAGTTTCCCACCTCTGCAGAGGCCTGGGGATGCCAAGACAGAGTCAAGACAGAAATCAGCGAGGACTCCCTATTAGTCTGCCTGTGTGATGGACATGGCCCAGAGGGAGGGAAGGTAGCAGAGTACTGCCAACACTACGCAGCAGAGTATTACCGCAGCCACATCTTTGAATTCCAACACGACCCTTCCATGAATTTCACTATATTGTGCGAAGTGTGTCATAACAAGCTGAAAGAACACAAGGAAATCAACATAGAGCGGTCCGGAGCGTCTTTAGTGCTGCTTTATATGAACGAAAAGGGGTTTTGCGTAGGCAATGTAGGCGATTCCAGGGCTGTTTTGGCCTATTTACCTAAGGAAATCCTCCCTTTGCCTCCTCCCAAGCACAGCAACAATCCCTATCGCCGGGAGATAACTCCCAACAAGGTACTAGGAGCGACACAGCTGACAATCGACCAGCGACCTGACAACAAAGAGGAGTTAAAGCGAATAACCAAGGCTGGGGGAGTGGTGGAAAAGGCCAAAGACAGTAGAGGAGTAAGAACAGGGGAATACCGCCTTTGGAAGGCCGGCTGCACCTACCCTGGCCTAGCGCTTTCCCGGGCAATTGGAGACACGATAGGGGAGGACTGTGGGCTGATTCCCACTCCCATCGTCCAGTCCTATAGAGCCCACCTCACTGACCAGTTCCTCATACTAGGCAGCAGCGGACTATGGGCAGTTCTCGAGAACCGGGAAGCAGTGGACTTCGTGGAGAGATACAGACAGGGCGCCCAGCACCGTTCTGACCTCGGCAAGGGCTTTCCTAAGTCCTCCAACACCACAATCGCGCACTTACTCTGCGAGGAAGCCAGACTGCGGTGGCTGGGAGAGGCCGAAGAAGGCGCAAATCTCGTAGACTTGACCTGCGTAGTAGTGGAAATGAACAGTGAGCAGCCTATTGTAGAGAGAATGGCTCCGGAAAGTCCTAGGGAAGCCCCGGTTATAGCCTTTGACAGGGAGGAGGAGAAAGAGAAGGAGACGGAGGAGTTCAATGTGGAGGACTTGAAAGCGGGCTTGACGCCTTTGAGGAACTTAACTGGAGCCTTTCAGAGTGAGTCTCCGAAGCATAGTCTCAATTAATAGCCTTATTTGGAGTGCTTGGTTGGGTTTTAGCAGGGAAATAGAGGAGGAAATATGTAGATTCTATGACAATAAGTCAGACTTCCCACCTTTCTTTTCCACACTACCAGGATAAATAGCTCTAAGCCCCATTTGCCTTTTATAGACTTTAAAAACTGTTAGTAAACAATGTCAGCGGAATGTTCCTGCTGCCGACAGCCCAGCATCGGCCTAGTAAACGACCAATTCTTCTGTCACCTCTGCCTTGCCACCTTCTGCAAGCCTGGAGACAGCGAAGCCAGTTCCTGTCCCCGCTGTCTCCAGCGCCAAAAGAGCGTCAGGGCAGTGTGTGCCTGCGGCTATGCAGGGTCACTGCAGCCCTGCTGTCCTGTGTGTATGTACAGCAGAGTGGAGGACTATGAAGCAGGGACTGAGGAGGAGTGGTGGACGTGTGGGAATTGTGGGTTGATGGGGCTGAGAACTCAATTCTGTGTCAGATGTGCGCAGGAAAGGTCTGCTGAAGTTCCCCAGTCTGAGGAACCTCACTGCAAAGCACCTGATGTCCAGCCTGCAGATCTCCCAGAGGCCAAAAAGCCCTATGCAGAGGCACGGTCTAGGGACACGTGGAAATGTGAGTACTGTGAGTATGACCAAAACACTGAATCCAGGTGCCAAATGTGTGGCATAAGTGCATTTTCTCCAGTCCTAGGTCTTGTGAATCAACTACTCAGTTCTCAGTCTCCCTGGAACTGCCCAGAGTGCAATAGTCCCAACCTTGTCGATTCCACGGAGTGCCAGGTCTGTCAATGTCCGAAGGATGTAGCGGGACCTCCCTGTGCCAACTGTGCATCTTTCAACCGAGGAGGAAGTCAGCAGTGTCGCAGGTGTGGGGTTTCCATCTTCCTACCTCCCGCGCCTATTCCTACCTGTCCTACGTGTGGCGGCGCATTGCCTGGGAATGGCCTGCAGTGTCCCTGCTTAGTTCAGACGAAGCCAGTCACGAAGAGCACTTGGATAAATGTCAGAACATCAGTCCAAGCAGAGGGCAAAAGACTTCTAAAACGACTTTTCCACTAGATTGCACACCTTTCCCAGGTGCCTAAAAGCCATTATTTCCTTTAATGCCTACTGCACTAGTTAAAATCTGCGTTCCTTCTGTGAATAAAGACAGTCGCCTCGCCCCAACTCATCGGCCTGCGGAAGCTTTCCAGCACTGTCCACTTCTCCCCAGGCAAGCTCTTTGTGAGCGTGATAGCGAAGCTGTCTGCAGGGAACGGACAGTCCGCAATTCGCCCCATCATCCCCATATCGAAACAGGTCGAATTCGCGAAGAAGAAAGTCGCATCAGACCAATCTTCGTCGAAAAAGGAAGCATGGGAGAAGGAAAGGAGCGGAACTGAGGGGAATAGGTCTGGATTGGCACTGGCCATTTCAGGGAAGTGGGAGTCGTACTCTGCTTTTAGTCGGAGGGAAACGTCGTATAGGCCTTTCAGGATTTCGATGCCTTTGCAGTGTTGGAAGGGGTGGAGGAGGGCGGCGGTCAGAGCGCCTTTGCCGGTGCCCTGGGTAAACTATACGGAGCCCAGGTCATAGAAGGTGCCGCCGTCTGGGAGGCCTCCGTATTTTTGCTTGATGACGTCAAAAGCCTCTCCAATCGACACGAAATCTGTCTAGTCCTTACCCAACTCCCCATAAGTCAGCGAAGAGCGATGAATCCCCTGCGCCTCCCTGTCCATCTTGGAGGCCTCCTTGCCCACAGAAGTCGGGAACTCCTGGACAAGTTGCTGGAAGCAGGCGTGCCTTTGCTCCAGGACTGCCTTCCGCTCATCAGAGAAGATGTAGGGCGAGGCCTCCATTTCTCTGGACTAGTGCCTAGCTACTTTCGGCGGCCGCAGTCTCTTGCTGCACGAACGGCTTCAGCTGTTCCTCGTAGTTGAGAGGCTCGCCCATAATTCGCTCGTACAGACTCAGCATGTCGTCCACTGCAGTCTCGAAGTGCGAAGTCGCATCGAAGGACTTCGACACGAACACATTGTCCGCCCTTCCATCCGCCACCGGCTCATACGTGTCATACACCTTCACAAAACTGTCCATCGTCTCTCCTAGCAGCGCCATTGCAGGCTGCAACTCTGCCTCCGGAGTTGGAGTTTCCACAGTTGTGCTGCAGATTGCGAGGTAGTGGCCCTGGGAACACACGCAGTGGGCGGTGGACATTACGCCTACGTAGATGTCGTGCTGCCGGCCGGTTTGGCGCTGAGGGAGGATGATTTGGCAGGATTGGCAGTTGTCGGTGTGGGCGATGGGGTGGTTGAGGATGCAGATCGCCCGGACCACTTTGCCACTAGGCCTGACTTTCCCTATAGAGAGGACATATGACGGATCACAAAGCAACATTCTGCACGTCGCAGTTTCCTCCCCTGACCGAATCCCCGTCACCTTCCCCTCCTCATCAAAGAGCAACTCATCCACCGGCTTGTCCAGCATATACACTCCTCCGTAGATAGCGCAGAGCCGGGAAAAGCCTTCAGGAATTCCGCCGATGCCGTAGACTGGGTAAATGAAGGGAGAGTTGCCGTAGAGACCTGCACTGTCCATGTAGAGTTTGATTCGCATCAGTACTTCGTGGCTGGGAGTTGAGATGAAGCTTTCGTCTTCGTAGAGCGCAACTGCGTGGCTGATGAAGTCCACGGTGTTCTGTTCCAAGCTGAACTTGGCTACCAAGGCCGAGAAAGGCGCATGCGCCAAATCCATATCTCCCCACGTCGTTCTGTTGGCCGGGTCGTAATTGGCCGCAAACGAAAAGAACTTCTTGCAGCGCTTCTTTTCCCATAGTCCCATCAAAGACGACTTCAGCGCCTCTGTGTCTGTAGCAGGAACCTTGTGGATCTGCGCATGTGCAGACGAGAAGAGTCCTCCCTTGGACACCTGCATGACATAAGTGCCGTCCACCGACTTCCACTCCAGGTTGTTCGCCACAGTGACAGTGTGCAGAATCACCTTCACCAGCTTGCCATTGGCCATGGTGAACTTCGGCACGAGGTCGACGTTCCACTCCCGACTCGGTCCATAGTGCTCGGGAGGGGCTTGGCCAGGTCTGAAAAGCTTGAACAGGTTGTTGAGGTTTACGGAGGCCGACTCGCCGCCGTAGAAGTTGTTCCTGTCGATGTGAAGAACTCGCTTGCCGTGCGCGGAGAGCAGTCCTGCGAGGATGCACTCCGTGAGTCCTGTGCCCAGCACGATTACGTCGTAGGACTCGTTCATATTTACGGTGGGGAATACGTCAACCCGCGGATTGGGTCTCTCCCCTGACCTGACTGGTCCTAGGGGGTAGGGTGAAACTGGGAGGAGGGCTAAGGCTTGCAGTGATGAGGACTGCTTAGTGCTTGTAAGGAGAAGCCAATATTGAAGTATGAGGCAATGAATGTGGAGATGCAGTTGGAGAAGGGGAAAGGGATATCGCGGGATAAGCTCCGGCTATCTCAACCAGGAAAAGCAGGATATACTATATGAGCAATCAACTAGACTGCATGCTAAGCTCCAGACTAGACAGACTCCAGCTGGCCTTTTCCTCTCTCCACAGCTTGAGAAGTGCGGAGCCTGGGAATTCTGTCCATCTTCAAATCAGCGAGTGTAGCTAAGAACTGGCTAATAATGTGCTTCGATTTAGGCATACGAATATGCCTTAGGGCTCTATGTACCAGTGTTCTCCTGAGTATAAGGACAAGTATTTGGCAGTGCAAAAATAAGCCTCTAGGATAGTACTTGTGTCCATTAGTCCTCCCAGATCTCCCTAACTAGTTAGCTTAGACCCCGGCGCTCTGGCTGCATGCCGCACACACCTCCCCAATACCTCCGCAGCAGGCAGACACTGCCGTATGTCCTCCGCATTACCCTCCACACAGCGCACATACTCCTGCTTCTCCCCCGTGCAAGTCTGCGCAAGCGTGGCAAGCATCCACTCTGTCCTCGGGTCAGCAGCACTCATTTCTACTTCCGTGATTGCTACAAGTGCTTGTGGCAGCCATATAGAGTATGGAGGGACACGAATCGCTGGAGCCAGTTCGGGTGCACTCCAACCTGGTGCTGGAATTCATAGAGCTCAACTGGTCCACTTTGGCTGCCAAGTGGCTCTTCGCATGCCGAGTGCTTATCATCACCTGCGTCCTGTTCTTCCTTGTGATCCGCGCCTACCGTCCAGACCCCAACCCCCCGGAAGTGGAATGTGTCTGGGACGGAGTCTTCGAAGCCACTGAGGACGTGAACATATTCCTACGGACTCACTCTGGCTACCGCTCTGCTCTGCTCATCTTTTCCACGCTGCTGATTGACATCATCATGCTCACGACTGCACTCAGGTTCCTGCTGTGGCCGCGGACCTGGCGATGTCTGCTATTCCTGCTCCTATTCTACAGCATTCGCGGGATAATTATGAGCTTCTTTATCATGGGTTTCCCGGAAGGACATATATTTGACGACCCGGGCTTTCCATCTCTAACCGTGACCTACGCCAAGTCATCGGATTTCTTCTTTTCAGGCCATGTAGGGTTTGCGCTGTTTGGAGTGCTGGATAGTCGGCTGAATGACAACCGCTTCATGACGGCTTTAGCCTGTTTGTCTGTGGTAGTGGAGTGTGTGACGATGCTGGTGACCCGGGGTCACTTTGTGATTGACGTGATTGCGGGTCTGGTGTTCTCGCACTACGTTTGGGAAGTGACCGGCTGGGTGTCTCCCTACCTCGACAGCAAACTAGTGACGCAAGCGTAGCGACAGTGTTACTAACTTAAGACCTTTCGCCTCTGATTCTTCTAGCCAGCTGCATGTCTTTGGGCATGATCGTCACTCTCTTCGCATGAATCGCGCACAGGTTTGTGTCCTCGAACAGTCCCACGAGGTAGGCCTCAGCAGCCTCCTGGAGCGCCAACACAGCACTGGACTGGAAGCGCAGGTCCGCCTTGTACTCCTGGGCGATCTCACGCACCAGCCGCTGGAAGGGCAGCTTGCGGACGAGGAGTTCAGTGGACTTCTGGTACTTGCGGATCTCACGAAGGGCGACAGTGCCGGGACGGTAGCGGTGAGGCTTCTTGACGCCTGAAGTGGCGGAGGGGGCGGACTTCTTGGCCACTTTCTGAGCCAGATGCTTCTTTGGGGTCTTGCCTGCGGGGGTCTTGCGAGCGGTTTGCTTTGTGCGAGCCATTATTATACGCCCTTCCTCCCCGTACTTAAAAATCCCCGGCTGTACCCTCTCTTCCCCATATCTACTCTGTGATTGGCTGTTTCCGGCTTTCGCTCCTTTGCCCAACCCTCCAATCCGCTCGCAGATTTCGAAAAAGATGGATACCAAGCTCGGCCTTAAAAGTGGAAAAGCGTGGTGCCAACAATAAATCATGGTCGGACGTGGCAAGGGCGGCAAGGGACTTGGCAAAGTAGGCGCGAAGAAGCGGCATAGGCGTGTTGTTCGCGAGAACATCCAAGGCATCACGAAGCCCGCGATCCGCAGACTGGCGCGCAGAGGCGGCGTCAAGCGGATCAGCGGCTTGATCTATGATGAGTCTCGCAACGTGCTGAAGATTTTCCTGGAAAACGTCGTGAGAGACGCCGTCACCTACACGGAACACGCTCGCAGGAAGACTGTGACAGCGCTGGACGTGGTCTATGCGCTCAAGAGACAGGGCAGGACGATCTACGGCTTTGGAGGCTAAGTAATCAATGCTTACGCTTTAGCACTTCTCCGCGCTTTATAAGATGGACTGGTAGCACCCGAACTCCTCGAACAAGGACTATTTACACGAGGAAACGAGCTAGCCCGGGGTCGTCTCTTGCAGAGATGTCCACTGCTCGGCCCAATTCTTCCTCAGCTGGTCGAAGTCCGGAACAGGATTGGACTGTTGCAGGCCATATCGTCGATACTCAGCCAGTCTCACTCCCAGCCCGCCCTGTGTCTTTTCATGTTCCGGCAGTAGCACTGGGGCTAAGTCCTTCGCATGCTCCAGGATAAGAGCTGTGTGACGCTTGCTTTCAAGAGGACTGCGATTGGCGCCTTCTTCTTGCTTGCCTGAAATCCAGCCGAAGAATTTCTTTAGTCGCTTGGTCCTGTCTAGTTCCTACTTCGAGCCTTTGGACTGCAGAGGCCGGAGTTGATTTAAAGCTGCGGTTAGGGCTGCTTTGGTAGGCGTGTCTAGACTCAGATTTTCAGGGACCAGTCTGAGTGGCAAGTACGCAAGCAGCTGAGCCCCGGTGATCTGCTGAGTTTGAAACAATCGGAGCACAGTCGCAGGTAAGGACTGCTCGCCCGCCCATTGTAACACTTCTGCAGAAGTCCACACTGCAGCAGTCATTGCTCTATATTACGTCGCCTGCACATCAGTTTCAACAAATATAAGGAATAGGCTAAAGAGTGTATACAGTGACTAAGCGAAGGTATGGTCGTACCACTGGTCTCCGTCATCCTGGTCCCAGCCGCCTAGGCACTGCAGTTGCAAGTCACTCTGCACATTGCGCTTCTCAGGGGAGCGCACTGGACGCAAGAGAGAGCTGAGCTTCTTGGAGTCGAAGGACTGGAAGCGGCGGTTTTTGACGAGGGAACGCTGCTTGGGAACACCTTGCACACTGAGAGGGTTGGTGCGGAGGAAGTCAGAGCGGCTCAGTTGGGAGCGGGACACTTCGGAAACGCGGGCATGGGTCTTGGTGCGGGGCTGAAGTTTGGGGAGTGTTTCGTGACTACGTCTTAGCAGCTTTTCCAAGAACGGAGGTCTACTTTCCCTAACCCTTTGTCCCGGCAACTCCAGTCCACTGAACACTTCTTGACTCGCCTTCTGCATGTGCCCTACCACAGACTGCAAACACTCACAGAACTGCGCCATCAAGTCCGGACTGTGAGGGTTCAGTTGCCTTGCCTTGATTTTCATCATCTCCCTGTATTAGTTTCTCTCAATCTATACAAATGATGTCGTTTGGAGTCCAAGGAACGCCTGAGGAGAGACACACAAGCATTCAGAGAGGCTGCAGTGCGGCTATGGAGTTGATGGAGCGGAAGGAGTGGACGCAGGCCTTAGGGCAGTTAGAGGCCTGTCACAGCCTGCTAAGGCAGGTGGAAGCGGACAGTGATTTGAGACTGTTGGTGTGTCAGAACGCGGCTTGCTGCTATCAACGGTAAGAGGGACTCAGAACTCGCAGACTTGACCTGGCGTCTGCAGCGCTTCAAGAGAGCCTACAAGCTGTCACACTGCCCGCTGTCAATGCGCAGTCTGAGGCCATTCTTGGCGAACGAATCGGCAAAAGACGAGGACTGTGCAGGACTCATATACAGATTTGTGGATTGTTATCACAAGTCGGAGACCATTCTCAAGCCCTGCGCCATGCAAAGGAAGCAGGCAGAGCCGTTCACACCTGCATCGGCGACTCCCTGCGCCTATGTCGCAGGCACTTAGCCCAATTTAAGGCCGCGCAGAGCACTGCAGGGTCTGAATCAGAGTTCCGCCAGAGTAAATACGCAACTCCTGGGTACCGAAAAACACACGACTTGGTGGCAAAGGCGACCCCTGTGTTAGAGCACTTGGAAAGCATCATAAAAGGAGAGCTTTCGGAGCTAAAGCCAGAGCGGATAGATACCAGGAGCACGCTGGGTCTGCAGCACTACTCCGATTGGATTTTTTCCTTCAACTTCAAGCGTCTAATGGAAGTGCCGCCCATCACCCTCTTCGAACTCCGTCACAGTCTGGACCCATACAGCGAACTCAGTCGCGACTCCCTGCTGGAAAAGGTGTGCTTCCTCACCGCTGCCTACTTCTGTATCGCCACAGAAACCGCCTACCTCTCCCCTGCAGCAGAGCACGGGTGCTGGCTGGGACTGAGTCTGCAAGTAGCACAGGACTTGCTGCCGCAGGAGTGTCCACTGCTGGAGCATGTCAGAAACATGTGTATAAGAGCCAAATTGGGCAGGTCTAATACGACGGGCCGGAGGGAAGCGATTGGCTGGGGAAGAGAGACGGAACTAGCGAGAAGTCAGGGAATTCGGAAGAAGTCGAAGTCGCCTGAACGAGAGAAACTGCTGCGGTCGCTTACTATGAGGAAAAGCGCGTCTGCGATTTCAGGACGAGAGCGGCCAGCTACCGTCTCCACCCTCCACAAGCAGCGCTTCCTCAGCAAAAGTCCGTTCGCCCGGCGCACTCACCTTAACAACTAGTCCCCTAGTGTCTCCACTACTCAATAATGTCCACCTCCGCCGAACTCATCCTGAAGGCCTACCACACCAACCCTCCTGCAAGACGCTTGCTACTACCCAGAGCCCAGCCCAAGCCTCGTCCCAACCCTCACTCTATAGACCCAATCCCTCGTCCCGCCTATAGTCACCTGAAACGCTTCAGTTCCATCGCCCCTTCCCCTCCCTCTCACTGTCCCCTCCCAGACCCACTATTAACTCCTACAGTGGACGCTTTGGACCGACTCGAAGCCTTGCTGGCCAGAAGTCATCAGGCTCGGACGAGTCGTCTGCATGTGCAGATGGAAATGCTGAACTTGGGAGTGAAGGAGGTGAGTGGCAGGGGCGGGTCTTTGGCGGAGTTGGAGGACTTGCGGGTGGAGGACTGGGCGGGGAGCAGCGGGGAGTGCAACCCTGCGGATGCGCTTTTGCTCAAGTATGAGAATCAGCTGGAAATGAGGGTTGGAAGGCTGAGAGCTGCTGAGTAATTAATAGATTTGGGGAAATGGCATTTAGTGGATCAGATATAAGCGAAATAGCCACTATTTGCTGAGTTATCGATTTGCAAAGTCCCTATTTCTATAT
>Ga0247837_1003142_pt1 | contig 29569 bp, 29 predicted proteins | sample LaCtaG_2_FD_187115 | JGI IMG/M metagenome (GOLD analysis project Ga0247837, IMG submission 187115) | Freshwater microbial communities from meromictic Lake La Cruz, Castile-La Mancha, Spain - LaCruzMarch2015_14.5m | ecosystem: Environmental > Aquatic > Freshwater > Lake | place: Spain: Castile-La...
CGAAAGGTAAACTGGTTTAGGTCGGAGGTGAACTCATTCACCCGAAAGGTAAACTGGTTTAGGTCGGAGGTGAACTTTTGTCTGCTGATACCGAAAGGCGATAGCTTTTGGACTTTTGGAGAGGGGCACAGGCGTCCCGCCTGTGTAAGTCTGTGGATACCGTGGTTCGGATGGGTGGGGTTCGTGCCATTGAGCCAGTCTCAACACGGCCGAGACGGCCATGCTCCCTTCTTTTGTCGTGAAAAGTCCAAAAGCTATCGGCTTTTGGTATGATTTTTGCCGTCAATGATGCCCCCCACCATCCCCCTCGCTCTAAGGCACGAAAAAACCTGCCGGGAGGGTGGCTCCCGACAGGTCTTTTTTTGATCCGTGAGGATCTCTGGCTACTGCACTACGGGCGCCTTGTCTTCCGTTTTGTGTGCGGAGCGGCGGCCTTGTCCTGCGAAGCGCTTGGAGAGCTTTGCGGTGGCGGTGTTCAAGCCGTCGGCTTGGACTTTGGTCTTGGTGAGCGAGTAGATGAAGCGGGCGTCTTCATATAATTCGCTACCCATGATGGTGACGGTGTTGTCGACAAGTTCCGCGACCTGCTGCAGGTCGGATTGGACTCCTCGCATCTGGGTGAACAGCGTCAATTTATCCTTCAGCGACTCTGGCTCGATGGAGCGTGGAAGCATGGAGGGATTATTGACGCCGGCTTTGATGGCGTCTTCGACGAAGGCGCGGTTTTTATGACCCATCTTTAACATGCGTTGCTTGTCGCTGGGGCGAAGCCCTACGAGGAAGTTGAGCGAGGAGCGGATGGAGTCGAGGGCGGTGGACACGGATTCCCGCTGCGCCTTGGTCAGTGGGGTGTTTGCTGTGGGGGGTGTATTAGGCATATGTGCTTAATTTTCCCGTCAACCGTGTAGGGGTGACCCGCCGCGCGGCGTGTTTGCCTGCTGTCGGGTGGTTGGGGGAAAGGGGTTCCTCATAGAAGCGCGTGCGCAAAGTGGACGCCTCGATTTGCTGGTGCGTTGAGAAAATGTCGCGCGCTGCTGTGCGTGCATGAGAGGCCGCTCAAGCAGGCTGCGTAGGAATTGGGGAGGAGTAGTCATGTCTCTACCTTCATTATAGGGGGAGCGTGTCAAGTGGGTGGCGTGCGCTGGGTCGCCCTTGTTGAAAAAACGGCCGCTCAAGCAGGCTGCGTAGGAATTGGGGAGGAGTAGTCATGTCTCTAAATTCATTATAGGGGGAGCGTGTCAAGTGGGTGGCGTGCGCTGGGTCGCCCTTGTTGAAAAAACGGCCGCTCGAGCAGGGTGCGTGGGGATTGGGGAGAAGTAGTCATGTCTCTAAATTCATTATAGGGAGAGCATGTCAAGTGGGGGGCGTGCGTGGCCCCAGCTGCCGCTCACCCCTGCGCTTGAGCTTCTGAAATACAGCTTGGGCGTCTCGTTTTCAGAGGCACGCCTTGAAGCGTCATTAGACGGTTTTGAGGGAGCCTCCGTCGAGTGCGAGGCTGGAACCGGTGATGTAGGATGCGGCGTCGGAGAGGAGAAACGCTGCGGCTTTTCCAAATTCAGAGATGTCGCCGTAGCGGCCCAGGGGAATCGTCTTTATGGCATCTGCGCGGCACTCTTCGGGCGTCATCCCGGTGCGTTCGGCGCGCGTGCTGTCCAAGCTCCTGATGCGGTCGGTATCGATCCGGCCGGGCATGATATTATTCACGCGGATGCCTTCTGGAGCGAGTTGGATAGAGAGCGTCTTGACCAGACTTGTCACGCCGGATCGCATGACATTTGAGAGAATGAGTTGTTCGGCGGGCTCTTTGACGGTGATAGAGGTGATCGTAAGAATGGAGCCGCTGCCGCGTTGGCGCATCGAGGGGAGGACGCTGCGGATCATTCGAATTGTGCTCAGAAGATTGAGTTCAAAAGCTTCCTGCCAGGATTCGTCGCTGAAGGTGTCGAAGTTTCCTGCGGAAGGCCCACCAGCATTCGCAACGAGGAGATCGACTCCGCCGAATTCCGAGATAGTTCGTGATGTCCAATCTGCGATGGATTCCAAATCTTTTGCATCCATTTGCGATGCGAGGACGGGGGTGTCGGTTTCTGCGCGGAGCTGTGTTGCGGCCTTCTCGGCGGCGTCCAAGTCCCTGCTCGCAATAGACACTTTTACTCCTTCGCGCGCGAGTTCTTTGGCCACTCCGAAACCCAGTCCGCGACTTGATGCGGCTACCATGGCGATCTTGCCTTGAAGCATCAAATTCATCGCTACGCCTTGAAGAGATCGGGTTGTGCTGGAGATGCGGAGGCGGACTTTGGAGTAGGCAGGCCGAGTTTTGCGTAGGCTTTGGGCATGGCCACACGGCCTTGGGCAGTGCGTTTGATGTAGCCTTGCATGATCAGGTAAGGCTCGTGCACTTCCTCAATCGTGCCGGACTCTTCTCCAATGGCTACGGCAAGGCTATTCACTCCCACTGGGCCGCCATCGAACAGGCCAATGATGGCTTCGAGTATGCGCTTGTCCATTTCGTCAAAGCCCTCGGCATCGATGTCGAGCATGGTGAGCGCGTCGGTGGCGCTCTGGACGGTGATATTTCCCCCGGCACGAACTAAGGAATAGTCGCGGACCCAGCGAAGAAGATTGTTGGCGATGCGAGGGGTGCCTCGGGCGCGTCTTGCGATTTCCAAGTCCGCACCGGCTTCCAGTTCACTGCCGAGCAACCCGGCACTGCGGCTCACAATGGAGGCAAGGGTCTCCGGGGCGTAGTAGTCGAGGCGACAGTTCATGCCAAACCGCGAGCGCAGAGGGTCGCTGATCATGCCCGAGCGGGTCGTGGCGCCGATGAGTGTGAAGGGGGCCAAATTGAGTCGGACCGTTCGTGCGCTGGGGCCCTGATCAATAACGATGTCGAGTTTGAAATCCTCCATCGCGGGATACAAATATTCCTCGATGGCTGGTTGCAGGCGGTGGATTTCATCAATGAACAGGACCCCCCCGCGTTCGATGTTTGTGAGTAGCCCGGCGAGGTCGCCAGCCTTTTCGATCATTGGCCCGCTGGTAGTGCGGACTTCAGCGTTCATGGCATTGCCTATGATGTAGGCGAGGGTGGTCTTGCCAAGTCCCGGAGGGCCGCTGAGCAGGATATGCTGCAGGGTGTCCCCGCGTTGCTTGGCGGCCTCGACCATGACCTGTAGGCGTTCGACAGTCTTCTCCTGTCCTGCGAATTCTTCGAAAAGTGGTGGTCTGAGCGAGATTTCGAATGTCGAATCGATCGGCTCAAGGTCCTGCGATTTGGGATCTGGTGCGCTCATGGGAATCTCATCTTTCGAACATCTTGCACACAATTGAAGAGGTCATGGCAAGGATGGTAGGTTTGAGTTTCACGAAACGAGCTTAGTGATCCCGATATTTAGGAGACCACGAAAAGCTTACCTTGTATCATTCGTGATCCCCCGAGTGAAGGTGCAGGGGAGAACGGGAACTACTCAGTTTCAGAAGGGAATATCGTCGTCTGGAGCGTCGCTTTGGGGCGGTGCAGCCTGACGCTGCGGCTGTGGTGGCGCGGAGCGGCGAGGTGCCGCGGCCGCAGGGGCTGATTCGTAGCTCTCATGCTCCCCTCCGCCGGATGGTCCTGGCGCTCCGGTGCGACCGCCCAAAAGTTGCAGGTTCTCACCCACTACTTTCATCCGAGTCCGCTTCTGCCCGCTGGCTTTGTCTTCCCAAGAGTCCATGCGGAGGCGGCCTTCAATGTAAACGGGACGGCCCTTCTTCGCGTATTCGCCGGCGATCTCGGCGAGGCGGCCCCAGAGTTCGACATCGACGAATGTCGTCTCCTCACGCTTCTCGCCATTGTCGAGGGTGTAGTTCCGGTTGATGGCCAGGCCAATATCAGTAACGGCGCTGCCTTTCGAGGTAAACTTCACTTCCGGGTCGCGTGTGACGTTTCCAATGAGGATGACTTTGTTGACGTTGGCCATGGCTTCTGGGTATTGAGGGATTAGGCTGCGGCTACGGCCGGTGCCGGAGCTTTTTTGGCGGGGAGTTTGAGGTAGTTCTGAAGAAGAATGTCGTTGTCGAGTTTGAGCTTGGAGCGCATTTTTACAATGGCGGACGGTGCGGCTTCGAACACGAAATTCACGAAGTAAGCTGTCTTGAGGTGGTCTGTCTCGTAGGCGAGTTCGCGCTTTTCGAGGCGCTGAACCTGCTCGATGGTAGCTCCCTCCGCTTTGAGCGTGTTTTCGAGGCGCTCGATGGTGTCTTTGATGGTTTCTTCTTTGCCTCGCGTATTGAGGGCGAGGAGTGCTTCGTATCGGTTCATTATTCCTGGTTTTTTTGGTTGAATTGATTCATTGCGGCGTCAATGCCATGGGCATTGGCGTATTCAAAAGCATCGGATGCCTTGCCTATGGATTCCTTGAGTAAAGGAAGCTCTTCTTGGCGAAAACCTCCGAGGACATGGTTGTGAAGGGTGCTTTGCGGCTTCCCGATTCCAACGCGTAGTCGGGGAACAGACTCTGTTCCCATGTGGACGAGGACGGATTCGAGCCCGTTGTGCCCGCCTGCACTGCCCGACTTGCGAAGCCTCAGCGCACCAAGCGGGAGAGAAGTGTCATCAAGAATCACCATGATTTCGGCAGTGGGGATTTTATAGTATCTCGAAAACTCTCCTACAGCCTCCCCACTCAGGTTCATAAAGGTCTGAGGCTTCATGAGTGTGCGACCGCCTGTGCGTGCCGTATCGGAATTCCACTTTTGATCGAAAGTAAAGCTCGTGGCTCCCCGCCGAGCCAACTCGTCGCCAACCATGAAACCCACATTGTGGCGGGTGTTCTGGTATTGAGATCCCGGATTTCCCAAGCAGGCTACGAGCCGATATGCAGCGGTGGATTCCACTTCTACGGGAGCTATTTTTTCTCCGAAGCAGCTTCGGCTTTCTTTTCCTTGATCACTTCTGGAGAGGATGCGGCAGCACCAGCGGGGGCTTCAACAGCCACTGCAGGTTCGGCCACGATAAAGACGGTCAGGTCGGCATCAACATCAGCTTCAACGCCACTGGGGAGTTGTAGATCGCGAATGTGGATGGAATCGCCGATTTTCAAAGCGCTCACATCGACTCTGATGATCTCTGGAAGATCTTGGGGCAGGCAGCGAATCGAGATGCTGCGAATACTTTGCTCGAGCAGGCCACCAAACTTTTTGACACCTTCCGCTTCGCCGAAAGGCTCGACTGTGATGTCCGCAGAGATTTTCTCCGTCATCGAGACGGCTTGGAAGTCGACGTGCAGAATCTGGTTGCGAAGCGTGTGTCGTTGCACCTCTTGGATGAGCGAAAGTTGGCTGGATTTGTTTGCGCCTTCTTGGATTTCCAGATCCACGAGAATGTTCTCGCCGACGGCATGGGAAAGGAGGATTTCGAGTTCGCGGTGCGAGACTTCGAGGTTTGCCGGCGTCCGGTGATGGCCGTAGATGACGGCTGGAACGGATCCGCGCGTGCGGACGGTTTTGACGGCATTGCGGCCGCTTTCGGTGCGGGGACGGGCTGTGAGTTTAACTTGCTTGGCCATATTTGTGATTTACTTGGTTTGTTTTACTTCAAAGAGCGAACTTACGGACTCGTCGTCATGAATGCGCCTGATCCCCTCACCGAGAAGCTCGGCAACGGAGAGTGATGTAACTCTGCTGCCGGTCGTGAGACGAGCCGGAACGCTGTTCGTAGAAATCAACTCCTTGAGATCGGAGTCCCTCAAACGCTCGACCGCCAAATCTGTCAGTATGGTATGGGAAATACCAGCATAAATATCAAGGGCTCCGTGTTTCCTCAGAATTTTTGCGGCTCCAGTGATCGTGCCTGCCGTCTCGGTGAGGTCATCGACGATGAGAATATTTTTCCCCCCCACCTCGCCAATGATGTGCGAAGCCTCGGTCTCGGTGGCGCTTTTGCGCTGTTTGACCACGATGGCTATGCGGGTGCCCAAGGCGCCAGCGTAAGCGGAGGCCATCTTCACGCCGCCGACATCCGGCGACACAACGATGAGATTTTCTATACCCATCGAGCGGATATGCTCGACCATCACCGGCATGGCATGCAAGTGATCCACAGGAATATCAAAAAACCCCTGCAACTGCTGCGCGTGGAGATCCATCGTTAGCACACGGTTCACACCTGCAGCCACAAGGAGGTTGGCCACAAGCTTCGCTGTGATCGGCACGCGAGGCTGGTCTTTGCGGTCTTGCCGGGCGTAACCGAAGAATGGAATGACGGCCGTGATACGAGCCGCACTGGCTCGCCGCGCTGCATCCACCATGATGAGAAGCTCCATCAGGTTATGGTTCGTCGGGGGACAAGTCGGCTGGATGATGAAAACATCCCGGCCGCGGATATTGTCGTTGATTTTTACAAAAGTCTCTCCGTCGGGGAAGGGAGTCACGGTGGCATCTCCGAGCGGAACTCCAAGGTAGGCGCAGATATCACTGGACAGTGCGGGATTGGCATTGCCTGTGAAGATTTTCATTTCCGGACTTCTGAAAAGTGTCATGGGATGTCAGGCGATGGCTCGGGGATTAACGGTTTGGGTATCAGGGTTTGTTGGCGAGAGGTTCTGGTGAGGGTGGGGGGTCGAGGGGTATTGTAGGCTCGATGCGCGTTTGAGCGAGGCGGGATAAATAAGTTTTTTCCATGAGTTCGCATTTTTTGGAGAGCGAGCTGTCTATCTTCCTCATTTTTTTAAAAAGAAGCTGGTAGTATTTCCTGTAGGCTGCTCGCTCGCCTTCAAAGGTGGTCGAAGTTTTCGCTTTGTTCAGCAGGCTTTCTATCTCCGGGTCCTGCTCAGCTTTTGTCCTCACTTGCTGGTAGCGAATTTTCAATTTGGCTTCCTGTTCCTCTCCCGCCGCCGCGAGCGTTCTCGGATCTACAGGTGCGGGTGCTCCTTCGAGGGGCATGAGGTTGTTTGGATCTACATAATCTGCATCGGACTCTGTAACCGGGAGGACCTCTCCGGAGAGCGATATCTGGGTGTCGGAAATAATGTCGGGGGTCTGGGAATTGGGATCGGCCGGCAAGTTGATGAAATCTTGATCGCTTGGGGTGGGGGTCGGCGCGGCCGTGATTTCGGGCTCTATGATTTTGTCCTCCTGTGCCAGAGCAAGCATTGGGATAGTGAAGGCAAGGAGAAGGGATATGGTGAATCGCTCGAAAAACATGGCGCGGGTGAGAAGCTTGTAAGAACAGCAATTTTGGGCTCACTTGGCAAGTGTATGAATCCCAAGACGAGTCATCCGGGCGGCAGTCCCGTAGAGGCTGCCCGTGCCATGAGCCACGAGGAGGGATTTGTTTTTTTGGATTCTGCCCTTCCAAGTAAGAACTCCCTTTCGCTTTTGGCCAGCAAGCCGGACCTGGTGCTGCGGGGGCGCGAATGGGATGCGCTCGAGTGCGAATTGGAAAGGCGTTATCACAGCAAAGATGGGTCAGGACATCCCGAGGGAGCTGCAATCGGGTGGGTTGGCTACGACGGCGATTTTCATTTTTCTTTTTATGAGCGCCTTCACATCTACTCGCATGCGGCCAAGGAATGGACTGTCCGCCCAAAAAAGTTTCAGGCGCATCCGCTGCCTGGAGACTTCGTTGCACCCGATTTCAAACCGCTTCTGGGCAAGGATGAGTTTTTACAGATGGTTGCCATGGCCAAGGAATTCATCGCAGCGGGCGATATCTACCAAGTGTGCCTCAGCCACCCTTTCACAGCTCCTGCCGGAGTCGATCCTTGGGGGTTTTATGAGATGCTCAGAACACACTCGCCCGCTCCTGAATCGGCTTTTTTAAATTGTGGGAATCTGCAGATCGCCTCGGCTTCGCCAGAAAGCTTTTTGAGAATTTCGGGAAGGCATATCGAAACGAGGCCGATTAAGGGCACCCGGCCCCGCAATCCCGATGAGTCGGGAGATCGCTTGAGCTCACAGGAGTTGATGACTTCCGAAAAAGAGATTGCCGAATTGGTTATGATCACAGACCTCGAGCGCAACGATCTCGGTCGCGTTTGCCGGTATGGATCTGTTCAAGTGCTGGAGTTGCTCAAGCTCGAAAGATACGAGCAGGTTTTCCATCTTGCTTCGACGATTTCCGGCGAGTTGCGTCCCGATGTGAGTCATGTTTCGGCTCTGCGCGAGTGCTTTCCCGGAGGATCGATTTCGGGCGCCCCCAAGAAACGCGCCATGGAAATCATTGCAGCGCTCGAGCCGCATCCGCGAGGTATTTACACAGGAGCCATTGGCTATTTGGGTTTCAATGGGGAAAGTCGGTTCTCGATCGCCATACGGACGGCTTTCTTTGAACCGAACCATTGCCATTTCCACGTGGGAGCCGGGATCGTAGCGGATTCCCTTGCGGAGATGGAATGGCAGGAAACATGGCACAAGGCGGAGGGCTTGCTGCGCTCTGCGCGCGCGTGTGCAGGCCCTCAGAGGTAGGTGCTACCGAGATTCTTCTTCAATCGGGGGTCGAAAAAGAAGTCTCGTGCGGCAATAGGAAAAAAATCCGCACACTCCGGATGGCTGGGATTCAGAAGGTAGTTTGGCTCCTCTTGAATCAAGACGGATGGCACCTGCAAAACAGCGGACCGCTTGGAGCGCAGCCACTCTGTGCCAGCTTCGCGAGTGGCACCGGATGGCAGCGTCTCGTCCCAACCTCGCGGTAGAGTGGCGATCTTTTCCATCGAGAGCGTCGTCAAATTCACTTCCAGAAAACTAAAACGCACACACTTTGTCTTGGGTGTAAGATGGACCAGCAATTCCAGGGCCGCCAATGCCCGCGAGCTGGCAAGGTAAACACAGGAATGTCCGGGGTGATTCCAGCGGCCGCCATGCAGGCGGGCACCTTCCCCATTCAGGGCGCTGGTGCGCCATTTGTGGTTCACTATCCGGTAAGCACTGAGCATAAAAAATCAGGCGAAAACGCCGTAGTCAATTTGCCCTATGAGATCCTCGACCATTCTGGCTCCAACCTCTGTGTCGCAAAACGCTATGGGTGCCTCGCCGCTCATCGCGTGAGCGGGGGATCTCAGCCATTCGCGAGCGGCGTCCTCAGACCCAAAAAGCTCGTAAGCTTTTCCAAAAACTCTTGCAAGCCGAGCTATACGGTCGCTTTCATTTTTATCGAAATATCCTGCTTTTTTGCGACGATGAAGTGTTGCTCTTGAGATATCAAGCCAAATTGCCAATTGCTCGTCACTCACATCGAGCCAGCGTCGCAGCATTTCAAATTCATCGTAGAGAAATCCATGTCTGAGCTGCTCTACAATGGGACTTGTAGGCATTTCATCATTCAAAACATTATCCTTTTTCGGAAGGAATTGGTCGATAATTCGAGGGCTGTAAAGTGTTCTTCTCATGTGAGAAGAATAAACTACTCCTATGAATCAATGTCAACATCTTTCATAAATTTTTTTAGATCCTCTGCCCAACCAATCTTCCATTCCAAAGTTTCCCCTTTCCACAAAATTTTCAGCCCTGCGGACTGCAACGCATGCCTTCTCATGAGCAGGCGCTCCTCGAGGGCTCGTGTCCAGCCGGTTCTAATAAACTCGAGGTAACAATCCTCGGAGGGGCCATAAATTTTATCCCCTAAAACAGGATGGCCGATATGCGAGGCATGAATGCGAATCTGGTGGGTGCGGCCTGTGACGGGTTGCGCCTCGACCATCGCAAATCGCCCGAGTGCGTTCTCGATATTCTGCAACACGCGAAAGTGCGTTTTGGCTTCTGCCCCGCATGGGTGGACCATTCTTTTGAGATGAATCCTCGTTGGCCCGACTTCCCCCTGCCTGACGATTGGCGCGTCAACAGAGAAAAACTTTTCGTTGGGGTGTCCGCACAGCAAAGCCAGATAGGTCTTTGTGATCTTCCCTTCCTGCATGGCAATGGCTGCTTGCCGCGCGGCCGAGGGATGCTTGGCAACCAATACCAATCCACTCGTCTCGCGGTCCAAGCGGTTGATCAGAGAGACTTGCCCAGCATTCGCGATCTCGTAGCAAAGAAGCTCTCTCAAGCCGTCCCAGAGCGTGCGCGTGCCGTCCGGCTTGCTGGGGTGCACAAGCAGACCTGCGGGCTTGTCCACGACCAAAAGGTCGGGCGTCTCTCCAATAATCTGGAACTCTTCTTGATCCATAGGCGTGAGTTGCCGACTATGGCTGCTCAATGGTCTCACTGCAAAATGTCACGCGATTTTATTCCTCGGGAACCGGCGAGGTTCGCGCATTGGATGGTGTTTCTCTCCAACTCGAGCCCGGGGCTTTTGCCACGGTCACTGGCCCCAGCGGTTGCGGAAAAAGCACGCTTCTCAATCTCCTCGGAGGGCTCGATCACCCGACCTCGGGGGAGATTCATGTGGCCGGTATTCCCTTGCACGGCGCAGGTGAGGCCGAGCTAACCCACTACCGTCGGCACACGCTTGGAATCGTGTTTCAGTTTTTCAACCTCCTCCCAGCCATGACTGTGAGTGAAAATGTGGAGTTGCCCCTGCTTCTGCGTGGCGAGTCGGCTTCGACTTCCGCCAGTCGCGTCTCGGATATGCTTGCACTTGTCGGCCTCTCGCACAGGGCTGCGCATTTTCCTGGCCAACTCAGCGGCGGTGAAATGCAGCGCACAGCCATAGCAAGGGCCTTGGTCGGGAATCCCGCACTCCTGCTCGCTGATGAGCCAACAGGCAATCTCGACTCCGCTAACGCCGCGTTGGTTTGCGAGACATTCTCAAAGATTGCTTCCCAAAAAATTGCCACCTTGATTATTGTAACCCACAGCGACTTGGTTGCCGCATTGGCTCCGGTTCGAATACACATGCTCGATGGAAAAATACTCTCCCAAAGCCCCGCCGGCCCCGCCCTCTGATCCCCCGCCTGCCTTCGCTTGACACTCCATTAGGCCAATCGCTCAAATCCTTAAAATCACACACCACTTTGGAAAAACAACGCACACTCGCATCGTCAGCCAGCCTCACTGGCAGAGCCCTGCATACAGGCGAAAATGTCACACTCACGATTTTGCCCGCACCAGTCGGCCACGGCTTCAAATTTCAGCGCATCGATTTGCCCGATGAACCGATTGTCGATGCCGCAGCCGCCTATGTGAAGACCGTGGAGCGCGCAACCACGCTTGTTCAAGGCATGGTTAAAATCCACACAGTGGAGCATGTTCTCTCGGCTCTGACTGGAATGGGTGTGGACAATGCGCTCATCCAGATGGATGCCAACGAGCCCCCAATCGGCGATGGCAGCGCATCCGAATACATCGCCCTCATCAACAAAGCTGGCATCAGCGAGCAGGATGCGCCGCGCCGCTACATTGATATCCGCGAACCGGTCACCATCGAGTCCAACGGCTCGATCATCGTCATTCTCCCCGACACGAAATTCCGAGTCTCCTGCACGCAGGTCGGCCCCGAGGGACGTTTCACCCAATTTCTTTCCACGGAAATCACCCCTGAGATTTACGAAAAAGAAATCGCCCCCGCCCGCACCTTTGTTTTCTACGAGGATGTGAAGCCCCTCATGGATAAAGGCCTCATCAAAGGCGGGAGCCTCGAAAACGCCATCGTCGCCAGGGGTGACAGCGTCCTTAGCAAAGAGCCACTTCGCTTCCCGGACGAGTTCGTTCGCCACAAGATTCTTGATATCGTTGGCGATCTCGCACTCTCAGGTCGTTTCATCCGAGGGCATGTTGTTGCCGTAAAACCCGGCCACGGCATCAATACCGAGGCCGCCAAACTTCTCGCCGAGCGCTTCAACGCCGTCGCGCCCGCAGCGGCCAAACCCATTGCCGCCTCGCCTGGCGCTCTCGACATCAATGCCGTCATGCAGATTCTCCCGCACCGCTATCCTTTCCTCATGGTGGATCGAATCGTGGAGTTTGAAGGTGAATTGAAAGCCACCGGCGTGAAAGCTGTCACTATCAACGAACCCTATTTCCAAGGTCACTTTCCCAACCATCCCGTCATGCCCGGTGTCCTGCAACTCGAAGCCATGGCACAAGTGGCCAGCATCATCATGATGCGCCGCACTGAGAATGAAGGGAAAATCGGCTACTTCATGAGTGCCGACGAAGTCAAATTCCGCAAGCCTGTCATGCCTGGCGACACGCTCTTCATCGAGTGCGAACTCACCAGCGCGAAGAAACGCCTCGGCAAGGCCTCCTGCCGCTGCCTCGTCAATGGCGAGGTTGTCTCCGAAGGCATCCTCCTTTTTGGTCTTGTCGATAAATGACAAAAATCCATCCCAGTTCGGTCATAGACCCCTCAGCGATTTTGCACCCCGGCGCGGAGGTGGGTCCGTTCTGCTACATTGGCCCGCAGGTCGAGATTGGGAGCGGCACTCGCCTTCTCGGCCATGTCTCCATAGCAGGCCCCTCCCGCATCGGAGAGGGAAACACTTTTTACCCCTACTGTTCGATTGGTCAGCGATCTCAGGATTTGAAATACACCTCCGAGCCGACCTACTTGGAAATCGGAAACAACAACTCGTTCCGCGAATTTTGCACGGTGAACCGTGGCACGCTTCCAGGCACCAAGACCATCATCGGCCATCATGGAAATTTCCTCGCCTACTCACACATCGCGCACGACTGCACCGTTGGCGACCATGTCATTTTTTCCAATAACGGCACCATCGCCGGGCATGTCACTGTAGAGGACCATGTCATCATCGGCGGGCTCTCTGGAGTCCATCAATTCTGCCGCCTGGGACAGCATTCGATCGTCGGAGGCTGCACAAAAATCGTGCAGGATGTCCCTCCCTACATGATTGCGGATGGCAACCCTGCCGAGGTCCGTGGAATCAACCAAGTCGGACTCGAGCGCCGTGGTTTTGTGGCAGAGGACACCCGCACACTTCGCGAGGCCTACCGCTTGCTTTACCGATCAAACCTCAATGTCAAACAAGCCTGCGAAAAAATCCAAACGGATTTCTCCGGGCCCGATGTCATCCGCATTCTCCTTGCCTTTGTGGAATCAAGCCAGAGGGGCATCATCCGCTAATCCAAAAACCAAAAATCCCACTATGCCCACTGTCCACGCCTACGCCGCTCACTCCCCCACATCGCCGCTCGAGCCCTTCACCTACGAACTCCCTCCCATTGGCCCCGAGCATGTGGACATCCGCGTGGAATACTGCGGCATCTGCCACTCGGATCTCAGCATGCTCCGCAATGAGTGGGGGTTTTCCTCTTACCCACTCGTGCCCGGTCACGAAGTCGTCGGTCGCGTCGAGGCCGTTGGATCGATGGTTAAAAATCTCGCTCCTGGCGACCGCGTTGGTCTTGGCTGGTTTTCCGAAAGCTGCATGACCTGTCCCCAGTGCATGGGGGGCGATCACAACCTTTGTGGCACAGGCGAGGGGACCATCGTGGGACGTCACGGCGGCTTTGCCAATCTCGTCCGCTCCCACTGGGCTTGGGCTACGAAACTTCCAGAATCCCTCTCCTCCGCCAGCGCCGGCCCACTCTTCTGCGGCGGGATCACGGTCTTCAGCCCCATCGTCGAATTCGGGGTCTGCCCCACAGATCGCGTCGGCATCATTGGTATCGGTGGTCTGGGCCACCTCGCCGTGCAATTTCTTAATAAATGGGGCTGCGAAGTCACCGCCTTCACTTCGTCTATGGACAAAACCGAGGAACTCAAAAAACTCGGCGCCCACCGCATTGTGAATTCCCGTGATGCCGAAGCCATGAAAGCCGAAGCCAACCGCTTCGATTTTATCATCAGCACAGTCGCCGTCCCTCTCGATTGGATGGGCTACATCTCCGCTCTCGCTCCCAAAGGCCGCCTCCACACGGTCGGCGCCATCCCCGAGCCAGTCACGCTGGCGGCCTTCCCGCTCATCATGGGCCAACGCTCCTTCTCTGGCTCCCCACTCGGCAGTCCAGCCACCACCGCTCGTATGCTCGAGTTCTGCGCCCGCCATCAAATCGCCCCTCTCGTCGAGGAATTCCCGCTCTCAGATGTCAATGTAGCCCTCGACCGCCTTGAAAAGGGGAGCCCGAGATATCGCATCGTTCTTAAGGCCTGAGGCAACTCGCTTTTCTGAAAAAGTCGAGAAAGCCTTGTCATACCCTCACAGAAATTCGATATTACCCAATCAATTTTGCCTCGTGGTGTAACGGTAGCACTGCAGATTCTGGATCTGTTTGTCATGGTTCGAATCCATGCGAGGCAGCCACCCGCTTGAACACTCGCTCGTAGGGTGTGCTGAAAAGGCAGTCTGGTGCTCCGCCCTTGAAACCGATACGGAATTTTTCCATGCAACAACCTGTCATTTTAATAAGCGGCGCCTCTCGGGGCATTGGGCTTGCAGCGGCTCAGCAACTCTCGGCGCGGGGTGCGCTTGTGCTCGTCGCAAGTCGCAGATTCGATCGCGCCCAGCAAGCTGCGGCTGCGATGGGGGGAGCGGCGACAGCGCTCCAACTCGATGTCACAGACGAATGTTCGATCGCGCTTGCCGTCTCGGAGGTTGCCACTCGATTCGGGCGGCTCGATGTTTTGGTGAACAATGCCGCTGTCTTGCTCGACCACCACGAGAGTATTTCCCTGTTGAAACGCGAGGTCTTGAGTGAAACTTTTGCGACGAATGTGAGCGGTGCACTTTGCTTGGCGCAAGCCATGTTGCCACTTCTTGAGAAATCCAGCGATCCTCGGGTTATTAATGTTTCCAGCAGGGCTGGTCAGTTGGGCTCTGAGTTACAGACTTGGGCACCTGCCTACTCGATGAGCAAAAGTGCCCTCAATATGCTGACTCAACAGCTTGCTGCTGCCTACCCCGAGATTGCTGTTAATTCCATGTGCCCCGGCTGGTGCCGCACCGAAATGGGTGGTCCAGATGCGCCACGGAGCGCGGATGAAGGGGCCGATACCCTTGTGTGGTTGGCAATGGATGCGCCTCACGCACTGCGAGGGAATTTTATCAAAAATCGAGAGACGATTCATTGGTAAATCCAAGTGCCGTCCGGCGAGTATGGCCGACTGATCTCTGCTCACACAAACATCCTCTCCGGAACGAAAATCACCCAAGGGCGAACCTCAGAAATCGGTATCGATTTCGCTTTTTCTGGAGTGGGTGACTTACGCGATGTTGGTCTGAAATTTCCCTGTGTGTTTGACTTTGCTTCTAAGTCAGCCCACTTCATATTGGCGGCAGATTTGATCTGACGCTCTACATATGGATTCAGAAAAAAACATGCCCAAGTTCAAGATTTCGCCTGTAAAAAAATCCAAGATTTTTCAAGACGAACTCGCTGATGCTCCGGCTTCGCCCCTCTGGCTCCCCCCCTCTTTTTCAAAATCAACCCTGGCATCAGATCCGCGCGGGCGCGGATTCAAAACTCAAAAACCGGCATTCCTTCCTAAAACTTCTCACGAAACAGGATCCCTCGAGCCGTCATCACAGGATACTGAACCTCCCGCAATCACGGACGCTTCCTTTCGAAAGGCAGTTCCTTCAACCGCTCTGGATCTCCGTGCTTCTTTATCTTGGATTCTTGGAGTTGCAGCGATTGTTGCCATACTCCTCTTTCTCGTTGGGTGGATTTTTTATCATCAAGGTTTTATGGCATCCCAAGCACGCACTCAAGAATTGCGCATGGAGTTGCCAAAGCCCATTCCCGCAGAATTTGAGAAATCCGTGGATGCCGCGCTGGAAGCCTATTATCAGGGTGACGCATCCGATGCCGTAGATTCCTTGGTAGAGGTTTATAGAAAAAATCAAACCATCCCGTCCACTTGCTACCTGCTGGCACTCACAGCAATACAGTGTGGGAACCTTCAACTTGCCAGCGAAAAAGTGGATGAGTCCATTGTCAAAGGCGAGAGGCTTTCTGATGCTCTGGCCCTCAAAGCTGCCATACAAATGGAAAAATCAACCGTGGGTGGGATGGGTGACCCCAAGGTGCGCGCCGAAAGCCTCCTTCGCTCTGCCATGGCGGCCGATTTTTCCAATCCACGCCCCTATATCGAACTCGCATCCCTCCTCCGCTTCCAAGGCAGAAATGACGAGGCCCGAAAATTGTTCGAAGCCGCCCGCATTCGGCTCAACCCTGTGGAGGGACATGCATTGGTTGAAACCTCGTTAGCCCTGCTTGACTTTCAACAGACTCCGAACGACAAACTTCCGAGTATCCTAGACCCTGACAAGGATACCCGCTCCCTCATATCAGCTGCATATATCGCTATGCGTAAAAATGATGTAATAGCTGTGAAGGACTTGCTTGCCAAAGCAAGGCAGCGGCTTTCCTTTCAGCTTTACGAATACTTGATGAACGACCCCTCCATACGCGCGTTTTCCAAAAACCCGCAAATGGCCGGGCTCTTTTGAGATTAACCCACAAGCCATTTCCCTGTAAATCGCAGCAAGAGAGCGAACGCCTCTTTGTGCCCAGTTTGCAGAAGTCCTCCCTCACGCTTTTGCGTTCACCAGATTTATCGACATCGGTCGCTTCCTCGATTGTAACAAATTTGTCACACAAAGGTTATTTTCGTTAGCGCAATGGCTTGTTTGATACGTGATGTCACGATGGAGAAAACATCAAAAAAAATTCCGCACCCGGGTTCCCCAAGAAAGGTCTCCGCAGTCGTCGGCAAGGGCGCGCGTGCCAAGACGCTGATAAATCAAAGCACGGCAGACCCTTCTGTGGCGGATATCGATCCGACAAAGCACGCAGCCGGAGAATTGGGTGCGGCTGTTATGAAGCTCATCGCTTCCTCAGTGGCGCTGCCGCTTGGCCATTCAGATTCAGAAAATCCTCCCCCTAAAACGCGTCAAAGAATTTCCACAAGAGGAAGTCTGACTCCAAAAGATGATCAGACCGGATTTCCCGAAAAAAAGCCTCGGCTGAAGGCCGCTCTGGCAGCCGATCAAAGCGCCGAGGAAAACAACAGCCGCGACAGCGATAGCTGCGGAGCGGCTTCCGCTCAAAGCGCGCAGGAGGTTCAGCCGCCACCCAAAGTCCATGCGCGGCACATCTCCTGCGCCTCCTCTCCGCCTGCCACCGCGCTCAAAGATTTGCCGCTGCCGGCCCAAGCGACTCAGGAATCTGTGCCAGAGTCCTTGCTGCATTCGCTCAGCCTCGCCAGCGATTCCCGTTTCGCCAGTCACCTCAAATTGCATCCGCGTGCGCTCGCTGCGCTCGCGGTCGGTGGACTTTTTCTAATGGGCTTGCTTATCGGGAGCCTCCAGTCCCGCAACGCACCGGAGACTGAAGCTGTGACACTTGCCATGCCGAGTCCGCAACTCGTCAAGGAACTCAACGCGGCCCTCGCCCTTATCGACTTGGGCGCGGCCGACGAAGCTCTTCAAAAAATCCAAGCTCTCAGCGCTGCGCACCCTCATATTTCCTCGCTCGATTATCTTGCCGCCCTTGCCGCGCTGCAAGCAGGAGACCTCAAGACAGCCCACGAAAAGGCTTCGCTCTCGATCTCAAAAAACCAAAAGGTTTCAGACTCTTTGGTGCTCCTTTCAATGACCGAGTCTGGCGGTGGGGCAGGGGAAAACTCCGGCCTTCGCGATCTCAAAATCGTGCGCGAATCCCTGCTTCGCGAGGCCGTCAATACTGATGTCTCCAACCCTGCACCCATGATCGAACTTGCCTCCTTTCTGCGCAGTCAGAACCGGGACGACGAGGCCCTCGAGTTGCTCCATGCCGCCAATGCCCTCCTGCATCCCGTCGACACCCATGTGGTGGTCGAAACTTCGATCCAGCTCATGAAACTCCAGCAAACCCCGGATCATGAACTCCCACCTGCCTGCAAAGAAGGCTCGCTCACGGAAATCTTTTCCTCTGTCTACATCTCGCTTCGTAAAAAAGACCACATCCAAGCCTCGATCGCCCTTGAGAAGTGCCGTCACCAAGCTTCGCCGGATCTCTTCGCTTACCTTATCAATGATTCTGTCTTCAAGCCATTCCACGCAGAGCCGCTTTTGGTGAATTCCCTCTGAAGGTTGCCTTTGAACCGTTTCTTCCCTTCAGGAAGCACCCTCCAAGTCGTCGATGAATTGGAGGATTTGTTTTCGGTATTTGTGGTCGCCCCGTCGCTGACGCACCCACGCGCCTGCGGAATCGCCAAGCCAATCCATCCGGATATCCGTAACCGGGAAAAAGCGGAGAATCCAGTTATCGAGCATGATGTAGGGGTAGTCGATTTGGAGGAGCGTGGGGGCGGGGAGTTGGGGGTATTTGTCAAGCCAGCGGTAGCGCACGCGGCCACCCGGGCTTATGCAGAAGGGCTTGGTTTTTCCGCCGTGGGAGTTGTTCAGGATGTGGTCGCGCCAGTTCATTTGCTCGAAGCGCGGGGCCTTTCAATCCAACAACCGGGCGACCTCGCCGAAGGGGATGGACTTTGCGCCCAGGCCGCCGGGAGTGATGACCCAGAGGGTGGGGTATTCTGGCGCTTGCTTGGGAAAATCCCCGTAGCCGTCGGTGAGGTAGATGGCTGCGTCGGGTGCGGTGGTTTTGTCGAGATGCTTGAAAAAGGGTCGGAAGTCGGTGCCTCCTCCTCCGGGGAGCTTGGGGATCCCTTCGCTCTCGGTATCTATCGGCCAAGGACCATGCAGCTTGGCGTCGCAGGCGTAGAGTTGGACATCCACCTTGGGGTAGGCGCGGAGGATTCCACGGAGTTCGTTGAGAAAGCGGCCGAGTGTCTCGTCGTCGATCGATCCGCTGGTGTCGATACAGAGCGCGACGCTCACGGTCTCCCCATCCATGGCGTCGAGGTAGAGTTCATCACCGATGAATCTGCGGTCGTAAGAGGTGAAATCCCAAGGCGTCCGTGTGAGGTAGCGCCAGAGGAGTGTGCGCCAGTCGAGCGGGGGATCTGTGACCTCGGCGAGAAGTCTTTGGAGGTTCTCGGGTAGTTTCCCGTGCGTTGCAGAGCCCATGCGGGTGATGGTGGCTGCCTGTGCGAGGGCGGCATTCCAGTGGTCGCGGTTTGACGAAATTTGTTCGGGTGACAAGATAGCGGAGGTGTCCTTGCTGTCGGGTGGCGCGAGGTCGCTTCCGATAAAATGGATTTCCAGGTCTTCGAGCTTCGGGTTGCGGCTGCGTAGAATCTCATAGACCTCCTCGACGGTGAAATGGGCGATCTTGTCGTCACGCAGGGCGGACTTGGGAAGGGTCAGCCCCTCGGTTTGGAAAATGATTCCGTTCACGACGATGTCTGCGGCGATATTCCAAAGCACGGGGTGTGCGCCCTGGCGGCGAATCACATGGCGCAGAGCGGCGTGGAGAAGTTCATGGACGAGCACGCCGAGTTGTTCGGCCGCCGTGTGTTGGGACATGAACTTGGGATTGAAAAGCAGGCGGCGTCCATCAGTCGCTGCGGTCTCGATCTCCTCGGTGATCACGGATTCCGCGAAGAGAGCGAGCGAGGCAAAGAAGGGCGAGACATTGCGGAGATGGAAGAGAAGGAGTGAGAGGTCCAAGGCTGGAAGTTTTCAGTGGTCTTTTTTGAGTGGCTGGGATTTTTAAAAATTGTTGCTGAGTAGTTTTCGGTAGGAGTCGAGAAATTTTTTGATTTTTGGGTTCGCGGCGAGGTGGGTGGCGAGGACGCCAAAGGTGTTGTCGGCACGAGCGGTGTCGAGTTTGGCGTGGAGGAAGAGTTGAATCCACTCGGGGTCTGCTTTTGTGGTGATCCAGTCGAGCGCGTTTTTGACGGAATCCGCCGATTTGGCGCGGATGGCGAGGCCCAGCGATGCCGCATAGCGGGCGGATGGCTCGGCGGGAAACGGCGTGTCCTTGGCCATGCCTGCGAGGATGGAGTCGAAGTCCGGCAGGGTGTCGTAGACCTTGAGGTAGGCGCGGAACTCCCCGGCGGGTGCATCGCCGATGGCGGGGTCCATGGGCAGGCCAGCAAGGTGGAGCGCGTTGGCAGCAGTCCATGCGCGGGGCGACGGCCATGCGGGATTCTTGGAATCGCGCTTGTGCAGAAGCTCGGGTCGCCATGCGAGGAAGGCGACGATTTTTTCATCGATGCCATTTTGAAGTGCCCAGCTGCGGAAGCTCTCGAAATGCGGCAGCACGGTCACATGGATAAAGCGGTTCTGCAGGGCGGATGGCATGCTGAAAACAGAGGCGCCATCCTCGGAACGGTTGCCGGCGGCCCAGACATGCCATCCCTCGGGCAGTGAGTAGGAGCCGACTTTGCGGTCGAGGACGAGCTGCTGCGCGATGCCTTGGATAGCTGGAGGCGCCATGTTCAATTCGTCGAGGAAAAGAATACCCGAGCCACTCCGGGGAAGGAATTCCGGCGGATACCACCGCGAGGTGCGAGACTCATGATCGGCCACGGGGAGGCCGCGCAGGTCGGTGGGCGCGAGTTGGCTGATACGAAGGTCGATGAGGTCGATCTTCGCGGCTTGGGCCACGGCGGCGACGGTGTGGGATTTTCCGATGCCGGGCGCACCCCAGATCATGACCGATTGGAGAAGGTGTTTTTTGATGAGGGTGCCGAGCAGGTTTTCGAGCTGTGATGGATTCATTTTGGTTTTCCGGAGTCTCCCTCAACGAGTGTCGCAGGAGGTGTCACAGGCGCGTTTTGGTATGGAGAATATGAAGGGTCGCAGGGTCTGGAACATTGTTGCACTTTTCCTGCAGGGTCCTGTGGAAAATCGAGTCGCGCGGACTGGCAGTCGCAAAAAGCGTCATGCACGAGCGGAACTTCAAGTTGTCGGGGCTGCCAAAGATGTTGGTGAGGGATTCGGGGCGATCCACCACGGCTTCCGTGCACTCCCGGAGTCTTGCTCCGAGCAGAGGATGGGCAAGGTATTCGGCAGCCTCCCGCAAGTTCGCGATCGCATAGCGTTTTGAGTTTGAGCTTTGCCCCAGGCCGGCAACCTGGGGGGAAAACAAACCACATCCAGTGCGTTTCCTTGTAGCCGTTGCGGATTTCCTCCAACGCTGTTTCATAGATGTCGTCCTGAGCGTCGAGAAATCTGTTAATTGGTGAACTCACTTGTTTGGGATCTTTACCTTGTTTCGCTTCACAAGTCTCGCCAGAGCGGCCTCGCTGACGCCGAAGTTGAGATCCTTCGCTAAAAGTCGCAGGTCCGCCCTGCAGGTGCGGTAGCATCTGGCGGTGAGTTGGCGGAGGAAAGGATTGGGGCTTTGGGCGAAATCATGGAGCACTCGGAGCGAAGGTGTGGTGTCGCCGTGGCGGGTCTTGCCTTTCAACTGAGGATGGGCTTTTTCAAAATCGAGCACCGCGCCAAATGGCCACTGGGTGTGTGCGCGGGCTTTGATGCGAATCTCGTCATCGGGATCATCAAAAAGAATCCCCAGCGCCTCTGGTGGAGTCTCCTTGGCGTAGGAGAGCCTTAGTCGGACAGAGGCAGTGGGGTCGTTCGCTGCCTCTACAAAAAGATGTTGCGTTTCGTGGTAGAGATCCGCATAGGAGCCGCGGCTCTTGGAATTGCGGTAGTCCTCAAGCCGACTGAGAATGTGGTCGAGCACTTCCATTCGGATATCCGGTTCGGCATCTCTCGCCAGCTTCTCGATTTGCTTCGAAGTGAGCCTGGAATCCGTGCACACATACTCGCGGATGTCCTTTTCTGGATCAGTGGCGAAGCGCTCCAAGAGTGCGAGATTCGCATCTTGGTCCCGCCAGCAATACTGGCCACGGAGGCGGCGGGCGATATTCATCCGAGTGTCGGGGGCCGGGTCCGCTGCCAAATCTGCTGCGATCTGCGGGTGAAGTCCGTTGCGCTTGGTCAGCAGGGAGCGAACCTCGGCAGGAATGTGGCTTTTGTGGGCAAAGTAGAATTTTGGTGTGAGGCGGAACCCCGAATGAGAGATAACCTGTTTAAATTCGGGATTCGCATTTGTGAAAATGCGGCTGCGAAGTTCTTCACCAGCACGACCGTGAAGAAAAACATTTCGCAGGACGGCAGGATGGTCATTCGGGTCGAATTGCAAAAGAATTTTGCGGGCGACGCAGGAGTTGGCTGCCAAAGATTTGCGAACCTCCATGGAGGGGTCATTGAGCAGCAGGGTGTGTGCTTGGGCGAGGCGGCAGCTTTTGGCAAAGGCGAGACGCACGCTTTCATCTGAGTCTTTACACAGCCATTCCAAGGATTCCAGCGAGGTGTTTATGCACCTTGAGAGGGCGCAGCGGATCACCAGCGAGTGACTCACAGCAAGCCTCTGCACGACATCCGCAGGAATTGTCGGGCAGTTCGCAAGCTGAATGAAAACATCCTCCTTGTTGCAGGCGGTCAGGGCGCGCGCAGCTTGATCGAAAGAGGGAGTTGGCTTTTCGTTTTGGTTGGATATCCCGCGGAGTAACTCCGCAAAGCAGAGCCTAACGGCAGGATCAGAGTCGTTGGAAAGGTCCCGCCAAGCCGACTCGGGTGCCTTGTTATAAAAAAAGCGTGCGCTTGATGAGTCACGCTTGGCTATTTTCACAAACATGAGGCGCACCCCAGCGATGGGATCGGAGGGGGCATGGGCGAAAACCCGTGTGTCATCTTTGTGGAACGCGTGCTCTATCGCTTTTTTAAGGGCTTCGTGAGTGTGGATTTGGGGAGCCAAATCCGCGCTCTTTTTCCGGAGGTGGTTGTAAGAGGCGAGGCATGCCGCAGGTGAAATGTTTTTCTGTAGGGCGGCGGGTTCGGTGAGTTCCCAGAATGCAATGATCGGGTTCGCGAGGAGGGATTCGGGGAATTTGTTCCAAAGTGTGTTCAGAACTTCGACAGGGGTGTTCGGATTTTCCGCCACGGCGCGACGAACCATGGTCTCGGACGACTTGGCGAGGGATGCCAGGATGTCGGGAGGTGTCGTGGGATCGGAGATGTTCATTTTTTCAAGCCGCAAAGCCCATGCGGGGCTTGTTGAGCAAAACCGTGGCTTGGGTGTTGAAGATTTCCGCGAGCGAGTAGTCCTTCTGGAGAGGAAGTTCGCGGCCCGACTCTTGGGCGATGCGTTGGGCGCGCCAGCCGGGCATGCGATCGAAGACCATATGTGTATTCAAGCGGCCCGGACGGATCAACGCGGGATCGATCTCCGTATGCGAGCAGTTGATCGAGCAGATGATTTGGAGTTTGAGGAAGTCTGCCAGCAGGCCGTCCGTGATATTGAGAATGGCTCCCACTTCGCGCCGGTTGTCCGAGTCGCGCGTCATGAGTGCGCCATCGGCGTCCTCAAGCACACATACGAACCGGTGGTTGCTGTAGCTTGTGCTCTGTCGCGACCAGAAGCGGATGAACTCGGGATTTGTGAGAACGCTGGTGGACGCCGGCGGGATGAAGTAGAAACGATGGGTCTTGTGGAGTTTTCCGATGAGGTGGCGGATGTAAGAGGTTTTTCCCGTGCCGGGGGGGCCTTCGAAAATGGTCAGTCCGGATCGCTGGGTCTGCAGGAAGTCGATGAAGGCTGCGTTTTTCACGGAAAACCCCTCGCCGTAGAAGAGGTCCAGTTTTTCTTCATCCAGCTTGTTACGATCTTGAAGCGGGACGCTTTCGGTGTCGATGCCTTCGCTCGAAAGGGTGAGGAGGTTGTAGCAGCCGAGATCCGCTTTTGGAGGCATCGAGTATTTGTCAGCAAAATTCGTGGCGACATTTTTGGCGGTTTCGATATCCGGCGCGTAAACGGAGAGGTCGCCCTCTTCGATATGAAGGAAAACTCTATTGTCCTCCGCGATGATGATGTCTCGCCAGTGGATGCCTGTATTTCCGGAGTAGCGGTCGGAGCGGAAAAACTGATCTTTCTTATCGAGGAAAATGCGATGGAAGTCCCAATTCCTGTTTCTCATGCAGAAGCGGTGGGCGGTCTCGATCCCGTAGGCGGCTATCACGGGAACCGGCTCGGCCGCGCTGAAGGGCGTCGAAAACATCGGTATCGATGACAGGTCGCAGGTGAATTCGACCTTCGACTCCGCCGGGCTCGGCCTTGTTTTTTTCACTAAGGTCTTCTTTTTGATTGTGGAGGCGAGCGAGTCCCAGGTTTGCCTGCTCTTGTCGGTCGAGGTTTCGTTTTGATCCATAAATGCGGTGTCTTTCTTGATGGGATAAGGGGTTATTTTTTTTGTTTGGCACGGGTGGTGAGCCCTTCGCGAGCGGCATCATCGCCTTCAGGCGTTTCGGGATTGAAAAGGTATGCGAGGGGGTCCGGCGACTGGGCTTCGTTCAATACACCAAGCTCACGCAGGTCGGGTTCAAAGAGGCGGAATCCAGCGATCTCGTGCACGGGGAGATACTCGCCTATGTAGCGCAGGATGGTGCGGAAGTCGGTTTCTGAGGGGGCCTCCTCGCTGGCGCGGATCGAGTTCGGGTAGTGGTGGCTGCCACAGAAGGGATTCTCCTCCGGCAATTCCGAAATCTGAATCCAAGTGTCGTCACGCATCGACCTGGTATCCGCCGCAAGCCAAAGCAGGATCGCGCCATCCATCAGGCAGGTGCGTGTGCGGGCGTGGATGCGGGTTCCAGCTGGACGCTTGCGGATTTCCTCGTGCAGCATGAGCGCGGTATCATGGCAAAGCGCGCCGGGGCCAATCAATTCGATGTTCAGCGTTTTGGTTTTTTCGGCGAGTGCGTTTTGAAGCGCACCCAGAAGTCGGGATGGATTTTTTTCGGCGAGGTTCAGGTGCATGGATTTTAGGCGGCTAAGAGGTGGGAGTGGAGGGCTTTTTGAACGGCATTGCAGAGTGTCGAGGCCACGGCCGCGACATTGACATCGACGACAGCGTTTTTAAAGAGGGACGCCATTTCCCGCGTTTCAGGCCCGATGCCAACGCCGATGAGTGGAATCTCCTCCGCCTCAAATTTCGTGATTTGTGAGACGGTGGAAGACTCGTCGTTCGGTTCCCCGTCGCTGATGACAAAGACGATGGGATTCGCAAACTGGCTGATTTCGGGGCTCGAATGGATGCGTGCCAGAGCGTGCTGCATGTCGGTTCCTCCTCCGCACTGGGAGCGAAGGAAATCGATTTTGCGGCGGCGGGATGCCGAGTCGCACTGGCCGTGTGGCTGAAGAATCTGCTGAGTCGAGTTGTTGAAACTCCATAAGGCAAGCGGCAGTCCCGAGCGGAGGCAGACTTCCGAGAGGAGGACGACCCCGTCGAAGGCGGCGTCGAAGTTCTCGCCTCGCATCGAGGCCGAGATGTCGAGGGCCAGCACCACAAGCGGGTCGAATCTTTTGTAGCGCAGGCGGCGCGACCAGACTTTGTCGTGGAGGCGTGGGTCAGCCTCGGCCTGCATCGCGGTGCGAATGTGAATCGATTCCCCACTGCGTTGGTGGAGCAGAAGCTTTTTGCGGGAGTTCGTCTCGAAGAGGTTGATGAACTCGTTTGCCAGCGTGTCGATCACGCGCGCAAGGGCTTTCTGGCGCTCCATGTAGCTTTTTTTCATCATTTCTTGTGAGTTCAGTCCCCCGTCCTCGGCCTTTGTTTTTCTGGCGCGTGCGATGCCTTTGTTGCGGGGGCCGCCTGCATGGATACCGTCTTTCGGCCCGAGTGTTGTTATACGCGGGCGGCCTGCGGATTCATCGAGCGCAACAAGTCGCTCCCAGACAGGGCGGATTTTTTCGTCGAAAATGAGCAGCATGCGTTGCTGGGCGTTCAAGGTTTCCCTCGCCACCGCGCGTCCCCGCGCGGTGGCGGGATGGCAGACTGCTTGGGCGGAGACCGCTTCGCGCGTCTCTTCCAGCGCCTCGCGCACCACCGGCGCGACGCCTGCGGGCATTTGCCCTGTGTGGCCTCTCTCCAGAAGGGCGCGCAGAAACTGCACCTGATGGCTCGTCGGCCAGTTTGACCCAACCAAAGATTGAAAAATCAGCTCATTGGCCGTGTGGAGCCATCCGGCGCAGCCGGGGAATTTTGATGCGAGCCATGACTCGATGCGGAGGTCCTCCAGAACATTCAGGAGGTCCTGATAAAGTCGGCGGCGCTCGATGGGATAGAGGTGTTGAATGCGAGTGATCGCGCAATGGGCACTCTCATGAAGCAGGATCGCGCGGCACACGTCGGCCGAATTTTCCGTGAGGTAGGCAGGGTCCACCGTGATCACGCGGTCCATCCAATTCCAACTCCAGCACGCGCCGGCATCTCCTTCGATCAAGCTGACCTCCTCTCCTGTCACTTGGGAGGCGAGGGATTGAAGTTCGCGGAGAAGAAAAGAGCGGTTGTGGGATTTGATCATGGATTTATCGCGTTGGCGTTTTGATCAGGCGAGGCCTGTGGCTCGGAGCAAGGTCAGGGCCGCGGCGCGGTCGGCGGGGTCGGAGAGGCGTTGGATGTAAATCTCCGCCATGACGCGCGCCGCGACTCCGCGCAGGCGGGATGCGCCCTTGGCGTTTTCGTGGATGAGGCGCATCGCGTTCAGCAGCGTGCGTCGGGTAAAGACATAGCGCTCGCGGCGCACGCGACCGATGCTCGCCGGAGCCTCATTTTCTCCTGCCGCCCCTGAAATGCGGGCGTGGAAGGAGGAGATGGACTTGAGAGTGGTTTCCAAATCAGGAAAATCCCCGAGTGCAGGATAAATTGCCTCCGAGCGCGGGGGAATCCAGCGCACCCCCTCCCACACAAAGGCGGGGCTTTCTCCTGTCACCAGACAGCGGAGCATATCGAGCAGTTCTGGTTCCGACGGCTTGCCGATGTGCCCCCAGATGCCCCAGCGGTCACGGAAGGCTGGCGAGAGCGTTGCGCGTCCTGCGTATTCCGAGGGGTTCATGGTTCCGAAAAGGCGGAAATTTGCCGAGATGGGCACATCGCCTCCACTGCCGAAGCGTCGTCCATCGTGCTCGGTGAGGACAAGCGTGGGGGGCAGTTCCAGCACGGGATTCAGCCGCTCGAGCACTTGCGGTTCGGCGAGGTTCACTTCGTCGAGGATCACCCACCAACCGTTGCGAAGGGCGCGTGGGATGTAGCCTTCGGAGAATTCCCATGCAGGGCGGTTTTCTCCCGACTGCGTCGAGGGAATGAAGCGCCCGACCAGCTCGCCAGTGTCGGTTTGGCCGCTCAGGTTCACGCGGATCGCGTTTTGACGGGCCATCATGGCGAGCCAGAGGATGGCGGTGGTTTTGGCCGTGGCTGTTTCACCCTCGAGCATGCAAGGGATGCCATGGCGGACGGCGAGCGCTGCCTTGCGTGCCGTGGTCAGAAAAAGGCGGTCGAGGCAGAGGTGTTTGAATCGGTTCGAATCAAGGACGGGGCTTTCCGACCCGCAGGGAATTTCAATATCCAAAATACGAAGGGTTTTCTCACCGATTTCGATGGCGGCGCGGTCCTCCTCCGCACCCCGGGCGATTCGCGTCAGCTCCGAGACGGTGAAAACCGTATACCCTTGTGCGAGTGCCTCCGCACGATCCGATCCTGAGGCGTTGTCGGGCAGAATAATGCCATCCGCCCCAGGACGAAACGAGGTTGCCTCGGCCCCGAGTTCCAGGAGAACTTGGCGGACAGATGCCGTCGCGGCGGCGGTCAGACCGCTGATACACAAACGGGATCCCTGGCCAATCACGGACTGGGAGGTCACTTCTTTGGAGTTTTCTGTGGATGTCATGAAAAAAGTATTGTGTTCAGTTGTTTGTGATTTATATTCGCGGCTGCTTAGGGGCTTTGGGTGCCTCGCACTCACCCAAAAATGTCATCGGCATCGGTGCCAATGTCTGCTGCATTAGGTTCGCCCTTTCCCGCTGCTTTTTGCAATTTTGATGCCTCCTTGAGGATGCGCTCGTGGAGATCGGGGAGACTCAATAAAATGGCATCCTTCACATCTCCAGAAAGTTCCAGTTGATCCACACCGTCAAATGCCCCAAGAAATTCGATCACATCGGGAGGTAGAACCTTTTTGATAAATTCCCAACCGACTGTTCCTGCGGGCATCGCATCTTTCCAGCGCATCCAGTTCCCAGTCACGCCATGGGAATCCTCCGCCTTCAGGGTGCCATCACTGTCATCAATATGCGTGACAGTATAGATGCCACCAATCGTGTAATTGTGCTCGTTTGAGTTCCCGACAATGCGGATTTTGCGACCGACTGGGACTTTTTTCATATTTGTATGGGTTGTTGGTGTTGAGGTGTTTGGTGTGAATTTACGAGGGCGTCTTCGGATTGGTTTGCCGTTCATTATACCTGGTGGCTGTTGCAGGCGGTGTTACACCCTTTTAAGTTTTTTAGTGCTTTTCCAGATGCCATGTTTTGGCTTGGAAACTCTACACAGGTCGATGAACCAGAAGAAAACCCTAATGAAACAAAATGACGCATATTCATATATAAGAAAAAAAATAATTATTCAAAATATTGACTATAAGGTTTATAAAATAAATAAAAAGTGATAAAATTTTTATATTTTTTAGTTAATCAGAATTGCCAAATTATTGCAAGAAAAAAATATTTTAATAAAAATATCCGCAAAACATAAAACAATATTTTTATTTCTTAAATGTTGCAATCAAGTTTTATAACCACAAAAAATACAAATAATATTTGTTGTATTGTCATACAATAAAAACGGCAATATTGACCGTTCGAACAGGGAAAAATACCGCTTGGCTCCCCGAAACAACCATTCGGTCAAAACCAAAGAGAAAGTCAGCCGGGACCGGAGAGATTCAAGTAAAAATGAAGGGGTTTGCTTGGGTTTTTGTGAGTTGCAAACTGCCGCAAGGATTCCGGGGCTGAATATTTCAATGAAGAAGGTCATGACTTCGACTGGGGTTCCGCTTGGGGCATCGACAATGGCTTTGATGGTCACGCGGCTTGCGGAAAGTGCCGTATACCAAAGCAAGCAGACGACGGCGTGTGCATTTTTCCTCTTTATTTGTTTGTTTGTCCATGGCGCTCAGTGTCCTTTGGCCAAGCGGAAGGCGTTGTGCGCTGGCAGTCCGGCTTTTTTGAAACGGGCTTGGGCGCAGGGGATGTCGTAAGCGACCCGGCGGTAGATGAGCAGACGCTGCTCGAAGTCGTAGAGCACATAGCAGGCCCGCGGATCATCATCACGGGGTTGGCCAACGCTGCCGATGTTCACCGAGTAGCGTTTCTCGGCATTCAGGAGTGTGGGTTTTTCGGATGGCTTGAGAGGGCGGCAGGCGTATGTTTCGGTATTTTCCTCCCAAATCAATGGCACGTGCGTGTGGCCATTGAAGCTGATGAAGGTCGTCTGTGCGGCAAAGTGCGCCTCGGCCTCCGTTTCCTCTTTGATGTAGTTGAACTCGGCGGGCTCGTTGAGCGAGGCGTGGGAGAGTGTGATGGGATCGATATCGGCTGTGATCGGTTGGGCATGCAGCCAGGATTTCTGGGCTTTGTTGAGCTGCTCGTTGGCAAGCTGAAGCGGTTGGCGGATCGAGATGTCCCAGTCCTCGTCGGGGATTTTTTCGGTCAGGAAAAGCATGGCTTCATGGTTGCCGAGAACGGTGATGGCACAGGTATCCATGACACGCTGCACACACACGGCCGGTTCCGGACCGTAGCCCACGGTGTCGCCGAGACAGAAAATTCCCTTCACGGGAAATTGCTCGATGTCGGCAAGCACGGCTTCAAGGGCGTCGATGTTCGCGTGGACATCGCTGAAGATGGCGAAGAAGGAGTCTTGGGATTTAGGCATGGGTTTTCTAATGGATTGACCACAGAG
>Ga0247837_1003145_pt1 | contig 29564 bp, 25 predicted proteins | sample LaCtaG_2_FD_187115 | JGI IMG/M metagenome (GOLD analysis project Ga0247837, IMG submission 187115) | Freshwater microbial communities from meromictic Lake La Cruz, Castile-La Mancha, Spain - LaCruzMarch2015_14.5m | ecosystem: Environmental > Aquatic > Freshwater > Lake | place: Spain: Castile-La...
GATGAGAGATCAGCCTATCCAGTGGCCGGGTTTTACTCCGCCACGCGACAGCACTTCGCCGCCGCTCCACTGGCCTAGTTTTACTCCGGCGTTGACACCGGTAGCCTGTAGAGATGCGGCTTTGGGTTTCCAGCATGCTCTTGTTGGTATTGTTTAGCGACTGGAGTGCCGTCATCGCGGCGAAGTTCGTATTGATACTATTCATTGTATGTCCCTAACAACTAATGGAGAACCGACTACCGGATGGGGGGGAGGGGGACATACCGGGTTAACCGGCTTGGCAGAACAGCTTCATGCCTTTGGCACCGTATACTTTGGGACCAATCTGCCACTGGCAACAGTTCTAGCTGCAATTGGCTAAGGTTCAGTTAACGGTCCCCTAGACTGGCCTTAACGGGCGAGGAATTACCACTGGAAATTCCGCACCGTTGTAGATCGGCTCAAGCTTCACACAAGCTCTAGCTCCGCTCAATAAAATGAACGGACGAGCCCCCCTACCAAAAGATTCCAACCATCCATCAAAACGAAAAAAAGGATTTTAAATGGAACTGAGATCACCGTCGGAGGCATCATCATCATTCCCATTGACATGGTCAATGTTGCGACGATCAGATCAATAACGAGAAATGGCAGAATTATAAGAAATCCTATTTCAAAACCTCGGCGAATCTCAGAAATCATGAAGGCTGGTATAAGCACGTGCAGTTGATCTTTAATATCAATATTGGCTTCCAGCGTCTGCTTCGATTCCTGGGACAACTCCACAAAAAGTTTCAAGTCCTGCTCGCGGACATTTCTCTTCATAAAGACACGAAAAGGTCCAGTAATCTCATCAAATGCTGCCTTTTCAGAAATTTTATTTTCAAGAAGCGGTCCTAGACCGCGATCCCACGCCTGCTGAAAAACGGGGGCCATTACGAAAAATGTCATGAACATTGCTAGGCTAATAAGGACAATATTAGAAGGTGTCGACTGCAATCCAAGGCCGGTCCGTAGAAAAGACAATGCGATGATAAATCGAGTGAAACAGGTTACCATTATTAGAAGTCCAGGGGCTATTGTCAGAACTGTCATCAAAACTATAAGCTGAACGATGCGCCCTGAAACTGTGCCGTTTCCGGTGGGGACTAGTTGGTCCAATGACGGGATCGTGCTCGATGTTTCGGCCAACGCAGACTGTATATCTATTCCAAGAAACAATGAACCGGCGATCATATAGGCACAATAAGTACGGATCATTCTATCACCAACGATGTTAGAATCATGCGCTTGGCCTTGCCTTCACTCCGCACTTTGACCCTATCGTCGATATCATCGCGTAAATGCTGAAAGCCAGAAGTTCCCTGCATTTCCGCAAGCGATGTCGCCTTTAAGAGCGCAATAATATCTTCACTTACCAAGGCGGCAAGCGTTTTGGCGTCTGCATAACCAGCCTCAACTAGAATCGCCCCTTCAATTCGAATGAAAGTTTCGCTTGGCTGCTGAAGATTGGTCACAATCGGCGGCAATGTGACAAGCTCGCCCGTTGATGACTGATCCTCTGAGTGCTCGTCACCATGCCCGCTGCCTGGAGCAGATTTGGGAGTTTTTTCACTAACTGATTTTTCGGCCATTTTCGCGCCATCTGGCTGCTTCAGAAACTGCGTCGCGAATAAGAAACCAGAGGCTCCCGCAATAAGCGTCACAACTGCCACCCCGATAATCAGGCCTTTTCCGGTATTGTCCGAGGCTTTGCCTTTCGTACTTGACCCAAGAGCTTTTTTATCCTTTGCCAAGAAAACCCCTCGATTACATCGGACTGACTATGTCCACGATTTGCTGACCCCAGGCTGGTTGTTGCACTTCCATTATCCGTCCGCGACCACCGTACGAGATCCGAGCTTCGGCAATTTTTTCATACGATATAGAATTGTCTGAGCTGATGTCTCCTGGGCGCACGAGGCCGGCCACGCTCACAACACGTAACTCATAGTTCACACGAACTTCTTGGCTCCCACTGATCAGGAGATTGCCGTTGGCAAGAACGTCGGTCACAATGGCGGCAACGCGTAGATCGATACTTTCGGAGCGGCTCGTTTTGCCTTTTCCATCTGTCGAAGTAGCACCTTCCAATCCAATCTTGCCGTCGATGGACCCCGCCGCCGCGCCCGATGGAAAGCTGGTATCGTAACCATAGTTAATGCTGGCATCTCGATTGGACTTGCGTGAACGATTTGATTTGGTATCGACGGTAGCTTTGTCATCAATCGAGATTTTGACCGTTACTACATCTCCAGTTGTCCTTGCGCGAGGATCAGCAAAGAGCGGCGAGCCAGTCGCCGGCCAGATCGAACCCTTCGTCAATGACTTATTGGCAGCCGGTGTCGGCGCCAAAACGGTAACTTGACTGCTGTCCCACATACCGGCGCCGATCGGAGCCAGCTTTGGCTCTCTGCCTATTTCTTGCGGAACAACCGCGCAGCCGACGCAAGCCAAGCTCGCCAGTGCAGCAAGTAGGTACCTCATCGCGACTTGCCTTCGCTGGGCATCGTCGTCTCACTTTTTTCCGCTTCAACGTTGTCTGCACTGCCCGCGCGCTGCGACGCCGCGCTCAACTCGCTGGACTGGCCGCCATCGTCATTCTTCACGCGAGGCAACTTGCTGGCGCCAGCGATGATTTCCATCAAAACGGCGGCCTTTTTTGGATCCATTTCACTCATAATCGAACTGGATTGGCGGGCATCAATTTTGTTTAACACAGCTGCAGCCGTTTCCTGATCCATTTCAAGCAATTGCTTTGCCGCTGCTTCCGATTTCATACTCGAATAAATACCGATAAGGTTGTCGCGTGCTTTACTTGCGAACTCATCCCGCCGTGCTAGCCAAATTTTATATTCGCCTATTTTTTTTCGAGCAATTCGATCCGATTTTTAACTTCGGCGCTCAGCGCCTCGATTTGTGTTTTTTGCCGCAAGTATCGAGCGTCTACCGCAGCATTGGCGACATTGACGCAATAACTTTGTATCGGCTTCTGAATAGCACCTTCATTCGGATTAACTGTATCAGTTGCAGTTTTTGGAATAACATTTTCAATCTGCTTTGTTTCTATGCTATTCGGAGAGACGAACGTCGGAGGATAATTTCTTTCAACTGTTTCAGCTTGACCGGGAGGCCGTGATTCAATGTGCGAGCCTGCCGATGACTTGCCTTGATTTCCTTGGCCTCTCTCATCTGGTAGGCCGCCTGCCTCTGGCACCATTGATGCCTTCGCGTCAGCTGTAGTATCCCCATTTTTCGAGCTTTCAACGCGATCATTAAGTCGCATTTCCGATGGAAGCGTTATCGTCAGTTCAGACTCATCCTGTGTTCTGCCTTGAGGCGCGCGCCCCTTCGCCTTTGACGTCATTTCTCGTGAGGTGCCGACAGCGCCGTTCTTAGCTCTATTGTTCGCCTCCAATTTGGATTGCGGCGACTTCATCGGCACGACGTCAATCGACCATGTATTTGGCAACGATGTGGCAACAGGCTTGGAGTCTTTCGGTGCGATCGTTTGCGCATAGACGAAGCACTCCAATCCGAGGATCACAAAGCATGCGCAAAAATGCAGAAGAAATTTAAGGCACTGACGGGCCAGTCGCAAAAAAGCAAGTGAGAGAATATTAATCACTACTGTACCACGAGTTCTGCTTGCAGAGCACCTGCTGATTTAATGGCTTGAAGGATCGCGATTACGTCAGTCGGTTTCAACCCGATCGAATTCAGGCCCTTGACCAGCGAATCGAGACTACCACCGCGCAACACTGCAAATTTGCCCTTCTGTTGGCTCACCTTCACTGCTGTCCGCGGCACGACGATGGTATCTCCATCGGAGAACGGCTGCGGTTGGGAAACTTCGTCTTCTTCAGTGATGCGCACGGTAACATTGCCCTGGGTCAATGCCACAGTCGATATGCGAACGTCGCTGCCCATGACAATCGTTCCAGACTTCTCATCGACCACAACCCGTGCTGACGTGTCGGGCTCAACTTCGAGTTCGCCCAAAGCTGCCACAAAGCGGGCTGCGTTGACTCGATCGGGCCTCGCAATCGAAATCGATCGAATATCTTGTTCGCGGGCAAGCTTCTTGCCGAATGTCCGTTGTGTAAACACGTTGACTGAATCTGCTACGCGCGCAGCAGTGCTGAAATCCGGATTGCGCAGGTCGAGCACGAACACAGTTTCGTTACTGAAATTGTTTCTAACTTCCCGTTCAACGATCGCCCCACCGGGTATTCGACCTGTGGTCGGAACACCTTGCGTCAAACTTTCAGCCCTTCCCTTGGCAGCGAAACCAGAGACAGCTAACGGACCCTGTGCAACGGCATATATTTGACCATCAGCACCGTTTATTGCCGTAAGCACCAATGTGCCGCCCAAAAGGGAGGAAGCATCGCCGAGCGATGACACAGTGACGTCTATCCGCGAGCCCGCGCCAGCAAATGCAGGTAACTCAGCTGTAACCACCACAGCGGCTACATTTCGTGTTCTCGGATTAGCCGACCTAACATTTACGCCCATGCGGTCAAGCATGGATTGAATTGATTGCTCGGTAAAAGGCGAGTTACGCAAGCTATCGCCCGTCCCATTAAGACCAATCACAAGGCCGTATCCAACCAATTGATTATCTCTCACCCCGCGTACAGAGGCGATGTCTTTAATGCGGCTTTGAGCTTCCGCATGGCCGACCAGCAGTGTCGTTAGGCTGAACACAATGCATAGAAGTTTTGACATCATTCTGGACCTACGCGAACGGTGCCGTCGCTATTGACGACAGCCCGCACAACGAGTCCACTATCCAAGTTGCGGACAGGAACGATGTCCCCTACCTTGCCCGACTGAAGCGGTACAGCGCGGCCGACGATTTCGATACCTTCCGCAGAGTAGATCACGGCTACAGCCTGTCCCGCCTCAACCGCCTCAGCCTCTTTAAGGGCAACAACTGGAATGGGCTTTCCGGGCAATAGCACGCGGCGAGCCACCTTGCCGATGACCGATACCCGCGTCTGATGCACCGCTGCCCTCGTGATGCTGTGCCGAAATAGCTTATCCGTAAGTTGGTCATTGCCTATAGGAGCACCGGGATAGATAACAACAGTCGGGACGGGAATGGGCACTCCCGACGAGACGACTTGTTTGGACGCAGAGTTGCTGTCGCCGACGACTGCACCTGCTGCGATTGCCGTCGTTACACCGAAACCCTTAAACGCGACGGCTATCAAGAAGATGGTGACCATTCGCGCAAACCTACTACGCTTTCCAATCATCGGATACCCTTTGACACCGTACCCAACATCTCATCAGCGGCTTGAATGACCTTTGAATTCATTTCATAGGCTCGCTGTGCAGAGATCAGTTCGGTGATTTCTTTAACTGGATCTACGTTCGAATTTTCAAGATAGCCCTGCTGGATTGTTCCGAAGCCGGCGTCTCCTGCGGCGCCGCTTGCGGGAGAACCCGAGGCTGGTGATTCCCGAAACATGTTACCACCCAGGGGTTCTAAGCCTGCCTCATTGACAAAGTTTACAAGGGCAAACTGGCCGATTTCCTGGAGATCAGACTGTCCGCCAATCCGAGCAAAAACCCGCCCCTCCTCGTTAATGATCGTCTCGACCGCATCCTGTGGAACAGTCATGACCGGCTGCACGAGATCACCGGCTAGAGTGACGATCTGCCCGGCTTCATTCTTGCTAAAAGCCCCCGCGCGCGTATAATTTGTTTCTCCATCTGCCCCGGCAACCTGGAACCAGCCGCGACCATTTAAAGCCACGTCAAACTTGTTACCGGTGGATGCGAGTGCTCCTTGCAAATGGAGCTTCCGAACGGCACCCAAGCGAACACCCAAACCAATTTCCGCGCCTTCGGGGATGGTACCTTCGCCTCCGCGTGCCGGCGCTCCCGCTTCCACTTCCGCTTGATACAAGAGATCAGTGAATTCAGCCCGAGCGCGTTTGTAACCGGTAGTGTTGATATTGGCGATATTATTTGCAATCACTTCCATATTAAGTGCTTGCGCATGCATACCGGTTGCCGCAATTGCCAAGGACCGCATAAGAATACTCCGTTAAATAGCCATCCGGCTAATCTCAAGATAAGCCGAAACCACTTTGTCACGCACGGCAATAGCGGTCTGCAAGGCATGTTCAGCGGCGATGACAGCCCCAACGACTTCTTGCGTCGCCATTGTCCCGCGCACACCGGATATCGCCGCAGCTTCGCCATTCTTCAAGGTATCGAAAGACTCCAGGGCAAGTCGCTCAAACACAGCACCAAAGCCCTCTTCCCTGCCGATTTGGCTTTCACTACTTCCCAGCCGCCCATTTGCTGCGGACGAACTTGCGGGCGCACCACCTACAGCAAATCCTTGAGTCGCAGCACCAGTAATGGAAGTAATCATCCTGAACTCCTTAGCAAATCAATTGTCATTGAAATAAGTTCGCGAGCCTGTTTAATAATTTGAAGATTAGCCTCATAGGATCGGCTCGCTTCACGCATATCTGCCATTTCAACAATCGTACTAACATTGGGTAACTTCACGTAGCCCTGCGCATCGGCTGCCGGGTGAGACGGATCAAATTCGGTTTGAAATGGAGCCCGTGATCCATGGATTCCTGATACTTTAATCAGCTGCGCTCCAGCTTCACTATTAAACTCACTTTCAAACGATATGAGTTTACGACGATACGGGTCAGCACCCGGCGTCGACCCTGTCGACTGAGCGTTTGCCAGGTTTTCAGACAGAACGCGGAGGCGCGTAGACTGTGCGTTCAGACCGGACCCAGCGATTTTAATACTTGTTCCCAGTGGATCTATCACCACTCATCCCTTCGTGCTCATCATGAGCATCCGATTAAAACTCTTAGTCAAACCAACATTAAGAGTGTATCCGCGACTGATCTCACCAGAGACAGCAAACTCCTTCTCGATCGAAACGTTGTTTCCAGAGTAGAGAACATCATCTGAACTGTTTGCCTCACTCTCGATCTGCATGAGATGATCGCTGCCCAACGACATATGTCGGGGGTCACTTGTCTTTAAATCCAGATAGACCTGGTCCAGAATTTCGTCGAAAGGCCTGACATCCAGCGCCTTAAAGCCGGGCGTGTTGGAGTTGGCAATATTCTGTGCCACCACAGACTGTCGCGTAGTCAACCATCGAGAATTTTGCGATAAGAGGTCGAAAATTTTGATCGGTTGCACAGTCACCCCCTATTGCACGTCCATCAAGGATAGACCGTAGGACTTGCACGAGCCTTACAAACCTTGAGCAAACCAGAGCGCAGCACTGTCTAAAGAGTATGTTAGACTAAACAGACGAACGAATTTAGTCTGCGCCCGCATTCTGATCGACCAGTAGCATCCTTGATCAGCCCCCCCCACATCGCACACCTCCTCTCCCCTGTGTGAAGGTAAGGGGCATTTCGATCTACCATTTTAGTGTCTAGCTCTGGTCCGAATCTAACAACCATTAGACAATCGACTGTGATAGCCTTCGGCGGAACGAAATCCGAAACCTTTGAAAACCCTTGGGCGACGGACTTCACCAGACACCGCGCAATTGGCGGTCCCCGCCGCTTGCGCGGTGTCTCGGGCCCATCATCCTCATCATCATCGCCGTCGTCGGTTACCACCGCACTTTGCATGGGCGCTGCTTCAGCCACGACTGCCGCGAGATACTCGGCCACTGCACGCTTCTGCCGCTGCTCATCTGTCCAATCGAGTTCTGCCGGCGGTTTGCCATGATAGCGGCTGGCGTTCCCCTCGATCACGCTGGCATCGACCGCGAAACCTTCGCCCTTGGCCAAGCCCATAGCCATCGCGGACCACACGACACGCTCGAAGATGTGGCGCAACACGTCGCTATCGCGAAAACGGCCGAGCCGATTGGCCGAAAGTGTTGAATGGTGCGGGATGGCAGCATCCAGTTCGAGCTTGCAGAACCAGCGATAGGCCAGATGCAGCTCGATCTCTTGGCAGAGCCGACGTTCGGAGCGGATGCCATAGCGGTATCAGACCAAAAGCATCCGGATCATCAGATCGGGATCAACGGACGGCCGGCCGATCTCGCTGTAGTAGGGCTCCAGGATTTTATTAAGATCGTCGAGCGCAGCCGTGACGAACACATTCATCCGCCGCAGCAGGTGGTTCTCCGGAATGCGATCCTCAAGCCGGAACTCGTAGAACAACTTGCCCTGATCGCGCCTGCGCCGACCCATCATCGCGCCGCCCTCCATCACCGAAAATCGCTCCGGTGACGGAATCAGCATTTGGCAGCCCTCTCAAGCCCTTGTTTCGACAGTATCGGTCAGCTTAAGAGACCAAACCGTTTTAATGGCCTGCACAACACGGCGCACAATCACTGCTGAAGCAATTCGGGCAATCGGAATGCACTGCGTGATCGATACAACAGCTTGGGGTGTAGACTGACATCGCTTTGACCCACCGCTCGCCCAAAGGCGGTCCATCAAGTAGTTTTTTGTGCTTCACTTGGCCGGGTTCAATCACCAGTCGGTAGCTTTGACCGGCGGCCCTGTGCAGGCTGCGATTATCATTGGCGCTATTGGGATCATGGTTGGAAAAAACTGGGTCTTTCAAAGAAGATTCAATGGAGTCCAAGGAGTTCTCAAGAATATGGGGGCCGGTTACGGGACTGAACCAAGCCACCGCTACTCAAACCAACCAATAGCTCCAAAGCCCGCCACAATGGCCTACGGCCCGGCCCAGCCCCTGGGTTGCCTCTACTACGAGAATTGCTTCGTCAACGTTGCCTGGACACTTGATCGATTGCACCGCTGGATTTACCGGGTCATTTGGTTGCTCATCGCGGGTCTGTTTTGAAGTGCTTTGGTCGATAGTGCCCAATTGTTCGTTGCTTTATTTCGCCCTGCCGCCTCCAGACAAGGGTGCCGCATCCAAATTGTACATCCCCACGGGGCGGCATTGCGGGCCAACGCAGTTCATGACGTAATGAACCGAAGTCAGTTCCACATTCGCGCTTCCCCAACCCAGCCAGTGAACCTAAGTTGCGGCACTCATTCCTGGAGGGCACAAAGACATCATGACCGCGCCAACAGAATTCAAATGGGACGACGCGCTCTTTCTTGACGACCAACTGACCGATATCGAAAAGCTCATTCGCGATACGGCGCGTGCCTATGCCCAGGACAAACTGCAACCGCGCGTCATCGCCGCTTATGCGGGCGAAACCACCGACACATCTGTCTTCCGCGAACTTGGCGCGCTTGGCCTGCTCGGCCCAACGCTGCCATCAGACTATGGCTGCGCAGAAGCCTCATATGTCGCCTATGGTCTTATCGCCCGCGAGATCGAGCGGGTCGATTCCGGCTACCGTTCGATGATGAGCGTGCAATCCTCGCTCGTCATGTACCCAATCTACGCCTTCGGAACCGAGGCACAACGGCAGAAGTATCTGCCAAAGCTCGCAACCGGCGAACTCATCGGTTGCTTCGGCCTCACCGAACCCGATGCCGGCTCCGACCCGTCCGGCATGCGCACGCGCGCCGAAAAAGTCGACGGCGGATACCGTCTGACCGGTTCAAAAACGTGGATCTCCAACGCGCCCATCGCCGATGTCTTTGTTGTATGGGCGAAGTCAGAGGCCCATGGCGGCGCCATCCGCGGCTTTGTTCTCGACAAAGGTACCAAGGGACTTTCGGCACCCAAGATCGGCGGCAAGCTTTCGCTGCGCGCCTCGATCACCGGCGAAATCGTCATGGACCAAGCCGTCGTGGCAGAGGACGCGCTTCTGCCAAACGTCTCAGGATTGAAGGGGCCGTTCAGCTGCCTCAACCGCGCCCGCTACGGCATTTCGTGGGGCGTTTTGGGGGCCGCAGAATTCTGTTTCGCCGCCGCCCGCCAATACACCCTCGACCGCCGCCAATTCGGCAAGCCCCTTGCGCAAACGCAACTTGTGCAGAAAAAGCTTGCCGACATGGAGACTGAAATTTCGCTCGGACTGCAAGCCTCGCTGCGCGTCGGGCGCCTCATGGACGAAGATAAGTTCGCGCCCGAGATGATTTCACTCATCAAGCGCAACAACTGTGGCAAGGCACTCGAGATCGCCCGCATGGCGCGCGATATGCACGGTGGCAACGGCATTTCTGAGGAATATCAGGTCATGCGCCACATGATCAATCTTGAGACGGTCAACACGTATGAAGGCACGCATGACATTCATGCTTTGATTTTGGGCCGGGCGATCACAGGACTGCAGGCCTTCGGTTAGCGTTTGCGGTACCTTTACCCATGACGAGCGCTCTTCCCTTATTTCGCGGTAGCGACTTATGAAACCCTTAGCCGGCCTTCGCGTCCTTGAACTGGCGCGCATTCTCGCAGGCCCGTGGTGCGGGCAGTTGCTTGCCGATCTGGGCGCCAGCGTCATCAAGGTTGAGCGCGCCGATGGCGGAGACGACACGCGAACGTGGGGGCCGCCGTTTGTCGAAGAGCCAGGCGGGCACGCAAGATCTGCCGCGTATTTTCATGCCGCCAATCGCGGCAAGCGCTCCATCGCGCTAGATTTCGACGCGCCGCAAGATCGCGCCACCGTTCAACGCCTCGCTGCGCAAGCCGACATCGTCATCGAGAACTTCAAGGTTGGCGGGCTTGTCAAATATCAGCTCGACTATGCGTCCGTGAAGGCTGCGAACCCGCGCGTTATCTACTGCTCGATTACCGGCTTTGGCCAGTCGGGCCCTTATGCCCCGCGCGCGGGCTACGACTTCATCATCCAAGGCATGGGCGGCATCATGGATCTGACGGGTGCGCCAGATGGCGAACCGCAGAAAAGTGGCGTGGCCGTCGCCGATATCTTTACGGGCGTTTATAGCGCGGTGGGCATTCTAGCTGCGTTGCATCGCCGCCAGGCAACGGGCGAGGGAGCGTTCGTCGACATGGCCTTGCTCGATACTCAGGTCTCGATCTTGGCCAATCAGGCGATGAACTATCTCGTCTCTGGCGTGGCGCCGAGGCGTCTTGGCAATGCGCATCCCAACATCGTGCCGTATCAGTTGTTTCCCGCCGCCGATGGCACCCTCATCATCGCCTCAGGCAATGACGCGCAGTTTCAGAAGGTGTGCAAGATGCTCGACCTGCCCCATCTGGCAGGCGATGCAAAGTATGCCACCAACGCCGGACGCATCGAGCACCGGGCGGCACTCGTGCCGCAAATCGCCGCCGCCACGTCGAAACACAAAACGGCAGACCTTCTCGCAGCGCTCGAAGCAGCCGGCGTTCCCGCTGGCCCCGTCAACCAACTGGACGATGTCTTTGCAGACCCGCAAGTCGTGGCGCGCGGCATGCGGCGCGATCTCGCCAGCCCTGGCGGCACACCGGTTCCGACCGTGCGCAACCCGATCGTCATGGATGGCATCGCGTGCATGGCCGTAGAAGCGGGGCCCGCACTGGGGCAGCACAGTGCCGAGATCTTGCAGGCCTTGAACGACGGCAGCGACCCGTGGGTCGTGCAGCCAGCCGCAGACGGCTCGAGCTAAGTGTGAGCCACTGCACGGCTGTTGTTATGCTCCCCTATGGCAAGCAGTCCATGTAGCGCTCGATATCCCAATTGGTGACTTCCTTAAGGAAGCGCTGCCAGTCGTCGCGTTTCATCTTGTCGTAGAGTTCGTGCAGCCGACCCGGCATCGCTTGCAGCACCAAATCGTCTTTCTTCAAGGCTTCGAGCGCATCGAAAAGATTGAGCGGGATGGTCTTGATATCTTCGATGCCCGCCTTCATCACTTCCACAACATTGCGGCTCTCGGGTGCGCCCGGATTGAGCTTGTTGTCGATGCCGTCTTCCATGGCCTTGATTAGGGCACTGCAAAACAAGTGCTGATTGACCATGGCGTCGACAGCGCGGAACTCGAACCGGTCAGGCGCAGAAATGCGGATGGTGCAAGACCTGTTCTGCAGCCCCCAGTTGGCGCCGACCGGGGCCCACAAACCGACGTCGGCAAAACGGCGGTACGAGTTGACCGTCGACGCGCCAATCGCGGTCAAAGCGCCGATGTGCTTCAGCGCGCCGCCAAGAACGTAGTGGCCGATCTCTGTCGGAATCCAGCCGCCCTCTTTGTTTTCGAATTCGTTGATACCGCCCTTGGTATACGAGAACACCTCGTCCATGCCCGGAAGTTCGCCCGTCACAAGATGCTGCACCTGCTTTTCTCCGCCCGACCAGATCGAGCAATTATGGTGGCAGCCGTTGGCCGGAACGCCCATCATCGGCTTTGCCATGAAGCAGGCTATGAGACCGCGTTGCCGGGCGATCTCCGAGCAAATCTGCCGGTATGTCGTCAAGCGATCGCACGTCGAGAGAGCGTCGTCGAAATTGAAGTTGAGTTCTAACAATCCTGGCGAATCTTCAACATCGCCTTGGATCATATCAAGGCCCATGGCTTGGGCATATTCGGACACCTGCACCCAAAGGTCGCGAACGCGCTCGAACTGGTCGATGTGATAGGCGTTTGGTTTGGTGATGCCCTCATACGGGTTTGCGGCATCGCCTGTCGGCCGCAACCACAACATTTCCGGTTCCATACCGACGCGCAAATGCAGGCCGCTGTACTTTTTGCGGAACTGCCGGTCGAAGCGCTTGAGATTGCCGCGTGTATCGCATTCGTAATGAGCGCCGGGAGTTTTGGCGTCTTCCAGGCCATAGAACAACGTGCAGAAGACACGGCCCACTTTCTTGTCCCAAGGCAGTTGGCAGAAGGTTTCCGGGTCTGGCAGCGCAATCGACTCGCCGTCGTTGGCTGAAAAGCCGATCAAATTACCATTCATATCGGGCGCGACGTTGGTAACGCCGCCCAGCCAGGTCTGAATGCCCTTATGTGAGATGTGCTCCCAATGCCGGGATGGCACAGCCTTGCCCATCACGCGGCCGGTGATGCTGAGATACTGAAAGTAGATGAACTCGACACCGGTCTTGTTTATTTTTTCGCGGACACGGGCAACGCGCTCCTGACGGATCGGGTCGGCTATTTCGCGATAGAGATCGGTATCCTGAAAGTGATGCATCCTGCTTTCTCCCTGCTCTCTTGATGTGTGCGAACTAGCCTTCGAGATACCGCTTCAATTCCACATTGCTGACTGCGCGAATAAGGCTCGTGTGTTCAATGTCACAGACTTTGGCGAAGTGCTCAACGAACGCCGCTCCAAACAAAGTCTTTGCATCGGCGCTTTCGCGCAGCCGACCCGCCGCCTCGGCAAGATCACGCGGCAGGCGGATGGCACCGGGTGGAATATCGTCGGGTCCGCCAGCGGGCGCGCGCTCGGGAGCGGATAGCTTCTGCTCAAGGCCATCAAGTCCCGCCCCAAGCAAGAGTGCGAGCGACAAATGCGGATTGCAGTCGGCACCCGGCAGACGGAATTCGAGGCGGGCGCTGTCGTTGTCCGAGGGCACCGAGCGCACCGCCGTGGTGAACGTCCACTCGTCCCAGCTGACGCACTTTGGTGCCCACGAACCCGGCGCAAACCGCCGGTACGCGTTGACGGTGTGAGCGCAGAGCGCGAAGGCCTGCGGCACCACCTTGGTCATGCCAGCGATGAAATGTTTCGCGGTCTCGTTGGTCGTGCGGCCGGGATCGGAAAATACATTTTTGCCGCTCGCCTTGCTGGTGAGAGACAGGTGAACATGCCCGCCAATGGCGGGATAGGCCGCGCCGAGATACGGCATGAAGCTTGCGGTCAAACCCTTGCTGCGAGCGATGCTGCGCGTTGCTGTGCGAAAGAAGCAGGCATCATCTGCGGCGCGCAAGGCAGGCACTGCACCGAGTGTCGCTTCAAAGCAGCCCGGCCCCAGTTCGCCCGCAAGTGAAAATAGCGATACGCCATGCGCTTTGATGCCAGCTTCAAGCTCAGCGACAAAGCCAGCGTGATCGGCTGCTGTCTGGCCAGACCAGCACTTGTTGTCGGGTGCGAATTGCCCGGGCGGGGCAAAGTCATTCGCCCGCAAACTGGCGGCCGACTCTGTCAGCATCACAACTTCGAACTCGAACGCCGCGGTGACATCAAAGCCCATCGCTGCGGCGCGGTCGATCTGCGCTTTGAGGACCGTGCGCGGCATCAACGGCGCGGAAGGCCCAGTGAAGTCGGTTATGATCGCCGCCGCGTTGGGCTCGAAGGCATAGGGCCGCAAAGAGCCCTCGTCGATGCCAACCGGTTCGCTCAGATACGGACCGCTGCCGAACAAGCTGTCGGAGCAATCCCAAAAAGCGAGCACGTTTGCAAAGCGCGGATCTCTGGCCCAGGCGAGAAACTGTTCGCGATTGAGGCGCCTTTCGCGAAACACGCTGCCGTAGTCGAATTGACCGGCATGAATGACATTGATGTTTTCCTTCTCCAGGCGGCGCCCAAGATCATCCATTTTCATGCCGTTCCTTTCGCTGTGACAATGTGTTCGAGGCGCATCAGAGTACGGACCGGGGTTGTTCCACATCAAGATAGCCGCGATGGTCGAGCGCGCGTCCAGGCGTCATTCCGAAAGTCACAACGCCAACGCGATGCCCATTCCGCATGTAGCCAACGGCGACACCGGCCTCGATGCCGTGCGCTGAACCCAACGAGCCCTCAAGCACTTCCAAGCTGTCGGCTATGCCCGGCAATCCCAGCGACTGAATGCGGATGCCATGCTGGTCGCTCCAGAACGATGGCATGGGCCGGAACGGCCCGGGGCTGAGCGGACCATCAGAGAGATGCGCGCTGAGTGTTTCGGCGGCACGCTTGGCCGTCTGACTTGGCACGCACCAGTGCTCGACGCGGCGGCACTCGCCGTCAAAAAGCGGATTTGGGAAGCGCGCGACATCACCCACGGCATAGAGATCACTGCGGCCTTCAACGCGCATCCAGTTGTCGCAAAGGAGGCCGTTTGACAGATCGAGCCCTTGGCCTTCGAGCCATTGCGTATTGGCCACAGACCCAACGGCCTCGACCACAATGCTGGCCGGGATAACTTCGCCCGTTGAAAGTTCAACGCCCGTTAAGACGCCTGGTGACGGCATCTGCCACGACGTAACGCTCGCGCCCCGGCGAAATGAAACGCCGCGTGCTTCGTGCAGCATTCGCATGGCAGCGCCAGCTTCGCGGCCAATCGCACGTTCCATCGGCTCGGCGAGTGGTTCGACAATGGTCACATGACAGCCAAGGCGCTTGGCAGTCGCGGCCACTTCGCAGCCAATGAAGCCACCGCCCGCTACAACAACGTGCGTGCCGGGCGCGAGGCATGCGCGCAATCGCGCGGTGTCATCAAGGGTTCTGAGCACGAAGCGTTGCGGCCATGCGCCCTCTAGTGGCAGCCGCCGCGGTGTCAAACCTGTAGCAACGATCAGCGCGTCATAGGCGAGCTCGCTTCCATCGCTGAGGCGGACTATGCGGTTGGCGAGAGAAACCGAAACAGCACTGCGGCCCATGAGCCAGGTTGCCGCTTCGAGCTCAGGCTTTACCCGGAAGGCCGTCTTGGCAAAGGCCGCCGCGCGCCCGGTTTCGCCGATCGTGGCGAGAACGTCCTTCGACAGCGGTGGGCGATTATAAGGGCGTTCGTCTTCTGCACCGCAAATTGTCACGCATCGCGGATCAACGCCCGCCGATGCGAGCGCTTCAAGGGACCGCAACCCTCCTAAGGACGCCCCAACGATCACAACGCGGGCGCCCATGCCTAGTCCTCGATGATGATGGCTTGTTCGGGACAAACGTCGGCGGCGTCCTCGGCCGCGCGTCGCTGGCCCTCTTCGGGGCTCTCAATCCAGTGAAGCTTGCCCTCACCATCCAGCGAAAAGATCTCAGGCGCCGCAATCACGCATTGGCCATGCAGCTGGCATTTCTTCAAGTCGATGCATATTTTCATGCAGCCCCCTCTTTTGCCATTTCTATTCCGGGAATTCCTCCCGGTCAAAAACGATCGGCAGCGTAATCGCTCCGGTATTGCCACTGTCGGCCAACCATGTCGCGACACCATCGATGCGCGGGTTCTTGATGCGCCCTGCGAGAATGGCCAGCGCTTCGGTCATGTCTCCGCGCGCAATGAAATGGCCGAGGCAGTGATGCGTGCCACCGCCAAAGCCGAAGTGAGGCTTTCTTTCCGCTGTGATATTGAAGGAGGCATCTTCGAAGGCGCGCGGATCAGAACACGCCGATTGCCCAAACAGGTGCAACGTTGTGCCCCGGCGGATCTCTAGCTCCTGATAGGTGAAGTCTTCGACCGCCTCGCGCGTCACCCACGTGACAGTGGGGCGCACGCGCATGACCTCTTCGACCGCGGCCCTACCAAGTTCGGGCCGCTCTCCCAGCACGGCCCACTGATCGGGGTGCTGCATGAACACATCGAGTGCGAGCCCCAATTGGTTGCGCGTTGTGTCGATGCCGCCGAAGATCGCCAGCACCACCATGTCGGAAAGCTCCTGGTCGCTGAGCGTTTCCTGGCTTTCCCGGTTTGTCTTGATCAACAGGCTGATAAAATCGCTACCGAGTTCCTGGGCGCCGCGCTTGGCGATCAGCGCGTTGGCATAGTCGAACATCTTTGACGTTGCCGCATCGATGCGTTCGAGATCCTGTTTGAAGGTAACGCCGAGTGCGAGGCCCATGTCTGCGGCAAGGGCTGCAAGCGTATGCCACTCGTCGTGTGGCAGCCCTAGCAAAATGCAGATCACGCGTGTCGCATAGGGCTCTGAAAAATCGGCCATGAAATCGCAGCGGCCGTTCTTTGCAAAGCCGTCGATCAACTCATGGGCTAGGGCAGAAAACTTCGGCTGCAAGTGCGCAACGAGTTTGGGCGAAAAGGCCGGATTGGCAAGCCGCCGCAAGCGCGCATGGTCGGCGCCCTCCTGGCTGAGCAACATGCGCGTCCACCACCCCGCAAACAGGCCTGAGACGCCGTTGTGTGCGGGCCAAGCGTAGCTACCCTGGCGCAAATGCGGATCGCGGAGCAGCTTTTGCACGTCGTCGTAGCGCAGAACGGCGATGCCATAGGGCGTGCGCGCGTACCAACACTGCTCGCGGGCCGCCGCGACCTCGGGCGACCGGATCGAGAATTCAGGGTTGCGGACATCGAGGAAGGCAGGATCGGTGACAACGGCAGGGGCTGCGAGGGGCATGCTTGCTTGCTCGGAACGTTGTGAATTCGTGAACGGTAAATTCCATGCCGGCCGTGAAGTCTCCGCACCGCAACTTACCACACCGCGTTCGAAGCGAAACAGCGTTTACGCTCCACCGCTGCCGCATTTTCCGGCGGCTCCGAGGCAGATCAATTAGCCCCGGCCCGGGTCTTGGGCGGCTCAGAGCGACTTCTTTTGCTCCAAAACGAAACAACTGGCTCAAGATATCCCCATGAGACGAAAGAAAATCCGGCTGGAAGTGAATTTATAACGCCTACTGACTGGCAAGCCCTTTCATTTTCGATTAACCCTAATACCCACAACGAGCCTGATGCCGCTTTTTTCGGCCGGGGGCAGTTCGCGCAGTTCAGCGCCGATTGACAGTTTCAGTGGATATGCGGGAGAGACCAAATGGCCAAGATTAAGGGCACGTCAAAGGGCGAAAAGCTCAACGGCACCGGCAGCAGCGACGTCATTACAGGGCTGGCTGGCAACGACAAAATCTTCGGCAAGAACGGCAACGACAAGATCGATGGCGGCTCCGGCAATGACTCAATCGACGGCGGAACGGGCAATGACAACCTAAAGGGCGGCTCTGGCAACGACACTCTGAAGGGCGGCGCGGGCAACGACACGCTTGCAGGCGGCGCGGGGACTGACACGGCCGTGTATGTCGGGGCGAGCACTTCTTATACGGTTACAAAAACAGCATCGGGCTTCACGGTCACCGGCTCCGAAGGCACAGACATACTGTTGTCCGACATTGAAGCAGTTCGCTTCTCAGACAGAACATTTACGGCAGCCGACATTACGCCGCCTGTGGCCGACGATGAAGCAGTCAATGCCACGGAAGATACCGTTCTCGACAACATCAATGTGCTGACTGGCGACACGTCGACGATCGCCGCTTTGACGGCGGCTAACATTTTTTCGTTCACACAGGCTGCAAATGGCACCGTGACGAAGAATGTAAACGGCACGTTCAAGTACACGCCTAACAAGAACTTCAGCGGGACCGACAACTTCACCTACACCATCAAAGACGCCATCGGCCAAACCGATACGGCAACGGTGACGATCACGATCGACTCAGTGACAGACCTGACCGCCTCAGACGACACAGCCAGTGGCGACGAAGACACCGTGATCAATGGCAACGTTTCGACCAACGACTCAACCACGTCTGGCGGAACGCTGACCTACGCCGTCGCCACAGGCCCCACAAAGGGCGGCGTCGTTCTCAACGCCAACGGCACTTTCGCATACACGCCCACCGCCAACGCCAATGGCGCGGATAGCTTCACCTACACAGTGACCGATGCCTCTTCGGGTGAAAGTGCCACCAAAACTGTCAGCCTGACAGTCCATGCTGTCAACGACACACCAGTGGCCGTTACCGATATGGGTGCCGGCAACGAAGGCGCCAACATCTCTGGCAACGTTCTCACAAACGACACCGATGTCGACGCGGGCGCGACCAAGACCGTCAGCCAAGTCAACGGCGTGGGCGGCAATGTCGGCAACCAGATTACGCTGACTTCGGGCGCCCTGGTAACAGTCAACGCTGATGGAAGTTACGCGTATAATTCGAACGGTGCGTTTGCGTCACTCGCCAATGGCGTCACTGCGCCAGACAGCTTTACTTACCAAGTGTCGGACGGCAAGGGCGGTAGCGCGACCGCAACGGTGAACCTGACGATCACCGGCCAGTCCAAGAGCTTCAACTTGACCACATCCGCCGATACGGCGCCGACGTTCACAGGGACAGGCGGCAACGACACCTACACGGGCAGCATCAATACCGACGTCCTATTCCTATCGACGTTCAATTCGAGCGACAATCTCGATGGTGCAGGCGGCCCTCAAGACGTGCTGAACGTCTCCATAGCTGGAGCAAGCAAAGGTCCAGACACAACAGTCAACGGCACAAAGATTTCTAACATTGAGAAAGTCTCGATTCAGAACGTCCAGGTCGGAGCAGACGTCGAACTAAACGCCGCACTTTGGAATGGCGCAACGACAATTGAATCGAGCGCCTCAGCAGCAGGCTCGTTCACTTTTGTATCGAGCCTCAACAAGTCCGTCACTGCGGAAATGACAAGCAATGAAGGCGACCTCAAAATCGACTACAGTGGCGCAGTGCTCTCGGGCTTGGCGGATGTTCAAAACCTGACGCTATTAAACAACCTAGGTGGTACGTTTACCGTAGGTGACGGCGTTGGTGACATCGCTGAAACACTGAACGTTGCGTCGAACACCGCTGACAATACCCTCAACTTGAATGCCGCCAACAACCACACGACCATCAACGTGACCGGCGACAAGTCGCTAGATCTTCAGCTCAATGGCATGACCAGCCTCACCAAGCTCGACGCTTCGGGCATGACGGGTGGCGGCCTGTTCACGGGCGGGCTGTCGGACGGCCCTATCACGATCGTTGGATCGGCGCAGGACGACGCCTTCGGGTTTGGAGTATTTGACGGCTATAAAGTCGCCAACGTCATCAATGGCGGCGGCGGCTTTGATTTGATCGGGCTGCAACAAGGCGGCGAGATAACAGACGCGGGCTTTGCTGGCGTCACATTCGTCGAGGGCGTTGGCGCAGGCAACAACATTCTGAATTTGACGCTTGATACCAATGCCAAGGCGGCGGGAATTACAACGGTTCAGGCGTTTGGCGACAGCGCAGTTCTGTTGAATGTCGAGGCAGGTTTCACGGGGCCGCTGAGCGTTGAGCTCAATGCGAAGGATGCTGGCGAACCAGATACAGTGGACGGATTGGATTTGGTCGATGCCTCTGCCTCTGCGGCGGCAATCACCATCTCCGACCTGGCCAGCCATATCAACATTGGTGACGTACTGACAGGTGGCACCAGCACTGGCGACACCCTGATCCTCACAGCCAATACCGACCCGACAGATCTCACCAATGTCTCAGGCTTCGAGACGATTACAGTCAAAGCCGGGACGCCCGCGACCAGTAACGTCTCGATCATCACGGCTGACGGCACGGTGGCCGCAGGCAAGTCTCTGACGGTTGACGCGTCTTTGCTGACCAACATCAGCGCGTCGCTGACATTCAACGGCTCAGCTGAGTTGGACGGGAAGTTCAACGTCACTGGCGGCGCTGGCAATGACAATCTCACCGGCGGTGCTGGTGCTGACAGCCTCAACGGGGGTGAAGGTGCAGACGAACTCTATGGCGGTCTGGGTAACGATACCCTGACCGGCGGTGGCGGGGCCGATTACATCAATGCAGGCGTCGGCGGTGGACCGATTTACGGTGACGAGACCGTGACAGGCGACGCTGGCGACGATGTGATCGCATTCGATGGCAGTGAACTCACTGATCAAGACTCCGTCAACGGTGGCACCAATACAGCCGCTGGTGACACGCTGGTTATCGCAGATGGCGGCACAGTTGTTGATGCCGACTTCACCAAGGTTTCGGGTATCGAAGTACTGTCGTCAGTTTATACTAATAAATCATTCGACGCCGCGCTGAATGCCACACTTGGCAGCAAGGCCGCTGCCGCAGGCATCCGCACGGTCAATACAGGCACTAACTCTGCCGATGTGATCTCGATTGAGTCTGGCTTCAACTTTGCGCTCACTGTGAACCTTCAAGGTGGCAACGACACCGTCACGTCCGCGTCGGCATCGGCACTGACCATCAATGCCAAAGCCAACGACATCAGCGCTGCTGACACTCTCACAGGCGGCACCGGCACGGGCGACACGCTCAGGCTGACCGCTGACGGAGGCACTGCTGACCTCACCAATGTGTCGGGCTTCGAGACCGTTACAGTGGCGGCAGGAACACCTGCCACCTCAACGATCAGCATCGTAACAGCCGATGGCACTGTCGCTGCCACCAAAACGCTGACCGTGAGCGCCGCGGCCCTCACCGACAGCAAGGCAAGCTTGACGTTCGATGGAGATTCTGAAAGCGACGGCACATTTTCCATCACGGGCGGGGCGGGCAACGACGACATCACCGGCGGTAAGGGTGCCGATACCATTGACGGTGGGGCGGGCGATGACCGCATCGTTGGTGGCGCGGGCGTTGACAAGCTGACAGGCGGGCTGGGCGACGATACGTTCGAAACCCAATCAGCTGACCTAACAACCGACACCATCGACGGCGGCGGCAACACTGCAAAGGGTGACACGCTCAAGATCATGGACGGTGCCTCCAGCACTCTAACGGATGCACAGTTCGTCAACATCTCGAACGTCGAGAATCTGACGTTCAATGGGACGGGCCCGACGGACGTGACGCTTGGCACCAATGCCTACAGAGGTGGGGCGGGCATCCGCTCGGTAACGGGCACCGGTCTCGTAGACACACTGACGATCGCAGCAGCTTTTGCAGGTGGGCTGACTGTCGATATTTCTGAATCTGGCGCGGGAACTGGCGGGATCGATAGCGTTTCAGCTTCAGGATCGGCGGCAACCCTCACGGTCATTGCCAATGCCGGAGACATCACGTCGGACACGCTGACTGGAGGGACCGGCACCGGCGACACGCTGAAGCTGACGGCTGACACCGGCACGGCAAGCCTGACCAACGTGACAGGCTTTGAGAACATTACCGTCTCGGCAGGCGGCACGGCCAGCGACACGATCACTATCACGACCGCCGATGCAACGATCACAGGGACGAACACCCTGACGATCAACGCAGCGGCGCTGACAGACAAGAATGCGGCCTTGACCGTCAATGGCGCCGCAGAAACAGCTGGCAAGTTCATCATCACCAGCGGCGCTGGCAATGACAAGATCACGACCAGCTCGGGCGACGATACGATTGTTGGTGGCAACGGCGACAATACAATTGTTGCTGGCGACGGCAACAACAGCGTCACCACCGGCACCGGCAACGACAGCATCACCACCGGTACTGGCAATGACACCATAGTTGGCGGCGACGGCACCAATACGATTATCGCTGGCGATGGTCTGAATAACGTCACCACTGGCACCGGCAATGACAGCATTACCACCGGCACGGGCAACGACACCATCGTTGGCGGCGATGGTGTCAACACCATCGATGCGGGCAACGGCACCAACACTGTCACGACTGGTAAGGATGGTGACCAAATCACCACTGGTACCGGCAATGATACAGTCAATGCGGGGGCCGGAGACGACACCATTGTGGGCAGCGACGGAGCCAACACGCTGAATGGCGAGGCCGGGAACGATTCGATTACTGGCGGCACGGGCGCCGACACCGTCGATGGTGGCACCGAAAACGACATCATCGTCACCTTTGGTGCTGCCGACAGCATCACGGGCGGAGCTGGCAACGATACTATCAACGGCGGAGCTGGCAACGATACGATCAGTGGCGGTGACGGTTCCGATACCATCCTCGTCGTGGGCAATGGCTCGATCACTGCCGCACCGTATGACGCGGCACTGGGTACGGCAGATGTCGCCGCCTCCGGTCTCGATACCATCGATCTCGGCTTGTTCGCTGGTGCCACCGACATTGACACCCTGATATTCGACCTGGATGCAGCACCTGGCGGTGTTTCAATCATCTCAAACTTCGACGCGGCGCTCGTTGGCACCAGCGAAGACAAGTTCGTAGTTGAAACCAGCTCAACGTGGGCCAATGGCGGGGCTGGCGAAGTTCGCCAGAATGGTGGATCGGCGGCTAACGTGTCGATTGTCTTCCTCGACAACACTCCGGGCGGTTTCTCCGGTCTCGTAGATGCTGTTGCTGCCGCAGACGGCTTGCAATCGGGTGCATCGTCCGGCCAAAGCTATCTGTTCGTCTGGAACGAAACGGTCGCAAACGGCGGCAGAGTTCACGTCTCGTATGCGACCGTCGACAACAGCGGCGACTCTGCCGTCGATTCGCCTACGGATCTCGGCATCCTCAACGGTGTCTCAATCGCCAACCTCAACATCACCGACTTCGACTTCATCGTCTAAAAGGTCCCACATTTTCTTGTGACCGAACCCTCTCCCCACCCGCCGGGGGGAGGGTTTTTTGTTTGGCGGCAACCGGCCGGGCCCCCATCCGTTGCGCCCGCACCTGGACGGCGTGCCGGGCGCAGGAGTTTCGTTCGTGAGCGCAGCGCTCACGGCGGCGGCTGCACCACCGCACCCCGCCCGGCAGCAATAGGACCGGGCCAGATCAAACCCAAAATCCGCCCAAAGATGATTAAATCTGCAATTGGCAGTGCATGCTTAATTCTTCATTAGAGTAAAGACAGTACCAGTCTCAAGGCCCTTCAAATTTTATGGGATTTGGACTGCAATTCTTAAAAAGTTCATCCCTAAATCGCGGCAGGCAGGCATTGGCTGGGCACAATTTTTAGGCGGGAGATGGACTCATGGCGACGATTAAGGGCACGGCAAAAAAGAACAAGTTGAGCGGCACCACCAAGGGTGACCAGATCTTCGGCTTCGACGGCAATGACAACCTGGCCGGCGGCGGCGGCAACGACTTGATCGACGGCGGCGATGGCAACGACACTCTCGACGGCGGGATTGGCAACGACACCCTCAAGGGCGGCGCTGGCAACGACCGGCTGACCGGCAACACCGGCAACGACAAGATGTATGGCGGCTCTGGCAGCGATACAGCCATCTTCAGCGGCAATCTCTCGGGCTACACGATCACCTCAACCAGCGGCGGCTACCTCGTAACGGGCAGCAGCGGCCGCGACTTCGTGGCGTCGGATGTGGAATTGCTGAGCTTTTCCAATGCCGTCCTTTCGACGGCCAACACGACCGTCAATTTGACGGCAGGGGCCGATAAACTGTCGGGTGGCCTCGGCATCAACACCTTCAAGGGCACCGTTACCAACGGCACCACGGCGGCGTCCACTTTCAACTCCGGCGACATCCTCGACGGCAGCCTCGGCACTGGCGACTTGCTCGCCCTCACCATTTCGGGCGCCGCAGGTGCTAGCACCGTAAGCGGCACCAAGATCTCCAACATCGAGCAAGTCGAGATCGTCAACTCCAATATCACTGGAGCTGTAAGCTTCGACACGACGCAGTGGACGGGCGTGACCTCCATCGCCTCGGATGGCTCCGATGCTTTGTCGAGCACGAGCTTCACCAATCTTGCGGCCCTCACCGCAGCCGAAATGAGCAACGGCGGCGGCTCGCTCGAACTCAATTACACGGCTGGCGTACTCTCGGGCAGCAGCGACACGCAATCGCTGACGCTGTCGAACAACTTGGGCGGCACGTTCAAAGTTTCCGGCGGCACGGCCGAAACATTGAACATTGTCTCGACTGGCAACTCCAATACCCTCATCATCGACGCCGCCAACAACCACACGACCATCAACGTCTCTGGCGATGAAGCACTTGACCTCGATGTCACCGGCCTGTCGACACTCACCACGGTCAACGCCTCGGCTTTGACCGTGAACGGTCTTGACATTCACGGCCTCGGCGGCTCGGACAACGTGAAGGTCACCGGCTCGGCACAAACCGACTCGATCGTCTTTGTAGACGGCTCGCTGACCAGCAACGACACCATTTCTGGCGGCGCTGGCACGGACCTTCTAGGCTTTGAGACCGGAGCCACGCTTTCCGACAGCAGCTTCTCGAATGTTGACAGCATCGAGCACATTGCCTTTGGTTCTGGCCAATTCGTTGCCACACTCGGTGCGAATGCCGACGATGCCGGCATCGCCGAAATTCAGTCGTTCGGCGACAGCAGCGTCAACGTGACCCTCGAAGCTGCGTTCGACAACGCCCTCTCCATCGATCTTGTCGCTCACGAAGTTGGCGACTTGGTTCCCGCTGACAGCACCGACGCCGTCGACGCCTCGGCCTCGTCTGCGGCCGTGACCGTTAAGGCAATGGCCAGCCACATCACGGCTGCCGACACACTGAAGGGCGGCACGGGCGCTTCTGATACGCTGATCCTCACTGCCGATAGCGGCACGACCGACCTGACCGGCGTCTCCGGCTTCGAGAAAATCACGATCTTGGCGGGCGAAACCGGCAGCGAATCGGCAAGCGTCTCTGTCAATCTTGCAACGGTTGTCGGCTCGCTCAAGACACTCACGATCGATGCATCCGCATTGGCTGGCACGGGCGCCACATTCTTCTTTGATGGATCGGCAGAAACCGCTTCTGTCGGCCGCTTCAATGTGACGGGTGGCACTGAAGCCGACGAGCTCATCGGCGGCAACGGCGCCGACACCCTGAACGGCGGCGCAGGCGATGACCTCATCGACGGCGGCCAGGGCAACGACAGCCTGACCGGCGGCGAAGGCGATGATCATATCGACGCCGGCACAGGCGACGAAGTGATTGATGCTGGCAACGGCGATGACGAAATCGACTTCGACTCCGGCGATCTGAACGATCAAGACTTGATTATGGGCGGCTCTGGCACCGACACGCTAGAATTGGACGGATCGGTCGATGATGAAGGCTTCACCAACATCACAAGCGTTGAAGTTCTGAGTTCATCGCACGAAATTGGCGCGGTTGACGCGGTTCTGGGCGCTAAGGCTGAGGCCGCAGGAATCCGGACGGTCAATTTGGGTGGGGGCATCAACTCCGTCGACGTCGCAGCAGACTTCACTGCGGCTCTCGTGGTCAATCTCGACGGCGGTGTTGATACCGTCACGTCGGCCGCTGCCGCAGCACTGACGGTCAACTCCACGGCCTATGGCGTCACCATTGCTGACACGTTGACCGGCGGCACGGGCAGCGGCGACACGCTGGTTCTAACCGCAGACACTGGCGTGGCTAACCTCAGCAACGTATCTGGCTTCGAAAAGATTACGGTCGTTGCCGGCAACACGGGTGCAGAGACCATCAGCATCGTCGTTGGTAGCGACGATGTGGTGGCTAACAACTCTACCCTGACGGTGAATGCCGCGGCATTGACCGACGCTAGCGCTACCTTCACCTTTGATGGCTCGGCAGAAAGCGGCGGCTTGGGCGCATTCAACGTCACGGGTGGCGCGGGCGACGATCTGCTCACCGGTGGCGCAGGCGCTGACACGCTTTCGGGCGGCGAAGGCGGTGACACCCTGAACGGCGGCGATGGAGCCGACAGCCTCGTGGGTGGCAACGGCGATGACACGATCAACAGCGGCAATGGCGATGACATCGTCAACGCTGGTGCCGGTGCCGACGACATCTATGTCGTCAACGCAACAAACAACGGCGCCGATATCATCACGCTCGGCACCGATGACGGCGCTGCCGACACGCTCAACTTCAACCTGGCGGAAGCGGTTGCCACCGGTATATCGACGGCAAAGGACTTCAATGCCAGCGAGCCAGGTACCAACGAAGACATCATCGCCGTCACGGCAACAGACGGAGAGGCTGGCTGGGCCGCTGACGACGTGGCATTGCAAGCATCGGCGAACCCGGCTGCAGACGTCCGCCTCGTCGTTCTCGACGTTGGCAAGTATGTAGACGTTACCACGGCAGGCGACGTTGCCGACAGCTTGCAGCTGGCCGGCGGCGATGGCCAGGGCTACCTGTTTGCATGGCTCGACTTCGACGATGTGGTTCACATCTCATATGCTGAGGTTGACTCAGTGGCAGACACCCTGTCCGATAGCTACATGGACCTCGTCAAACTCGAAGGCGTGATTTTGTCGAACCTCGACCTCGGCGACTTCAGCTACTTGTAAGAAATCAGCTCCTGGCCGTTCGCGAGAACGGCCTGGAGCTGACCTCAAAAGCTCGGTCAAATCGCATCCGCAGTGCCCTCGTCCGGCGCTTCGGGTGCGATTTTACTTTGAACCCCGCTCATTCGCAATTTGCCACGCCTACCCTTATTTTTGAGCCAGCCCCAAGTTCGCCATCACCAATCCGGTTCGAATCAGTAAAAGTACAGCTCAAGTCATCAGACCTTCGGCCGGACCCTCACGGGCGCTGGCGTTGGGCTGTGGCAGATGAGTTTTGCGTCCAAAAGCATCTTGAGAAGCACAACCGCCCGCCCCGCGGCCGGCTTTTTCTGGAGACACCGAATATGGACGATCAAGTTACCGTCACGCTTTCGAAGGATGAACTCGAGACGGTTTTGTACGCGCTCGAAGTTGCTGAAGCCGATTGCGTGGAATCGGCTGCCGATGGCAGTTCACAGCCCGACGACCGTACGACCTGGGCCGATGCCGCGGAAGAAATGCGCGCATTGCGTCCGAAGCTGCAGCTGCTGGCTGCCTAAATCGATCGGGGGCGCCTTCAAAAAGCGCGTCAAAAATCACAAAAGAAAAAGCGCCGTATCCCATTGGGACGCGGCGCTTTTTTTGATGTTTGCCTGGCAGTTTCCTTGACAGGTCTCAGCTCGATGGGCGGAGCGGCAGGGTGTGCTTCCAAGCACCGCCGCTGGTGTCGCTGGCCGAGACGGTCAGCTCTTCCGAACCGTCCGTCAGATAATCAAACTCGAAGCTCGGGTCCTGACTGAGCGACATACTTCCCTCAATCTCGACGACCGTATCGCCCGACTGCTGAACAGCAACTTTATCGAGCAGACGCAAGGGGATATAAAGCAGCGAGATTTGATCTTTCACCATGCCCGTATGATTGGGGTGGCTTATATCGACTTTGATGCGCTGCGCCGTGTTCGATGCAATTGCGCGCGGCCCAAGAGCAGCCAGCTGCGTATTGCCCATGCGCGCCAGAATTTCTGCTTCGCTGCCGTTGGGAGGCGCGGAACAGGCTGATTGGCCGCCGGTAAAGCGCACATGGCGCGCTGCCATATAGAGTTGGCCGTCACTCGCCTCGACAATGGCGCGCACGCCCGTCACGGCATCGAACCGGAACTTGGCCGCAAGTCCAACGTGCTGACGCGCTTGATTAAACTTGAACTTAGCGGCGACGGGCGCCGGGTTCTCGTCGACCAGAATGGTGACGCTCTTGACCGTGCGGCCATCCTTGAATGCCGCGTCGACCGCGACAGGAACGTCCATCTGGTTATCCGGCCGGTCGGGCGCCGTTAGAGTGATGTTCTTGGCATCCTCGTTTATGACGCGCGCACCATAGAGTTCTGCGCGAATGCTGGGCCAGGAGTCGCTTGCCTGCGACGGAGATGTCAAACCCGCGAACGCCAATGCAAACCCCGCTGCGGCCAGTGCCGGCAGCGTTGCTCTGATCCTGTGAGCCTTCATGCGTCTCCTCCCGTCCCGAACGGGCGATGTTTGATTGCAATCACCTGTCGCCGCGCTTGACCAGAAAGTCAAGATCCGACTGCTTCCGTCCAGCACCTGTTTTGGGCGCTGAACGGGTCTATTGAGAAGTCCACTCAATGCGTTTGCGAGGCGCGCCAGCCGGCCTTTTGGGCTTCCGCTTCTGAACAGAACCAGCGCTCACCGCGTGCAGCATTGACGCTCACCTTGTTGTACCAAGGACTCCACGGCATGTGGTAAATCTGGCCTTTGGCACTGACGTTCCCTTTGATGGCGCAGCCGTCGGGTGCCGTCTGCTTGGCGGCCTGCCAATGCTGCTCGCGGTAGACCCATGGTGCTTCAGCCTCACCCTGCCAGATACCGGCCTTCTGAGCTTTCGCCTGCATTTCGATGTCCACGTAAGCCTTTGAGTACTTTACAAAAGCCCATGCCATACCGCTACGGACCATGGTGGCGTTCAGATCTTCGCCCGCCACCGAGCAAACGCCGAGCATGCGGCCGTATTTATCTGTTCCTTGACGGCTGCACGTAATCTCGCGGCTGCCGATCAGCGCCGTCAGGGCCTTGGCAGATGCCTTGCCGCACGCCCATGTGCCGAACCAGCCTCGGCCGCACGTCTGCGCCATCTCGGGGGCATCGATGCCTTCGAGACGAATACGCTGCCCGGCGATGTCGATGGTGTCACCATCGACGACCACGGCCACTCCAGAGATGTGCGGGGCGGCCTTGATCGCGGCGGGAACGGACGAACTGAGACCAATAACGGCAACACCGGCAAGCGCAGAAGCCACCAGACGGTGAAGGACAACCTTAAGGACAGATTCACTCATAGGTTGAATCTGTCTGATTCGGGTGGCGAAAGCCCGGCGCTATTCTGGCGGCGCGGTTGCAGATGATGGCGGCTTGATGGTGGGGGGCGGACGTCCCGTCACTTCAGGCGCGCCGTGGCCGCAACGGCTTCGCCCTTGAATGCTCATAAAGTGGAAAAACACTCCTGCGTATGACTTATGCGCTTGTCCCCCAATGACATAATCTCAATGTATGTAGGAGCAGAGACGATTCCCGGACCCGGCTTTTCGCAAGTCCGCGGCGCGCCACTGAATGGACAGGCCATGGCCAATAGACCGCCCCCCGGAACTCCCCCCCCGTTGCCCCCATTCGACAGTTACCGGCCACGCGACGACCGCGGCACTGGCCAGCCGGGCTATGCGCCAATGCAGAGCAACGCCCCACCACCGGGCTTTGGACAGCAACAGCCCTATCAACAACAGCCGCAGCGGCAGCAGCAGCAGCCCCAGCAGAACAG
>Ga0247837_1003151_pt1 | contig 29506 bp, 24 predicted proteins | sample LaCtaG_2_FD_187115 | JGI IMG/M metagenome (GOLD analysis project Ga0247837, IMG submission 187115) | Freshwater microbial communities from meromictic Lake La Cruz, Castile-La Mancha, Spain - LaCruzMarch2015_14.5m | ecosystem: Environmental > Aquatic > Freshwater > Lake | place: Spain: Castile-La...
ACCAGCCGCAAAGAGGGAAGTGCCTGCACTCGCAGGAAAGACCTGGGCAGGCCCTGCAAACAGAGAACTCGCACTCTTCGCTCCGAACAAAGGGATAGAGTTGTTCCCTGCAAACAGTGGGTTACCGAATACAGAAGCCCCGCTAGTCCCTGCAAACACAGACGTGCTGTTTCCTGTAAACAGAGAATTGGTTTGGGCAGACACTGCTGGCTCTGCCTCCTCCTGGTCACTAGAACTGTCCTCCGCTCCTTCTGCGAAGCCAGAGTCTTCGATGAAGTCTTGGGCTAAGACAGGCTTCTGCACGAAGAAGGAAGTGACCTGGGTAGGGGGTGCAGGAGGCACAGAGAAGATATGCGGTTTTTCCCTTGCGAAGGTGATAGAAGGGGAAGAAGCGGAGCTGCTTTGAGGGGAGGGCACAGGGGCTTGCGGGACTCTGGGAGGGGAAAGGGGGACTGAGGGCGGCTGGAAGGCGGGAGCAGCTGTTTCGGCGGGCTTGGTTTCTTTCTTCACTGTAACTTCGGGCCTTGCTGCCTGTTGGACGAGTCTTTCACTAGCAGGATCCCTGGCCTTCTTTTCGCCTTCCGCCAGTCCTGACTTAAAGCCTTTCCACACTTTCCTCCTCTTCTCAATGGGTGGCTCCCGCACCCTTTCTACAGTCCCGCGGATCAGCTTCCTCGCAGCCTCCACTCTCTCAATGAACTTTTCCAGCGGCTGGGACTCTGTCTGAGCCGAGGACTCTGCATAGGTAGGGATTTCAGTCACTATCGGGACATCTGCTGCGGTGGAACGGTGGGATTCAGAGTCGCTGTGGGCGGGAGAGACTGGCGTGGGCAGGCCGAGCACCCGAGACAGCCACGAGCCTGTGCGTCTGTGGCGAGGGGCTGGGAAGGCCATTTTAATGGTGGGCAGATAGAGACAGGCCGGGAAGTGGGACGGGGAAGCTGCCAATGGGGGGAAATGCCTCTTTGCTCTAATAAATGGCTGTTCCAGCCCCAGCACCGTCCTCCGCCTTCAAACTTTCCTCGCTGCAGACAGGTCATTACCTGCTTCACTTCTATCTTGAGGAAGGCCGCGGCTTTACAGGCCCAAACGACGAGTAAATTCCACGTAGAGACACTGTGGACCCTGTCGTTAGCGTCCGATTCGGCAGCAAAGTCCGCACTACGGCCAAGAAAGACGACGTAGGGCAGTTAGCCGTGGTCCGCTGGGAAGAACACCTTTTCTTCGAAACGCACATCGACACCCCCGAGCAACTAGCAGCGGAAACGCTCAATATAGAGGTCTTCGACAGCAGACATATACTGAAAAACGACCTTTTGGGCAGTTATGAGATGGACGCGACTTACCTGTATGGCTGTGAGAAACATGCGTTGGTGCATAAGTGGCTGGCGATCACGAATGCCAAGAGCAAGGATTTCACAAAGGTGAGGGCGTATTTGAAGGTGGGGATTTCGCTGCTTGGGGATGGGGATGAGTTGGTGGATTTGAATGTGAAGTTGCCCACTGAAGCGAAGACAGAGGAAATCCTGCTTCCCCCGCAGATCCAGCAGAAAGGCTGCCAAATCACTGTGCGCTGTGTGCGAGGCGAGCACTTCCCTCAGCTGGACGTCGTGGGCACTCTCGACGCCTACTGTGTGGCGGAGTTCGCAGGGAACAAGGCAACAAGCAAGTACTACGCTGCAGACACTGCCAATCGCTCAGTTACTTGGAATGAGGATTTGCTCGTCCCGGCTATTCTGCCAGTGGTTTCTGGCAGGGTCAAAGTGGCTATATGGGACCATGACTTGGGGTCGAAGGATGACTTTGTGGGCGAGTTGTTCTTTGAGTTCGAGGAGATTATGAAGGGCAAGTTGGAGAAGCTATTCTGGGCGAACATATACGGAAGTCCGCCGGGTGCTTTGGGAGATTGGGCGATTAAGATGAGTTCGGAGCCTGAACTCGCCACCTTCTGGCGTGGTCGCGTCCTTCTCAGCCTCAAGGCTGAAGAAATGGACAAGCCAGAGCTAATAGCCAGGCCTATCCCTGACTCTCCAGAATACCAACGTACAGTCCTCGACCTGACGGACAACTTCACTGAGTATGAAATCCGCTGTCAAGTCTTCAGTGGCGTTTATCTGCCGTTTACAGGGGAAAAGCTGCAGATTCAACTGCGCTGGGGCAGTGCCGAAGCCAAGTCCGCATCCGTGAAGAACACAGGAGGGAGCTGCAACTGGTACGAAACCCTACCCAGGAAGAGAGTGACGTCCTACACCTTAGACGGCAAAGATCTGCCAGATGTGTTTTTGTACCTATGCAAGGGCGACACCATTCTTTCCTATGCGAGAATGCCCTCAACCTTAGGCAGAGAAAAGACTGCAGCTGCTATTTGGGTGCCATTCTTGCCAGACAAAGCAGTGGGGAAAGTTGCCAATGACTGGGAAGGCGGTCTGGTTCGTCTGCGCGTCTATATCGGAGTTCTCAACAGTGAGAGAGAAGACTTAGCCACAGGCCGGTGGAATGTAAAGCCAGTGAAGCCGCCTGAAAACGGCCGGCAGCTCCTAGTGAACGTCTACCAATGTAGGAACTTACCAGCTGCAGACTCAGACGGAGCCGCCGACCCCTACCTCCAGCTCCAATGCGGAGCAGCCAGTGTCAGTACTCCGAAGGAAGAGCGACTCAACAACCTGAATCCTGTGTGGTACCGTACCATTCCCCTACCTGTGATGTGCAATAACAAGGAAGACGCACCTCCTGTGGTTATTTATGTATGGGACTATGATGCGACTACAGGAGATGACTTGATGGGCAGATGTGTGATTCCGGTAAGGACTAGGGTAGATGGAAGAGGCTTCGGAAGACCCTTCAATGCCTTTAAAGCCAGTTTGGAGGCCGCTTCGACTCGGCAAACGCTCGCAACTCGGGGAAGTCCTGGTCTCTCTGAACCTCGTTTCCACCACTGCAATCACCAACTTCAACCTAGTGTAAGTGCTACTTCAGCCCTGCATCAGTGGACACAGTAGTGGAAATCAACGTTTTAGGCCTGCGCGATTTGAAGCCCTCTATGAGTTTCCTCCCTATCAACAAGGCCTTTGTAACGTTCGATTTGGCTTCGATGCAGTCTGAAAGCATCCGTTTGCGCAATGTTCAGACTGAGCCGATGGACCCTGGGCCGAACCCCACTATCAATGCGTTGGTGCAGTTCAATTGCAAAATGCCAGTGGACCCTTTATTTGCACCGTCTCTGCAGTGCTCAGTGTTTGACTACCTTTTCCTAGGACTCAGCAAGCCGCTTATTGGCACGTTTACGATTCCGCTCGGAGAGCTGTTCCACAAGGGAAATACGCATGCAGGCGATGTGCCGGACTTGGGAGGATTAGCTGCGAAGCAAGTGAGTATGGAAGTGGACCCTTTATATGAGAAAATCAGGATTCTGCCCAAGCACGCCTCTGCCCTGGGAGTTACTTCCGTGCCGGGGGTCACTATGACAGCGGACTTGACAGTGGCGCAGGCCAGACTCGGCCAATTCGTCCGTCTGCCGGAATACGCAGTAAATGCGACTACTGGGAAACAAGAGGAAATCAACGTGCCAGACGCCAACTACTATATGCAAATCGGCTATGACCGGGCGCCAGGGGAGAAAACCATGCATTACCGGTATGTGATAAAGGGAGAATACGAGAAATCCGCCTATATCGAAGCCAGTCCTTTCCAAACGGTCAATATCACCAAGGGACAAGCTATTGGTTCGGACTCGTATTTCGACCTGTTTCGTGTTCAGGAGGTCAAGCCAGTGGGCTACTTCAAAGGCCTCATTCGCATCTACAGGGCTGATATGAAGGCCGAGCGCGAGCAAAGACTGCAAAAGCTAATTGAGCGCAAGGAAGCAATGCCGAAGAAAACCGGAGACAAAGCGACTATTATGAAGGGAATTCTGGCTCACGTAGGTGGCAGGAAGGAGGAGGTGGGAGAGGACGAAGACCTGCAGTTCGATGAGCTTTCCCGGATGATTCGAAGCAAATCCAAGGTGATTTGCAGACTATTCATACTGGACGCCTTCGGAGTGGCTCAGAAGGATGAAAACTCTCTGTCAGATCCCTACTTGGTGATAAAGCTCGGAGACACTACCATATCCGAAGCCAAAAACTACCAAAAGGACACAAGTGAGCCGAAGTTCTTCAAGTTGTATGAACTGACCACTACCTTGCCCGGGGCTTCCATCATTAAAATCCAGTGTTGGGACCATGACGATATCCTGCAGGACGAAAAAATCGGCCAGACGTTTATCGACCTTGAAGATCGATTTTACTCTCCACGCTGGCGCAAGATTCCTGAGCCGCCTGTAGAAACCCGCCCCCTCTTCCAGAAGACCTCCAAGATCCCGCAAGGCGCTGTTCGTCTCTGGCTGGAAATTATGACCGCCCCTGAGCGAGGCTCTAGGCGGGACTGGGACATTACGCCCAGACCTCCAGCCGAGTTCGAAGCCCGGCTAATTGTGTGGGAAACTGCAGATGTGGAGAATATGGATATCGAGGGGACTTCAGACCTGTATGTTCGGGCCTGGGTGAACCAAAGCGAGCCGAAAGAGACAGACACGCACTATCGATGTCAGACAGGGAAGGGCGCCTTTAACTGGAGATTTGTGTTTCCCATTCAACTGCCGTGTGAGAGCTGTGTGGCGAACTTGCAGATTTGGGACCGGGACATGCTGTCCTTCAATGACTTTATTGCGGATACGAACTTCGCTTTCACTGCTTTGGCGAATAAGGCGTGGGAGACGAACGCCAGGCTAAAGCGGGTGGCGACGGACGAGCCCTGGCTCCGCAGTAAGAAGGAGGAGGAGAAGTTCTGGGTGCAGTGCATGCGGAAGAAGAAGGGTGGAGGTCTGGAGCCAGGCGGCAAAGTGCAGGTTTCCTTCGAATTAGTGCCGAAGGAAATGTCCAAGGCGTGTCCTGTGGGCGAGGGGCGGTCCGCCCCCAACACAGACCCCTTCCTACCCGAGCCAAAGGGACGCTTCGAGTGGTCGTGGAACCCTTGCAAGTTGATAGAGCAGACTGTGGGGCCGGGCGTCAGGTGCAAGCTGTGCTGCTTGTTCCTGTGCATTATCTGCTGCCTCATTTGCATTTTCGTACTGCCACTGGTGGCTACTTCGCTCATCAGCACTGCTATCTCGGACAGCACCTATAGTAGCTCGAACTAGTAATTCCCAAGCTTTAGCCTAATTCCTCAAATGGACCATTTATGATACAAAGGAACTGCGGCTGCTGGACCTGGGGCAGGGAGAGCCCAGCATGCTTCTGGACAGCTTCCTAGAGCTGCTGCTCCCACTGGAGAGCTGGCTCAAGTCACTCACCGAGTCTCCAGACTTCCCTCCATACGTCCTCTGCAAGTACTCCTGCTCCTTCCTCAGTCGCACATACACAGTCCCCCTGGCCTCGACAGTTTCTAGCACCGCTTTCTGCAGCTGAGCGAATTCCTTGGCCAGTCGCGCTTCGAAGCGGCTCTCTGCGGCTTTGAGTTGGTAGCGGGAAGAGTCCAGTGGGGGGGTGAGGCCTCGGAGACGGAGTTGCTTGGCGCGTTTGGTGATGAGGTTGAAAAAGTGGCAGTGGTACTCGAGCTCCACACTTTTGAAAAGTTGGTACAGGGCCTGCTGCTTCATTGCGATGGAGAGCTCGGCATCTGCGGACTTGGCTTTCAGCGGGGGGAGACACCGGGCACTCTTCATATTTTTTTACAAAGTGAATGCTGCTAGTTCGCAGGTTCAGTCGGAGTGCATTCGAGGTCTTGGGAGTGAAGCCCGGAGCTTCCCCTGTGGAAATCAAATCTGCGTTTTACAAGCTTGCGAAAACGCACCATCCAGACGTAGACCCCAGCAAAGCTGAGCTTTTTAAAGAGATCCATAAGGCCTACTCCACCCTTCTCTCCGGCCAAGTCCCACCTCTCGACCAAGCCTTCGACCCAGGCCAGGAGTATGAGTTCCGCAAGCAGAACAGACAGGACTTCTACTACTCCCAGAGTGCTAAGGAGCAGCGAAACCAAGAGTACTATGAAACTCGCGAAGACCCTCCAAAGTCTCCCAACACTTCCATGGCCCCCAGCACTTGGGCCCGCGAAAAGGTAATTATGGGCTTCATCGTGTGTGCACTGGCTCTAAGAGTGCTATTCGCAGAGGGCAACAAGCAGGCCGTCCAGCGGCAAATGAACCGACCCTACGAAGTCAATGTGAATGACTTCACTAAAGGCCTGGAATCGGAAAAAGGAGAGTTTGAGGAGTATATTCGCAGAAAAGGCCTCGACAAATCCCTTCCTCGCTAGACGATTACCCTAAGGTTTCTCGAACTTCTGCGTATTTCGCCTTTTCTTGCCGACTTAGCATCTTCACTCCCTGGTCAAAGCCGCTACACTGAGTGATTTGCGACCAAATCGGCAGCCAGTCCTCTACAGAGCAGGCGTAGGAGTGGGCAATTAGTCCAGAGTGGGCGAGGGTTATCACATCAGCCACGTAGTCGCAGTCAATTCCTCGAGAAAAGATGAAAGTGAGGTGGGGAGCAGCTTGACACAGCACTTCCCACCGCTCCTGTCCATTCCACCTCCGTCGAAACTCCGTGAGCGTTTCAATTCCCGCCTCTGCCCTCTCTTCCACACTTCTCCCTGTGTCAGTTTGCTCCCTTCTGTACACTGTGTTCAGACTTCTTTCCCCGGAGGTGGGTTTGATGGCTGCCAGTTCGCCGGATTTGCTGCATTTGAGGTTGGCGCCGAGGACCATTTGGCGGAACTGGTCGTAGTCCATGTGTTGGGCCACTGCACGCAGTTTGGAATCGTTGACGTTGTGCCGCTTCGCTTCCTGCTCTTGGGCTTGCTGCAACTCTTGCTTCAGGGAAGAGAGCGACACGTCCACATTAGGCCTGTTCATGTAGTTACTAAGTCCGAGAACTAGCGGCTGCACTAGTTAGGCTACCGCGACCTTCTCTATCACTAAGTAGAGACTGTGCATCACAAAGGGCCGAATATTCTCCTTATTCCTTTCAAACAGCCGTCCAAACACCTGCTCCAGAATCGACGTTTTGTCCGCCTCCGTGCGATTTCTATCCAAAGAGCGCAGAACAATGTTCTCTGACCAGCCCTTGACATAGCGCGTGTACCCATCCGCCGCCAACTCCTCATTGCCATCCTGCAGGAACTGCTGCCAGGAGGGGTGGTAGTAGCGGGCCTGCCGCAGCTTCACCAGCTTCAGCTCCGGGAACTGCCCCAGTGCACTTCTCCAGTCTTCCTCAGTCCTGAAGTACGCACTGTTCGTGAAGCGTTCGTACTCTCGCTGCGTCATCACTTCCCGCTCCACCAAGTCGCGCAGGGCGAGGTTCAGCGGCTCTTTGAACTCTCGCAGGGCTTCACCGTCTGTGCCGGAGTGGAGGAGCAGCCAGCCGCCGGTGCGCAGCTCATTCCTGCGGTGTTCGAGGAAGCGGTGTAGGTCTCTGCCCGCGACTTCCTTGGCTTTCTGCAGGACTGCAGGGTCTGAGGACGAGTAGGGGTAGTAGTGGTCCGGGATCACTAGTTCCTCAGAAAGCCAATGGATTGACATGCACGAGTACCCGATATCGATGGATTCGTCTGGAAACAGCTGAGTGTAGAAGTCGCCCCCTGTGGCAAACATATAGACTTTGCTCTGCTTGAGGTAGGAAAACCGGTTGGAGCGAATGACGTCGAAGACTTGGCTCCAGTGGTTGGAGGTCAGATCCACGTGGTAGATGGAGATCGGCTTGGGACAAGTTTTGCGGAACTTCTCGATAGAGGACCCAAAAGCAATCATCGAGTTTTTCCCTCCAGAACAGCCATAATCAGCTACCGAGATGAGGGAAGAGGGCTGATTAGATGCATGCAGAAAGGCTTCATCCAGCTCCGAAATGAATTCCAGGTTTGTGCCCAACTGCAATGAAGAGGACGCATTGTAAACGCTGGACATAGCCGCGGCTCCAAGAGTCTTTCCTTCCATTTCTAATGTGGCTAAATTCGCCTCCCTGTCCCTCGCTATTAGTGATTTGATGGCTTTATCGAAGTGGGTGAATTGAAGGACTGGGGCAGGAAATCGAGGAATAGGCAGGTTTCGGGTACAAAAAGCACTAACAAAACTGTGACTATATATCTTTCCGCAGAAAGCAGAAAGATTCGCTCTGAACCCAACCAGATCAGCTGTATATCTGTATCACGGAAGCGAGACCTGCAGCTCTGGATACTGCAGTTAACACAGTATGGCCGTCGCCAACTATATTGACTCAAACGTGATAGTGAAGCGAGAGTGGGAAGTGGAGCAGCAGCACCACCAGCTCAACCTGCAACTCATCGAGTCCTCGCTGCCTCCTCGTCTGGACAACCGTCGGCCGCAGTACTTCAATCAGGCCTTCCGCAAAACCCGCGCCAAGGAGTTTCACCAGTTCGGTACTGTCCACTCAGAGCACATCTCTCACGTCCTGCGTGAGAACCAGAAGCTGCTCACTCGCCTGGTCGAGATCTCCGCAGGCAAGCCGAGAATGGCGACGGTTAGGCCCAGGTCCGGCCACTCCTCCGCCCTGCGCAAACGACAGCAAATGGAGGTAAACGCTGCAAACATGTCCCTGGCCTCTCGCCTCTCTACCACTACCTCGACTTTCTCTGTAAGGAAGTGGGAAGAGTCCTTTGGACAGGCTCGGCGCTATAGACAAATGATCAGTAAGCCGCACCAACTGCCAAGGAAGACGCTGGAGACGAGGAGGAGCAGGAGTGGAACTGCCACTGTTAAGCTAGACTAAAGAATCCAATAGAAGAGGTTGAAAGGGTTGCGGATGGATAGGAAGGAGGTCATGGAGAAAGGCTTCGGCTCTTTTACTAGTCGTCCTTTCCAGAACTTTGCCACTTTGGCTTCCTCTCGTGCACAGATGGCCTTGATTTCACGGTAAAGCTCGTATACCTTGGTGTCGCTGGGCATCAGTTTGAACGCCTTGGTGATGTCCTCCTTGGCCAGGTCGTGCTGCTTCAGGCCTTTGTATGCCTTTGCACGGCGGAAAAGTGCCTTGGCATTGTTGGCGTCTTCCTTGAGGACAGCCTTGCAGAGAGTGACCGCAGACTGGAAGTAGCCATATGCAATCCTCACAGCCGCAAGGTTGAGACACAGCGGGTGTCTGATCCTGTCCAGCCCTTCCCTGTGCTGGTCCATGAGTTCGAAGTTGTACTGCAAAGGGTCGAAATTGGCGTGGAAGAGTGCGCGGTGGTAGCAGTCCTCTGCGTTCACCAGGTCCCCTGTGGCAAAGAACTGGTTGCCTGTCTGGCGCAGCTCTTCCGCGGCTGCCAGTCTTTCTTCGAACACACAGGACCGTTCTTCCGTGATGTCCGCGAAGTCGTCCAATTCCTCCATTGCTGTCCATAATGGCCATACTCCGCATTCGCCCTGCACACCCTAATCACTCCAGAACACCCCTCTCCCTGCCCCGCTTGCCACTCACTCAGTCCCTCCCTGCCTTTCCTTCGGCTCCAGACAGCCACCGACTTCTGTCTGAGCGACTGTTCAAGAGCATACATAGGAAGAACACAATAAGTGTGATAAAGAGCCCGTCTAAGCCAAAGCCGAAACTAGCTTCACTGCCTCCATCTACAGCCAATTTAGCCAAGGGAATGCGGCTGTTCCACACCCTCTTCGGCACTCCGCTGCCCGAAAAGCGCCCCACCAAAGCCAAAGTGGTGAAATTGCCGCCGCGCTTCAAGGAATCCCCCTTGCGCCGTGCAAACCAGCCCGAGCCCAACGCGCCCCAGGGCAAAACCGCCACTTCGAACTCCTTCCACCAGCTGGTCCTGATGTCTACGACCATTAGAAGGCCCAATTCCTACTGCTGGTGACCTAATGTCCCAATTAGCTAAGGCCCGGGACAGCGCTTGTCGCTTTGGATCTGAGCTCGCCAGGACTCGGAAAATTCGTCCATCTTCGCGAGGAATTCTTGGTGGAAGCCGGGCTCTTGCCCTTCGGGGAGATGCAGTGGGGGCACTTTGGGCTCAGGCTGCGCCTTCACTCGCTCAGAAAGTTCCCTACTGGACTGCTCGGAGCTCCCTGCTCTGTGCACGTCTTCCTCGTAGACAGCATCCACAGGGTATCCTCTGGCTTTGAGCGCTAACACCAGCTTAATCAAGCGTTTTTCCCGCTTTTTGAAGGCGTTCAGGTCCTTCTCGAGACTGTTGAAGCGCTCTTGGCAGAGCTGGTTCTCAGCGACCAAGCAAGTCCACTGTGCTTCCGACTTAGTGATATTCGAGGTGTCCACCTGGGCGATTTGGGTGAGTTTTTCCCTGAGTTCCGAGCAGTCCCCAGCTCTTTCCTCGAGACCTCTGGTCAGTTCTTGGTTCTCTTTCCCTAGTTTATCCAGTTTTTTATACACGAACCGTCTATCTTCCCTTTCTTTCTGGATGTCGGTTCCCAGGGCGTGGAGGGCTGCTTGCAGTTTGTGCGTCTCCAGCGTTTCCAAGTAGGCAGCGTCGTAGGCCGACTTGACCCTGGTGAGTACACTTGTGAAGGGGCGGTCTTGGCCTATCGCAAGTCTGAAGATGTCAGCGTAGATTTGGTGTTTGGACTTCGGACTCAAAGTCTCAGACAGACACTGGTTGAGGCGAAGTTCGAGAACATGAGCTTCGGGCAGGTCGAAGCTGGACTGAGGGAGAAGTCGGTCTTGACTGAAGGAGTCGCCTTCACTGCTATTGCGGTGGAAGCGGCTTTTGCTATGGGGGCGGGTATGTTTGAACCCCACCGCCGAGTTGATTTTCTTTATCATCGGCGAGGACTCTCGCATCTGTCTGGGTTTGAGTCTGGAGCTAATACGTACATAGGGTGAAGGATTGGTGTCTTTTGAAGCGGGCTGGTAGGCGACTGAGCGGGGCGGACTGTTGCTGGGACGAGAACGAAGCGGAGTCACACTGCTGGGCTGGCGAGGGATGTCAATAGACTTGTGGAGTCCCCGAGATTTGGACATGCACTGTTTATTAGCGCAAAGTTACAGGTGGACACATTGCGTAGCAAGGGTGCAGAGCCTATATAGCGGGATTGCATTTCCACAGGTCGTAGTCCTGAGCAGGACATTTGAGTGAAGTCATATACTCTTTTCAAAACTTCTATTGGATATATTTAGGGTAAATTCACCATTAGCGCTTTTTGCAAACCCGATGATGTCTCCCACTTAGCTCTCTCTGCTTTCCCCCTAAAACAGTTTCGACTTCCACTTTCCTTGCCTGGGACTTTCAATGTCTTCTCCATATCAATAAACATGCAAAGTACAGACCGGAGACCCTGGAGCAGCTCGGAAGACGAAGCCCTTAGGACACTAGTGGAGACCTTCGGGGTGAAGCGCTGGGCCGAGGTATCGCAGCAGCTGGAGGAGAGACATGGAGTAACGGGCAGGTCGGGAAAGCAGTGCAGGGAGCGTTGGCACAACCACCTCGACCCCTGCGTCAGCAAGAACCCTTGGACTGAACAAGAGGAAAAGATCGTCTTCGAGGCGCAGAAGAAATTCGGCAACCATTGGGCGGAAATAGCGAAGTTGCTGCCTGGACGCACAGACAACTCTATCAAGAACCGATTCTATAGCACTGTCCGCCGCAGACTGAGACGCAAGGGCAAGAAGCCCGCTCGCATGGTTCCTGAGCGGTCCAAGACTGTGGTGACTATCAAAGTTGAAGAGGCAGAAGTGAACCATACAGAACTCCTGTGCCATTTCCTGAGGACGTCCAGAGTAAGTGCTAGACAGGACAACACTCCCAGGAACTGGCCTGTCACTCCCTCCGGACTACTCAGTCCCTGCAGTCTCATGACTCCGCTCACTGGACCTTTGGACCGCGCTTCCATCTTCCAGTTTCCAGAGGAGTTGCCGAGCGGGTTCAGTTGGGAGAACTTCAACTTCCCCTCCGAAGACACTCGCTAATAGTCTGTACATGATAGGGAAGGGTTACTATGCACTAATTTGCGAGTGGTGGAAAAGCACCCCAGCTCTCGGAGACAGAAACTGCGTTTGTCCGTACTTGCAACTGCGTTCCGATTGCTCCAGAGAGCGCTGCAAGAGCACAGCTGCCCTGTGTCGCGAGTCAGTCAGGCTCACCAGTTGCTTCAGCACTCCTCGCTGCGTCACCACGCCCAGGACGCTTTCCGCTGAGAGGCACAGAGCTGTAGTGGTGAGAAAGACCATGTGAGTGCGTTTGGCTCGGAAGAGGTGGAAAAGGCCGATGAGACTCAAGGAAGCAGGGGCAAGCACACAGGGCTGCAGCTGCACACCACTCAGTCCTAAAGGCACTTCAGTGCGCACAGCCAGTAAGTCCCTCACCCTGAGTACGCCTGCCACCTCTTTCTTCGTGTCGTCCACATACACAGGTACGTGGCTGAACCCCTTGACACGAAGGTCCTGCAGCACACTCGAGTCCAGCACAGTAGTGAGTGAGAGACTGTACACAGTGGAAAGGGGCAGAAACCCCACTTTCGCAGCACTTTCCCGCCCTCGCATAGCAGAGTGGATGAGGCGGACTTGCACCTCGCTCAGGTCATCTGCTTGCTTTTCAAGCAAATGTCTGCCTTCCTTGCAAGTCTCTCGAGACACTTCGTCACGGAAGAGCCAGTCGAGCACAAGGGAGATCGGCCAGGCTACAGGGAAGAACAAGCACATGAGGACGTGGACAAGACAGGAACAGCGGGCTGCAATCCACAGCTGAGCAGGGCCCGTGCACAGGGCCAAAGGCAGTATTTCTCCGAAAGTTACTACAAGTGCAGTGGAGATTAGCATTGCGACAGGCTCGGACACGAAACCGCATAGGACGAGTGGCAGGGTTTCCGTAGCTACAGTGTTAGAGAGGAGCAGTGTGACCAGAAGAAGGTGATGGCGATGCAGGAGGGGCAGGAGACGGCGTGCAAACGACTTTTCCGAAGGTAATCCGATTGCGAGTTTGAGCTCCAGATCCAATTCATTGAGTCCCATCATGCCCACTGTCAGGCCAGACATCAGACCTGCAGCTAGGACCAGCACCACAATAAGTGCGAACGTCACGAGGTAGTGGTACGTCGCCGTCAGCTCCACGAGCACTGCCGTGTCCGGCACAGCCTGCACCAGTGTTGGGAGCAGTAGTGCTCTCATAGTTGGAAACGAATAACTATTAGCACTTTCGAAGGCTAACTTAGCGACTTGATAGGGGCAGTGAGGTAGAGATAATGGAAGGGAAGTGTGGTCAGGCTGTGTGTTATGAAGGAGACATAGGCGAGGCGTGGGCGCTGGTGGAGAGTGAAGGCGGGGAAGTGCTGCTGTGCAAGGAACTGCTGCAGCCGCAGGACCTAGCTCAGCGGTGGAGCGGGGCTGAGGCGGGGAAGTACACAGGCCGCATGGAGGTGTTCATTTCCAACAGGGAAGTGAAAGTGGCGCGCAAACTTGTCAAGCGGACACTGCAGTTGTCAGATTTGCGGACCTATGCGAAGGTCAGGGAGGGTTTTGTGTGGCGACGTCGAGTAAAAAGTGAGAGCGGACAGCTGGACCCACCTTTCCTGTACCCAATCTGCCTGTGTCGGGAGCCACTCAACCCTGACCTCCTCTACGTCTTCTGTGAAAGCTGCCAAACTTGTTTCCACGAGCAGTGTCTCAGCAGTCCGGAGTGTCCTCAGTGCAAGGCCAACCTCGGAGGCATCAAACGACAGGGTTCCTTCCTGGACGAAGACTTGCAGAAACACCCCTCTCTGCAGTTGGAGCGAAAGCCGAGTCAAGTACTGCAAGTGTCCAAGTACCCGCTTTCCTCTCAAGCATCTGCTGAATTGAGCGCTGCACTCAACCGCCTGGCAGAAGAAGCCCAGCACTTGCAGTTTATCCTGGGCGAGGAAGACAAAGTGAGACAGAACTTGAAGGACAAAGTGCTAGGGGCGCTTTTACTTGCTCAAGCAGAGCAGCATTCCCTAGGCGAAGACACTGCACTCGACCTCAAAGCACTCCAAGCTATTTCCATTGAGGCCGAGGCAGCCCTATTCTTCTCCTCCGCTCAGACTGTCAAAAGCCCCAATTACGGCCGAAGAGCCAGAATGATAATTTTCAACCTCCTTGATGAGAAGAACTGCGACCTGAGAGCCAACCTGTTGCGAGGCTCCGTGATCCCGAAGAGACTGGCCTTCATGGAGAGCAAGGACATGGCGAGTTCCAGTATGAAGCAACTGAGGGAGGAGCGGGAAAGGAAGTACTTGGAAGAGCAACTCATTTGTCCGAATACAGGAGCGAAGCTGCTGGTGAAGACGCATAAGGGAGAGGGCGTCATAGACATGGGGGAAGAGCGAGTGCTGAACAGCGACACCACCGACCTGCTCGAGACTTTGCAAGAGCGCAAGCCTGCTCCCCAGCACGAAGACGAAGAAGACCCCTTCGACCCCAACAACCACTCTCCCTCCGCCCTCACTGAAGTGCTCCCGCCTGCGCACAGTCCCTATGTCCTGACTCGGGTCTACGACATCGCCAAAGACAACACGCCTCAGCTGCTTGCTAAGAAAATCAGAAAACGCATGATGCAGTACTTGAAGCCTGAGCAGGTGGAAAGCATTATGAAGGCCATTAAGTAGGTAGAGACTTGGGAGGTCTTGACTAGTGCTGCAATTGGGAATCAGTTCTTGTGGTCGGACAGAAGCTGCACTAATATGAAATTTTGGTTAAAAGCCTGCTTTTGCTTCTCCTGCTGCCGTGTTTCTGAGCCTCGCGTACAGCCTGATCAGACAGCGGCCAAGCGAAATGTCCTGCACCGAGGTTCGACCACTGCGCCCTCAGCCACATTTCTCCTCAGTCCGCAGGTCCTTCCTGAGCCCAAGTCCGCCTCTATCCCTAACCGTCCTCTCACTGAGTACGTGTTTCCCAGAAGACGACATGCACGCACCTTGTCCTCGGAGCCAGACAACAGCTCTTAGAACAGTTAGTATGGGTACTGTTCCTCTAAGAACTCGCAGTTACATGCTTGCAAGATCAGAAGTGCCGCATGCATACTAACATCTGTTGCAATTAGGAAACCCATCTTCCTTTCAGCCTATCAATTATATAGATGGAACCACATCCTCGAGAACGACTGCTACAGCTGAAGAAACAACTGCAAGAGGCGCTTAAAAACAACAAGATAGATGGAAGTGTGCAGCTGATCAAGAAGATCCAGGAGATGGGCGCTGCAGTCCGCTTCTACCCTCGCAAGCCAGTTCAACCTTCGCAAGGCCCTAGTTAGTCATCCGAAGACTATTCTGCACGAACTCCACCTGCGCCAGGCCCTGTCTGAACCGCTCCAGGTCCAGACTCAGAATGACGTCCGTCGCCTTGAGCACTTCCCCCCGCAGCTGCTCAATTTCCTCCAAGCGACTCACCAGCCGCTCCACATCCTTCGCCAGTGGCACTTTGCCCTTGGGTCCTGGCTTCTTGGGCTCTTCCACCTTCGACTTCTTCGTCTCTTTGACCTCTTCGGTCTTGGGCTTCTTGGCTGGGGCGACTTCTCCCCCCTTGCGGGCCGCTTCCACGCCTTTGCGGAACTTGAAGGAGTGGCCTTTGAGCAGGCCGAGAGTCTGGATGACCTGGTCCAGCTCGGTGTCAGAGAGGGTCACGAACTGCTCCAAGTCCGTGTAGCCTTTGCCTGTGAAGACGGACTGGTAGCTGCTCAGGGAGAAGAGACTTACACTAGCGGACCCGCTCATGGTAGCGGCCCATGGCGTGTTGGAGCAGCTCTAGCACTTGGCTCTCCAGGTCAGCACCGAGTCCACTGCACTCAGCGAAGGAGTGTGCGACTGCCTGTAGGTCATCCCCTTCGCGTACCAGTACATCCGCCTGTCTGCCACCCACACTCACTTTCACTTTGAACAGCAGACGGCGGGGCTCCAACGGCCGCTGCTTCCGCTCTGACTCACTACGCTTTAGGTCAATCACCACTGGGCGCACTTCAGGCTGTGCCTTCAAGTGCCGCTCAGAGACTATGTGTCGCACTGCAGGCTGCCGCTTGACACTTTGGAGTTGAGAACAGTACAGCTGCACTTGGTCCTCCACAACTAGTGCCAGCTCCCCTGCAGCCTGCTCACAGTCCTCCAAGTCCCCCAAGAGGCGCTGTGCCACTTCAAGTGCGGAGTCGCCTTCGTAGAGCAAGACACGAGAGGAACTGTCAGGTGAGAGTTGGACTACTAGTTCCAGGAGAGCTGGGCGGGTTATAGGGCGGTCAGTGGAGCCGCCGATTTCTCGAGAACGGTCGTTTGGAGTGGAGGCCCTGCGCTCTGTTTGGGAGCCGGAAGGACTGTGGCTGATGTTGAGGAGAGGAATGACAGGCTTTTTGGGCTGAGAGTCCAGCAGCGAGTCTCCTTGCAGAGTGAATTCCTTCCTCGGTCGGTTTTCCATCAATTCCGTCATCTCTGGCTCGTCCTCCACGACACTATTGGCGAAACTCAAATTGGAGTCAACTGTGGACGGGTCGCCCAAAGCCTCGTCGTACCTCTTCTTCCTGCCCTGCATTGCGTTGAAGTCGGCTTCTTGCAGTGGGAAGGAGAAGTTGCTGCAGTGGTTGAGCAGGTCCTCTTCCTGCTCGAAACTGTGTTTGCGGAAGTGGTGTCGTTCGCTAAACTGGGGAGTTAGGGATGGACTTTCCTGCTCGTCACTCAGGGCTGCAAAGTCGATTTCAGGGGGTTTGCAAGCAGTGTCAGGACGCTTCTTAAGCAGGTAAGTGGCTCTAATGCGCATGACCTTGAGTGTGAGGTCGATATTGCGTTTGAGTGTGGTGGACACCTCCATATGGAACAGACTTTGACTGGCTGCGTACTCCTCCGCCACCTGCGCCTCCACCCTACGCTGGCACCTCTGCTCCGCATGTGTGCCCACCAGCATCACGAAGGACCGCTCTGCATCGAGTCGCTCGCTCACGTAGGGCACGTACTTCCGCTGCACTGCTTCGTAGGTCGCAGGCTCGGTCACATCGTACACCAGCAGAGCGCAAGCGACGTGGCGCAGGTCTGTGGGCAGGTCACGGTGCTCTGCAAGGCGGAAGACCAGTTGGGTGTGACTGGTGGGGTCAGTCACTGTGGCTTCATAGGCCTCTCCGGCTTTGCGACCAGCACTGAGAAGCCGGCCCAGACTGGACTTGCCTGTGCCCGGCTCTCCGAGTATCACACATTTCAAACACAGAGCCATTATATTCGTTAGGCAAGTAGTGCGAGAGCTTCCGCTGCAGCCGCCAGTCCTTCTTCCAGCTGCAAGTCCTTGTAAATCCGCTGCGACTCCTGCAGATGGTGCCGCGCTTTCGCCTGCTGCTTGGCTGCGAGACAGGCCATTCCCAGCTGAAAGCAGATGTCTGCGAGTTCCTTCGGCTCGAGGTGCAGAGTTTCGTAGTAGTGCAGGACTTGTGTGTAGCTCTGCACTGCTTGGGGGTACTGGCCCTGGGCGAAGTAGTACCGGCCTAAGCGGTCACTGGCCCGAGCCTGGCCTTCTTGGTCTCCTAACTTCTGCAGAGTGGGGAGGGCGGATTGGAAGTAGCGGAGGGCTTGGTGCTGCTTTTCGGGCCAGCGAGTGTAGAGCCAGGCGAGATGCAACTGCACCTCACTAGCCTCTTTGCTGCTCTGATCCACGAGTCTCAGTGCGTTCAGGAAGGAATGCTCTGCTTCCTCCTTGCGTCCTTGCAGATCCTGCATCACTCCCAGTTTCTGGCTCAACTCTGTTGTCTTAAGGCTGAGGAGTTTGTGCGCAACAGCCTCAGCCAGTGCCCGAGAGTAGCAAGTTTCTGCCTCAGCGAAGTCTCGTTCCGCCTCGTACAGCTTGCCCAGGGCCTGCCAGGTGCATCCCAACGCTTCCTCCTGGCCCGGGGCGGCTAGATCTTCAAGTGCTTGTTTGTAGTATTGTTCTGCCGCCTTTGTGTTGCAGCTTTCAGCCAGTTGCGCCATTTCCAGGTACTCAAAAGCACTGGGCCTGTATTTCTCAGCTTTCCCGCAGCACTCCAAACTCTCATCTTGTAGTCCCAAGAGTGTGAATTGCTTCCAGACATGTAGCAACTGTGCTAGATTCAGTTCCTTTTTCAACGCTTCTCGATAGCACTTCTCAGCAACAACATGCGCTTTCCTTTTCATGTGCAAGTCTCCCTGCAAACATATAACAGTGCTGGATAAGGTAGGGTCCTTATAGGCCTCGTTGAGATGCGTCTCAGCCGCTTCCAGGTCCCCTGCTTGTAACTCAATCTTGGCCACTTCCAGCACAACTTTAGGTAAAGGACCAGTGTGCAGCAGTACTTCCTTCAGACGAGCAGCTGCTAGTGCACTAGTCCCCGCTTCATTGTGCAGTTGGGCGAAGAGCAGACAGGCCGACTTCACAAGTGAAACTTGAGAACTGTGGCGCAGAAACAGAGTCAGTGCCTGTGAACAGAGAGCCAGCGCTTCGCTTTCTTTGATTTTACGGAGGGCAAAAGCAGCCTCCAGACAGGCCTGAGCTGCTTTGGACGATTGGGAGAGTTCAATGACTTTCTTGTATTTGACCACTGCCTCGGCTGGAGCTTCTGCTAGATGTTCCCACACAGTTGGCATTATGTGAGCATCTGAACAGAGCAGATCCTCCAGTGTTTGTTGGCGCTTCAATGTCTCCTTCTCCAGCTTCTTCGCTAGCCAGTTTTGCAAGAGGTAGTCTGGTTTGAAAGGAGTAATCAGCTTCGAAGCTCTGCACAGGAAGGCGGCTCGCTGTAGAGTGCCGAAGTCCTCTGCAAAGTGGAGACAGTCAGCCTGAAAGTAGAGCTCCCGAGATGCACTTTGCAGCTGGAGAGGCGTATATGCAAGCACCATAGGGAGGGCTGGGGCCTGCAGGAAGAAACTGCTTTGCAGCAGTTTGGTCAGCTCCACATCAACGTTCGCCACTTCCAACTGCAGCAGCCCTGCGCAGATTTGCTTCGGGACCAGTCCCTCGGTTAGATTCGCCTGTTTCCAGCCCTCCCGTTTCCTCAGTGCTCGCCTGGCTGCCTCTAAGTCCGCTACTGCGCACTCGTAATGCTGCTCCAGTAATCGCTTCTGCACCTCGAACACACTCTCAACTCTCTGATGTATTTCTACTCGTGCTTTCTCTAGCGCCTTCCTTGCACCCTCTGCTTCTTCTCCCAATGTAGCATCTAAGTGGTTGAGATAGGCTCTGCATTCCTCAGCCTGGGTGAGTCGATCCTTGGCGGATTGGTGGTCTTCCTCTGTGTCCATCAAGGTGAAGAGCTGGATTAGGAAGACTGGCTTGTCTGACTGCATGTGCTGTGCGCAGACCTTTTGCTTGCCTGTGCTTTTGAATTGAAAGTAACAAGCTTGGTTAATGCAGCCTTCGTCTTTGCAGAAGTGATTGCTCATCCCTTATTCTATATTACACATTAGAGTTAATACTGCTACAGGCCTCCAAAGAACTCAGGGTAAAGCTTCACCAGCATGTCGAGAAACTGCTCGTTCTCCAGAAACTGGATATGTGCAGTGCGGCCAATCAGCATATCCAGTCCTCGTCCATTCAGCTTGAAGTTCACATCCAAACGGTACAGGCGGTCCACTGGCACTTGGCTGAGAATTCGACTGGCCATGTCTTGGTACACTGAGCTGGACTGGACTGGAGTGCGGGGAGTGAGCTCTATGCGAGCTGAAGCGTGAGGGACATATTGGTCCTGATGTGAGGAGCAAAGCACTACGTATTGGAACCAGTTCAGTCCTGCAGAGGCACTGAGTGAGTAGAGAGCTGTGTTGGTGAGTTGAGTGTCATCAGTCATGCTGAGCTGCTGCAGAGCTGCAGACCCCTTCCACTTCTTCAGCACCCAGATTCCGGCCTCCACCAGCTTCGAAGTGCTGTGCATGTACCCCAAGTGCGGACTGGACAGAGTCAGCAGCAGGTGCATGAACTCTGCATAGTCCTGTAGGTGACGTAGTGCACTCCGTACTATTAGTCCTCCCAGTGAGTGGCCAATGAAGGACAGTCGGCCCAACTTGCGGCCTGGACACCACTCTGCAAGGTACGCCTTCACTTCCTCGGCCAACTTCACTCCCATTGCTTCTAAGTCGCCCTCTGTGTTGCGTTCATTTGCTGCTGAAGCGAGCACCAAAGCGTCTGGATTGGCGATGCAGATAGCATGCTTCAGGAGGTGAACATCAAAAGACCGGCCTTGGAAGCCGTGCACCAGCACAAAGACATGCTTCTGTCCAGGGAAACATCGATCAGGGAGAGAAATGGGGTCAATGCTCTCGTCCACTGACTTAGAGTTGTATACAGCAGTGGGAAGCGTGTATGTGTCTTCGAAGATAATTGGAAGTGGGTCGCGAGGCACCTTCATGCACTCAATTGGGAAAGACTCTGGGTGCTGATATTTGGGATTGGCTCGCCGGCTTTCGGCCAGAATTCGGTGCTGCTCCTCTACCTCAGGACCTATCACCACAGGCGGCTCGTTTCTTTGATGCACTGATTTTATCCAACTTCTCCGAAGCCTTTCCCGAGTCTGCTCCAAATGTCTCTCCATCAAAGTGCGGAGCAGCTCGACGGGACGCAGCTGAGCAGCCCGGAGCAGCTGATGGAAGAGATGGAACACTTGACCTGCCACACTCCCCAATTCCTCAACCAGTGCAGTGGTGACTTGCACAGGGTCGTGAGAGGACACAGCCTCACTGAACCTGCTGACCTGTTCTTGTGTGGGGGATAGTCGGATGGGGAGACTGAGAGGCGGCGGGACTACTAGGTCAGGCGGCAGGTCTTCCTCTTCTTTATCGTGCAGCACTGCTAGGAGACTTCTCATCTTTTCATGTCCCGAGGCTGCCCACCCCACCGTTTCGCGGTACGCCTTATCAACCTCTCCTGCGCCGATAAATTGCTTCGGCTGCTGTCGCTTGTCCTGAAACAGCGTCTTCGCCAGGCGGAAAGTGAAGTCCTCCTTTTGCCCAGTGGACTCCACGTGGAAGTCTCTGAGAGCGCAGTGAATGGAAGTGACGACCAAAGCACAGTGCATTTCATCGAAGAGCAAGGGTACATACTCATGCAAGCCTTGTTGTGGTCTTTTTAGTCGGAACTGTGTGTTTGAGATTTGGCGGAAGGTCACGCTTTCTGCCTTTCTCACTCGGTCAGGCAGAGTGGCGGGCTCTAGGTCGCCGTCTAGTTCTGAGTACAGCAGAGTGGCCTCCAACACAGCGTCCTGCTGGGGCTCCAGTTCGAGTCTGAAGAGACACAGTTCTCGCAGCAAGGCTTCTTCTTCAGTGTAGCGAATGAGGAACACACTGGAGAGAAAGGCCTGTTCCTGGGCGCTGGTCTTGGGAGGCAGCAGTGCGTGGAGCTGGTTGAGCTCAGCGAAGCCTGCCTTGGAGCTGTCATAGGGATGTGCACGGGTGCGGGCTTCCAGGGTGAAGCGCACACAGTAGAGACCCTGCTGGAAGAGGTCTATGTTGCGGAAGCGCTCGAGGAAGAGCGCTACATCCAGTACACAGTGCAGGGACATCTTTACTCTGTGCACCCATAGTAATTGAATGGCTTCAGACGGCGTGATGCGTGTAGGCGCGAACCTGCCCCACTCAGCCTACCTGGGCAAGGCCAAGCAATTCCTCAAGGAAACCGGCAGTCTAGAGCTGCACGGACTGGGCTCCGCCATTGAGAATGTGGTCAGGTGCTCGGAAATGCTCATCTCCCTCCAGTACGCCACCTTAGTCAAGTTCGACACCCTCACTGTGAAGGAGCAGGACCGGGGTGGTGTAGAGAGAGCCAGACATAAGGTCATTGTGAAGCTCGCCAAGGCGCCTAGCTTTGACGAGGCCTACGAGGACTTCGAGAAGAAGCGTGCAGCTCGCAGGACGGAGCCTGTCACTAAGTCGGAGTAGCTAGAAGTTATAGACGATCTTCGTCTCCTCTCTCATGGTCTTCGTACCGCGCAGACGCTTGAAGGACTTGGGCTCGGCTGTCTCGGGAACTGCGTGGCGCAGCTCAGTCAGCAGGAACTCCGTCTTCCTCCGCATGCCCATGCGCAGGTATGTCTTCAGACTCTGGATGTGGTAGGTCAGATACTGCTTGAACGTACTCAGCCAAGTCGCCTGGGTCTCCACATCTGTCATCTGCGCCTTCAGGAAAGTGATGGTCATGAAGCCTGCAGAAGGCGTTCCAGGCCTGCGCGAGGCCACCAGAGCCGGAGCAGCCTGTGAGTAAGTGATAGTGGGTGAGTTCTTGATATGACCCTTCACGTCCTTGAACTCATTCAGGAATATGTGCGCTAAATTAGTGTCGTTGAAGTCCTGGTAATTCACCTCGTAGACGATGGTAACTCGGTCAGAGCCCTCCGGAATCACCCACATCTTATCTTCCAGGCGGTACTGAATGATGCACGGCGCAGTGGGCTGATTCGTGAGAATCCCGTTGAAGGCTCTTTCAATGGGAGCAGACAGCAGGTGTCTTCGCAGCAGACTGAGTCTCTGGGCCACATCAGCCGCCGCTCCAGGCCCTGCAGCTCTGATGGCAGTCCTGTCCAAGCGGAAGGACATGTTCCAGTCCTCTTCAGTGCTGGTTAGTAGTCCAGGAAAGCGGCGCTCCATACTGGCCTGGCCTCCGTTTCCCCACAAATCTCCGAACCTTGGGTGATATAGTGAGAGCAACAACACGTTATCGCTCACACCGTCACCGTGGAGCCAGTAGCGGAAATAGTCAGCGTCATCGACGAAGGTGCTGAAAGCTCGCAGAGAGTCCTCGGACAGAAGTCGCGCAGATACAATCTCCCTGAGAACAGGGTGGGAGGGTTCGATGGCCATCATTTTCTAGTGGTATGTGGCCTGCCGTCCTAACTCTGCTAGCACTCGCCAGTGCCTTTGAGGTGACCATTCCGCCCAACTCATCTCAGTGCTTCTCGGAAGACCTGAACGAGCAAACGCTGATGGTCGGGGATGTGTTTGCCAAGACCAACCAACCCACTGATCTGCCGCTGGTGGTGCGGGTGACAGACAGAGACCAGCAGGAGATCTTCGTGAAGGCCAGAACTGCAGCTGCCCGCTTTTCCTTCACCTCGCTGAATAACGGAGCCCACACCTTGTGTCTGGAAAACACCTCTGCGAACCCAGTGATTACAGTGGTTCTGGTGAAGATCGGCACAGAGGCCAGGGACTACAGTGCCTTGGCTTCCACCAAGGACCTCAAGCCTTCCGAACTCAAACTCAAGCGAGTCAAGGACACCACTGTGCTCATCCACAAGGAGGTCCAGCACATGCGAGAGCGAGAGGAGGAGATGCGCACCACCAACGTGACTATACACAACCGGGTGATAGGATACAGTGTGTGCACACTCGTCTTTCTACTGCTGCTCGCCTTCCTGCAGATTCTCTACCTGCGGCGGATCTTCAAAAATAAGAAAATCACTTAGGAGTAGAGCGTTTGGCCAGGACTTCCCAGGCCGTTCCGGTTTCGGGCTGCGCGAAAAGCGGCTCTGCTGGCTTGACTGACTGCACGCTTTTCTGAGCCGGCCCACTTAGGTTGAGGAACTGGGACGGAGTGAGTCCGGGCGACTTGGGCACAGGCGAAGCGAGAATCCTGCTTAGCAGTCACTGTGAGGGCGTCCACACCTCTGGGAGCAAGGGCTTTGGGGAAAGTATTTTCAGTCTGCGAGGACGGGGGTCACGACTTGGCGTGAAGCCACTGTGGCCGCGCTTCACCACTGAGTCCTCGGAAGGGATCTGAGTAGTGGCTGAGACTGGAGGCTGTGAGTCAGGGGAGTCGGACTGTGTGGCTCGCAGACACTTCCTCGCAGCCCCATAGAAGTGATTCTTCACACAGTTGTCGGTTCGGCCGGGAAGCAGCTTGGCGATGTCCACCCATCTGTTGCCCAGGCGACTGTGTGCGTCTTGCAGAGTCTCTTCCTCCTCAGGAGTCCAGGGCTGTCTGCTGATAGCAGGGTCCAGACTGTTCCTCCAGCGCTCTCTGCACTGCTTGCCAGATCTGCCATCGATCCCGTGTCTCGAAAGCATGGTTAAGGACAGATGAGCCCAGTCTGCAACGCCGAACTCCTTCACTAGTTCACTGAGCACAGCATCCTCCTGAGTGAAATTTACTGCTTCGGTCCAAGGGTTGCGGTTCTTCTTTCCCATTATGACTGCCCGTCTACTGCTGAGGAGAGTAGCGACCGCTGCCAAAGCGACCTATCTGCCTGCCGAGGCCATCGCACTGGCAAGAGCATATGCCCTGGCTCCTTTCGACGAGACTGTGGAGATAGCCATGAACTTGCTGGTGAACCCGAGACGGGGAGACCAGTTGGTGCGCGGGTCCTGCTTCCTACCGAAAGGACTGGGCAAGACAGTGAAGTTGGGAGTGTTCACTTCGGAGACATATGCAGCGCAGGCACTGGCAGCGGGCGCAGACATCGCTGGGGACGCTTTGATTGCGATGGTGGAAAAGGGCCAGGCGGACTTCGAAAAGGTCCTGGCCACCAGTGAAATGGTCGCTCAGCTGAAGAAGTACGGCAAGCTGCTCGGTCCAAAAGGCCTCATGCCTAGTGCCAAAGTAGGCACAGTAGTGGATATCTTCAACCTAGACGAGGCAATCAAGAAGGCGAAGGAAGGACAAGTGACCTTTCGTGTGGAGGAGTCAGGAGTGCTGCACGCTGCTATCGGCAAGGCCAGCTTCTCCATTGAGAATCTAGTGGCGAACTACCTGGCGCTGGTGCAGGAAGTGAACAGACTCCGCCCAGCCTCACTGAAGGGCAAGTACGTAGCGAGTGCCTACCTCAAGACCACACATGGCCCTGCCTGGAGACTGGCTGCGGAAGCTATCGACTCTAAGGCTAAGGGCTCCATCCTCTAGCTTAGCTAATGCTCGTCAGCTCGGCGCTTTTCGTAGTATTTCCGCTTGAGTTCCTGCAATGACCGAGTGTGCTTTTCAATTTCATACTTCTGCTCATTGATTTGCGCCTGCAGCATATTGAGTTCGCTAGCCAGACTCTTCATCTGCCGAGTCTTGGCCTTGAGCAGCTGCTGGTAGCGGGAAAGAGCCTCTGCCATCTCGGGTCCAGGCTGCATACTAAGGAGGGTCTGCAGTTCCTCATAGAGCTTTTCCTTCTCCTGGATGAGGACATCATGCTCCACCACTTCCTCAGTCTTGCTGATCAGCCTGCGCTGCAGAGTCTGCACTTTGGTGATGAGTTCCGTCTTGTCAGGGTCAGTGCCTCCGAGGCGTCGATATCTGTGAGAGTTGAGTGTGTTTTCCAACTCTTCGCTGAAGGCTTTGACCTGAGTGCGGTGTTCGAGCAGGTCAGACTCGAAGCGGAAGATCTGCTGCTTGAGGTCGTCAATCTGCGCAGCTTGCTTTTCTGCGATTTCCTTCTCACGAGTGAGGTCCTTGATTTTGAACTTGAGCAGGCGGATGTCGTTCATTCGCTCGTAAAACAGCACTTCGCCGTTTGCCAGTGCATTCTGCTGTATCTTTATTTTCTCATACAGCAGCGCCAGCTCATCATTGCGGCGGACCAGCTGCGTGCCCAGGCCATCCCTCTCGTTGATCCTGCGTTCGTACTCCTTCTTCTGCTCCTCGCGCTTCTGGTCTGCGTCGAGAATGATGTGTTTGAGTTTCTCCACTTCCGTTTCCAGGTTCTTCTTGCGCTCACGCAGCGCCTGTAGCTTCTTTTCCTGCTTTTCCTTGCCGAGTTTGTGACTTTCGTACTCGCGACTGAGCTGCGAACACTGCAGTTGGTAGTCCTTGAGTGTTAACTTCTTCTCATCCACTTCCTCCTTCAGCTGTTGGATTTGGTTGTGGTAGATTTTGAAAGAGCGCCGTAGCTCGGAGATTTTGTCCTGACTCTCGATCAGGTTCTTGGAGTACAGGTTGCGGTCGCTGCGCACAGCTTCGTAGCGGGTTTGCTGCAGCTTCAAGTTGTTTTCCGCTTCCGCGTTTTTCTTCTGCAGCTCCGCGATGAGGTTGTTCTTGAGCTTGACTTCCTCGAAGCACTGGTTGTACTTGTCGTTGGCCAGTGCCGCCTCAATGCCGAGTTTCTCCTTGATCTTCTCGAGCTCACTGATTTTGGTGGCCAACTCCTCCACCTCCGTCTTCTTCTTGCGCAGGTCGCCCTCCAAGTCCGCCTCATCGCGGGCCAAGTCCTGCATCGTGCTCTGCTTGACCTCGGTCACTTCCTTGATTTTGCTCACGTTCCTGCCTTGCCGGATCAGTTCTTGCGAGAGTGTTTCAATGACTTCCCTGTCCTCAGCGCACTGGCGCTTGAGAATGTCCAGTTCCTTACTGAGGTTGTAGACGTTCTTAGTAGCCGCTTCCTTCTGCTCAGCTGCCTCGGCCACACGCAGGTTTTGCTTGCGAATGGTTTTTTCCAGCTTTTCCACTTCTCGCTTTAGCTGCTTTTTCGCTTGTCGGTGATGCACCAGTTCCTCCTTGTGCCGCCCCTTCTCAGACTCTGCCTGCATCTTGTCGTCCTTCAAAGTGTTCAGCACTTCCCTCTGCTCGTTGATTTCCCGCTCCAGCTTCTTGCAGGCGTCCTTGATCATGTACGTGTCTTTCTGCCTGTCCTCTATTTGGTGCTGCAGGTCCTGGTTGTCTCTGGTCTTCTGCTCGTGGTCTGTGCGAGTGTCTTCGATTTCTTTCTCCTTGTGCTCGACTTCGTCACTGAGTTGCTTGCTTTTGCCCTGCGCCTGCTCCAGTTCGCCCTTGAGACGCCTCCTGCGCCGCTCCTCACGCTCTGCGTCGTTTTTGTGCTGAGTGATGAGTTCGCGCAGACTCCGGATTTCCACTTCCTTCAGACCTTGCTCGTTCTCAGCCTTCTGCACCTGCTCTTCGAGAAGTCTGTTTTCGTCTTTGAGTCTCTGCACGGCGACAGTGCTGGTCTGCACCTCCCGCTGCAGCGCTTCCCGCTGCTCCATCAGTTCCTTGATGGTGTTTTCCTGGTTCACAGACATGCCTGCTCCTTGCTCCACAATCTTGCTCAGCTGTGCGATTTCCCCCCTCAAGCTGCTGATGGTGGATTTGGCTCTTTCGTCTTTGTCTCGAGCAGCGTCGATCATCTTCCATGCAATGTCGATTTCATTCTTCAGTGCTTTGATGGTTTCGTTGTCCTCATTGGCGATCTGGAGCGCTTCCTGGACGTTGTTGGCGTTGTTCTGGATTTCGCGGTTTAGTTCCTTGCAGCGCTTGATGAGTCGCCTCTCGTTTTCGTGGGAGTTCTTCAAGGCTCGATATAACCGCTCGTACTCGAGTTTGAAGCGCTCGAGGTTTTGGTCGCCGGCCAACTCTGCAAGGACTATGTGAGTGTCGCGCTCCAGGGATTCGAACTCAGTAGGCAGCAGGTGCAGGCTGCTTAGTACGTCTTGTGGTGGTGGCTGCTGGGACATTATTATTTACCCACAGCAGAGGGGAGGTGCAAGCCCGCTAGTACAAGAAATAGAAAGGCTGGGCGATCACTCAGCCTCGCTACAATTCAGTCAGAGCAAAGTCAGGCATTTGCTTCACTGTTCATATATAGCGTGGATATACAGCGAAAACCTACCTGAACCCTTTATAGCTTCAGAGACAAGGCCAGACTTTGACATACGTGGCTGAGTGGTGCCTTCGCTAGTGGGTCGGAAACGATTTGGAGATGATGTGGTTGCACTGAGGTTGAAGAACTTGTCTCTTATTACATATCCGACTCATACTCCGAAGAACTGCTATTAGGAGGAACGAATTGTTGCAGTTGTTCCAAAGAAATAGTGAGGGCAGACACCAATCAAAGCAGTATGATGGAGAGGGTGAAGTGGTGTCACACTCTATGAGGCCAGTCCAGACTCAGGCATACAGGCGCATTCATAAGGCTTTGACGCAGGGCCTGTTTCGCCTTTCTGTCCTCAGCGATTTCCCCTTTTAGTGGATGCAACAGCAATGAGAGGCCTATTTGGTTCAACCCTCGAGAATCCTGCAGACTGAGCAGTCGATGTCTCGCCCCTGTTCCATTAAGCGCTGACTCGCAGGCTCGCTTGTAGCAGTGGCTGTTTGTACATGTTCTAGGGTGGAGGCCAGTCTCAAGGAGGTACCCCAGTCCGTCAAACACTTAACAGAGGTCTCCACATACTGTTATCCCCAGCAGCTCGCCCACTAGTTCTCCTCTCTGCCCGGCAAGTTCGTGTTGTTCCCACCCTACCACTTGCACAGAAGCCAGGCCAGTCCATTGCTCTTGACTGCTGCTCCCACCTGGTCAGTCCCGCGAACGTCTTGCGGTCATTCACTTCGAAGACAATTAGAACTCCTTGGTTGTGGGTCTTGCGGTCCTGCAATATTAATTTCTTCACGCCTCATTCTACTCCGATAATAGTGATGTACCTTTGCACGAATCGTCCCTCGTAGTAGCGATTGATGAAACAGGTTTTCCCACATTCTGGGTCTCCGATGCTCAGTACTTTGATTGCGTCTGGCTGTAAAGGAGGTCCTCTTAGTATGACTTCTTTATCGCGTTGATTTCCACGCTGTTAGTCCTCCCAGCCTAATCCTTATCACCTGCCTGCTCAAAAGCCAGCGACCAGACGACTCCATGAGTCCTTCTGCAAAGGCAAAACTCGCACATCGAAACTGCCTCCGCAACACCACAAGGTACCTTTTAACCTCTCTGGATGATCGCAGCATTGAAGTGACTTTATTCGCAATTCAGTTCAATGTAAGGACTAAGTAGGTGAATGCCTCGTAGTTGTGGGCTGTCCATGGACTTGGTAAGGACGCAGTTTTTCAAGGTCTTGGCGAAAGTTGCGGCCGCCAGGATCTGCTTTAATTTCTTCTAAGCAGTAGAAAAGGCTTCAAGCTCCTATCCATTGCAGATACTGAGTGCCGAGTAGGTTTCCGCATTTCTATATGAGAGTGTTTCTAGTATGGTCCGCAATAGCGGGTGTTTTCTGGAAGACTGGTAGTATCTAGGTTGTTCTTGCAAAGTCCCGCTGGGCTTTCTATATAGTGCTGAGGAAGGACAGTTCCAATTCGGGGTAGGGTGATTACTACTGCAGTCCCTAAAGCGCCTCAGCCAAAGAGAACTACGCGAGGAAGTCACCGAAGCAGACGCTATCGAAGTAATCAAGCTATACCAAGACAAAGATTTCGCTGTAACATGTACAGCAGCAATTTGAAGTGCAGAGTGTGCGGTTGAAGAAGGGCGGGTGCATCAGCCTGTGACCGGCTAGTATGGCGAGTTGCCGCTGAGCCAATGGATTGAACTCACCACATCTAATCCCTCAACTGCAAGAAGACCACTCAGCACTTTGTGCGGGTCTATACAGGACTGTGGACAAAGGACTGTTCCGAGTTTGTCTACTGGGCACCCTACTAGTGCACTCCAGCGTTACTGATTTTAGAGCTGGACGACCTGCTAAAAACCTCTTATCGGAGTTTGCGGGATTAGCAGCAAGCGGCTGTTAATAGCAGAGGACTCAAATTAGACCTAAGCCGTGGGAAAGATTGCATGTAGGCTGAGGAAATGGGTGGACAACACTGGCTCCCTCACAGTGTAGCAGGGCAATTCTTTTGAAGCGTTCTTTGCTGAATGAAAGAAGGGAAATAGAAGGCCGGATAGCAATTGCCTGGAGGCCTAGGCAAGCAGGATC
>Ga0247837_1003152_pt1 | contig 29498 bp, 25 predicted proteins | sample LaCtaG_2_FD_187115 | JGI IMG/M metagenome (GOLD analysis project Ga0247837, IMG submission 187115) | Freshwater microbial communities from meromictic Lake La Cruz, Castile-La Mancha, Spain - LaCruzMarch2015_14.5m | ecosystem: Environmental > Aquatic > Freshwater > Lake | place: Spain: Castile-La...
GCCTTCGCCCTCGCCCTCGCCCTCGCCCTCGCCCTCGCCTTCGCCCTCGCCTTCGCCCTCGCCTTCAGCACACAGCCCTTCGACACACGTCGTGCCGGCGGGGCAGTCTTCGTCGCCTTCGCACCCGATCCGCAAAGCGGTGGTGGGGCAGCCGACGACGCTGGCCAGGATGAAGAGGGCAGTCAGCCGGAGGAACACAGCCATGGGGACTCCGCGGTCGACCACCGGGGTGGGTGGAAGTGCGACAAGGCACACGTGCTGGTGCTTCTTTGGCTGGCGCCGAAGAAACACGAGCGAGATCGGGAACAAGGGTACCCCACCGGAGTGTGACCTGCCTCTCTTCGGACGCTGTGGATCGTTTGCGTCGCGGTCGGGTCTGTGGCATCGGCGCCCCGAGATTGTTGCCGCCGAACGTCGGCGGAGGCGACCGCGACAAGGAGTTTTCATGCGCAAGCGCCCACTGTGGGCTCTGGTGGCAGGGGTGATGGCGACGGGTTCTACCGTCGCTGTGGCTGCTGCACCTGAGGAGCCCTTCCAGGAGCTGCCAATCCTCACCTGGCAGCAAGAGTTCGAGCTCTCCTCGACTGTGCGGCAGGTGTTGATGAACACCTACCTGCCCTTCCTCGCGCGCCCCACGGACTACCGTGGTGTGCACAACGATGCGATTCCCAACCAGGTGGACGATTGGAACTGGCACCGGCCAGAGGTCCAGGCCCAGCTCGAAGGTCGTCAGAATGACGTCGACGCTCGTCGTCGGTCTCATGCGGCCCTCCCCGACGCCGAGATCACGGCGCTGATGGGCAAGAAGCAGGCGTTCCGGCCCGAAGACCTCGAAAAGGTCCTCACCGGCAGCCCCCGCTTTGACGACATCATCGTCACCATCCGTCGCATTCAGCCCCTGGGGCCGACGGCGTCGGGCGGCGAGGTCTACCGCGTCGACTTCGACGTCAAGACCACGGCGGGCGGCGTCACCGAGACCACCAATTTCGACCGTGTCGACGTGGTGAACAACCTCGGGACCTGGCTGATGCCCACGCGCATCATCCTCGACGTGGCTCCCATCGCCCGGGCGTCGGCGTCGTTCAGCGCCAACGGGGCCGACCCCCTGGCCCTGGCCAAGAGCGCCATCGCGGTGGTGCTCAACACCGTTCGCGACATCTCGCCCATCGCCATTCCGCGCCTGCCGATCCTCGAGGACTGACTCCCACGAGTCGGCCAGACGCTGCCCCTTTTTTCACCTGACATCATTTGTCTCAGGAAACACCCAATGAAGAACGCACTTCCCGTTGTCGCTCTCCTCGCCCTCACCCAGGGCTGTTCCATCCTCTCCGCCCTGCCCATCCCCGGCATCGGCGGCGGTGACCCCGGTGTCTTTGGCGAAGAGCAGAGCATGCTCTACGCCCGCGGCCTCCGCGAGGTCATGCCCGACCCCTTGAAGGACCTGAAGATTGCCCCCACCGAGCGCGTGTGGGTCATCAACAAGAACGGCGGCACCAACACCGACCGTCCCATCGACGCCCTGACCTACGACGCCATCGTCGACGTGCTCCGTGACGGCGGCGTCTCGGAAGTCGTCGCCCGTGACGACGACATGCTCCGCTCGATGTACGTTGAGTACACCGAGAGCGGCAAGCTCGCCGCCCGCGCCGACAGCCTGGCCCGCGACGGTCGCATCCAGCCTGCCGACGTCATGGTCGCCTACCGCGTCATGCGCATCAACCAGAAGAACCCCGGCTTCATCATCCTCGGCATCCGCTTTGTCGTCGGTGGCATCCTCGGTCTGTTCACCGACGCCCAGGTCAACATGTCCGATGGCCTGCGCATCGCCATCCACATGGACGTCATCGACGTGAAGAGCGGCACCGTCCGCGCGACGTCCATCGTCGAGCGCGTTGAGCCCCAGCCCAACTGGTTCGCGGCCGACTACCTGTTCGACGGCCTCGGCTCCGGCCGCGGCAAGAAGTCCCGCTGAGCCTTCTCCTCTGTCCACCCGTGGAGACAGAACGAAACGGGCGCCCATGGGCGCCCGTTTTTTTTTGACGGTTTTTCGACCGTCTCGGGCCGGGGCGTTTGGCCAGGGGCGGGTGGGGATCGCTACGATGGAGGCATGAAGCGCGCGAACCTCCTCGCCGTGATCGGTGCCGTGGCCATCGGGTGCAGCACGGGCTGCAGCACATCGACCTCGACGGGAACGACGGGAACGGCGGCGACCACCACTGCCCTGCGGTCCGACGACGACACCGTGGCGCCGGTGCCGGCGACCCCGCGCAACCCGGCCGGTGCTGCCGTCCTCATCGCCGACCTCAGCGCCCGCCTCGACGAGGGGGACCGGCGGGGGGCTGTGCCATTGCTGGTGGCCCTGCTGCACAGCGACCTGCTGACCGACCAGGGGCGGGCGAACTTCTATTGGCTGCTGGCAGACACTGCCGCCGGCATCGACGACGACGTGCGCCAGGATGCCCTGGGAGGCTTCATCGTGGCGGCTTCGGTGTTGCCTGAGGACCTCGAGACCCGACGCCGTCTGCGCCAGGCCAGGGGCGCGCTGCTGGCCATCAAGATCAAGCAACAAGCCCTGGGGGCCTCGCCCCAACAAGCCATCGTCGTGCCGAGCACCACCGATGCCGACATCGTGGTGGCCGCCCTCGACTGCGGCAAGGCCGGCGATGGTCGCTACGTCGAGCGGCGCTTGCCCGGGGCCCTGCGCGGCGACGACCCGACGCCGCGGCGGCTCCTCTGCACCGAGAACGGCGACGTGCTCACCCTGTGGTTCCGCGTCGAAGCCCCCTGACCTGACGGCTGGCAGGAGCCAGCTGACGGCTGGCAGGAGCCAGCTGACGGCTGGCAGGAGCCAGCTGACGGCTGGCAGGAGCCAGCTGACGGCTGGCAGGAGCCAGCTGACGGCTGGCAGGAGCCAGCTGACGACGACACTGAAGCGCTTTCACTGACGTCCCGTCATGACCGTCGTGACCCACTGCGTCGTGATCGTCGGCTGCACAAACCGACATCCACCTACAGCCAGCGACCCTGTCGGCAGACCGCACTGTGCGCGGGCTCACGCTCTGCGACGGCATTGCAGTGCGCCGACGGCAATCGAACGACGTTCGGCGGATGGTGGCATGTCGCCTGCTCCAACACATTCACCGACATGTCCCCCCGCCAGGGTGGACGCCATGAGGTTCCTGTGCGGACTCGCCTCTCCAGACCCCTGCTCCTCTGCTGCGCCCTGCTCCCCTCCGGGGTGCTCACCGTGGGCTGCCCCGACCCCAATCTGGTGGGCCTTGATGGCGACGGCGGCGACGGCCGTGACGACGGCGACGATCCCGGCGGCGACAAACCCCTGCCGGTCAATCCGGCCCGCACCGCCGACGTCACCGTCGACAGCAACGCCGACGGCCGCCTCACGGGCGACGACGAAGCCGTTGAAGACGACCGGGCCGCCCCCTTCCTCGCCAACGTCGACGACGACAACAGCGACGGCAGCCGCGACCGGCAAGACGGCACCCTGAACGCCGACGACGACGATATGGCCGAGTTCATCGTGCGCCAGGTCAAGGGGCTCGATGGGGCTCGGGTCTTTGTGCAGCTTGGGGCCGGCCTGGCCCGCGACCGCGTGCGTGTGTGGGCGGGGGACACCGTGCTGCTGGAGGCCGGGACCGATCGCGCCGAGGTCCCCGGCGTTGGCGCTGCCGACGTGGTGCTGCGGCTGGAGTCCCAGACGGGCCGCACCGGTGATTGGGATGGCGTCGTCAATGTGCGCGTCACCGTCGAGAACGACGGCGCCGTCATCTCCGAGGACGTCGCCCGCCTGCGGGCGGCCCCCGTCATCTTCCCCGACAACCTGCAGGCCCCCCGGCAGGTGTTCGTGATGGATGTGACCGTTGGCGAGGACAACAACCAGGCCCTCATCGCGGCCCTGCAGTCCCTGCCCGTCGGCGTCGAGCTCTACACGACCAACGCCGACGACTACTTCTTCGACCGCTGGATGCAGGACAACTGGGAGGTCGGCAGCCAGACCGTCCCCGCCAAGGACGGCGTCAAGGAGATGATCACCGCCCTGCAACTCGAGCGCAGCTACGGTGGCCAGGGCCTCGACGCCTTTGTGCCCGGCGAGTGGATCGGACCCGGTCGCGGCTTCTTCTATCCAGGTGGCGCCGAGAGCTCCCACAACTACGGCGGCAACCTCGAGGTCTCGCCCCAGACCGCCGAACATCCCTTTGGCCGCATGCTCTTTGGCGGCGGCAGCACCACGCTGAGCGGTGGCTTCAACCCCGACACCATGAACGACAACCAGGTCTCGTTCCTGAACGCCCAAGAGGTCCAGGGCCCCGCCCTCGAGCTGTCGTCGGAGTGGCTCGCGGTGGGTCACATCGACGAGTACTTCCAGTTCGTCCCCGACCTGACCCCGGTTGGTCCCCACCCGTTCAAGGTCGTCATCGCTTCGCCGGCCATGGCCCGTGATGTCCTGCTCGGTCTGCGCGAGCAGGGTCAAGGCGGCGCCGTCATCTTCAGCAGCCGCGCCGAGAGCTACACCGTCGACGAGGTCCTCGACGCTGAACAGTTCAACGCCCTCAACGAGTTGGCCCAGGCCCGCATCGACGAAGCCCAGCAACGCCTGATCGACAACCTCGGCCTCACCGTCGACGACTTCCGGCCGGTCCCCGTGCTCTACAACGAGATCGACTCGGGCCTGGTGGCCTCGTTCAACCCCGGCATCAACAACCTCGTCACCGTCGGCGACCGCATCTTTGTGCCCGATCCCGAGGGCCCCGTCGTCGACGGCCAGGATGTCTGGCAGGCGGCAACCCTGGCCTCCCTCGCCGACACCGACCTCGACGTGGTGTTTGTCGACGTCTTTCAGAGCTATCACGAGCTCCTCGGCGAGGCCCACTGCGGCACCAACGTCGAACGGGCCCCCTACGCCCAGGCCTGGTGGAGCGTCCAATGAACGACGTCATCACCATCCCATCACGCCCAACACGTCCTGCTCGTGGAGCCCTCATGAACGCCACCCTGTGTCGTCGTCTGTTGCGCGCGGCAGTCCTCGCCGTCGTCGTGGGCACCGCCGCCGGCAGCGCCAGCGCCGCGCCCGCCACCGCCGTCAACGAACCCGTGGTGCTGCAGGGCCTCGACCCGCAGCTCTACCTGCAGCGGCGCAACCGCCAGCCCGACGTCACCAAGGAGCTGCAAGCCCTGCCGGTGGACACCGTGCTGCGCCTGCTGGGTGACGACGACGCCACCGCCTTCGCCGACGACAGCGCCTACGCCGCTGGCCTCAAGCCCGGTGTCCGGCAGGCCATGCGGCTGCGCGAGCGCCAGGCCGTCAAGCAGGGGGCGCTGCTGGTGTTGTCGACGTCGACGGACCCCCGGGCCGCCGCCGCCATCACCACCGCCCTCGGCGACCGCGACGTCAAGGTGGCCGCCATGGCCGCCGAGCGTCTGGGTGACCTGCGCCCCGCCCCCGCCGTCTCGGTCCTCAAGGACGTCGTCGCCGACAGCGCCCACGCCTTCGAGGTCCGCGCTGGCGCCTGTGCCGGCCTTGGTCGGGCCCGCACCGCCGAGTCCCTCGAGGTGCTGCTCGCCGTCGTCGACAGCAGCAACGAGAACGACGCGCTCAAGCTGTCGGCCCTGCAGGCCATCGCCGGGCTGGGCTCCCGCTGGGCGTTTGAGGCCCGCCACGACGTCGCCACCGGGGAGGCCCTGCGGGCCCTGGCGGTCACGCGCTTGAGTGCCATGGCCCTCAAGGGCGACGTCGACGCTCGCCGCACCGCGGTCGTGAAGCAGCTGCGCTGAGATTTCCTCCGGTGTCACACAGCCGTTGTCGTCGACGGTGGCTGAGGTAGGCTGCCGGGATGGGTTGGATCCTTCCCCCTGGCGGCGTTCCCGAGTTGGCCCACACCATCTCGCGCAACCTCTATGGGCGCGCGCCCAAAGAGCTGACGCCGCCCGAGCAGGACGTCGTGGTCGCCTGGATCGCGGGCCGGGCCCCGGTCACCGAGGCTGAGGTCCGTCGGGACCTGCTGACGGACTGGACCGCCCAGAACGACGACAAAGGCATGGCCCTGACGACCCACAACGGTGGTCCGCCACCGCCGTCGTCGACAGCGCAGACCCGCTCGGTGGGCACCAGCGCCCTGGGGGTGCGGCTGGGCCAGCTCGCGACGGCGCCGACGAAGCCAACATCGATGACAGCGACGACGACGACGACGACAGCGACGCCGTGGACCGCCAACAAGGAGCTGACCCTGTGGGAAGGGGCGTCGAAGCTCGACGACCGCGCCACCTTCGACACCCTCGGCAAGCTCGGTTCATTGCCCGGCGTGGGTCCCATGCGCGAGGTGAAGTTCCTGATGACGGGCATCGCCGATGGTGCCCCCGTGCTGCGCTTCATGAACACCAACGCCTATGAGGCCCACCACGCCTTCGCCAAGGGGGCCCTTGGGGCTGCTGATTCCCTGCAGGACTTCAACGGCCGCGCCTACTTCGACGCCCACCGCGACGTCGTGTGCGGCTCTGTCGTCGCCATCGACGGCGCTGCCGGCACCACCTTCGCGCTGCAGTTTCTGCCCACCGACCCGATGACGACGGCACTCGTGGCCACCGCCGCCAAAGCTGTCACGGCCCAGGCACCGTTTCTCGCCGACAGCCTCGTCTACCACCCCGTCGGCCAGGGGCAGCAGGACGTCGCCGACCGCGGCAGTGCGGGGCTGCAGGCCGCCGGCGTCGACGTCATCGACACCAAGACCCTCCTCGGCGGCGTGACCTTTGCGCCCCTGAACCAGGGCGTTGGCTACGGCGTGTTGCGGCTCATCGATGGCAGCGACCCACGGCCGCCGACGGCGAAGGACGTCGTCATCTTCAGCCGCCTGCCCAACGATTTGAGCCACACCGCTGGTGTCATCACCCTGGACCCCCAGACACCCCTGTCCCACGTGAACCTGAAGGCCAAACAGAACGGCACCCCCAACGCCTACATCCAGGGGGCCGACGGCCTGCGCGACGTGAAGCAGCTCATCGGCTCGGTGGTCCGCTTCGAGGTCACAGCCAACGGCTACTCCCTGCGCGCAGCCACCGGCGACGAAGCCACCAGCCACATGGAGAGCCTGCGGCCGACGACGTCGACGACGCCGCCGCGGGACCTGTCGGTGCGCACCCCACGCCCCCTGTCGGCCATCGGCCACAAGGACCTGGGGGCCTTTGGGGCCAAGAGCGTCAACGCCGCCGAGCTGATGCGTGTGTTGGGCCCCGCCCAGCGCATGGACGGCGTCGCTGTGCCCTTCGCGTTCTATGTGGATTTCATGAAAGCCAGTGGGCTCGAAGCCGCCGCCACGGCGATGATGGCCGAGCCCCGCTTCCAGAACGACGAGACGTACCGGCACAGCCAACTGTCGAAGTTCCGTCGTCAGCTGCGCGACACCCCGTTGCCGGCGGCCTTGCAGCAGCAGGTGAACGACGTCGAGGCGGGCTTTGGTGCAGGGGCTGCGCTGCGCCTGCGCTCGAGCACCAACAACGAAGACCTCGAGGGCTTCAACGGCGCCGGCCTGTATTCGTCACGCAGCTGGGATCCTGCGGCTCAGACGACGGCCCAGAAGCACAGCTTCGGCGACGTCATGAAGGACGTCTGGTCGAGCCTGTGGAGCTTTCGCGCCTTTGAAGAGCGCACCTTCCACAAGATTGACCATCTGACGACGGCGATGGGGGTGCTGGTGCACCCGAGCTACGACAACGACGGCGCCGCCGGCGTCGCCGTCACCAAGAACATCTACGACCCCAATTCCCCCGGCCTCTACGTCAACGTCCAGCCCGCCGACGACCTGGTGACGAGCCCCGAGGGAGGCGTCGTCCCCGAGGAGCTCCTGCTGCGCCAGGATGCCCGCACGGGGACCTATGAGACCCAGGTGCTGCGCCAGTCCAGCGTCCACGACGGCGCGGTGCTGAGCCCCGCCCATCGAGCGGAGCTGGCCACCACCCTCGACGCCATCCAGCAGCATTTCCGCGGCGTCTACGGCGCCCACGGCGACACCGCCTTCGCCATGGACGTCGAATTCATCGTCGACGACGACCGCATCCGCGTGCTGCAGGCCCGGCCCTGGGTCGACTGAGGGCCGACACAGCGACGGTGTCCTCTGGTGTCCTCGGGTGTGCCCCAGCCGACACAGGCCGATGGACCGGTAGACTGGCCCCATGAGTCATCGTCCGCACACCATCGCGATCGCCGCCATCGGGCTCCTGCTTTCCGTCGGGTGTGGCTCTGACGTCGATCCCCCCCCACCGGCGACGCTCCGGGTGGGAACCTGACGAGGCCAGTGGACGACGCCCGCTTCGTCTCCCAGGACATCCCCGCGACCCTCGATCCGGGGCAGGCTTTCGTCGCCCGTCTGGTCCTTGAGAACACCGGCACCACCACCTGGAGCGCGCTTGAGACCATCCGCCTCGGCGCCCAGTCCCCCGACGACAACACGACCTGGTCAGCCGCCCGGGTGGCGCTCGACGAAGGCGTGGCCATTGACCCCGGTGAGGTGTGGACCGTCGACGCGGCGCTTCAGGCACCAGCCACGCCCGGCACCTTCCCCATGCAGTGGCGCATGGTGCGTGATCCCGGCCAGTGGTTTGGCGAGCAAACGACCTCGCTGGACGTCGAAGTGACGGACCCGGGAGCAGGCAGCGCCACGATCAGTGGCCCGGCCGTGGCGATGGCGCGCGATGCCGGCGCAAACGCCCCGGAGGGCTTCAACACCATCGTTGACCCGACGTTCACGATCACGCTCTCCAGCCCCAACGACGTCGCCCACGCCTCGTTGCAGGTGGCTGCGTTCTCAACACCGGAAGTGGATCCCGCATCCTGGGTCGAGCAGGCCACATGGACGAACCCGGCCAGCGCCGAGCTGACCCAGGCCCTCCCCTTCGCCACTGCCGGGAGCTGGGCCGTGCGCGTCGTCCTCACCGACGACGATGGCCTTGTCAGTGAATCACCTCACCACCCGATCGATGCCGTCAGCTTCGCCATCGACGCCACGGTCGACAACGCCTTGCCCATCGTCGGCCAGACGGTGACGCTCACCGCCGCCATGTCGCCTGGTGCCCCTGCCGGCTTGCAGAACACGCCGGAGGGCTGGTTCGCCCGTCGCCTCGACGACGGCCTCGTGCCCCAGGGAACCGCCAATCCGATGCGGTGGACGTCAAGTGACACGGCCACCCACGATTGGCTGTGGGTCGAGGTCTTCCCCGACGGCTCGCGCCTGCACAGCAACGTCGTGCGGGTGAGCCCGCAGTCCGCCCCACCCACCGAGGTGCAGGTTCAGGGTGGGGGCTGTATCGACGTGCAACAGGGGCTCAACCAGGCAGCGGGAGCAGGCCTGCCGCTCAGGCTCACCGGCGCCTTCACGGTGGACTGCCGTCTGCGTATCCCCTCCAACGTAACCGTGAACGCGACGGGCGCGACGTTTTCGTTCACGAAGTCCGGCCGCATCCGCAACGCCACCAACGGGTCTGGCGGCGGCTACACCCATGCGGGCGGCTTCGTCTGGGACGGGGGTACGTTTGTCGGCGCTGGCAACGGCGTCTTCACCATCAGCCACTCGCCGGGCTTCACGATCCGAAACGCCACCCTCTATGCGTGGGCCGACGCCACCGACGACGGTCATGCCATCGAGATCAACTCGTCAGGCGGCCCGCATACCCCGGATGTGTATTCGATCGAGATCACGGGCAACACGTTTCTGGGAGTGACCGGCCAGCGGGCAAACAGCAACGACGAGGCGGTCCAATACGACTTCTCATGGGATGGCTCGGGCGGCGATGCCCCCTTCGACGACACCATGACCCACAACCTGCACATCGCGAACAACACCTTCCACCGCCTCGACGAATCCGGCGCGTGGGAGTTTTCGCTGTGCGCCATCGGAGGACATCGGGGCTCAGCCGGTGAGCCTGCCGAACGGCACAACGGCTTCCTCATCGAAAACAACAGCATCCACGGCGCTGTCGGGGCCACCGTCGATGTCAGCCCGAACAAAGGGGCCATCGCGCTGTGGAACGCACGCGACGTGCGGGTCCGAAACAATGCCTTTTTTGGCTGCACGTCGTCGCGCCTGGTCTCGGGCTGGGACGCGAATGACGCCCGCAACCTCAACGACACGGCCATGAACCTTGGCTTCTCGGGCAACACCCACAATGGCTCCGCCGTGACCATCACCATGCCGGCGTCGAACACGACCGGGGGCTGATGACGGCGTGACGGCCGGCAGAGCGGGACTTGCGTTCGCCACCCATTGACGGACAGCATGCCGCCCATGCTGTTTTCGCCGTCCATCGCCCTCGCCGTCGCCGCCTTCTCCCTCGTCGATCCCGTCCCCGCCGACAAGATGCGCGACCTCGCCACCGACCGCCCCGACCTCACCGAGGGCCCCTTCACCGTCGACGCCGGCCATCTGCAGATGGAGATGGACGCCGCCATTGTGTCGCTGGATGACCAGGGCCTCGGCGTCGACGTCGTCGGCGTCAACGCCCGCGTCGGCCTCACCGACGCCGTCGATATTCACCTCATCCTGCCCACCATCGGTACGGTCTTTGGTGTGGACACAGCGACTCCCGCCTTCGGCGACTTGTTGGTGCGCGCCAAGTGGAACCTGTTTGGCAACGCCTCGGGAGACGTCGCCGTGGCCCTGTTGCCCTACGTCGTCATCCCGTCCGACACCGTCGTCACCGGCGGCCTGATCGTGCCCGTGAACCTCAACCTGCCCTGGGAGTTTGGCCTGGGCTCGATGGTCCAGCTCGAGCTGGTCCGCGGTGGCGAGGCCTACGAAGAAATCGACGGCCTGGTGGTGGTGTCGGCGAGCCTGGCCCGTCCCATCACCCACGGCGTGGGCGCCTATCTCGAAGGGGTCGCCCAGACCCAACTGCTGCACAGCGCCGCCGAGGTGTGGGCCAGCGCCGGCACCACCTGGCAGCCCACGGCAGATCTCCAATTCGACCTCGGTGCCCGCTCCCGCATTCCCCTGGCGGGCGATGAATACGCCCGCGTGGAGGCCTTCGTCGGCGCCACCGTCCGTCGCTGACGACACCGGGCGGTTCTGCTCGAAAGTGTCCGCGCCATCGACGGCGCGTCCCCGTGCGCTATGCTTTCACCATGCGCTTCGTTGGCCGCGCCGCTGTCATTGCCGGCCTCATCGCCGCCGCCGGCTGCTCGAGGGTGCCCCTCGCGGTCGGCTGCGCCGATGACGCCGACTGTCCCACCAACAGCCGCTGCACCGTCGGCGTCTGCGACGTCGTCGCTGGCGAGGGCGAAGGCGAGGGCGAGGGCGAAGGCGAGGGCGAGGGCGAAGGCGAAGGCGAGGGCGAGGGCGAAGGCGAGGGCGAGGGCGAGGGCGAAGGCGAAGGCGAAGGCGAGGGTGAGGGTGAGGGCGAACGCGAAGTGTGTGACGACGTCGTCACCGTGGAGAACCTGACGGGCATGCTCGCGGCGCGCATCGACCCCTGGTGGCAGCAGTTCGGGACGTCGGACACCCAGCCTCCCCAGCAGATCCTCGCCGCTCTGCCGTTTGAAACGGGGGACCGGGTGCGGCTGACGGCGTCGTCGGGGACCTCCATCTGCCGGACCTTCAGCAACCAGGTGGGCTGCCAACGAGCGTGCCCCGACGGGTGGAAGATCTTCTTCTTCGACACCACCAACACCCTGTTGCTCGGGGCAGCCGCCGAAGACCTCGGTGGCTACGTGAACGACGTGACCGTCCCCACCGGCGCGGTCCGGGCCCGGATCGGGTTTCGCGACGACGAGTCTTTTCAAGACGACTGCATTACCCGTGGCAAATGCTGCGTCACCGGGCAGCGCTGCGCCGCGACCAGCATCTACTTCGACAACGAAGGCCTGCGCGCAGCGCCGTCGAACCGGTCCACCAACGGCTGCCAGTTCAGCTTTGCCCACACCCGCCGGGTCTGTACGCCGATCAATCCCTGAGGACCTTTCGGTGGGCCTCAGAACAGTTCGCCGACCCGCGGGCCGGCCTCACGCAACAACAGCGTGCGTTTGCGGTCCAGGCCCCAGCGGTAGCCGGCGAGGCTGCCGTCGCCGCGCACCACCCGATGACAGGGCACCACGACGGCCACCGGGTTGGCCGCGCAGGCGGTGGCCACCGCCCGTGACGACGTCGATGGCAGCCCCAGGCTGGTGGCCAGCTCCGTGTAGGTGATGGTGCGACCAGGTGGGATGGTGCGCAGGGCGACCCACACCCGGCGCTGAAACGGGGTCCCTGGCATGCCGTCTTCGTCGACGATGATGGCGGCGGTGTCGTCGGCCGCCGCGCGGGGCGTGTCGATGGCGGCGCACACCCGCGCCAGCAGGGCCTGCCCGGTGGCGTCGGCTGCCTCGACGATGGTCCGGTGGGGAAAGCGGTGGCGCACGTCGTCGAGGAGGACAGCGCGGTCGTCGTCGATCAAGGCCACGCACAGGCCGCGGCCCTGGTGGCCTACAAGGACCTGGCCCAGGGAGCTCGCGCCCAGCTGAACCCGCAGGGGCCCAGCGACGTCGTCATGATCTTCGGAGTGCACCGCATCATCCACGGGTGCAGGGTCTCGCGGCGGCGGCGGCGTGCAACAGGGAACCCTCGACGACGACGCGGACTTCGGTCAGGGTGCGCCCATGAACATCATCCTCTTTGGCGCCAGCGGCATGGTTGGTCAGGGCGTGTTGCGGGAGTGTCTGCTCGCCAACGACGTCGACAAGGTCCTCGTCGTCGGCCGGAGCACGACGGGGCAATTCCATCCCAAGCTGACAGAGCTTGCCCACCGGGACTTCACGGACTTCACGCCCGTGCGCGCGGCCCTGACGGGCTACGACGCCTGCTTCTTCTGCCTCGGCGTCAGCGCCGGCGGCATGAGCGAGGCCGAGTACACGGCCATCACCGAGGGCTACACCCTGGCCGCCGCCCGGACGATCCTCGAGGTCAATCCCCGCAGCACCTTCATTTATGTGTCGGGCACGCGCACCGACTCGACGGCGAAGGGCTCCACCATGTGGGCCCGGGTGAAGGGCCGCACGGAGAACGCGCTGCTGGCGATGCCGTTTGGCGCGAGCTTCATGTTCCGCCCGGGAATCATCCGCCCGATGCACGGGGCGGTGTCCAAGACGACGTCCTATCGCGTGGGCTACACCCTCCTTGGTCCAGTGTTGCCGATTCTTCAGAAGCTGATGCCAGGCTCGATGACGACGACGGAGGCCGTCGGTCGCGCCATGCTGCAGGCGGCCCGGGGCAAGGCCACCCGGAAGATCCTCGAGAACACCGACATCACCGCCCTGGCCGCGACGTCGGCATGACGGCGCTGGTCAACGCCTTCAGCGGTAGCGGCTGCGCCAACGGGATTCGAAGATGACGAGATCCATGCCGTAGACGTCTTCGAAGGCGGGAGGCCACCTTGCCTTCGCGTTCTTCGCGGCGACCGTAGGTGAAGTTGGTGGCATCGAGCTCTGACGCAAGCTTGCCCAGCTCCGCGTCAAAGGGGGTGGTGGTGGCCACCCGCACGCCGCCGTCCTGGGGGATGAGGGCGTAGCGGCCCTCGGCGGCGTACGCGATGTTCTTCCAGGCGGTGGTGGTCTCGCCGTCGGCCCCGCACTGGACGGTGTTGATGGAGATGTTCTTCTTCATGGCCGCCTTGGCCGTCTGCTGCCACTGGACCTGCCCCTGGTAGTCCATGTGGGGCGGGGCGTCGCCGACGAGGAAGATCATCTTGAGGGCCTTTTTGTCCGTGCTCCACTGCATCTTGTGCACGGCGTCATTCAGCGCGGCGTTGACGTCTTCGGGGCCGTCGCCGCCGCCATCGGCACCCAGGGCCATGAGCTGCTCGTAGACGGCGTCGAGGTTGTCGGTGAGGTCGAAGGTGCGGGTGACGTAGGCGTCGCCGCGGTCGCGGAAGGCCACCAGGCCAATCTTCACGCTGGGCTTCTCCTTGGCGGCGGCGACTTCGTTGGCGATGGCCCAGATCTTCCGTTTGGCGCCGTCGATGAGGCCGCCCATGGAGCCCGTGGTGTCGAGGGCAAAGACCAGCTCGACGGTGGGCTTGATGGTGGGCACCAGGCCGCTCTTCTCGGCCTTGTCCGTGGGCTTCGCCGTCGCGGGCTGGGCCTGGGGGGCTGGTGCCACTTCCGTGCGGGCGTGGGCGCCGAAGGAGGTGAGGGCGACGGCGGTGGCGAGGGAGGCGGCAATGCGGCGCATGGGGTGGTCTCCGGTGGACGACGCGGCGGCGTCGGTCGTGTGTGCCTTCTGAACGCAGGAGTCTGGCTGAAGTTCTCCCGCTCCCCGGTCAGGGATCTGTAAAACCAGGCGCGCATATCCCACATCTCCCACATCTCGCGGTGTGGAGCGCCCCGAACGACAAGCGGGGGCCAAGCCCCCGCCCGACGTCGCTCTCGGCGAGGGCTTGCGGTCAGGGGGCCGGCTGGAACAGCCAGGGCCAGGTGACGACGACGGCGGCCCCGGGGTGGGACGGGAAGCGCCAGGTCTTGGCCCGGCCCACCAGGCAGGCGTTGAGGGCCGCGTCTTTGACGGAGTCGTGGTCGACGGTGACGGCGGTGACGCGGCCGTCGGCGGCGATGGTGAAGCGGAGGGAGACCTTGCCAGCGAGGCCCGGCGTCGTCACCAATCGACGCTCGTAGCAATAGCGCACCTGGGCCTCGTGGGCCCTGATGACGCGGGTGATGACGGCCTTGTCGAGGCTGCCCTGCACGACGACGGCGCCGTTCTTGACGCGCGGTGGGGTCCTGGTGCTGAGGCCGATGTCGCCGCCGCCAGCACCGAGGGTGCCGATGCCGATGCCGCTGCCGCGGCCGACGCCGCTGCCAAACCCGCCACCGCCAGCGCCGGTGCCCCGCGAGCCGAGGCCGCCGCTGCCGTAGCCCGTCCCGAGGCTGGCGCCAGAGAGCCCAGCGAGGGCAAATGACGACGACATGTCTTTGGGGAGCACCGAGGGTTGTTGCACCGCCGCCAGCTCGCCGCTGCGGTTGCGCCGCTTGGGATCGACGACGACGAAGCTGGTGCGTTCGGTGAGCAGGCGGTAGCGCAGGCCCAGGCGCTCCACCTCGGCGAGGGCTGTGTCATCGGGGGCGTCGCGGTCGGCGAGGCGGGCCACGCGTTCCCGGGCCCACAGCTGGCGCAGGGGGGCATGTTCAGCGCGCTCCAGGTTGTCCTCAACGGCGATGACGTTGTTGTAGGCGACGCCGCCCACCCCAGTGCCCGTGACTGTGACGTGGCCGCTGCTGGGGCCCGTGAAGCGGCCGAGGACGACGAGGGGACGGCCGGGGTAGAGGTCGGTGGGGGTGCTTGGCTCGAGGTCGGTGGCCTTGAAGCCGTCGAAGGCGACGGTGACGTTGGTGAGGGCCGGCCGGGCGGCCACGGTGCGGAAATGGTCGACGGCGCGCTCGGTCATGGAGGCGTCGTGGACCACGAAGGGCTCCGTGCGCCCGGCGGCGGCGAGGCCCTCGATGAGGTGGCGGTTGACGCTGCCGTGGACGCCGAAGGCAAAGAGGGTGGCGTCGCCGATGCGGTCTTTGACGAGGGTGAAGGCGGCCCGTTCGGCGCTGATCATGCCGTCGGTGACAACGACGATGGCCCGTGCGCGCCGGATGCCGTCGCGCTCCCCGCTCTCCCCCCGGGCCCCGTCGGCAGCCCCCTCCTGGCCTCCCCCGCTGGGGGAGGAACCGGACCCAGAGCTCTCCCCGAGGTTGAAGGCGGTCTTCAACGCCTCCAACAACATGGTGCCGCCGCCCCCTTGCATGGCGTCGATCATGGCGTGGCCGAGGCGGAGGTTCGCGGCCGTCGCCGGCAGGCTGCCCGACGGCGACAACACGTCGCTGCCGCCGGCGAAGAACACGATGTTGAAGGTGTCGGTCGGTCGCAGCTCAGTGGTCAGCTCGCGCACCAGGGCCTTGGCCGTCTGCAGGGGAAAGCCGCTCATGGAGCCCGAGACGTCGACGACGAAGACCACTTCCCGCGGCGGCGCTGCGGCGGCACTCACCTCGGCAGGGGCCTCGCCCAGCAGCATGAAGAAGTGCTCGTCGGTCTCCTTGTCGCGAAACAGCAGCACGCCGGTCTGCACCGTGTCTGCTGCCAACCGCCAGCGGAGCACCAGCTCCCGGTCGGCCACGACGTCGTCGGCGCTGGAGTGGACGATGACCCGACCCTCGTTGGCGCCCGTGAAGCGGGGGGCGACGGCGTGGGTGGGGGAGCCAATGCCGCGCACCCCGATGGGTGAGCGGATGGTGACGTCGATGGCGGTGTCGACGGTGGAGGCTTTCCCCTTGATGAAGCCGTTGTCGACGAAGCCGTCGTCGACGGTGGTGGCGTTGCCGGCGAAGCGGGGACCGAGGGTCTGGGGCAGCACGAGCTCGTAGATGCCGTCGATGGGGCGAATCAGCTCGCTGGCCTCGACAAAGACCGTGATCTGCTCGCCGGGCATCACGTTGGTCAGGTGCATGGTCACCGCGTTTGGCCGCTGCTGCTCCAACAGGCCGGCGGTCTGGCCCTCGTCGCGGGCGGCGTCGAAGATCTTCTTGGCCATCTCTTTGGCGCGGATCTCGGCGGTGAGTTCCCGGTCGGTGCCGATGCGGATGCGCAGGTCGTGGACGGCGGCCCGCGTCGACGTCGGAAACACATAGGTCGCCTCGATGGGGACCGTGCCGCGGTTCACCCACACCTGTTCCAGACGAATGCGGGCCACCACGCCGGCGACGTCGACGATGGTGCGTTGGGACTGCAGGGGCAGGGCATCCACCGACGTGCCCGGCCGGAGTTCAAAGCCCGGCTGCGGCAGGTCCTGCGCCGACGTCGGCAACTCCCCAAAGGCCCGCGCCGTCGTCGCCGTCGTCGCCGTCATCACGAGGCCCAGGGTCACGACGACGAGCAGGGAACGGTGCAGGGCTGCGGTCAAAACACGCCAAGCGACAGACATGGGGACTCCTGGGGTGGACCAATCGGGAGCGGGCGGGGGTGGGTGCCACGAGCCCTGACCACTCGGGGTTCCCGCTGGTTCCCGCCCAATCGGTGAGCCCGTTTCGGTGGCCCTGGTCGTCCCTTGACAGGGTCGAAAATTGGTTGAGCCATTCAACCAATGAACCTGATGCCGATCCCAGCCCGTTCCACCGCGGTGGATGCCTGCGAGCAGATCCTGCGCAGCCACCTGTTCTCGGGCGTGCTCCAGGCCGGCGAACACCTCCCCGCCGAACGGACCCTGGCCGACACCCTCGGCGTCGACCGCGGCACCCTGCGTCAGGCCATCGGTCGCCTCGTCACCCAGGGGCTGCTGTCCGCCCAACAAGGGCGCGGCACCGTCGTGCAGGACCTCAAAGACCACGGCAGCCTCGAGCTGCTGGCCCCCCTCTGCCAGGCCGCCAGCACCAACCCCGCCCAGACCTTCACCCTCGCGAGAGACCTCCTGCGCCTCCGTCGCCACCTGGCCGCCGCCGTGCTGGAACACCTCGTCGAGATGGGCCCCGTGCCCGACGACGCCCTTGTGGGCATTCGCGCCGCCGTGGCCGCCCTGCACGAGGCCTGGCACCGCCACGCCGCCAGCGTGCGCGAAGGCGACGCCGCCGCCATCGCCGTCGTCAGCGCCTGCGACATCGACGTCCTCGCCGCAGTCGTCCACGCCACCGGCAGCACCGTGTTGTCGTTGGCGGTGAACCCCGTGCGCAAAGCCGTCGCCGCCTGCCCGCCCCTGATGGCCGCCGTGGTGCGCGACGTCGATTTGAGCTTGCTTGCCTGGGACGTCGTCACCGGCTTCCTGCAGGCCCCCGACGCCACCTTCGCCTCAGCCATCCTCGACGGCCTGGGGGAGCGCGACGCCCGCACCCTCGATCATCTGCGTCCCATCCGCGACGACGCCGACGGCGCCGCCAGCACTGTCTGAACCACCGTCTGAACCACCGTCTGAACCACCGTCTGAACCACCGTCTGAACCACCGTCTGAACCACCGTCTGAGCCACGTGACCGGAGCCCCCATGACGACGACGACGACACCATCGACCTCGCCCTCGCCATCGAACTCGACCCCAACCACGCCGACGCTGTTGGAGCGCCTGCTGCTGTTGGACGCCGCCGCCGTCGAGGCGTCCCTGCAGGCCCTCGTCGACAACGCCCGCACCCTGTCCGATGCCGACCGGCGCCTGCTGCCCCCGGGGGCCCTGCCGGAGCGGTTTCCTTCCCGGGCCCAGGTGAGCCGCGCCGTGGCCCGCATGCTCCGTCGCCTCGTCGTCGAGCCCAACGCCTTCGGCCTGTCGTCGTCACCGCCGCGCCTGAACCTGCGGGCCCGGCTGCTGCGCAACCGCACGGTGCGGCTGCCTTTCTTGTTGGCGGCAGGGTCTGTGGTCCCCGGCGACCTCAGCGGCATGCGCTCCAGTCCCGCCGTGGTCCGGCGCCACCTGCTGGGCACCCACCACGACGTCATGCACGGCGTGGCCCAGGCCCGCTACGATCTGGAACTGCTGGCCCTGCACCCCGGCGAACTGCAGGGCCTGCGCGATGAATGTGCCGCCGTCGTCGACGGCAGCCATCCCCGGGCCGCCCTCTATCGCGACCTGTGCGTCTATCAGGGCTACCACGAGGGGCTGCTGGCCCTCCTCGACGACGTCCTCGAACACGGTCTGCCCCATGAGGCCGACCCCGACGCGTCGTTCTTCGCCATGTTGCGCTGGTGCGCCGCCCAACCCGACGCGCCCCCCCGTTGGCGCAGCGTGTGGGGCGAGGCCGCGGCCCCCGTCGACAGCCCGAAGACGGTGACGGCATGAGCAGCGCCGTCGTCGACGAGCTGCAGCGCTGCGGCATTGGCGAGCTGGGCCGGCGCTTTCGGCGGGGACGCCCGGTGTCGTCGTCGCTGCTGGCGGGGCGTCGCTGGCAGGGCCGCACCCTCGGCCTGCCCTTCATTGCCGAGCGCTTGAGCTGGCAGACGTTTCGCAAGGACATCGACGTCCCGGGCCCCGACGGCGTCATTCGCGGCGTCAATGTGCGCGTGCCCCAGAGGTGGCAGCCGTCGTCGCTGGCCGAACGGATCGTGATGCCCTTTGTGGTCCACGACGTCGACGGTGGCGCCGTCATCGACTACCGGCCCACCCATGCATTGCCGAACCCGATGGGCCTTGGCGTCGACCCCCTCGTCCGCGTCGACGATGGCAACGATGACGACGATGGTGATGGCTGGATCACGGTGCTCGGCGTCACCGAGCTGTGGCTGGGGCCACAGCGGTGGCGCACGCCGACCTGGTTTGCGCTGACATCGCCAAGGGCTGGCTGACGACGTCATTGTGCGTAAATGCACACGCCTCGTGACATCGCGCCCATGAGGGATCCCGCCACAGGCCGAGCGTTGCTCGGCGGCCGGTCCGGGCCTACCAATGACGCATGCCCAAACAGATCCTGCTCGCCCTGTCGTTGTCATCGGTGTCGTCCTTGTCGCTCACGGCGCTGTCCGGGTGCGGCGAGGTGGCCGTCACCGGCGAGCTGCGCGGGCCCGTCGGCGAGGCGGTCACGATGCAGAACAACGGCGGCGACGACCTCGAGGTCAGCGTGCCTCCCGTCAGTGGCCAGCCCGACCCGTACAACGTCGAGGCGTTCTCCTTCGCCACGCCGCTGGTCGAGGGCGAAGCCTACAGCGTCACCGTCGAGAGTCCCCCGGCGGGCCAGGTCTGTGAGGTCTATGGCCAGGCCAGCGGGCAGGCCGCCGCCAACGTCACCGTGCTGGTGGGCTGCGAGTGGACCGACGACCACGTCAGCCGCAACACCGACGGCAGCGTGCTCGGCACCTTCTTCGACAGCACCGCCCCCGTCGTCGGTGGCGACGCTGAGTTCGGTGAGGGCCGCTTCGTGGCCTTCACCTCGAGTGCCTTGATCGGGGGCGCCAGCGGCGACCACCGCCAGGTCTTCTGGCGGGACCGCCTCACGGGCGAGACCGTGCTCGTCAGTGCCAGCGGGCCGGTCACCGCCCTCGTCGAGGGCAACGGCGACAGCGTCGATGCCGCCATCTCGGCGGACGGCCTGGTGGTGGCCTTCGAGTCCGACGCCACCAACCTCATCGACGGCGACGGCAACAGCGCCCGCGACGTCTTTGTCTGGTCCGCCAACGACCGCGATGGCGGTGTGCAACGGGTCAGCGTGTCGTCGACGGGGGCCGAGGGAAACAGCACCTCTGACCAGGCGAGCCTGTCCGCCGACGGATCCGTCGTGGCCTTCTCGAGCGGCGCCAGCACCCTGAGCGACGGCGTTGACGGCATCAACACCATCAACGTCTACCGCCGGGACCTCGTGGCGGGCACCACCACCCTCATCAGCGTCGACGGGGCAGGCACCGGGGTCGGCGGCGAGCACCCCGTGCTGTCCGACGACGGCGACCGGCTGGCCTTCTACTCGTTTGCCGCCGACATCGTCGCTGGCGATGGCAACGACCTGTGGGACATCTTTGTGTGGCAGCACAGCACCCAGACCCACAGCCGCGTCAGCCTGACGTCGGGTGGCGGCGAACGGAACCAGGGCAACGAGAGCGCCAGCCGCGTCGTCGCGCCCGCCATCTCGGGGGACGGTCGCTTCGTGGCGTTTGCCACCACGGCCTCCAACATGGTGGCCGGCGATGACAACGGCCTGCAGGACGTCTTCGTCGTCGACATCGACAGCGGCGACGTGGTGCGCGCCAGCATCGGGGCCGCCGGCGTCGACAGCGACGGCGACAGCCCCATCGGCCAGGGGGAGCGGGTCAGCTTGTCCCGCGATGGCCAGCTGGTGGCCTTCAGCACCGGCGCCCAGAACCTCGGCGTCACCGGCACCGTCATGGTGCGGGACCTCGACAGCGGCCGCATCATCGCCGCCACCACCGGGACCAACGGCGTGGGCCCTCCCGTGATGTCGTTTGCCGGCGCCTACGTCGTCTTCGGCAGCGGCACGCCCCTGGACGGGCGCTTTGCCTCCACCGGGCTCTTCGCCCACTACACGGGCCTGTCGCCGGCGTTCTTCTGGATTGATGGCTGATCTGCCCAGGGGGGCTGGACGACGACGACGGCGATGGCATGACAACCCAATGGTTGCCGCTGTTGCCGTTCGTCCCGCCCCACCCCACGTCTCCGGGCTGCCCCTGCTTGGGTCCCTCGACATGGTGCGCAGCGCCATGCACCGCAAGGTGGCCACCAAGCACGACGAACTCGGCGACGTCTACACGTTCAGCCTCGGCGGCAAGCGCCTGTGGGCCGTGCGCGATCCCCAGGCCATCGAGGACATCCTCGTGAAGGACCGCGCGGTCTGGCAAAAGACCGGCTCCCCCGCCTACGAGACCTTGGCGGAGCTGCTTGGGCAGGGCCTCGTCACCGCCGAGGGCCCCGCCTGGCTCAAGCACCGCCGCCTGGCCCAGCCGGCCTTTCACCGCGAGCGCATCGCGCGCTTCACGAGCACCATGGCCAGCCTGGCCAGCGACGTTGCCGACCGCTTCGGGGCCGCCGCCGACGCCGGCCGTGACGTCGACATCGCCCACGAGATGCTGCTGTACACCCAGCGCGTCATCGGCATGACCATGCTGTCGGTGGACCTCGACGGGCCCCAGGGCCAGCGCCTCGCCGAGGCCCTCGACCTCGCCCTCAAGGCCGTCGAACACCGGGCCAACAATCCCTTCGCCCCGCCGTTGTGGGTCCTCACGTCGATGAACCGCTCCCTCAAACGGGCCCGGGCCATCCTCGACGAGCTGGTCTATTCGCTCATTGCCCAGCGGCGGGCCCTGCGGGCCGCGGGGACTGTCGCCGGCGCCGACGGCGACCTCCTCGACATGCTGATGGACGCCGTCGACGAAGACACCGGCGCCACCCTGTCCGACGTCGAACTCCGCGACGACGTCATGACCATCTTTCTCGCCGGCCACGAGACCACCTCGAACCTCTTGTCGTGGACGTTTGTGGCGTTGTCGCAAAACCCCGCCATCGCCACCGCGCTGGCGGCGGAACTCGCGGGCACCGATCCGCTGGCGGCGGCGCGGCCGTCGTCGTCACCCTCCCTGCTGGACCGGGTGGTGGATGAGTCCATGCGCTGGCGTCCCCCGGTGTGGACGGTGGACCGCGTGGCCCAGACCGAGAGCAGCATCGCGGGCTTCCACGTCGACGTCGGCGATATCGTGCTGGTCAGCGCCTGGGCCCTGCACCGCCACCCGACCTGGTGGCCCGACGCTGAACGCTTCGACCCCGAGCGCTTCACCGAAGCCGCCGTGGCTGCTCGTCCCAAGATGGCGTTCTTGCCGTTTCTCGCCGGCAACCGAAAATGCATCGGCGACGCCTTCGCCCTCGCCGAGGCGAAGATCGCCCTGGCGACGTGGATCCCCCGGTTCGTGTTGACCCTGCGGGCCTTCCCTGACGAGGAACTCGCCGTGACCCTCCGCCCCCGGGGTACGGTGTTGGCCAGCGTCACGCGGCGCTGACCCTTCATGAGCACGCCACGACCTCGCCCGATCCAGCACCCCTGCGTGGCCAGGGTGCGGATCGTCGTCGTTGTGGTGCTCATCGCTGTGGTCGTGGGCGGGTGCGGCCGGAAGAAGAAGAGGCCGGCCATCGCCGTCGACGCGGGCTCCATCGACGCCGTCTTGATCGATGCTGGCTTCGTTGACGCTGGCTTCGTTGACGCTGGCTTCGCCGATGCGGGCTTCGTCGACGCCGGCTTCGATGCTGGCTTCGTCGATGGGGGCTTCGTCGACGTCGTCGGTGATGCCGGCGTCGTTGAAGAGGCCGGCTGCGGCTTCGAGCGCGCGCAGATGCAGGCTCTCGCGAAGGCCTCCCGCCGGGATGCGGCGGCGGCGCTGACGGCGTCGAGGCCCTTCTGGGGCACCGGCGTGTGCCGCATGGACACCGCCGTGCGCCACGCCCGCGCCGAGATTCTGCGGGAGGCGGCGAAGACGAGCCTTGATCCGGCGACGAAGAAGGACCTGCTGCAGGAGTCTGCGGAGCTGCGGCCCAACGCCGACATCTGGGCCTCCCTCGGCGATGCCTGCGACGCCGTCAACGACGGACCCGGCGCCATCGAGGCCTGGCAACAGGCGGTCTCGCTCACCGCCAGCGGGCGTTCGCGCCACCTCGAGGACAAGATCGAGCGCCTGCGCAAGAAGCTCGCCGTCGAGGTCGGCTTCGCGAGTCGCGGCAACCAGCATTTCATCGCCCGCTTCGAGGGTGACGCGCGCACCGACCTCGCCGATCGTGCCCTCGGGATCCTTGAGGAGGCGCGCACGACCCTCGAGCGCAGCCTCGGCGCCGTGCCGCCGGCACCCATCACGGTGGTGCTCTACACGGGGGACCAATTCGCGCGATCGTCATCGGGGCCGGACTGGTCCAGCGCCGTCTTCGACGGCAAGATCCGCGTCCGGGAGAGTCAGCTCAAGGGCAGCGGCGACGAGCTCCGAGACACGCTCTTTCACGAGTATCTCCACGCCCTGCTCCGCACGACGCTTGGTGCGCCGGTGCCGACCTGGTTCAACGAGGGGCTCGCCCAATGGGTCGAGCCCGACGGCGGGAAGGACCGCATCACGGCCCGCATGAAGGCCCGGAAAGACGCCGACCTGCCCACCCTGGCGGCCCTCAGCCGCAGCTTCGGCGGCGAGCGCAAGGCCGTGCGTCTGCAATACGACTGCGCCTTCGACCTCGTCAGCGAGCTTGAGCACTGGCGCGGCGCCGGCAGCTTCGCCGACATGTTCAAGGCGATGGGGGCCAAAAGAATGACCTTCAGCGCCGCAAGAGGTCCGGCGAGTACGCGGCCGCCGCCCCCGCCGCCTCCTCTGCCGACCGCGCCATGGCCAAGAGCAGCCTTGGCTCGGGCATGAAGGCCAGCGAAGACCTGGTCACCCTCGCCGACGTCTCCGGCGGCGCCGACAAGGCCCTTGAGCAGGTCAAGGCCGACGACCTCCCCGACGAGCTCAAGGGCAAGTCCAAGGAGCAGCAGAAGGCCGTCATCGAGCAGAACCAGCAGAAGCGCGCCACCATCCAGAAGCAGATCAGCGAGCTCTCCAAGAAGCGCGCTGCCCACCTCAAGGACGAATCCAAGAAGGCCGGCGCCCCCGCCAAAGACGCCTTCGACAGCGAGGTCGCCACCATCGTGCGCGAGAAGGGCGAAGCCGTCGGCCTCAGCTACGAGTGACGTCGTTTTGACGTCGACCCGACGTCGAGCCGTCGACGTCCTGAAATACGCAGGCCCGCCACGGCGACCACGGTCGACGGGGCGGGCCTCTCCCGTTGTGGGTCAGCGGGCGCTCAGACGGAGGCGGGAAACGGCGCGTTCATCGTCGTCACCAGCATGAAGAGCTTCTTCTTCAAGCGGGCCAGCTCATCGGGCTCGGGAGGACCAAGGTTTGACCACTCGGTCTCATCCTCGAGGTCGACGGTGATGGCTTCCTCGAAGCTGTCGGCGATGGCGCCCTCCTTGATCTCGCGCAGGGCGCCGAGCAGCAGGGTGCGGGCGTCGTCGGTGACGTCTTTGGCGATGGTGGGGAAGAACTCACCCTCGTCGAGCCGAGCCGCCACATGGGCCACAAGCACCGTGGCAAACCACGCCTTGGGCAGGCGGGCCGCGGTGTCCAGCCAGGCCTCTTCGTTGGCCTCGGCACGGTGTTGCACGATCTCCACGAGGTCGAAGACGACCTTGGGGCCGCGGGACTTGAGCTCTTGAAGGGGAAGGGCGCGGAAGGGGTCGAGGGCCATGGTGGATTCACCCTGCCGTGCGAAATCGCGGTCGTCGACGGCCTCGGTGGGTCGACTCGGTGGGGCGACAGCACGAGCGCCGCGCGGACGCTTGTCCGCGCCCAGCGCCGGGCGCCGGTTCATCAGCGGCGCCAACAGACTGCCCCGGCGCCAACAGACCGCCCCGGCGCCCATGTAGACAACGCACCGACATGGACGACGCTGTCTGGAACCGCCGGGCGGCGCAGGCGCATCCCAGGGCCCGTCCGGGCCCCCGCAGGGATTGGACCGAACGGAATGTTGACCTGGAACGGTATCCCAAAGCCACCTGCGGTACGCTGTGACAGATGCACACCCGGCCCGGCGCTTTCAGCTTGATCGAGGTGATGATGGTCGTGGCCATCATTGCGATCATGTCGGCGGTGGCGGTGCCAAACCTGCTGCCCGAGGTCCACAAGGCCCACGTCGGCGGTGGCGCCGAGGTCGTGGCCGCCGCGGTGGCCCGGGCCCGCAGCGAGGCCATGGTCAGCAAGCGCTGCGTGCGGGTGTGGATCGACTCCACCAACACCCACCGCCTGGTCACCGAGCGGCTCAACTCGTTTGACTGCGACACAAGCCCCGCGGTGTTTCCCGCCGGCTTTGGCGGTGTCGGCCTCAACGGGGTGGCCCAGGCCTGGGCGCCCTTGTCGGCGGTCATCCTCGACGCGGCGCCGCTGGTCCTCACCATGGCTGCACCGGCGGACACCGCGGCGTGTTCGACGACCACGGGCTCCACCAGTGGGGTGCCGACGGGGTTTCCCTGCACCCACCTCATCTTTCGCCCCAACGGTCGCCTGTTCACCCAGAACCTCGACGAGAACGACGACGCGGTCATCTCCGTTCGTCATCCGTCGCTGGTGGCGACCAAGAGCATCCTCATCAACAGCAACGGCCTCATGTGCATCTACCGCCTCGGCGAGGCCCTCCTGCCCGGTGCCGGTCCTGGCGACTTCGTGTGTCCCCCATGAGAGCCCCCATCACACCGCCCCGTGCCTATCTGCTCCTCGAGGTCGCCATCGGCGGGGCCGTCGTCGCCGTCATCGTCGGCAGCATCCTGACGTCCCTGTCCCAGGCCCGCACCATGACCATTGTGGTCGGCCGGGACCAGACCGCCAGCCAGCTCGTCGTCGAGAAGCTCGATGAGCGTCGGGCCCTGGGCTTCACCCTGGTCAGCGCCGAAGCGCCAGCCACCGTCACTGGCGTCACCGGCCTGTACACGCGCGAAACCACGGTCGCGACCTGTACCGAGGTCATCCCGGCCCCCGGGACCAACCTCCCCTGCAAAGACATCACGGTCACCGTCACCTACCAGACAAGCCAGAACGCCAAGATGGGGACGTCGACGACGCGGACCACCCGGGCGTCGGCGCGGGTGTACCAATGAAGCCCCACCGCGCGGCCCACCAGACGGCATTCACCCTCGTCGAAGTCATCGTCGCCATGGTCTTGTCGATCATCATCCTCGGGGTGTGCATGACCATCATGGTCAACACCCTCGCCGAGGGTCGACGCACCCGGACCCAGGCCGAGATGGCCCGGGATGGCAGCTTCACCGGCCAGCTCTTCGCCCAGGAGCTGCGCCAGGCGGGCCTCGGGGTGCCAAACGGCGGCCACATCAACGGCGCCTATGGCTCGACGGCCAACGTCGCCTTCTACGCATCGTTGTTGGTGGCGGCCCCGTCCCAGATTGGCATCGTCGGCGACCTCCCTCGACCCGACGCCAACGGCAACGCCTACGGCCCCCTGCACAACCGCACGGTGGGCAACACCAACGTCGCCTGGCACACCGAAAACAATGGCGGCTGCGTGGTCGACGCCGTCGGCGGCAGTTGCAGCACGGCGGTGTCGAGCCTGTTCTTCCCCGGCGAGGCTGGTTGCAACGCTGCTGGCACCGGTCACTTCGACGACCGGACCTGTCCCTGGGGCTTGCGACGGGTGCTGCCCGGTGAGCGGCTCATCATCGTGTCTGGCGACGGCCGCTGGGGCCATGCCGCCCTGGCGAACCCGGGCACCATCGACAACGCCGGCCCCCTGCAGGTCCTGGCGGCGCGTTTGTCGCCGGGCTTCTCGCCCGCCAACTGGCCCGACCCGGTGGCGCCATCGCTGCCAGTGGCCGCCCCCAACGAAACCGCGGGCCAGGGGTGGGTGACCACCCTCGACCGGGTGTTTTTCAAACACGACGCCGCCACCCGCACCATCCAACGGATGCAATGCAGCGGCGACCCGGATCCCGAGAATCCCAATTGGCCGGGACCAACGGCAACGGCCATTCCCGCCAGCCCGGCTTTCACGCCCATCGGCGGGGCCCCCAACGTCTGTGGCCCCTTCGAAATCATCGCGCGCCACGTCGACAGCCTGGCCTTCAGCTACTTCGACGCCGCCGGCGCCCCCGTGGTGCTGCGCAATACCGGCCCGCTGAAGAAATCCATTCGACGCGTGAATTACCGCATCCAGTTTCGCCACACCCTCGATGGTCGCGACGTCACCTACGACGTCGCCGGCTCCGTCCGCCTGCAGAACCTGTGAGGTGCCCGTGAAGAACCTTGTCGCAACGCTCAAAGGGTCACGTGGCTTCGTCATTTTGGTGGTGATGCTGCTGTTGGCGGTGGCCACCGCCGTCGCCATGAGCCAATTCACCGTCGTGGCCAACGAAAGCGTCGCCAGCATTCGCATCAATGAAGAGGTGCAGGCCCGGGCCAACGCCGAAGGATGCCTGACCCTGCTGACGGAGTACGCCGAGGGCTATATCGGCACGAGTCCCCCGGGCTTCAAATTCGCCGACTTCGACGGCCTCCTCGACCGCGACACCGTCGCCAATACCGCTGACGATTTCCTGCCGTCCTTTGGCACCCGGGTCCTCGTGCCGGCCACCATCACCCCCGCCACCGGGGCCACCGCCGCTGCCCACCAATGGGCGTTCGTCACCCGCGGCACAGCCCCCAATCAGGGGGGCTGCCTGCTGCGCCTTGAAGACAACAGCGACGACGCCTTCCCGAGCAGTTCGGTGCCAAGCGGCACCACCGGCGTCCTTGAGGCCGCCAGCGCCGGACGAGACCTGCCCCTGCGGGACCGGGACCGCTCCATCTACCTCACCGTCGTCGGCCTCCACCCGGTGCTGCCGGGCACCGCCCCAACAGATGCCTGGGAACGCGCCCATTCGCGCGTCACCCTCCGCCGCCTCTACGCCACCAACAATCCAGTCCAGACCCCGCCCGCCCTGCAGGCCTGCGACGACGTCAACCTGAGCGCCAACATCGACGTCTGCGGCCTCGGCGGCGTCCAGGGCGACGCCATCACCATCAGCGGCGGCAGCACCTGCGGCTGCGGCAATTACTCGGGCAATTCCGTGACCCCGGCGACGCCGCCGGCGGCCTGCACCGGGTGTCCGAGCGGCACCTGCTCCCCTCCCTCGCGATCGGTGTTGTCCCCCGCCCAGAGCGCCGTCGATCGAGGCTGCAGCCCGCCAGCCATCCCGAATGCCACCTATTACATGGACAACAAGGGCTTCGGGAATCCCGCCAGCAACTCCAACAACATCGGCGACAAAGCCAGCTGCAAGGTCCACATCGACCGTCGAGGGCGGGTCTTTGTGTGGGACACGACCGACCCCGACGCCAACCAGCGCGTCCCGCCGACGAACATGACCAACGCGCTGGTCGCCGGCGGTGTGGCCACCGGCTTCGTGGCGGATTGCCAGAATTACACGGGCATCCCCGATGGCTTCGGCGGCCGCATCGTCGAACTCCCCTGCACCTGGGACACGACGCTCCTGGACGGTGACGGCGAGAGCATCACCTGCGACACCACCAACGCCAATCCCCGCCTGCGACAAACGCCGTGCTGGAAACCCATCGCCAACCTCGAGGACGGCGCCGCGCAGCGCACGATTGGGGCCGTCAATATGATGAGTTCCGATTTGCTCCTCGGTGGCGTGCCAGCGAATCCGTTGAACTCGCTGTCGACACTCAACGGCGGCGATCACTTTGAGATGTCGAGTCACGAGAACGACGAAGACCTGATGTTCATCAAGAACAAACCGATTCCGAATATTCGAAATCAGAACATGATGTTTGCGACCGGCGATGCCAACACGACGATGTGCGGCAACATCAATGGCTGCGAGGACTGCGACGGCTCGACCATCGACAATTGGTGGACGGAGTGTTCTTCCCGCACCGGCAATCCGGCGAGCCCTCGGAGCAGCTGCGGGGACTTTCACTCCCATGATCACCAAAACAGCCGCCACATCCCCTGGCCAATTATTTTCGCCTGGGATGTCGACCCGGCGAACAAGATCGATTTCGAGTACGACCCAACGGCGACGAAACCACTGAACGCGACCATCCTGTCCAGCGGCAACATCGCCTTTGTCGGCGACGTCAGCTTCTGCTGCGCCGAGTGTGGCAGCGATTTGGGGGGCAACTGCACCCTGCCACTGACAGCCAATGGCATCAGTGCGGCGGGCAGGTTCATTCCGGCCGCCAGCTGTAATGCAGGCCAGGTGCCGGCTCCACGGTTTTCAGTCCCACCGCCACCGCCCGGGCCCGTCCAGTTCATCGGCTCGGGATACGGCTACGCCTTCAAGGTCGATGGCACATGCCAGATTGCTGCCAACAGCACGGTCATCGGCGACGTCGAGTGCAGCGCTGTCAAGATTCCCAACGACCCCTGCATTGTCGGCCAGGTGGTAGCCGTTCAGGGGGAGGCTTGAGTGCCACAGCCGATGGGATCACCACGGTGGCATGAAGACCAACGACCTCCAGATCAAGATCGAAGCCCTCGTCCGCGCGCACC
>Ga0247837_1003155_pt1 | contig 29485 bp, 12 predicted proteins | sample LaCtaG_2_FD_187115 | JGI IMG/M metagenome (GOLD analysis project Ga0247837, IMG submission 187115) | Freshwater microbial communities from meromictic Lake La Cruz, Castile-La Mancha, Spain - LaCruzMarch2015_14.5m | ecosystem: Environmental > Aquatic > Freshwater > Lake | place: Spain: Castile-La...
ATTCATCCCGCGGCGATCATTGCTGCGGACGCCGTGATCGCTCCGGATGCAGCGATTCAGCCATTCGTCGTCATTGAAGCCGGCGTAGTGATTGGTTCCGGAACCGTGATCGGGGCGCACGGCTTTGTCGGGCTTGGGTCGTCGATCGGCGTGAATTGTATCGTGTACCCCAACGTGACGATCCGCGAGCGATCGAAGATCGGGAACCGCGTCATCCTGCACCCGGGCGTTGTGATCGGCTCGGACGGTTTCGGTTACGAAATGGTCAATGGGAAGCACGTGAAGGTGCCTCAGACCGGGATTGTTCAAATCGATGACGACGTGGAACTGGGTTCCAATACGACCGTTGATCGCGCCAGGTTCGGGCGGACATGGATTCGCCACGGGGCGAAGATCGATAATCAGGTCATGATTGCCCACAACGTAGTCGTGGGTCCGCACAGCATCCTGTGCGCGCAGGTGGGCATTTCGGGAAGTTCCCGGCTCGGGTCGTATGTCACTCTTGCGGGACAGGTGGGGATTGCCGGGCATGTGGAGATCGGCGACCAGGTCGTACTCGGTGCCCGGAGCGGCGTCGCGAAAAACATGCCGAACAAGGGGGTCTACATGGGGGCTCCTGCGGAGCCGATTCAGGACCACAAGAAGCGATTCGCGCAGACGGGTCGCATCAAGTCGCTGGGCGAGAGAGTGAAGCGTCTCGAGGCCCTTTTACTAAAGTGATAGGGGCAGCGTGCCCCTGTGCCTTGTAAAAAAGAAGGGGCTAGCAGCCCCTTCCACATCTAGGCTCCGACTGGATCCGCGACGGGAGTCAGAATCGGATCCACGTTCACACGGGAACCACCGCGGTCGAATCGGACATTGCCATCGACCAGCGAGAAAATCGTGTAATCGCGACCGAGGCCGACATTGCGGCCGGGATGCCACTTGGTGCCGCGTTGGCGCAGAATGATGTTACCAGCGATGACAGATTCGCCACCGAACTTTTTGACGCCGAGTCGTTTGCTCTGACTGTCCCGTCCGTTCTTGACGCTACCTTGACCTTTTTTATGAGCCATATGCCTGTAAAATGAGTGGGATCCGAAAAATTAGGCGGAAATCGCGGTGATCTTGACCCGCGTGAGCTTTTGGCGGTGACCGACGGTACGCTGGTACCCTTTGCGGCGGCGATACTTGTAGGCGATCACCTTGTCACCCTTGCGCTGATCGACCACTTCAGCCGTCACCTTTGCGCCAGCGAGGATCGGAGCTCCGACCTGGGGCGCATTGCCGGTGTTGATGAAGAGGACATTTTCGAAGACTGCTTCGGAGCCGGGCTCCAGTTCGAGTTTCTCGATGTCGAGAGTCTCGCCTTCGGTAACGCGGTATTGTTTGCCGCCAGATTGAAAAATTGCTTGTGCCATCGCCCGGAATTCGTGAATCGGTGAGAATACCCGGCACGCCGACGAATTCAAGCAGGAAATTCAAAAAGGAACAGGAGCCGGGCTCTCCCGACCCCGACTTTCCCCGCGCGCAGCGCACTTCAAAAATCAAAACATCAAAAACACTCTTCCAATTCTCGTCTTGCGCAAAACGTGGCTTGCACATATCGCCATCCGTGATAATTACTCCCTCTCTCTTCGCTCGGGTGGTGGAATTGGCAGACACGTACGTTTGAGGGGCGTATGCCGTAAGGCTTGCGGGTTCAAGTCCCGCCCCGAGCACTCCCTCGAAAAGTGCTTTTCAAAAGGAGCACGGGTTTTCCAACCCGTGTTTTAGGAGGGAGGAGGGACGGGCCGCAAGAACACGGGTTGGAAAACCCGTGCTCCGTTCTCTCAATGCCGAGCTTTCCGTGGTCGGGAGACCACGGCTCCTGCGTGCTGTGTGAACGGAAAGTCACACTTTCGACAGTGCCCTTCCAAACGTCGGCGCATCAAAGTATTCGGATGATCTCGACTCCGTTGCGTAACCTACTCGTCGCGCTTTGGGTGCTTTCCGCGAGTCTTTTACACGCCGCACCCTTCACCGGATTTACCTCCTTTGGCGACAGCCTGAGCGATCGGGGAAACACCTACATGAGTAATATCACTGGGACGATTCTGATCATTTCAAACAAGTACAATCCGAACTTCTACAGCAGTGACGCGGCGCTTCCCGGGTACGGCCGGTGGTCGAATGGGCGCACCTGGGCGGAGTCGCTGTATGCCCAACTGGGGTTCGGAACGATGCAGCGTAATAATGGTTATCCACAGGGATCCGGTGTAAATCCCGAGGGCACAAACTTTGCCTGGGGAGGGGCTCAGAGCGGGAGAGGCGGTGTGTTTGTCGATAATGTGGGTGCCCAAATCTCTCACTATCAGGCCAATGGGTACGTCGAAATGGACATCGCCACGCGCCTGTTTTCCCTCTGGATCGGCGGGAACGATATCATGGACCACATCATCGCGAACCCAAGCAGCTCCAGCTCAGATTCGGTGATGGTGGACGGAATCGTCGCTAATGTTAGTTCCTACCTCACGACGCTCTACAACTTGGGGGCGCGCAGTTTCCTGCTGCCCAACCTCCCCGACATCGGCACCACGCCGTCCATGAGCAGCTTGGGATTTGCAGCGAGGGCCACGCAGGATTCGTTGGATTTCAATACGAAGTTTGCCGCGAGTTTGAGCACCTTCACCGCGGCGCGACCGGATGCGACAGTTTTCAGTTTGGACGTGTACGCGAAGTTCACCGATATCCGCGCAAATCCAGCAAATTACGGACTGACGAACGTCAACGATTCGGTGTACGTAGCGGACGCCAGCCTCCCGCTGAAAGGATCTCTCGTCGGCGATCCCGACGACTACTTGTTTTGGGACGGAGTGCATCCCACTTCGGTCGTTCATGAAATTCTGGCCAACGAGGCGTATGCGTTGGTGACCGTGCCCGAGCCGGGTACGGTTTTTCTTTTCGCCATTGGATCGATGGGCTGCATCGTTGTTGTCTTGAGAAGGCGGATGTAAGGAGCACGGGTTTTCTTACCCGTGTTCTTGCCGCCCAGTCCTCGTGAACCACACGGGTTGGAAAACCCGTGCTCCCGCACGGACCTCGGGAAGCCGCGCTCTGCGAGGGCATCGTCGCCCCAATTGGTGGGCGACCTCCCCCGACTCCAAGGGAGTGCCTCACTTTGCGATTGCACTGAGTAGTTGACAGCCATTCGTTGTTTCGAAATGTTATCGGTCACAGTGTGCTTTCCATGCGCGACAAATTTCCTTTCATAGGTTTTGAATCCCTGCTCGTCCGGGTCTTTGGTATTCTTTTACTGGGGAGCGCGGCCGAGGGCATTTCGCAGACCTATGAGGAGTTGTCGGGCAAGAAGTCGGTGCCGCAGGCGGTTGATGAGAACGCGGAGCGCCCGGACTTGGTCAGTGCTCAGAAGCCAAGCGGGGAAATTGCGGTGGCTTGGGTTTCCGGGGGCAAGCTGTACGGAGCCCTCGTTGGCACGGACTTGAGGCTGCAATCATTTGGGGTCATCGGGGAGGAAGAGATTAACCCGAGTGTCGCCGTCGATGACCTTGGGCGGGCGTGGGTTGTGGCTTATCGTCCCGCCAGCCGCGAAGTCGTCATGAAGGAACTCCGTCCGGGAACGAGCGGCTGGAGGCGTGTGAACTTGGAAAAAGAGTTCGTATCGGACGACCCCTATCCGCTTCTGAGTTTCAGCGACGGAGTTCCCTATGTTTTCCTTTCCGGCCTTCGGGGAGGCTTGAGAGGTCTTTACTGCTATCGGGGGAATAGCGCAGATGGTAACTTCGTGCTGGTGGGTCAGGGACCGCCTGTTTCTCTGACGTCGAAGGACATCTACCTGAGCGTGAGACGCCCTCAAGTCGTTCGGACACATTCAGGTGTCAATCGGTTGGTCTATGCGGTCAAAGGTGGCTACGTGTATCTCAACTCATGGGACGGATCCGGAATCCAGCCGATCCATGCCCCCGCAGAATCCAGTCCCGGTTATGTCAACCAAGGGGACGTGACCTCCGGAACTGCGTTCGATGAGCGGAGCGGTGCCATGGCGTTTGTCAACCGCGAGGCGAACCTGATTGTCGTCGATGAGACGGGTCAGGAAATCGACGAGGCCGTGCTGAAGATTCCGTTTCAGGAAGGGTTTGACAGCCCGGATGGACCGAACCGGAGAACGTATGCGGCAGCGGGCGACGGGAGGAACAGCGTGTACTTGGGAGGGTTGAGCCGGAAGGATAAGAGGATTTTTGCTGCGGCTCGTAAGGTGGACAGTGAGTGGGGGCTCTGGACGGAGCCATCCGAGATGGGGTTGATCTCCCCACGCGTTCATTACCACGAGCCTTCCCGGTCCTTTGTGATCCTTGCTATCAATGGAGACCAAATCGATCTTTACCAAGCCGGACTTGATGGCTCTCCTTTGACCCCGGCGAAGCAACAATGAAGATCCCAAAAATCCAATGCGCGGGAAACCCTGTCTGCAAAGTTCTAACATCTATGGGTCGAGAAAAAGCGGTTAACTTAGGGTGGAGAAATGTTGTTTTTCTCGCCAGCCTTGCGTGGATTCTTGCTGTCCCTTGTCTCAGAGCCCAGGAGCCCCCGGTCTACGAAATTCAGGCGGTTCCCCAAGAGATTGATGTGGACATACTGCGGCCGGATTTGGCTTCAGCACAATCTCCAGCCGCAGAGATTTTTGCGGTTTGGGTGGACAGCGGCGGATTGTTTGCCTCCGTGGTCGGGCCCGATCTCAAGGTAAAATCGTTGGGGAAGATCGGTGAGGGGATCGTTAACCCTTTCGTGGCCGTGGATGGAAATGGGGCCGCTTGGGTTTCGGGCTACCGAGTCGCCGACGGCAAAGTGGTCTTCAAGCCGTTGTCGTCGCCCACGGGGGATTGGAAGGTGGTTCAAATGGACGAGAGTCTCAAAATCGATGATCCGATGCCATTGTTGGGATTCCAAGGTTCAGTTCCCTACCTTGTTATGTCGGTTTTCGACGGGAGCAAGCGGCGCCTGATCCCTCTCCAGGGAGATCTCGCCAGCGGTGCCTTCGCCCCGGTTTCCCTGGAGGGAAAGAATCTTGAGCAATCCTTTACCAGCCTGTTCATCTACATCAATCCAAGGAGGCCGGTGCTTGCGATGACGCCATCCGGTGTAAACCGGCTGCTCTACGCGGTGGGTGGGGGACACGCTTATCTTTGCTCGATCGACTCCGGTGATATTCAACCGCTGAAGGTGGCAGGTGAGGGGGGCTTGGGTTTCATGAATCGGGGGGACGTGTCTTTAGGAGGAGCTTTGGATGAGAAAACGGCAGCGGTGGCATTTATTGATCCGCAACGCATGCTCATCCTCGCCGATGCCGAGGGCAACATTACCGAGAAGGCCGAAATCCACATTCCCTTCAATCACGGTGGAGTCGGTCCCAACCGCCGCACCTTTGCCAACTCACCGGATGGGAGACACGCCTTGTTTTTCGGAGGGTTCAAGACCGAGAATTATGCCATCGGCGCAGCCGCCCGGAAAGTGGACGGGGAATGGGGGCTTTGGACAGAACCGGTCGAGGCGGCCCTCACCATGCCCCGGGCTCACTTCCATGAACCTTCCGGCAAGTTTATCGTTCTCTCCCTCAACGGGGCAGATCTCCTTGTCCAAACTCTCCCCACAGGCGGCGGTTCGCTCGAACCGCTGAATTGACCCTCCTTGAGACACCCCTTCAAGCAATCTTCCTCTCATGAATCGCATTGATGTGACCGATAACAAAAATCCTGGCTTCTCGCCTGTTTTTTACGGGCTTGTACGGTTCGTGCGTGTGGCAGGATTTGGAGGCATGGCAGTCTGGCTGCTGAGTGGTTGCCCCGCTCCGAAGAACGAGAGCCAGCCGGTTGCGCAAGAGGCGGTCAGTGAGGAGGTGGTTTCGAGCGGCGAACCCTTTCCCTTTTCGATCCGAGAGGCCTTTGGTGTTTCGCATCCCGAGCAGATGATTGATTTTGACGTTCCCGAGGGCGGCGGGGGAGCGGGAACCTTGGTGGAATTGCCGGGTGAGGAGGCCGTGGCCCATCAGTGGCTAGACGGTGGGAAGAAGCTGGCCGTTCGGACCGGCCTGGGTGGGAATGAGATGAAGTCCTGGGAATTTCGTCCGGGGAGGGGCTCGGCAGTGGTTCCTCCGAATCCCGTGGAAGTCCGGGAGGTGGCCGGGGGGATTGAAATATCCAACGGATTGGTGGGGGTGCGCCTTCCGGTTTCCGGTAAAGGAGTCGCGCCGGCTCCGATCCAAGCGGTCAAAACCGGGAATACATGGACATCCGATGGATTGAATCCATTGAAGTGGGATGTAAAGGATGCGGAGTGGAAGGTTGAGTTTCTGGAGCGCGGGGCGTTGGTCACCAGAGTGCAAGTTCGTTATGATGCTGCCGATGGGAAGTTTTACAGCTCGACGATGGAGTTCCAGGCCGGGATGCCATCGGTTCTGATTGAAGAGGAAGGCAATGCCAAGCTGAGCTACGAGTTTGACTTCGGGGATGTCCTCTTACCCACGTTGAGCCGGTATCGCGGCCATCTTTCGTCCGAGCCATCCAAAGGGGTCTATCCTGGAACGACCTCGAACATCATTCCCAACAAAGCGCCCATCGCCGACTTCGAAGTAAAAATGGATTACGGGCGGCGGACAGATTACGCGCCGATGACGGCGTGGGATCGCTGGATCGTCAACAGTGGGATGTATTGGCAGATGTTCGATGAGGCGGGTGGGCCGGAGAGCCCGCTGGTCGGAATTTTTGCGGGCCGGGCCTCGCGGCAGGTCAAATCGAACGGCTCCGGTGTGAATGCGTTCACCCGGCCGGCTACGGCCAGTGATTCCACATCGATTGCCGGACCGGACGGGCACCTGCACTTTGTAAGCGTGGAGGGAGGCGGCTTGGTCTGGCGGGGCCTCGCACCGGATGGAAAACCGGAGGGACCGATCGTGCTCGGTCAGGGACTCGAGGCACCGGCCCTGACATGGGATGGAGATGGGCGGCTGGGGGTGATGGCTTACCGTCCTTCGGAGAAACGATTTGAAATGGCGTGGACCGACCGTCCGAAGGCACTCGACTGGCAACCGGTGAAATTTGCGGATGCGGAGAAAACGCTGATCGATGATCCCGTTCCCTACATCGCCTCGCGCGGGAGCGACTTGTTTCTCTTTTTCTACGCCAAGCGCAACGGCGGACCGGCGGGTGTGCTCTACGGTCAAAGCGGCGCCACGGGAGATTTTGTATTTATCGACCGTTTTCCGAATACCGCCTATTTCCGCTCGGCGAACCGTCCGGCCATGCTGACGACAGTGGAGGGTGAGGTGCTTCTGTTAACGGCAACGGGCGACCGGCCGAGGCTTCAGACTCTGTTGGGCAACACGGTAAAGACGCTCCCGGACAACGGAACCTTGGAGGCGAATGCCCCGGCGTTCGGCGTTGTCCTCAATGCGCTGCATGGGTGGGGGGCCGTGGGGGATTCGCTCGGGAACTTCTCTGTTTACTCACCAAATGGCAAGCTGATCGAAAAGGCCGCGTTGTCGCTTTCCGTCCCGCATCAAAACAAGGATCTCAACCGCCGCAGCCTATCGGTGAATGCAGCGGGCGACCAAGCCGCCTCGCTCTTTGATTGGGAGTCTGAAGGTGGCATGGCCTCGGTGATCCTCGCCAAATCTGGTGCCACATGGAGCCGGTGGAAAGCTGCTGAAGCTCTGGGAATCCACCGGGCACAGGTTCTCTGGCAGGAAGCGTCGAAGTCTTTTGTTTTGTTGGGATGGAAAGGTGGCAAGTTTGTGTCGTTTGCTGCGGCAGTTGCGGGCGGAGAGCTTCAGGAAATTCCCTGGCCAGCGTCGAAGAATCTGAATCGAGCCGGGTTCCGCGTGACATTGGATGGAACCAACCGCGACATGGCCCGCTTCGAGTGGGGATTGTTTGCCGGGACACAAGGGAAGGATTTGAAACCGCCTACCGAGTTTCAGCCGATCAATGTCCAGCACAACGTCCGGGGAGGAATCAACCTGAACAAGCTGCACCGCCTTGTCTTCGATTTCCCCGAGCCGCCGCAGGGTCATGGGTCGCTCTTCATGCCGGCCGAAGCCACTGCCAAGCTGAGGGAGGAGTTGCGGACGAATCCCAAGGGCCCGGCGCAATTCATCGTCCATGCCGACCCCACATTCCGGGAAGTATTAGATGTATGGCAGGACAAAACCGGCACCAAGGCCGCCGCTCTGGCGAAAAAAGTGCAGGAAGAAACGCGTGATCGTCTCGATAAATACGTGAACAAAGCCGGTGTTCACGACAAGACCGGTGCTGGTTACTGGCACGGGTCCCTCGCGGCGACCCGCGTGCTGCCGGTGATCGACCAACTCCTTGTCCCGGGGACGGTGGACGAAGACACGGCGAGGAAGATGAAGGAAATCCTCGTGTTGAACGGCGCGGTCCTCTTCGACAACGACTTTGCGCCCATCGACAATTATGAGGGCGTGAATCTCGGGACGCCGAACATGCCATTACAATTCAGTGGCAGCCGTCAGTCCTACGCCCTCGCCCTCTCGACTCATCCCATGATGAAAGACCGCGTGCCCGAGGTGGTGGACACGGCCAAGGGAATCGTCGACCAGTCCATCAATGAGAGTGGGGCTCACGAGGGAAGCCTGCATTACATTGGGGCCTCGGCCGGGCCCTTAATGGCTCTTCTGCAGCAGATGAAGACCTCGGGGATTTACGATGCCTTCCGGGACAATCCGAAGCTTCGCAAGTTTGCCGAGTTTTACTTGCAGACGCTAACTCCCGAGGATGTCCGCTTCACGCCCAGCGCGCGCCCCAGGGCACTGCCCGTTCCGGGTGCCACCCCGGTGCCGCCGGAGACCCGCCCTGCTCCCGAGACGATGCGCTTCCTTCCCGCCATCGGCGACGGATCGACCGAGAGGACGGAATTTCTGGGCATCCTCGGCACAGCCTTCGCCGATATTGATCCCGCGCTTTCCCAGCGGTTGATGGGTGGCTGGGACGCCATGGGCAAGGTGCACTCCGGATTCCATTCGTCCACCATCCTCAGGATCGATGAGAGCCTGCCCGCTGTCGACCCGGCTCTTCGCAGCGGATCGATTCCCGGCTACTTCAGTGTTCTGCGATCCGAGTGGGGCACGCCGTTCGAGAATGCCATCTTTGTGGTGAACGGGAATTTCTACGTGGACCATGCGCACAACGACATGGGGGCGGTCGTGATGTATCTGCTGGGTGCACCGGTCTCGACGGACTGGGGATCCATTTACACGCCCCGCGTCGCGGGCAGCCTCATGCACAGCGGAGTGGTTCAGGAAAAATATTTTGGCCAGCTATCATGGGACCAGCAAATTGCCAGCCTTGGAGCCGGCCTGGGGCTCGCGCGCCACTATGGCAACCACGGGATTGGCGAGGCGACGGCTCTGGAGCAAAAAACCGATGGCACTCGGTCGGTGTCCACCATCCGCGCCGGGGCTAATGCCGGCGACCTGACATGGACGCGCACGATCTCGCTCGTCAATCTGGACCCGGAATCGCCAGTGGTCTTCATCAACGACACGTTTACGGGTGCCGAGGCCGCCATTCCAAAAATCTGGACAATGAACATGATGGCCACTGGGCCCGTGCAGACACCCGCGGGTCCCATGACACCTGAGCTTCGCACGCATCCCGTCGCCGAGCGCCGCGATGAGCCCACCACAAAAAATCCCGATCTCGAGATGCCATCGGCCGGTCCCGTGTTTCCGCTGGCGGTTGGCGTGAATACCTTGGGCTTCACGGGCGAATCTTGGAAAGGCCACCCGTCGGGTGGCATTGACTGGAACCTCTATGTCATCAACGACGAGCCCAAAGAAGCGCTTGTCGGCAATTGGGCGGTTCTTTCTGGCAACGACAGCGACGGCTTCAAGAAGGCCCAGGGGCGCAATTTTGAAGAACGCCAGCACATCCTGCGCCTGCGCGGGACGGGCTCCTTCACGAGCGTCCTTGTTCCCTGGCAAAAGGGAAAGAAACCGACCGGGCTCGACGTGCGAAAAGAAGGCGGTGATATCGTCGTTCAACGCGATGGGAAAATCGTGCGATTCACCCCCGACGGGCGGTGGACCCGGTAGGGACGACCGGCCCGGCCCAGAGTAGAGGGACCAACTCGGGTTCTCCGCTCGGGAGACGGGAAGACACAAAGGCCATTCGCTCCATCGCCTTCACGCCCAGTCCATGGGAGCGGGGCGTGGGAAATCCGACTTCACCTCGACGGTCTCGGCAGAGTCTGCCGATCGGTGGATGGCCTCGATCACCTCGACCAAATGAGCTCCCATAGCCGCGTCACATCGGTGGGGTCGCCCCTCGACGATGGCCCGTGAAAAATCGTCGAGGCCGCGCCCGAACTCGACGCCGTGGAAACCGTCGCGCGCCAGTGGGAGAGACTCAAGCGCTTTCCCGTATGCGGCGAACTCCACGGGAGCATCGAAAAGAAAGCTGCTGCCGAGAAAGAATGATCCAGAGTCGCCGTGGAACTCCATCGAGTAACCTTGCTTCGACGGACTGACGTAGAAGTTCGTCGTTAGACGTCCCAGCATCCCGTTTTCGAAGCTGATGAGGGCCGTGACGTAGTCGTAAGCGGCCACTTCGAAGGCCTCCCCGTCCTTAGACTGGCGGGAGGGCAGGAGGATGCGCCCCACGGCGCTGACCGAGCGCATCGGTCCGCAGAATGCGGCCCAAATCGAAAGCGGGTAAACGGCCACATCCCAAACTGGTCCGACCTTGTAGAACGGCACCGGGTTGGGATGCCAAGTTTCGATCCGCCCGTGGTTGATTTCCGCGTAGGCCACCCGGGGTGTGCCCGCGCTGCCGCCGCGGAGCCCGCGGTTCACCGTTTGTGCGGCTTCCCCGAGGAAGGTGGATGGCGCGCTTGCCAGACGCACACCGGCCGCATCCGCCGCAGCGAGCAGCCGGCGGGCGTCCTCCGAGGAAGTCGCCAGCGGTTTTTCGCTATAGACATGTTTGCCGGCCTGAAGGGCGAGCCCGCTCACGCTGGCATGCGCATGGTGGATGGTCAGGTTGACGACGAGATCGACGCGGGCGTCGTTCAGCGCCTCATCGAGGCTTTCGTAAGCGCTCCCGCCGTGCTTGGCCGCGAAATCACCCGCCCGTGATGCGTCAAGGTCAAAGAAGCCGACGATCTCCAGTGCGGGATATTCCTTAGCCTGGTTGGCGTAGGTTTCCGCGATATTTCCGCACCCGACGATGACGGCCTTGAGTTTTTTCATCCTGCAATCCCCAGATTAAACCACCATGAAGGACATGAAGAGCATGAAGATGAATGAGTTACAATTTCTGACCGGGTTTGATCTCGTTCACCCCGCGGGTGCAAGCACGAATGCACATTCTCATTCCTATTTGCCCACTCTTCCTTCATGTCTTTCCTGCTCTTCATGGTGAAATCCGCTGTTCCTGAGATTTGAAGTCCGGGATGGAGGTTCATTGGTCCCCCTCATTCCGACCCAGCCATTCGTGGAGGCGGGCGAGGCTGACGCGCACATCATCCGCCGGACTCCGGTCTTCGGGTTCATGTTCGATCGAGATGCCGCCCCGGTAGCCGATTTCTTTCAAGGCGCGAACACACTCTGCGATGCCGACGCAGCCATCACCGAGCACGCAGGTTTCGTGGCCAATCTCTTTGAGCGTGACCGGTGCTCCCTCACGGATGTCCCGCTCGTCGCCCGTCGTCATCGGCGGACGGATGTCTTTCAGGTGCACATGGACCAAACGGTTCCCGAACGTGCGGATGGCATCGGCAGCCGGGAAGCCCTGTGAGCCAAACCAACCGGTGTCGATCGCGACGCCGATGCGGTCCTCCCCGGAGTCACCGATCTTGGCGAGCACCTCGAGTGCCGACTTTTCCGGGTGGTTTTCGAACCCCCACCGGAGGTCTCTCTCCTTGAGGAAGGCCAGCAGCGCCGCCCTTTTCTCTCCCAACCACTCCGGGCGGCATCCTCCTCCGAGAACGCTTGTGCCCACGGCACGCGCGATTTCCCCCGTTCGATAGAGGGCGGCCTCGTCACCGGAGAGGTAAACGGCCAGACTCGAAACCGTGAGGCTCCGCTCGCGGAGCAAGTCCGCAGCCACCCCGATTTGCCTGTCGGTGGCCCAGTCGGGATGGAGGTGGCCGCTCCAGAGATCAATCGCTGCGAACCCAAGCGCCTTGACCTCATCAAGCATCACTCCAAAACGCTCCGCAAAAGTTTCCTCGGGACGAAAGAAGGCTTGAACGGATGTATCCCCCTGCGCCCATCCACAGTTCATCCGGTACCCCAGTTCCCGCGCCACAAAATTTGCCGACATGAATGAGATCGTATTCATCACGGGAAAAAGTCTGGCAGGCAGAGCGTTCAAGAATCCTCTATTCGAATGACAAAAACATGCGATTTTATGATGTCTATGCAGATGTTTCATTGGGCGGAAATCTCCGCTTCGGGCGCATGCGCGCCGGGCGAGGCGCGCTTTCGTGGTGCGAGAACTTACCCCCTGCACACTCACGACTTTCCCGAACTTTTCTGGGTGGAGTCCGGACGGGGAAAGCACCAAATCAACAAAAGAGTCATGCCGCTTCGCCGCGGAACATTGGTTTTCATCCGCCCCGGGCACATCCATGGTTTCGTGTCTGATCCACCGGGCATGGTCATCAGGAATGTCGCTTTCGCGCCATCGATTGTTGCGGAGATCCGTGAACGATTCTTCTGTTTTGATGACTCCTTTTGGAACTGGTCGGAGAGGGATGTGCCCGTTCACCAACAGCTTGACCATGCGGCCCTGAACGCGGCGGGAAGCGGATTCGAGTCACTTCGCTTTTCAGACTGCGGCGAGTTCTCCGCGACCCGGTTTCTCCTCCACGTCCTCGGTTTGATCCATCCCGCGCATCAAAGCGATGGCGCGGAAGGGATCGTTCCACACGGTCCGTTGCCGAGGTGGCTACGAGATGCCATGGTCCGGTTCGCATCGGATCCGAACCAATACGCCTTGGGGACGCGTGGCCTGGTGGAGTTGGCCTCGCGCAGCCCGGAACATGTTGCCCGCACCCTGCAGGCGGCCACGGGGGTGACCCCGACGCAGTGGGTAACATCGCTTCGCCTGCGGAAAGCGTCGGTGCTCCTCCAAACAACGGACCGCAAGATCCTCGACATCGCGCTGGATTGCGGGTTCGAAAGCGTTAGCCATTTCCACAGCATCTTCCGCCTTCATCATCGATGCACCCCGCGCCAGTACCGGACACGCTTTTTCCCGCGCCCGATCTGACGGCCGAGAGCGGTGCCTCGACGGGCGTTGAACTCGCTGTGGGAGACTCGTTCCGCCAATCGCCGGGAACGAGGAGCATCCTTCATCCAAATGCCCGTGCACGTAGCGGGTTCGGATTCGGTTCCGGATGGTCCTTACTGGACGATCCCCCGGTCAGGTATGAAGATGCCATAATTTTCTTGCAAGGGTCCGGACCATGAAGGAATTGTTATCGTTCACACATTGTGTCATGCAAACATCTGCTCAGCGGTTATGCCCCAAACCTATCGACGCTGCCCGACGGAGCGGAGGCGCTGCGGCTCTCATGCTCCTCATCTTGGTGGTTTTGGGTTCGCCGCTGGGACCTCTCTTTGCGCAGGAAGCGCCTGTGGTGACCGGGAATGCGATTGAACCCCAGGAGATCGATACCGATGCGTTGCGCCCGGACCTGACTTCCACTCAATCTTCTGACGGGATGATCCACGTGGTTTGGATGCATGAAGGGCAAATGTTTTATGCAAAAGTCGATCAGTCCTTAAAGAACAGTGGTTCGGTGTCTGTGGGCACAGACGTGATGAATCCGGGTATTGCCGTGGACGATAGCGGGACGGCCTGGGTGGTGGCCTTCCGTCCGGCCGATGGAAAGTTTGTTATCAAGGCCATGAGTGATCCCGCAGCACCTTGGAAGGTGATCGAGTGGGGCGGGGTGGATGGGGAACTGAAGGTGGACGACCCGTATCCGTATCTCGCGACGAGCGGGAAATCTGCGATTCTGGTTCTCTCGGGATCGGTCGGAGGCGAGCGTGCGGTTTTTTCGTTTTTTGGGGACCCTGCCACGGGCAAGTTTTCGCGAGCGGGGCAGTCGCTTCAGCTTTCGTTTAACAGCAAGAAGCTGATCTTGAATGTGCGGCGGCCGGCATTGGTGATGACTCCCTCCAAAGTAGGGCGTCTTGCCTATGCGGTGGGGGGCGGGTATCTTTTCTATCACACGGTCGAGCCGGATGGACGGATCGAACCGATCCCGGATTACGATGGCTACAAGCCCAAGGGTTCCGTGAACTATGGTGCGGCCTTCGACGAGCGAAGTGCCTGGCTCGCCTATATCGAGCCCAACGGATCCAAGCTCGTTGTGATCGATGAAAACGCGGAGATCGTTTCGGAAGGGCAGCTCGGAATCAAACTGCAACCCCACGCGGTTGGCCCGAACCGTCGATCTTTTGCACGGACACCGGATGGCGCAGGGGCAATTTTTCTTGGAGGCGTGGCCAAGGAGACCTTTACCGGCTTCATCGCGGCCCGAAAAGTCGGGGAGGAGTGGCTGGAGTGGACCGATCTCACGGATGCCAAACTCGTCAATCCCCGGGTGCACTTCCATGCTCCGACCGGGAAGTTTGTGATCGTCTCGTCCGACCTCGGGAATCTCGTTGTGAACACGACGACTCCGGATGGCGGAGGGTTGGAGAGTGCGCACTGAGGTTGTGTGGGCCGCGGCGGTCACCCCACGTATGTCTCCAGCCGAGGCGCCCATGTTGCTTCGTTTCCCCATCCGTCAGCCAGGTGCCATCCGACGAGCCGGCTTGGTGTTGCTCTTGGTGATGACGTTGACGGGTTGCCCCCGCCCGGCCTCTCCGGATCGTTCGGAAGCCCCGCTTCCGGCAGAGACTCCGTCGGCGACGGTTGTCCGGGAGCCGGTCCGGTTCGAAATTGCGGAGCGATTTGGAGTTTCGCATCCCGATCAGATTATTGATTTCGAATTGCCGTCTGGCACGGAAACCACCGGGCGGCTCGTGGAGGTTTCCTCGGGAGTTTCCGTCCCTTTTCAGCTCTTGGAGGGAGGGTCGAAGCTGGCGGTGCAGACATCGCTGGAGGCCGGGGCGACTCGTGCCTGGGAGTTTCACCCCGGGGGTTCTGCCACGGCGGGTGTTCCGGCGAATGCGGTTCGGGTTGAGGAGAGTTCGCAGGGGATTGAAATCTCGAACGGGCTTGCGGGAGTTCGCATTCCCGTTCCAGGAACGGGAACCCCTCCGGCTCCCATCCAGGCGTTCTGGATGGGCACGGGGTGGTCCGCCGATCAGCCGAATCCTCTGAAGGGGATCTCGGGCTCCGCTCAGTGGACGGTGGAATTTTTGGAAAAGGGACCATTGGTCACGACGGTGCGGGTTTCCTACTCGGCAACGGGCGGAGCGTTTTACAACTCGACGCTCACGCTGCAGGCCGGCCAGCCCTCGGTGGTCATCGAAGAGGAGGCAAACGGATTGGTGAGCTACGAGTTGGATTTCCCGGACAACGTGGTTCCGACGCATGCCCGCTACCGGGGGCTGGGCTCATCGGGTATTGAAACCGGCTACTACCCCGCCACAAAATCTCATTTGCCGTTGCCCCGTGGTCGGCTTTCGGATCACCAGGTGGACCTTCGCTACACCAAGCGCATGGACTATCCGCAGGTTGTCCCCTGGAACCGGTGGGCGCACAATACGGGGTGGTATTGGCAGATGTTTGATGCAAACGGCGGGCCGCAGAGCCCGGTCGTTGGCGTCTTTGCCGCTCGGGCGTCCCGACAAGTCCGCTCGAACGGGTCCGGCATCAATGCCTTTGTAGAGCCTGGGAACGTCTCGGATGCCACGGCTCTTGTCGGCCCGGACGGGATGGTGCACCTGTTGAGTGTCGAGGGTGGGCGTTTGATCTGGAGAGGAATCCACCCTGGCGGGCGAGCGGACGAGGCGGTTGTCCTTGGAGAAGGCCTCGAGGCCCCTTCTGCAACCTTTGATGCGCAATCGCGGCTGTGTATCGCCGCCTATCAACCTGAAACGAAACAATTCGTGCTTGGTAAAATGACCGGGCCCACGCCGCCGAACTGGAGCCCCATCACGTGGAGCGGGGAAAAGAACGTTGTGATCGCGGAGCCTGTTCCGCATCTAGTAGGGTGCGATTCGGGTTTGTCGCTTTTCTTCCCGGGCAAGCGACTCGGCAGTGCCGGGGGTGTCCTCCTGAGCGAAAAGGGAGAGGAATTTCTCCTTGCCCAGATGCTCCCGCGCCTGACCCATGACCGGGCCTTCAACGGCCCGATGTTTGGGGTCCATCCCACGCTTGGTCCGATCCTGTTGGCCGAGGTTGGGGACTCCGTGAAACTGCTTTCATTCCCGGGTGGGGCCATCAGCAGCCCGCCGGAGGTGGCGGCGATGGCGGCCAACGGCCGCCCCCAAGGCCTCGCACTGAATGCGGGGGAGGGTTGGGCGGCGGTGCGCGATCGCGAGGGGCGGGTGACCCTCTTCGATGCCGCAGGAAATGCGCGGTCCCCATCGGGTGCTACCGTCCCCAAGCAGACCGAGCCCAAAACCGGACCAAACCGCAGCACCTTCGCGGTGGAGCCGGGCGGGAAGCATGGCGCGTTAATTTTCTGCGGAGACCCGGCGTCCGGAACGGAATCCCGCATCCTGCAGTTCCATGATGGAGCGTGCTCCGACTGGCAGGAAGCGAACAATCTCTCCCTCGCGCGTCCGCAAGTGCTCTGGATCGATCAGACCAAGGAGTTTCTCCTGGTCGGTTGGAAGGACGGTGTTCTCTCCACGTATGCCGCCAAGCCGGGCTCGGGCCATCTGGTTCAACAAACATCGGATCCCGGACCCTCGGGGAACCGGGCGGGGTTCCGGATGACGCTGGACGGCACCGGGCGTGAAAAGGCGCGGTTTCAGTGGGGCCTCTTTTGTGCGCCCCAGTCCTCCGGTTTGGCGGACCCCGAGCAACACCAACCGATCAACCTCCAGCACAACCTTCACGGAGGAATCAACCTGAACAAGCTGCACCGGTTGCCGTTCGATTTCCCGGCCCCCGAAGAGGGGTTCGGATCTCCCTTCCTCGCGCAGAAGCAGATCGACCGCTTGAAACAATCCGTGCGCGAGAATCCCGGCGGAGCGGCGCTCGGGTTGATGAATGCCGAACCCGAGTTCAAGACGGTCATGGAAATGTGGGCGGACCCCACCGGCACCAAGGCGTCGGCCATCGCCAAACGAATCGGCGAGGAAACGACGACACGGTTGAATAAGTATGTCAACGGAAACGGGATTCACGACATGGAGGGCTACTGGCATGGATCGCTGGCCGCCACTCGCCTCATTCCGGTCATCGACCAGCTTTTGGTGGAAGGCGTGCTCAGCGATGCCGATCGCAAGAAAATGATCGAGATCTCCGTGCTCAACGGAGCAATCCTTTTCGACAACGATTTTGTCCCGATGGACAACTCCGAAGGGGTGAATCTTGGCACCCGTAACATGCCGCTCCAATACGGGGGCAGCCTCCAGTCTTACGCCCTGTTTCTTTCCTCCCATCCCATGATGGCGGATCGCGTCGGAAAGGCGGTGGATCAGGCGAAGGAGATTGTCGCCCGGTCGATCAGCGAGAACGGAGTGCATCAGGGAGGTCTGCACTACATCGGTGCGTCTGCGGGTCCTCTCTTCGCGCTCCTCCAGCAGATGCAGAAGCTGGGGATTTACGACGCCTTCCGCGATAACCCACGGCTGCGGAAGTTCGCGGAGTTTTACCTCCAGACCCTCACGCCGCCCGACATCCGATTTTCGATGCCCCTGCGTCCGCGGGCGGTGTCGCCGGGCTCCGGCGAGGCATCATCCCCGCCCACTCGCCCGCAGGTTTTTACCCCCCGCTTCCTTCCCGCCATCGGCGACGGCAACACCGAGCGCACGGAATTCCTCGGTCTCCTCGGCACCGGCTTTGCAAACGTCGATCCCTCCCTCTCCCGGCGGCTCATGTGGGGATGGGACGCCATGGGCCGCGTGCATTCCGGATTTCATGCTTCGACGGTGCTCCGAATCGACGAAAGCCTTCCCGCCGAGGATCCCCACCTGCGAAGTGCCGCCTTCCCAGGCTACTTCAGCGTGCTCCGCTCGGAGTGGGGGACTCCTCTTGAAAACGCGATTTGGATCGTCAACGGCAACTTCTACATCGACCACGCCCACAACGATCTGGGAACAGTCATCTTGTATTTGCTCGGCTGCCCGGTCTCGCTCGACTGGGGTTCGTTCTACACCCCAGGTTCAAGCGGCGGGGTCATGCACAGCACCGTCATTCAGGAAAAATCATTCGGTCAACAATGGGACAAACAAATTGATGACACGAAATCGGGGACTGGGTTTTCCCGCCACTACGGCGACCAGAGTGTTGGCGAGGCGACCTCTCTGGATGTTTTGCCCGATGGTTCGCGTGCGGTGAGCACCGTTCGCGCCTGCTCGGCGGATGGCGGGACCACGTGGGTGCGGACCGTGTCGCTGGTGAATCTCGATCCGGAGAGCCCGGTCGTGCTCATCCAGGACCGATTCTCCGGCCCCGGGGCGGATCAACCCAAAATCTGGACAATGAATTTCATGGCCGCAGGCCCGGTCCAAACCCCTGTCGGGCCGTTGATGCCCGACCTCCGCATGTGCCTCCGCAACGATCTACCCAAGGAAAAAGGCAATCCCGATCCCGACCCCCGCCTGCCCTCCGGCGGCCCGGTCTTTCATCTGCCGGCGGGTGTCAATGCTCTAGGATTTACCGGCGAGTCTTGGAAGGGCCACCCAAGCGGCGGGATCGACTGGAATCTTTACGTCATCCCGGACGAACCCCAGGAGGCCCTCATCGGTAATTGGGCCGTCGAATCCGGTGCCGACCCCGCTGCGTTCAAGGCCGCCCAGGGCCGTAACTATGAGGAAAGGCAACATATCCTCCGACTTCGCGGCACCGGCGCGTTTACCAGCGTCCTCGTCCCCTGGCAGAAAGGGAGCAAGCCCTCCCGGCTCGACGTGCGAAAAGAGGGTGCGGATATTGTCGTTCAGCGGGATGGGAAGACGGTGCGATTTGCCTCCGATGGGAAATGGAGCCGGTAGGGGACGACCGGCCATGGTCGTCTGCGGGGGGGGGCTCAGGCGGGATCTGTGCCATCCACGGGCGATCGAGGCTTCTCGCACGAATTTGCGGGCTGCGGTCTCTGCCGACCGGCGGGCTTCAGACCGTTCTTTCAAGTTCGTCGCCCCATAGGAAGAACCCCGAGAAAAATATTGAATCATTGAATGCGTTTTTCATGACGTGACTGGGACGTACTGCACGATGAAAGCTGATCCGTTCAGATTGGCTTTTGCGGTTGGCGTTGTTGCCTTGGCGTCATTCGTGACCGCTTGCTCAGCGAGTACGTGCGATGGGGGTGGCGGAGCAGATGCGGTGATCACTTTAGCTGCTAACTGGGATGACCCTATAAACCGCAGCTTGAATTACCATGAAGCACTTGAAGATCATGAAGAGGAATGAATGAGGCATGTTCCCGGGCTCCACGGGTCTTCCCCTTTTGGGTGAAGTTGCGGGCCAATTTTCTGAGCCGTCTATTCCTCTGTCCCTTCATGTCCTTCATGAACTTCATGGTGAATCTGACCATTTCTTGGGTTTGAACTGCGGGATTTAGGATGACAATACGTCGCCCAACTTTACCGGGGGCAGGTTCTGTCTCGATGCTCCTCAAAGATCAGACCAGTTCGAAACCGTTCAAATGCGGACGCAAAAATCTCAGAATTACAATTGCAATTCCGTTACAAACCGTGCGATCTTCTAGAACTGTTAACGGTCACAATTGTTGACGGGAAGTGATTGGAAAGTAGGTAAATCATGAAAAAGTTCTCCTCGAACGCCATGGCACTGGCGTCCCTTTTGGTGTGTGCTCAGTCTGGCACTTTGCTGGCGGGAACAACGTGGGACGGCGGCGGAAATGCCACCAACACGATCACGACGCCCGCGAACTGGGATGGCGACGCGGTGCCGACGTTCACGGGTTTCGCTTCGACCCTGACGTTCGGTCCCGGCGGGACGGCAACCAGCGCCAGTATCAACACCAACGTGGAAGCGCTGGGGATCGGCTTTACCCGGACGGCGGACCAGTTTTCTCTGGTTCAAGGCGGGTCGTCCACGTTGACGGTCGGCAGCGGCGGCATCAACACGAACGGTGGGACCAGAAACTTCCTCATCAACATGGGCCTGACGATGGCGACGGATCAGGTTTGGGATGTTGCCGCTACGGCCCCGCTGAGGTTTACGGGCGGTGCGATCACTGACGGCGCATCGACTTTCGGGATCACAAAAACCGGAGCGGGGACGCTCCAACTCTACGGCACCACGGCCAACACTTACGATGGTGTCACGAACCTCAATTTGGGATCGATCGGTGTTCAGGGGAACAGCACGCTGGGAAGTTCCGTTGGAAACACGGTGATGCAGGCGGGCACCACTCTGACATTCATTAATGCCGGAGCCGGGGTTGGGGATCAGATGACGGTCAATGAAGAGATCGTTATGCAGGGCTCGACGGGGAGCACGATATCCTACCAAGGCAGCGGAAGTTTCCTTGCGAGCGCACTGACCACGCAGGCGGGGAACATTTCGCTTGATGGAACGGGTGCCGCAACCTTTTCAATCAGTTCCTCTCCAACGAGCGTCAAGTTCACTGGGAATATCGCCAGAACGGGCTCGAACTCGGGTGTCATCAATATTGTGACCCTCAACGATTTAATAACGGGAATCAACGGAAATCGGACCATGACCTTCGATACCGCCGTGGATAACAACGGCGGAGCGGTCAACATCAGCGGACGGAGCACAGCGGGTGAGTTTTATACATACACCGTGCTTTTCAATGCCACGGGAAATGACATCGGTGCCGTCACGCTGAACTCGGATCAGCCGGACAGACGCAACATCCTCCAGATCGGCGTGAACGACGCACTGGCGACCACTCAGAACCTGACCATTACGCGCGGCATTTTTGACCTGAATGGGAAGAACCAGACCATCAACATGCTGAGCGGCGTATCGGGCAGTGGAACCACCGGGCCGACCGCGTTGGTCACCAATTCTGCCGTTGGCACGGCGAGTGTATTCACGCTCGGCTCCGGCGACGGCACCGGCGTGGACATGGCGGGTGTGATTGAAAACGGGCTTGGAACCGTCCGGCTTGTCAAAACCGGCACCGGCATCCAAAGCCTCTCCGGGGTGAATACCTACACCGGAACGACGGTGATCGAAGGGGGAACGCTGAGGATCGGCAGCGGCGGCACCACCGGGGCGATCTCCACCCAGAGCTTGATCACCGCGAATGGCACCCTTGGCTTCAACCGTTCGAACACTCTTGTTCAAGGGGCGGATTTCAGTGGGTTGATCATCGGATCCGGGGGCGTCGCCCAATCGGGAACCGGAACAACGATTCTTACCAACGCGAATACCTACAGTGGATTGACCAGCGTGAACACGGGTGCCCTTCTCATTCAAAATTCGCAGGCCTTGGGAACGACTGCGGGTGGGACGACGGTGGCCAGCGGGGCGGCCCTCCAGTTGGAAGGCGGGATTCAGGTCGGCGCGGAGGCGCTCACCCTGAACGGCACGGGTAGCCTGACCACCGGGGCACTCCGAAATATCAGTGGCAACAACTCCTACGGGGGCCAGTTGACACTGGCCGCAGCCAGCCGGATCAATTCAGACGCAGGCACACTCACGCTCAACAGTCCGAGTGCCATCAGCGGGGCGACGTTCGGACTCACCGTGGGGGGTGCCGGCGATACCTCGATCCAGAGTGCCATCGCCACCACGAGCGGAACCGTCGCGAAAGACGGATCCGGCACGCTCGTCATGGCCGGCAACAACACCTACACCGGGACCACAACTCTGAATGCGGGAACCCTGAGTCTCGACTACGGTTCCCAGGACAACAGCAAGCTGTCGAATACAGCGGCATTGATCCTCGGCGGTGGCAACTTGGTCCTGACCGGTGGAACCCACGTAGAAACGGTTGCCTCAACGACCCTCCAGGCCGGAGGGTCGACGACGATCTCCCGGGTCGGCGGTTCATCGGTTCTGAATTTGAACGCCTTCACATCCAACAATGGCACTACTGTGCAGTTTGCTTCCGGTGGGATCGCCACAACGGATACCACCAACACGAGTGGGATTCTCGGCGGCCAATACACAGTCGGAACAACCGATTGGGCGCAAAACTCGACCAATGGTTTCGACGGGTCCATCACAGCCTACACTGGCTACACATTCAACAACGACCCCTCCACTTGGACGGGCACCACGCTCAACATCAGCAACAACGGCACGCTGTCGTCTTCTCCACTCACCGGGACACAGACGATCCGTTCCTTGAGGTTTGACGCAGCCGGAACCGCTTCGGTTAACGGTACTCTCACTCTGGGCTCCGGGGGACTTCTCGTCACATCGAACGTCGCGGCACCCAGTGCCATGAATCAGAGCGGTGGCACGGGCAACCTGACCTCCTCCGGAAGTAACCTTTATGTGATCCAGAACTCGGCCTCCGATTTCACCATTGGAGCCAACATCACGGGCAGCAACGCACTCGTCAAAAGCGGGGCCGGGAAGTTGATTCTTTCGAATGCGGCGAACGGCTTCACCGGGCAAACCTACATCAACGGAGGCACTCTCCAGATCGCTTCGAATGCCGGTCTTGGAGCACAGGCAACGGGCGCAGCTCTGAACCTGAACGGCGGCACCCTGCAGATCACCTCCAACGTCGGGCTCTATAACGTGAATCCCGGCACGAACAACCGGAACGTGAACTTGGGAGGGAACGGCGGAGTTTTCGATACCAATGGCAACACGCTCACCGTGGCGGGAGTTTTGGCGAATCTGACCAGCGGGGTTCCGGGGGGGCTCACCAAAGCCGGCGCCGGCTCGATGATCTTGGCTGGAGCCAATACTTACACAGGCCCCACAATCATCAATGAGGGAACACTTCAAGTCGGCAACAACGGAACATCGGGATCGTTGTCCGCGTCGAGTCCGATCACCACCAATGGCACCCTCGCTTTCCACCGGACAAACCCGATCACGCAGGGAACGGATTTCTCGAATGTGATTTCCGGAACCGGCGGTGTAACACAACTCGGCAGCGGGTCGCTCATCCTGACCGCTGCAAACACCTTCACCGGTCCGACTATTGTCAATGCCGGGACCCTTCAAATCGGAAACGCGGGGGCGACCGGTTCGCTCTCGCCCTCGAGCGCCATCACCACGAATGGCACGTTGGTGTTCAATCGGACGAATACCGTTACCCAAGGTGTTGACTTCGGGACCATCGGCGGAACCGGCGGGGTGACCCATTCACAAGCGCTCGGTACGCTCATCCTGAACGCGCCTAACACGTATGCTGGCAACACGAGCGTTGGAGCCGGCGTGGTCAACATCCAGAATGCGACCGCACTTGGGACAACCGCCGGCGGCACGACCGTGGCCAACGGAGCCGTCCTGCAGATCCAGGGGGGAATCAGCGTGGGTGCCGAGACGCTCACCCTCAATGGAACCGGCATCAGTTCAACCGGCGCATTCCGCAGCATCAGCGGCTTGAACACGTTTGGCGGCTTGATCACGCTCGCTTCTGCCAGCCGGATCGCCACCGACTCCGGAACTCTGACGCTGACAAATCCGGGAACCATCGGTGGCGCGTTCAATCTTACCGTCGGTGGAAGCGGAAACACCGTGATTCAAAGTGTCATCGGCACCGGATCGGGCACATTCACCAAGGACAACACCGGCACAGTGACCCTTTCTGGTGCCAATTCCTACGCGGGCACGACGACGATCAACGCCGGGGGTGCTTTGAACATCCAAAATGCGACAGCTTTGGGCACCACGGCGGCGGGGACCACGGTCGTTTCCGGAGGCGCCCTGCAGATGCAAGGTGGCATATCCGTCGGTTCGGAAGCCTTGGGGCTATCAGGGACCGGTGTCTCGGCTACCGGTGCACTCAGAAATATCAGCGGGGACAATACGTTTGGGGGGCCGATCACTCTCGCCGCCGCGAGCCGGATCAATTCCGATGCCGGAACGCTCACCCTGAACAGTGGAAGCGCGATATCGGGAGCGACGTTCGCCCTGACATTCGGGGGCTCTGGGAACACCACCGTATCGAGTGTGATTGGAACGACGACTGGCACGGTCACCAAGGACGGGCTCGGCACGCTGACGTTGGCTGGCGCAAATACCTACACCGGACTGACCAGAATCAATGCGGGTGGCCTCACATTGGATTACAGCACCTCGAATACGAGCAAGCTTTCGGATTCCACCGCATTGCAGCTCGGCGGTGGCACCCTCACGCTGAGCGGCGGTTCGCACACGGAGGTGGTTGCGTCCACCGCAGTGCAGACGGCCAGTGAAACGACCATCACCCGGTCCGGCGGCACTTCCGTCCTGAACCTGAATGCCCTTTCCGGTGACTTTGGCACGGTGCGATTCGCATCCTCGGGGATCGCCACCACAGATACCACCAACACGAATGGAATTCTCAGAACCCAATTCATCGTGGGCACAACGGATTGGGCGCAGAATTCCACCAATGGAACCGACGGTGCCATCACGGCCTACACGGGTTACACATTTAATAATACCCCTTCGACTTGGACAGGATCGACACTCAACATCAGCAACAATGCGACTCTCACCGGAGCCGCGATTGGAACTCAGACAATCAACTCGCTTCGGCTGGATGCGGGAGGAACCGCAACAGTCAACGGAACCCTCACCCTCGCCTCGGGCGGTCTTCTCGTCACATCGAACGTGACTTCCGCAAGTGCTATCAGCGGCTCCGGCAATCTGACGACTTCCAACAACTATTTGTATATCGATCAGAACTCCGCATCGGACTTGACGATTGGTGCCCGCGTCGGAGGCTTCTATCTTCTGAAAAGCGGGACTGGGAGGTTGATCCTCACCAACCCGAACAACAACTATGCTGGGGCGACCTACATCAATGGTGGAATCCTCCAGATCTCCTCGAATGGAAATCTCGCAAATCAAAGCACTGGGGCGATTCTTCACCTCAATGGAGGAACGTTGGAGTTGGCTGCGGATGTTGGCTTGTATAACGGAACGCCGGGAACCAATGCCCGTCAGGTTCATCTCGGTGGGAATGGTGGGACGTTCGATACCAATGGCTATGCGTTGACGATCTCGGGTTTGGTGAGGGACCTGAACACAGACGTCCCGGGAACTTTCACGAAGACCGGCGCCGGGACCCTCAATCTGAGCGGCACGAACACCTATACCGGACTGACTAACATCGCTTCCGGCGTTGTGAATATCCAAAGCAATTTGGCGCTCGGGAGTGCGACTTCGGGAACAACGGTTTCCGCGGGAGCCGCCCTTCAAATGCAAGGCGGCCTTGTCGTCGAGGCGGAGGGGCTGACACTGGCCGGAACGGGTGTTTCGAACGATGGCGCTTTGCGAAGCCTGAGCGGCATCAATACCTACCGCGGGCAGGTTACTCTCGGCAGTTCCGCGCGCATCAACACGGATGCCGGAACATTGAGCATCGATAGCCTAAGCAGCATCACGGGTTCCGGCAATAATCTGACGGTCGGTGGCGCCGGCAATACTGTCGTGAAAAGCCTGATTGAAACGGGTTCTGGCTCTCTCAGCAAGGACGGGTCGGGAACGCTTACCCTGACAGCGGCCAATGCCTACACCGGCAGCACGACGATCAATGCGGGAACATTGCTCGTCAGTTCAGGGAATATTAACACGACATCCGGAGTATCGGTGACAGGTTCCTCCAGCCGACTGACCTACAACAGCGCGACCGGACTGAACCGCAATGTGACCGTTTCCTCCGGGGCGGCACTTGGTTACAATTCCTCGGCAAATTATACCGGATCGCTGACCTTCACCAACGGCACGTTGGAGGGCACAAACTGGAATGGCAATCTGAGTGCATTGACGATCGACAGCGGTCGCACGATCAGCCCGGGCAACAGCCCGGGAACAGCGACAACTGGTTCGCAGACATGGGGAGAGTCCGGCACATACGTTTGGGAGATCAACAATGTTACCGGAACAGGCGGCTTCGACCCCGGTTGGGATCTCTTGGCTGTATCAGGTGCTCTCAACCTTTCGGCCAGTTCGGCCAATCCCTTTGCGATCAGTATCGTGAGTTTGACGCTGTTGAACGTGGCGGGGGAAGCGGCGAACTTTAGCGACCTGACATCCTACGCCTGGAAGATCGCCGAGGCGGGTAGCGCGATCAGCGGGTTTTCAACCGATATCTTCAGCTTGAATACGTCGGGCTTCGTAAACACGTTCACTGGAACATTCGGCATCGCCTTGGGCAATAGCCCGGGGATCGGTGGAACGGACGCGGAGATTTATCTGACCTACACGGCGGTGCCAGAGCCCGCGACATGGGCTCTTTTGGCCGTGGCGTTGACCTTCGTCGTTGTTCTGCGCCGCCGCCGGATGGTCTGAGCGGAGTTGAGTGTATCTGGGGGATATAAAGCCCGGACGGCAAGGCCGCCCGGGCTTTGTTGTGTCGATCAATGTCAAAAAAATGAAAGTCTGTCATCATGAAGGGCTGGTCGGAACGGGATCCACGTTGGTGCGTGTGGCCGGGGCTGGTGGCGAGGTGCTCAAAGGGACGCATGTCGGGCTGCATTTTTGCTGGGCTCCGGATTTCGAGGTCGAATCAGTCGCTGTCGAGCCGGGGTCCATGCGGTTGCGGGGCGTGGTGCGCGGGAAGACGGTGGAAATCCTCTACGCCGGCATCGCACATACGAAGGTAGGGATGACCGGCCCGGTCGTCCGAGGTTTGGAAGAACAGGCACCGGGGCCGCAGTGGTCGAGAGCGGACACGCGGGCCGCGTGTCCCTACCTGGTCGTCCGTGGATTGGAAACAGATTTTCTGGCGGTGGTGCTTGAGGGGATTGAGTTACTTGACGTGCAGGCCCCATTTCGCGTTTTCCCACTGGACTGCGGGGCGAGCGTGGTGACATGGGCGGGGCAAGCGCCTTTTCAGAGCGCCGCCGACGTTCTGGCTTTCCTGCAGGCCCGGGCGGAGGCCAACCTGATTTTGCGGACTCCAGACGAACAACTGAACCGGGCCGTGGCATTCTGCCAGCATCTTCTCGATCTCTCCTTCGATGGCGAGATGATGGTGTGCGATCTCTTCCGCTGGAAGGATGTTTGGGCAAGGGACTTGGCGACCGGGCTGTTGCCGGGTGCGCTTTGGACGGGCCGGGCCGACATGGCGGTGAGAAGTCTGGATTACGACTTGGGAAGGTATGCCGCGAATGACCCGGGGAGCCTGAAAAATCAGGATGATACCTCGAAAGGCGGGACCATCGACGGGGTGGCATGGACTCTGGTCAGCTTGCGTCTCCGCTATTTGTCCGATGGAAACACCGACAGCCTGCAGGAGGGTTTCGAGGTCATGCGTCCCTGGGTCGACCAATGGATCCGACGTTTCGATGGCGGTGTGGTTGGCGATCTGACAGAAAACTTTGATCATGTTTATCACGAGCTGGCACCGGACGGAGTCAAGACGCTGGGAGCCAATGCGCTGTGGGCTCTGATGGTTCGCGAGGCGGGTTGGATTGCCGAAACCCTTGGTGATGCCGTTTTCCAGCAACACTGCAGGACACTCCACGCAGAGATGGCCGGAGCGATCGATGCCGCGTTCTGGGATGACGCCCTCGGCGCCTATGTGAATCTGCTTTGGTGGGGCGACAAGGATCTGAGGACCAATCAAGTTTATCACTCCCTGCTCTCGCGATCGGGGGCGGCCGACCCGGAAAAGTTGCGGCGTGCGTTCGCGACCCTCGTGGAAGAAAACCATGTCGAGGCCGGTTCACGGACCGTGATGCCCCCGCTCACCCACGTCGATGGAGACAACGACCAGAATGCCACCATCTGGCCATGGTGGAATCTGTGGGAGGCCCGGGAGCGATTTGAAATGGGGGATATCGCAACAGCGTGGAAGTTGCTCGATGGGGCCGCGAGGACGGTTGAACTGGAAAACTATCCGGGCTTTTTTAAAGAAATTCTTTCGCCCCGGGGAGAGTCCATTGGCGGCAAAGCCTTTGTCACGGGAGCGGGATGTTTCCTGGATACTGTCGTGACTGGTCTGTTGGGCGTCAGCATCGAAGCGTCGGGATTGATGCGGGTGAACCCGCGGGTTCCCGCAAGCTGGACAGACTGGCAAGCCGGGATTCCGTGGCATGGCGGCCGGGTGAAAATCCTCTGCAGCGGCGGCCAGTTGGCGGTTGTTTCGGATGTCAAAGGCTGGAAGGTCGTCTGCGGGCCGGGTGATTCCGGAGAGCCGGTTCGTCTGAATCGACGACCGCCATCTCAGCGGGCGGACCCCGGCACCGTTTCGTCCGCAGTGCTTCGGATTCCCGGGCTGATCGAGGGCGAGTGCGAGGGATGGCCGATTGTTGATGAGGAGTCCGTCGGTGATTGGCTCGAGCGCGGGCAGGGACTGATTGTTCCGGGATCGTCCGTGCCCCTGAAACTCAAAGATGGTCGTTCGTTTCAGGAGCTTCTGGAGTGTTTCCTGAACCGGGGGGGCAGTCTGGCTCTTGTCGGGCTCACGGTTTCTCCTCGCTCGGGAGGACCCGGTCGGGGTTTGCTCGGCGAGGCTTGTGGGGTGCTGGATTGGCAGGAATGCCTGCCGGTCTGCGAGTGGAGACCGGTTCCCGACGTGCGGATGGCGGTTTCCCGATTCTTGAGAAATGATCCCATGGCTGCCGCCGAAGATCCGTTTTTATCAAATCTGGAGACTGACTGGCAGACGGCCGGTCAACTGCCCGGGGCCGACTATTTGGGCGAGGCTGGTCGTTGGGTATGGTATGCGGTCGAGGTGGTTGTTCCCGTCGAGTGGGCTGGTCGGGATTTGGTGTTGGATCTCGGATGTGTGGAAGACTTTGAGACGGTTTACTGGAATGGGCGGCTGATTTCCGATTGGCGTGATCTCCGGGGAGCGGGCGACCCTGCGCTTTTTCAGCAAAGGCCCGAGCTTTGGGAGTTGCCACGGCTTCTTCCCCGGCGTCACTGGGTCGAGGCCGGGTTAGTGAGTGCGGGCGGCAGGAACACATTCCGGCTTCAGGTTTATCGGACGTATGACGGCCGGGGATGGGTCGAGCCGCAATCCTTTCGCGTGGGAATCGAGACCGACCAACTGGCCTGGCAGTCCGTCGATGAACGAAGGCCGGGGCATGCGCTGTCCAAGGCCTTCCGGCGGGGAGCCGCCTATTGGGGGCTGGACCAATACTTCAATGGCTGGGACTCGCGGATGGGGCTGACGGGCTTTGAAATTGAGGGGCAGGGATTCGATTGCCCCACGGGCCCGCAGGAACGCACCGACGTTTTCATCTGCGAGGCGTTCACCGATTACGCAGTCTTCCGCCCATGGAGGTTTGTTC
>Ga0247837_1003159_pt1 | contig 29470 bp, 23 predicted proteins | sample LaCtaG_2_FD_187115 | JGI IMG/M metagenome (GOLD analysis project Ga0247837, IMG submission 187115) | Freshwater microbial communities from meromictic Lake La Cruz, Castile-La Mancha, Spain - LaCruzMarch2015_14.5m | ecosystem: Environmental > Aquatic > Freshwater > Lake | place: Spain: Castile-La...
ACGAGTTCGCTGATCCGCTTTTTTAGTGCTCCGGCGGCATAGGTCATGACCTCCGCGAACTCCATGTCGAGCGTCAGCGGAGGAATCTTCCCCGCGGCGATCGCTTCCCGCACCACCGGGCCGTAGGCGAGCTTGGACGAGTAGAAACTTGGGATGTGCACCAGCCCGTGCGAGTTGCCATTGGGAACATACGCGGCCGCCATCACCGAAATCGAATTCGGCATCCCCTTGGCAAGGTTGCTCGTTCCATCCACGGGATCGAGGGCAATATCGAACCGCGGTGCGCCGTCCACCCACGTGCCAAGCCGGTCGCCGAGGAAAATTCCCGGGGCGTTGTCCTTGATGCCCTCGCCGATGACGACCTCGCCGCGGATGTCGACGATATCAAACACCCCGTTGATGGCGTCGCACGCTGCGGCATCGGCCGACTCCTTCTCTCCCCGACCCATCCAATGCATCGCGCTGAGCGCGGCGTTCTCGGTGGCCCGAATAAATTCAAACTCGATGTTTCTCTCGACGTCCTGCTGGCTGCTCATGGGGTGAAAACGGTTAGCGTACTACCGGAGGAAGGCTTCGTGCAACCCTCCATCCACCGTGATCACCTGACCCGTGGTCTTGCTCAACCGCGGGCTCACGAGGAGGAAATACGCCTCCGCCTGGTCCGCCGGCGTGATCGGAGACTTCGTCAGCGTCCGATCCGCGTAGAACTGAGCCAGCTTCGAAACCAACGATTCCGTGGCTTCGTCTTCTGAATGTGGGATCTGGTACTTGGCCAGCGAGGCAATGACGCGGTCGCGGGGAAACATCGCGCTGCCCTGAACGACGGTCGCGGGAGCGACACCGTTGACCCGGACGATCGGAGAAAGCTCGATCGCCAGTTCGCGGACGAGGTGATTGGCCGCCGCCTTGCTGGTGTCGTATGCGACGCTCCCCTTTTTGGCAACGACCGCATTCGCGCTCGTGGTTAATACCAGGTTCCCGGGCAGACCCTGCTCGCGCCAGGTCTTTGCAGCCTCGTCGGCGACGAGGTAGCTGCCCGTCACGTTAATGGCAAAGGTCAACGCCCAGCGGTCGTCCGGAATGTGTCCCGTGGTGTCCGGGGGAACAAAGATCCCCGCGGTCACGCAGATGGAATCGAAGCCGCCGTAGGCGATGGCCACCTGATCCAGCATGGTCCGAATGCTGTCGCGTTTGGTAATGTCGCATGCGAGGCCGATCGCCATGCCGCACCCGCTGAGCCCGCTGCCTGCGACACCGATGCCCGGTCCGGTTTTGGCGGTAATCTCTGCCGCTGTGGCCTCCGCAGCCGATGCATTGAGGTCCACGCAGACAATGTGCGCGCCGTCTCGCGAGAGGCGCAGGGCGGTTTCGCGCCCGATGCCGGAACCGGCTCCGATCACGAGAACGACCTGGCGCGCGAGTTCCTTCTCCGCGGGCATGCGCTGAAGCTTCGCCTCTTCCAGAAGCCAATATTCGATGTCGAAGGCTTCCTGTTGGGGAAGAGATACGTACTCGTCGATGGCCTCGGCTCCGCGCATCACCTCCACCGCGCAATTGTAGAACTCGGCCGTCACGCGCGACTCACTTTTGTCCTTGCCCCACGCGATCATTCCCAGACCCGGAATCAGGATGACCGTGGGGTTGGGATCGCGCATCGCGGGCGAATTCGGCCGGCGGCAACTTTCATAGTACGCCGCGTAGTCGGCCTGGTAACGGATGAGCCCGTCGGCGAGCTTTGCCTTAAGTTCTGCGATGCCCTCGGTTTGTGGATTCCAGTCGACAAAAAGGGGCTTGATCTTCGTGCGCAGGAAATGGTCCGGGCAGGATGTCCCGAGATCCGACAACCGGGCGGCATCGTGGCTGTTCACGAAGCGCAGGATGCGCTCGTCTTCCTGAATCGTCGCGATCCAGCGCTTCTTTGCGCTAAGTTTCCCGCGGAGCCACGGAAGCACGGACGAGAAGATGCGATGCCGCTCCTCCTCCGGCAGACTCTGCACCTTCTGGCCTCCAAACGCCGCAGCGTCGCCGCCCTTCTCGGTGAACTTTTTCTCGATGAACACGGCGGCACGCTCGATCATCTCGAGGGTGCGCAGATAGCACGCTTTGGGATCTTCGTCCCATGAGATAAAGCCGTGCTGTCCCATCATGATGGCGCGCAGGGAGGGATTGCGGGCGGCAATTTCCTGCATCGCGAGGCCGAGTTCAAAGCCGGGCCGCATCCAGGGCACGTAGCCCATTTCGCCGCCAAACACTTCCTGCGTGAGTTCCACACACCGGCGGCTCGCCGCAATCGCGATCACCGCATTCGGATGCATGTGGTCCACGTGTTTGCCGGGAAGGAAACTGTGCAGCGGGGTGTCGATCGACGATGGCCGGGGATTCAGGTTAAACGTGCAGTGGGGATACATGCCCACCATGTCGTCTTCCGCAGCCGACTTCAGTCCCCGCTCCCCTCTCGATGCATACACTTCCTGCAGGTGCACCAGCTTGTCCTGATAGAGGGAAGAAAAATTCTCGCGCTTGGAGGTTCGCAGGTCGCCACCGGAGCCCTTCACCCAAAGAATCTCGACGTCACCACCCGTGAGCGGATCGCGTTCGATCAACTTCGACGACGTATTGCCTCCGCCGGTATTCGTGACGCGCTGGTCGGCCCCGAGGAGATTGGATCGGTAAACCAGCAGTTGCACCGGATCGGAAACCGGCGCTTCGGCGTCGTTCCATAAATTCAAAACGTGATCAAACGAGGGAGATGGTGCGGAGGACATGGGGAGGCTAGGTTGGAGGGTGATCTGTGTTTGGTTGGGTAAATCTGTGAATATCTGTTATTGCCAACGCAAGGAAAAAACCGCTAGTTCTTTGTTTTTCACCCCCTCTGTCCGTGCTGGCGTTAGAACGACACCGAAAAATCCTCGAGTTGCTGCAGTCCCGGGGGAGTCTGCGCACCGTCGATCTCGCGAAAATGCTGCGGGTGACGGACGAGACCATGCGTCGGGATTTTGAAAAGCTGGAGGCCGATGGACTGCTCCAGCGCTCACACGGTGGCGTGGTACGCATCGAGGCCACTCGGAGGGATATTCCGTCGGGTGAGCGGGAAACGCAGAATGCCGCCGCGAAAGCAAAGATTGCCCGCGCCGCGCTTGCGCGGGTGAAGCCGGGTCAGACCATCGTCATGGACGCCAGCACGACGGTCCTGCATTTGGCGAGGTTGCTTCCTGATGAACCGCTCACGGTGCTCACGAATTCGTTACAAACGGCGACGGTGCTGGCCGCGAAGCCTTCGATTCATGTTCTCGTGCTCGGCGGAAGACTTCAGCCGCGCTCGCTTTCGTGCGCGGGCCGACAGGCGGAGGAGATGCTGTCTTCGTTTCGTATCGATTCCGCCTATCTGTCCTGCCGCGGGATTCATCCTGTTCGTGGATTAAGCGAGTCCAGTGAGGATGAGGCCGCGTTGAAGCGAACGGTCGTCCGCTGCGCAGAGGAGGTTTGTCTCCTCGCGGACGCGTCGAAATGGGACCTCGTCTCGGGCTACTTTTTTGCGCAGCCCGCCGATATCGACCTTTGGATCACGGATCGAATGCCGCCATTGGCCCGGCGGTTAAGAAAGGATCTCCCGGTGGAGGTCGCAAAAGAATTCAAACGAGGCTGAACCCAACGTTATGAGCGAAAAAGTGTATCTGGCAGTGGACATCGGAGCGGGGAGTGGTCGGGTCGTCGCAGGGGTTTACGACGGTCGGTTGCTGAAGATTGAAGAAGTTCACCGCTTCGGAAACGGAGGGTTGGAGCTTCCCTCGGGCTGGCACTGGAATGTGCTTCAGCTGTTCTCCGACATTCAGCGGGGCATCGCGGAAGCACGCAAGCGGTATGGAGATCGGATCGTCTCGCTTGCCACGGCAACGTGGGGTGTGGACTACGGGTTGCTCGACGCCCGGGGTCGGTTGCTGGGCCTGCCGTACATGTACCGGGACAGCCGCACGGATGGGATGATCGAGGAAGCGTGCCGTCGCGTGCCGATTGCGGAGTTGTATCATCGCACCGGGATCCAGTTTTTGTTTTTCAACACCCTGTTCCAATTGCTCTCGGAATCGGTGCACGCGCCGGGGTCGCTCGCTGCAGCGGACCGGCTTCTGTTCATGCCGGATCTGCTCACGTACTGGCTGAGCGGGGAAAAGATCAACGAGCGAACCATTTCCAGCACGTCGCAGTTGCTGAAAGCCGGCACGGCGGAATGGGACGCGGGGCTGCTCGAAACGATGGGAATTCCGTCGCATTTGTTTTCGCAACCGACCGAGCCGGGGACGACCGTGGGTTCGCTGACGGCGGCGGTGCGTCGGGAGACCGGCGCGGGTGCGATTGCGGTGGTGGCCTGTGGGAGTCATGACACCGCGTCGGCGATCGCCGGGATGCCGTCGCAGGACGACGAGCCGCTCTTTCTGAGTTCGGGAACGTGGTCCCTCATTGGCCGGGAGCTTCGCCAGCCGCGGGTGTCGGATGAAACCATGGACGCCGGACTTTCCAATGAACAGGGGCTCCACGGGACGACGCGCCTGCTGCGCAATGTGGCCGGCATGTGGCTGCTGCAGGAGTGCAAACGGCAGTGGGATGCGGCGGGGATGGGGGGAACGTACGCGGAGATCGTCGAGGAGGCCAGGGGCGTGGAAACGTCCTCGCGGATTGATCCCAACGATGCCCGTTTTCAGAAGCACGGCGACATGCCGGCCGCGATTTCCGACTCGCTGAAGGAGAACGGACTCCCTCCCGCGCAGTCGCGCGCGGAGATGGTTCGGATCATCCTGGAAAGCCTTGCGGAAACGTACGGGCGCGTGGTTTCCGATCTGCGCCGACTGATTTCGCCGCTGCCGGAAACCCTGCACGTGACGGGTGGGGGCTCGCAGAACGCGCTGTTGAATCAGCTCACGGCCAATGCTACCGGGCTCCGCGTCGAGGCGGGTCCGGTAGAGGCCACCGCTGCGGGGAATGTGCTCGCGCAATTGCTCGCCGATGGGGAGATCGCTTCCGTTCGCGAGGGACGGGATTTGATTCAACGCTCGTTTCCCACGACGGTTTTCGAACCGCAGTGAGTCTTTTGCGGGGTTCGGTCGGGGGGATCTCGCGCAGCGCCGCAGCGGCGCGGCGGGCTTGCTTTGACAGCCGCCTTGCGCATTGGGCGGCGTTGGGGTAACACCCACTCAGAATGCTTCGCGAACTCGCGTTACCCGGCATCTCCTTGGTGGCGATGGGGGTCGCGCTGGCCGGTAGTCGGTTCACCCGCGCGGCCTGGATGGATGGGTTTCGGTGTGTGCAGCGACATCCAGTTTTGGTTGTGTTGCCCGCTGCGATTGCGTTGCTCGCAACCGCGTTTCCGGAGGTTGCTTTCCAACTCGTGGGCTGGCGGATGACCGGCGAGTGGCGGCTCCCTGCGAGCGCATCGTTGGTTTGGAGTTATCGCGACGCCAGCTTTGGCGCGGGCGAGGGGATGGTTTCTGCTCTGGAGGGGGCTTCCGCGGTATTCACGGGTTTTGTCGCGGCGTTTCCGCTGTCTGCATTTTACGCCGTGGCGGGGCTTTTCTGGTGGGGTGGACGACATGGGGCGGTTCGTCGCGTTCTCACCCGGAGGTTTCGTGCGGTGGGGTGGTTTACCTATTTGGTGTTACTGGTCTCGGCGGTCGCGGGGATCGGGAAGTTTTGCTGGTACGTGTTTCTGCCGGATCTGCACCAGATGTACGGGGGGACGGTGTTGTTTATCTTCGGCATTTGGTTGAATGCCGCCGCGTTCCCTTTCGAGGTGTTTGTGACGATGGCCCTCCAGGCATTCCTCATTTGGACCGCCGTTCGCTGGGTCCGGGGCGGAGGGGCGGCCTCTTACGTCGACCGACTCGCCGTTCGCAGCGCGGCGGGATCGTTGCCCTGGACCGGTTGGGCTACGGTTGTGATGTGGATTTTGCTGCACGGCCCGCTGCTCCTCGCCGCCATGACCGGATGGGTGTCAGAGGCGGACGCCACGACGTTGGTTCAGGGCGTTTTGCAACCTGTGCTGTCGGTGTTGTTTCTGCTGTTCTTCGCCGTGCCGACCATCCTCATGCTGCGGAAGATGAGCGGACGTCGCGCGGTGGGACGCCAGCGTTCCCTCGTTCGTGTGCACGGGGTGTCGATCGCCGCTTTCCTCCTGAGCGTGGTGGCGGCGTTCGTATTGGTGCTGACGATGGTTCGGTTGGGCGGTGGTTTTGCCGAGAATTCCTGGGCGTCCTGGTTCGCGGGAATCGTCGGTCCGTCTGTGCTGGCGGGTGTCAGCGGGGGAATGCTGGCGGCATGGGTGTGTCTTTACCGGCACTGCGTGACGGGGCGAAGGGAGGCAGGGTTTTGAAAAATCAGGATGTGGTGGTTGCGTGTGAAGGTCTCACGGCCGGGGGCGACCGGCCGGATTGGGCTCCGCTGACGCTGCGGTTGGATGCGGGCCGCGTGTATGGGCTCGAGATGGAACGGCGATCGTCCCGACTCAGACTCCTCAATATCCTCGGCCTCGCCGCCCGCCCGGCCGGAGGGGATATCGCGTTCGAGGGTGTTCCGATGAACGCGTTGTCGTCGAAAGAGCGTGCGACATTTCGGCGGTTGAAGGTCGGTTGGGTTCAGGACGTTTGGAGTCTTCTGCCGGCGCTTTCCGTGGCCGAAAATCTCGCGGTTCCCCTTTTCCGCGATCGGCCCGTTGAGGCGGACGAGGCGAGGGTGAGGATTGAATCCGCTCTTCGTTACTGCGGGGTCGGGGAACTGGCCGGGGAGGATCCCTCCGCGCTCGATACGGAACAACGGCAACGCGTCCTTTTCGCGCGGGCCCTGATCTTGCGACCTCGTCTGGTCCTCGGCGAGATCCTGTCGCCTCCCACCGTATGGACTTCGTTGGGCAGGAAGGTGGCCCGTCAGCACGGGGTGACGGTCGTGTGGGGAGGCGCGTCGCACGGATCGACGTTGTCGGAGTTTTGCGATACGGTCGTGCGAGTTTCCACCGGATGATCCCGCAGCACTTAAGCAATTTGTCAACGCAGGGAATGCGCGCTTCGACGCTCGCGTTCGCCTTCGTATGTCTGCCTGAGGCGCAGCGGCGGGACTTGCGCACCTTTTACACTTTTTGCCGGGTAGTCGATGACATTGCGGATGATTCGCGAATGCCCGAGGCGGAGAAGGATCGTCTGCTTTGCGAATGGCTCGCCGCGCTGGAGGGAACGGGGGCTGCACTGCCGGAGGATTTGGCTGAACTCATCGGCCGCACCGGAATCGAGCGCGCCATTTTGAAGGAAATTGTCGAGGGCATGCGAATGGACCTGGGCGTCGTCCGCTATCCCGATTTCGCCTCGCTTCGCCAGTACTGTTGGCGTGTGGCGGGCGCGGTCGGTTTGGTGAGTGTGCGTTTGTTTGGATGCGACCCCGCCGCTTGCCGCTCCTACGCCGAACATCTGGGCCTTGCGCTGCAGTTGACGAATATCCTGCGTGATGTGAGCGAGGATGCGGCAATGCGGCGAGTTTACATTCCGGAGGATCTGTTGCGCCGGCACGGACTCACCGCGGACGACGTTCTCTCACGTCGGCCGACCCGGGCCTTGCGCTTTGTGTTGCGCGAGATGGGGTCGAGTGCCCGAAAGGCCTATGCCGCTGCTGCTGCCGCAAAGCCGGGCGGGGAGGGGTCCCGGTTGCTTGCGGCAGAGTTGATGCGCGCATTTTACGAGCGAACGCTCACGGCCATGGAGCGCGATGGATTCCCGGTGCTGGAGCGCAGTTACCGACTAAGCAAATGGGCGAAGATGAGAATCGCGATCGGCTTTTATCTGCGATCCGTGTTTGCCGACGCGCTGAGTTTTTCGAGGAAATCATCCGCCCAGGCACGAACCTCTGCGGGCATTTTGACCAGTTCCGGCCAACCGCGGGAGTAGCCCTCCGACGGCAGCTTCCGCGTGGCGTCAAAGCCCATGTGCGTGCCGAGTCCGGCGATCGTTGGCGCGTGGTCGAGCGAGTCCGACGGGTTTTTGACAAAGGTCGTGTCGCGCTGAGGATCCGTGTTCGCGCACATGCGGAAGAGGACTTCGCTGGTGTTGTGAACGTCGCAGTCGTCATCCACGACGACGATATACTTCGCGAACATCATTTGCCCCATTCCCCAGAGCCCGTGCATGACCTTGTAGGCCTGGAGTGCGTATTGCTTTTTGATGCTGACGAACACGAGATTGTGAAACACCCCCTCGGCGGGCAGCGCCATGTCGAGGATCTCCGGGAAGTTCATTTTGAAGACCGGGAGGAAAATTCGGACGCTCGCTGCGCCGATGTAAAAATCCTCCATCGGCGGGATTCCCACGATCGTCGCGGGGTAAATCGCATTCTTGCGATGCGTGATCGCCGTGAGGTGGAACACCGGGTAGTCGTCCACCGCCGTGTAGAATCCCGTGTGATCGCCGAACGGACCCTCCGCCCGCGTTTCACCCGGTTGGACGTATCCCTCGAGGACAAAATCGGAATCCGCGGGCACCTCGATGTCGATCGTCGCGCACTTTACGAGTTCCGCGGATTTCTTCCTTGCGAACCCCGCGAACAGGATTTCGTCGAGCCCGTCCGGAAGCGGGGCGGTCGCTGCAAACGTGTACGCCGGATCGCCGCCGAGCGCCACCGCCACCGGCATGCGTTCCCCTCTTTCGTAATACCGTTTCCCATGGCGCGCGCCGACCTTGTGAACCTGCCAGTGCATGCCGGTGGTTCGGCCATCGTAGACTTGCATTCGGTACATGCCGACGTTGCGGTCGCCGGTATCCGGGTCCTTTGTGTACACGGTGGGAAGCGTGACGAAGCGCCCGCCATCGTCCGGCCAGCACTTCAAAATCGGAAGATCGTCGAGAGAGAACGCGGCATCCCGGCCGTCCTCGAGTCGATGAACCACTTCCTGACACGCACCCTCGCGAACATATCGGGGCCGGGCGTGGATGAGATCGAATCCCTCGCGAACGAGCTTGATGGCTTCCTTGAAGGTCCGCGGTGGCTTGGCTTTCAGGATGAACTGCATTTGGTCGGCGAGTTCGTCGACCGACTCCAACCCGAGCGCTAGGGCCATCCGGCTGCGCGAGCCCATCGTGTTGAGTGCGACGGGGAACGCGGATGGGCGGCCGTCGATCGTGGGCTTTTCAAAAAGCAGCGCTCGTCCGCCGCCTGGACTTTTCATCTCGCGGTCCGCGAGTTCGGTCATTTGCAATTCCGTGGCGACTGGTTGGGAAATGCGCAGGAGTTCTCCGCTTTTCTCAATGGCATCGACGAAGGCGCGGAACGAGGAATGGGACATGGGAAATCAAGCGCTCGCGGGGGATGCCGGTGCAATGGGAAGGAGGGGGGACGGCTCTGGGGTGGCCCGCTTGCCGGCGCGCAGGCGGGCGTTTCTCCATTCCGCCCGACCCCAAAGCCGCGCACCGCGCAGGACGAGTTTCCATACGCTGTTGTTGGGTTCAAACCCGGCGAGGGTTTCCGATGGGCGCGGGGCCCATTTTCCATAGCAACCGAACTCCTGGCGTTCGCGGGCGAGGGTGGCGAGGCGGCGATTGTAGAAGCTCATTAAGCGACAAACCTGCCGATCCGCGGGACCGGTGAACGGGAGATCGTTAAAGCCTGTCGAGGGATTCGCAATCACCTCCCGCACGGGCCCAAAGAAGAACAGGCCGATGTCCATCAGGAATGCCGCGGTCATTAATTCCGCATCGCCTAGATAGTAGTACTTGTCCTTGTAAAGCGCGCGGAACCAGCCAAGCAGTGACTCGCGAAACCGGGCGTTCAGCGCGGAGAAATCGACGCTTTCCCCGCGGGATTCGCGGGCGATGCGATCCACCGCGAGGGAAACCGTCCACGAGCAGTAGTCCAGTCCCTGACTGTAGAGCGGATCGAGGAAGCCGGCGGCGTCGCCAATGATTTGCCAGCCCTCGCCCGCGATTTCTTCCGCGTAGTAGGGGAGCGCGGAGTAGGCCTTTTGGTCGCCTTCGATCACCTCCGCGTCGCGGAAGATTTCCCGGCCGATCGGGTGGGCCCGCACGTGGGAGAGGAGGCGTTCGCCGATTCGACCCTCGGACGGCGGCGAATAGAGCCGGGAGTCGTAGACGAGGCCGACGCTGGTGTCCCCGCCCTTGAGCGGGATGATCCAGCACCACCAGCCATAGCCCGTGAGGTGATTCGTGGCAGCGGTGCGACTGGTGTGAACGCGACCCGCGTACTTCGGGAACGCGGAGCGAACATCGTGTCCGTCCCAGTCCCGAACGCCGCGCAGGCGGGCCCACATCGCGTTGGTCGGGTGTTCCGTGAGGCCCTTGAGCGATCCGCGTTTCCGGGCAAGAAAAGAAGCGCGACCGGAGGCGTCGAGAAGCCACCTGCATTCCACCCGGCGGGTTTCCTCGCCGACGCGAATCTCCAGCGTGTGGGAAGCATTGGCGCCCGCGGTGCCATTGGCGGCATCAGAGGACGCCGATGTGGCCGAAACGAGCTTCGCGGGACGCCACAACTCCGCGCCGGCGGTGCGTGCGAGGTCGAGGACGTGCAGATCGAGCACTTCGCGGTCCACCTGGTAGGAGGGTAGTTTAACCTGGTAGTTCGCACCGATTTCCACGCAGTCCTCGAAAGCAGGTCGCTCCGGGGAGGTGAACCACATGCGCAGGCCCTGTTTGGCGATGTGGTGGTGGAGAAGGTGGTTCGTGAGGGCGAGTCGTTTCGTGAGAAAGCAGCCACTCACCTCGGTGGTGGCTTCGCCGACTTTGCGGTCGAACGACTCCTTTGCTTCGACGATCAGGATGGAAAGCGAGGGAAGTTCCCTGCGCAGCAGCAGGGCGGCTGCTGCACCGGAGAACGCACCGCCGATGATGACGACGTCGTAGCGCATGGGTCAGACGATAGAAGATAACGATGCCGACGCAAATGGGGGTTCAAAAAAGATTTGCGGCGACTCCACGATGTGTCATGTTCCCCATTCGCCCTGCGAAGGGAGTCATAGCTCAATTGGTTAGAGCACTGCCCTGTCACGGCAGGGGTTGCGGGTTCGAGTCCCGTTGACTCCGCTTCTATTCTCGCACAGCACCTTGTGACGATCCGACCAACACGGTCTTCCTAGACATCGGAACATCCTCATGTTTCAAAGATGATGGTTTGCAACTCATCGTCCAAACTCGTCAAATCCTTGCCATGCAACGGACCGTTTCCCTGACGCTTCTTACCATCTGCATGATCGCAGTGAACGCTCCGATGCTATCCCAAGCGGCGGACTTGAGCGCGAGTTTTTCAAGTCCCTCCGATTTGGCAAAGCTCGTTCCCGAACTCCGCGATGCGGACGGAACCTTCCGGATTCCGGATCCCGGGAAGGACGTGGCCAAGTTTCTCCGCGTTCATCATGCTTTGATAAATGTTGTTGAAGCGGCGCTCGTCAAAGCCGCCGTGAAATCCGAGCTCTCGGAAATCTCCAAGTACCAGTCGATGTCGCTCACCTTTCCTCAGAAATGGCGAAGTGCAGAGATCGGTATCTCAACGGACGGAAAACGCGCGGGCTTTCCCGATGGAGGGCACTTTGCGTCGTATGGGGGCGAGTCCTTCCTTTCGGGAATCGTGGCGGTGCCCAACACGCACGCCTCATTTTATCAGGTCCTTAAGCCCGACCGAACATGTCCGGCCATCATTTATTCTGAGGCAACGATCATCCCCTCCGTGAACAGGCTTGTCCTCGCCGCGGCCAATACGGGGGGAACTTGGCAAACTCCGTCTTACGCGCTGGGAAATGCCAACGGGGAGGCGTGGCTCATTATCAATAAATGCGTCGATGTCGCGTTGTCCGGTTCGGTCAATGGTCAGACGGTGCTAATACCCAACGCCGAGCTTTTCACAGCGATCCATTGGGCGGACTCGGATGCACTGGCACACATGCGCACTCAGCAGACCGGTCACGATCATCATTAGCTCCTTCGTTCAAATCACCATGAAGGGCATGAAGAGCATGAAGATGAATGGCTTACATGGTCTGAACTCTTTTGACCTCGTTCACCAAAAGGAACCACGCGTGAATGCCTCTTTTCAGCCCTTTTTCGAACCATTTCCTTCATGCTCTTCATGCCCTTCATGGTGAAATCCGCTGTTCCTGGGAATCCGCGAGGTTAAGGTAGTACTGTTCTACTTTCGCCTCGTAGCCTTTTGGAGGCGTTTCCTTTTGGAGGGCGGCTAAGGAGGATCGTTCGGAGGGCTTCAGCGTCGCCGCCACGGCAGAGCCGCTATTTAGTTGGGCGTCTACGTTGGCGTACGTGATGGCCGACCCCTTCGCATTCGTGAGATCGACGAGGGGAGCTGCTTCCGCGTTGGGGTTTACACTCGTCGCGGTGGCGGTCGATCCTGTGGTCGCTCCGCCTCCACTTCCGCCTTCGGAGCTGGATCCTCCCTCGCCCGGTGAACCTGAGGAGCTCGATGAGGAAGCGGAGGAACTGGATGAGCTCGAAGAACTGGGAGATCCTGATGAACTGGACGACGAGGAGGCAGTCGAAGAGCTTGGCGGGCTCACGGCGCTTTTGGCCTCGGCTAACTGTGCCTGCGCCGCTTTCGCTGCCTGGGCAGCGGCGCTCGAGTTGCCCGAGCCTGCCTGTTTCATGGCCTCCGCAAGGGATGCGGTCGCTTTGGCCAGCGCTGCCGCGGCTTTGGACGGGGCGGCAGCGGAGGAGGAGGCGGCGGTGGATGGTGCCTGAGAGGCGCTCGGAGTCGTTGACGCTGGGGAGGGCGCTGGAGAAGCCGTTGGTACGCCAGCGGCAGCGGCAGCGGCTTTTTGTGCGGCCTGCGCGGTGGCGTTCCGGGCGTCGGCGAAGGCCATCGCCGCGTCGGCTGCGGCGTTCGATTTGGCTGTTGAAGTTGACGTCGGAAGGGATTCGACCGCTTTTTCGGCAAGTTCAGAGGCCTTCGCGATTTCCGACGCAATTTTCTTAAGTGCCTCCTCCTCTGCCTCCTTCGCCTTCGCCTCGGCGGCCGCGGGGGCTAACTCCGCGAGGGCTTTTTGCACCTCTGCTTTTGCCTCCGCAAGTGAGGGCGCCGCTTCGCCGGACGTGCTGGAGCTGGCCATTTTATCGGCAGCCTCCGCAAGAGACTGTGCCGCGGATGCAGACATTGGGGCAACAGCGCTCTGCATCGCTTCGACCGCCTTTGCAACCTCCTCCTGCTTTTGAGCGAGAGCCGGGGCCGGGGCGCTGCCGGACTTTGCCGCATCAATCGCCGCCTGCGCCGCTTGGGCGTCGGCGAGTTTTTGATCGATTTGCTTTAGAGCGTCATAAGCCTGCGACGCGGTCTTCTCGGACGCCGGTTGCGCGGCGGCCTGTGCCAGACTGGCGGTCGTCTTCGCGAGGAGCTCCGCTGCCGCGCTTTGGGTTGCGGCGGTCGTGGCGAGGTCTGCCTTTCTGGCAGTCAATAGGTCGATGCTCTCCCCCATTTTCTGCACCGCATCCTCCGCGTGCTTGCCGGCCTCGGGATCGAGCGCGATGAGGCGCTTTGCGAGAGCTTCTGTGCGGGCGGCCAAAGCGCGCTGGGGTTCGACGAGCTTGTCCCGCATCCCGGGCTTTGCCTCGTTGGTATCTGCGGCCAAACGCTGCTGCGCGCCTGCCAGTTGCTTGCTTTCTTCCTGGAGCCGCTGCAGCGCCTGCGCGCGGGAGGCCGGATCCTGCGTGGCCGCCAGGAGCGCGGAGAGACCGTTCAGGATGGCGTTTTGACTGCTCAGCGACGCCTGGAGATCTCCTCCATTTAGTTGATCCCGCGCTTCAATCGCTCGCTGCGCGAGGGATCGACTCTTGAAGAGAGCCGCCGCCTTCCCCGCGGGAGACGCGCTACCCTCCGGAGTGCCGGTCTCGATCTGGGTGAATGTCTCGCCAAGGGCAACAAGGTCATCAGCCAAACCCGCCTGGAGAAACTTTGCCGCTTCGAGTGAGTTAGCCGCCGTCTGCTGCTGTCGCTTCGTTACCCCGGTGACGGTTGCCGCCTCAGTCTGCTGAATATTCAACGTCTGACGCTGCAACGCCGCTTCGATCCGGGAGGGGAGGCTATCGACAGATTGCCGGGCGAGAAGGGAGTTCGCCAATTGGAGAAGACGCGCGGACGCTCTGGTCTGTTCCCCTATCGCCCCAACCACATGCTGCTGGAATTCGTTTGCCGCATTTGATTTCTCTGCAAGGGCGAGGTTGCGGAGAACGGCTTCCATCTCTGTTTTTGAAACTCCGGTCAACTGAGCGAGGGTCGATTCCGCGCGCGCAGCGTCCTTGTTATCCAAGTTGTTCGACCGCAATTCCTCGAGGAGCTTCGCAACTTCTGCACCGAGCTTCGCGGTGGAAGCTTGAATCTCTTCCTGTGAAACCTTTGTGGAGAAAACCTGCCCTTTCTGCGCGTCCAGACCATCCGCGTGGAGCAGGGAAGTCACGACAGGAAAAACAACCGCAGCCGCGATTGTCAGCTTTTGGATGTGAGAAGTTCTCATGGGGAAAAATCGCTCTTGAAAGAGAATGCGGTTGATGTGTGCCGAACGCAAAGCAAAGTTCCGCGTTAATTGTTGGGAGTTTGGAGGATCTTGTTGAGGCCGTCTGTAATGCTGCGCTGGGATTCCCGGAGTTGATTGATCTCCGCCGCCTTGTCGCGCAGTTTCTGGTCAATTTCTGCCTGCTTTTCCTCCGCAGTCACGATGGCAAGTGTGCTGCGAGCAGACTCCCCCACACCCGGTCCCGTTTCAGTATTGTTATCCTTTGCCGACAGGTAGTAGGTCAGGGATTTGCCTGAACCCGCCAGGTCCTTGTCCTTCCCTGGCGTCCATCGAAATGCGATGCGCTTCTGACCCGGTGAGATGGTTAACGGGGTGCTGAGCACCTTCACGTCACCGGTCTCATCCGGAACCTCGACGCAGAGTTGCACGGATGCGATTCCAAAATCGTCCGTAACATCCGCCACGATATCAATCCCTCCCGCGGGAGTGACAGAGGCGGGCGGATCCGCGGGTTCGAGCAGTTCAACCTTAGGTGGTCGGTCCGGGTCGACTCTCATGGGATACACCGCATCTCCGCGCGACGCGATCCCTTCCTTATTCACCAGACTGATCGAAAAACCCGTCATTCCCGTCGCCTGTATCGGAAGGGTTAATGAAGCGGTCTCAGGATTTTGGGAGTCGACTGACATCGGGCTCGGTTCCCCATCACCGCGAGGAACGACTGTGGCGCTCGCCAGCGGTTGCGATGCGGTGACGGTTAACTTAAGTCTTGTCCCGGCGACAAAGTTAAATGCGTTCGTAGGAACCCGCGCCGCTGGCCATCCGGTGTAGGAAGGGTATTCCGCATCCGCGGTTAATGATCGAATCACCGGGGTCGTTTGGCAGGTGACGGAAAACGCCTCGCCCCGGGCGTCGTTAAGCGAGAATTGATAGGTGAAGCTCGACTGGACATTCTCCATCACGAGCGAAAAACCGCCGGGTTCGGCGGGGTCGGGCGATACCGGAAACTCGCGGCGTTCGCCATTGGCATACCGAATGAGCACCCGGCCGGAGCGCGGAACGACGCCTTCTGCACGAGCGGCGAGGGTGGCGGTGCCTCCGATCGGAATCGAGATCTCACCCGAAATGTCACGGATGCGGGTTTCCCTCGGAAGGGCGTGGTTCGAGCCTAAATAGCGCGCCAAGAGCAGTCGTGCATCGGGAACCGCGATCGCGAGGGTTCCAACGATGACGACAAGGATCAGAACGGCAATTGCGGGTCGCTTAAGGTGCGAGGCCCCGACCGCATCCTTCACCTTAAGATTCGCTGTAAGTGCCTGTGTCTCCCGCAAGAGGCGACTCCGCATGGCGGGGGAGCCATGAGCGTGTCGACCCGCAGCGGCGAGTTGCACGCTGGAAATCAGAGCACTCCGAAGGTTTGGCCAGCGTTTTTCCATCCGAAGGGCGCATTGCTCACGGCTATCCGTGTGGCGAATCGCCCGGATGGGATACACCCACACTAGCCAAGCAACGAGTGCCGCATCGAGCGCGAGCAGGCCGATACGAAGGGATTGGGGAAAATCCATCCACCGGTCCAGTAAACACCTGGTGAGGATCATCGCGGCGAGAACTCCTGCGATCCAAATAACCCCTTCGAGGATCCGAATCCATTTCACCCTCTGCGCGATCTGGTTAAGTTGGCGCTCCACCGTTGAGGGTAACGGAACAGGATCCTGCGCGGATGTCGGCGATCCGCCGGATTTCCTAGGCTTCGAACGGGGAGTCGGTGCGTTGTGCGTCTTCCTCATTTCAACTGCCATAGCCTCCGGAAGGTCCATTCGACGCAGAACAGAACGACAAGGACAGCAAACCACCATGCGGACTCAAACAGCGGAATTCGCTCGATTCTCGGCTCCGTTTTCGTTCGCTCTTTCAAGAGTTCGGGGAACGCATTCAGGTCCTCCTCACGAAGGAACTTTCCATTGCTCGAGCTTGCGATCGCTTCCAGCAGCGGGGCATTCATTGCGGATTCGAGCATCTCGATTCGAGGTTCGACAACTTGGAATTCCACAGTGGCTTCCGGATCCTGCGCGCACGAGAAGGAGTACTTGCCAGGCTTATCCGGTTTGAACTCCACGGAATAAATGCCTGCCTTTCCCGGGGTGGCAGCCAGGGAGAGATCGCGGGTCTCGGGAGGTGCGCCGGCAGACGATTCGGTGGCTACGACTTTTGCCGGAATGCTTGCCGTGGTGAGGGGTTCAAAGTTCCGCTGATAGATGCGCCCCGATATGGTGATGGTGTCACCGACAAAGGTCCGGGGCTTGTCGGCACGGAGTTGAACGAGTTGCGAGGCGCCCTCCAGACGATGCAGGGATAAGGATTGGATGATCTGACCCCACAGCGCGATGTAGTATTTTTCCCCGATGCGACTCCTCCAACGGTAGGTTTCATCGGTTCCAAAGAAGATAGTCTGTCCGGCTCCGTAGTTTTGCATCGCGATGACGGGAGCGGGGCCGGAGTTGGTCGTTTTTGAGGGGTCGGGGTCCACCGCAATCACTTCGGCACCGGGCTTCGCGGGACCGACCGAGGCCGTCCATCGAACCCCGGGGAAGCTGTTCCAAACACGTCGATTCCCGTCGGGTTTCGCATCCACGCGAAAGTACCGTGAGTTCGCACCAGCCTCCGTCAAGCGCAGGGGACGCAGGTCGGGATAACGGGACTTTGCTTTGGCGAGGTCGGCGTTTGCGGGCAGGGTCACGGGAAGCAGGGACTCAAGTGGCGTCTGGCCATACGCGAGAGGGTTGAATTCGGGACCTGCCAGAAAAATGAATCCTCCTGCGACCTCACCTACCCATTGTTTGAAGAGCTTCATACGCTCTTCTCCGAGGCTCTGCGGATTAACATCCCCGAGGATAATGATTTGGTTCGCAAACAAAGCTTCCTTGGACGTCGGCAACTCTGAAAGGAACGGAGAGTCGGGGAGTTGGTCGAGGTTGGCGTCGCCATCGAAGAGATAGGCTTTCACATCGAGGCGGCGGTCCCGCTGTAACGTGGCCAGCAGGTAGCGGAAATCCCATCGTGGGCTTTGCTCGATGTAGAGAACGCGGATTTTCTCGCCGAGCACATTCAGATCTGCGGTGAGGGTGTTGTTCTCTGTGTTTGCCTCGTCCTTAAGTGGGTCAACTTTCACAGCGATCGCTGTGTCGCCTGTTTTGGTGGGAACGTAAGCCAAGGTCGCTTCCTGCGGTCCCTCGCCGGTTATGGAAATGGTTTGCTTATCCACTTCTTTGCCATCTGCGAGCAGACTGATGGCGATGGTCTCACCGGAGAGATTTCCGGGGTCGATGGTCGCACAGTATTGAACGCGTTCATTAATGAATCCGGTGCGGGGACCATCCAGGTTCGTCACGGCGAGGTCGCGGGGCTTTGTGATGCCGATGCCGTAGGCAAAGATCGGAACTCCATCCGCGCGTGCGGCGAGGGCGGCTTCAGAAGGGGGGAGTCCGGCGTTGTTCGCGCCGTCGGTAATAAGTAAAATGCCCGCGAGGGAGCGGCCGCGATTCGTGTCGATAGTCCCTCGAATCGCGTCACCAATCGCGGTGGAGGATCCGGAAGGTTCAGTCACCCGCACCGCGTCCGACGCGTTCCCTTGAGGATCGGATTCTTTGCTGAAAGCCCCCAACTGCGACGCATCGCGGCTGAATCCATAGACAATGAGATCCACTTTGTCCGCGATTCGTCCCCAGAAATTCAGTGTCTTGTTTGTTCGGAGCGCCTCCACCACGCCTGCCCTGCTCAGGGTCCCACCTGTCGACCCTGTGGAGCTTCCTTGATCGATTCCCTTCGCCGGATCGAGTGTGCCTTTGGCGATTTCGGCGCGAGCGATGTCCTGCGGCGTGGACCTGACGTCCTGAATCCCCATGCTAAGAGAAGTATCGAGGAGGACGATCAACGACTCCCGAATGGGGATGAGCTTGGTGACAACGAGAACGGGCTTGGCGAGGAGGAGAAACAACACCGCGATGGAACAGAACCGCACCGCCACAAGGAACACTCGCTGGTGGGGCGCCAGCGAACTGGCGAAGACTCGGGCTGCCCAGAAGTTGGCAAGCGTGAGGAGGATGGCGACCGGGATGGTCCAGGCGAGGGGAATCCCCGTGAACAGCACCGATGTGTCGGTGGCGGTTGACCCCGCAGATAGTGCTGCGGGGTTCATTTGGGAAGGCTAAATCGGTGCGCGAGCGCCATCTCGGCAAACGCCAGCAATGTCGCAAGGATGACAAGAGGGAACCACAGTTCATGCGAAACAGATTTCTGTAACGCCAACTTGGTAGGTTCTCCCAAAGCGCCTCCCGCGGGCGGTTTAAGCACCTCTGCAATGCGTCCTTCAGGAACATAACGTAACTCTCCCGCGTCCGGGGCGCTTTGCACGGCGAATGCGAGCGAAGGAGGCGACTTAGGATCCAATGCGATTGCGTAAGCGCCCGTTTTCGCCGTGTCCCGATACTGAATCACCCCTGTGTTTCCCCGGGCTTCCACCTGACCGCATCCGCGAAAATCCGGGTTCGCCGGTGACCTCACGTAGAAGGTGCTTCCAACCGTATCCAGGGGCATCGGATGGGTGAAGCCCGTGTTCGGAGCGATGTTCAACTCCGGAAGAGGGCCTGCAACGAGGGAGCGTGTCAGTCGCTCCGCGATCGCGACGAAAGACGGGTGCAGGTAGAGATTTGTCCATTCTGACTGCAATGGGAAAGCGATGACGGCCACACGTCCGGCGCCGAGAGTCCATTCAACTAACGCGGGCGTGCCGTCGCCAAATGCAAGAATCGTCGCCGGATTCGAGGCAGGGTCGGAAGCTCTCGAGAGTTGGAGAGGGAAGCGTTTCGTCACGGATACGGTCCCCAGATTTCCCATCGAAGAATCATTCCATGGAGCCATGACCGGATGAACGAATCCTTTGGTTTGGAGAGCGGCCCCAGATCCGGTTACCGCGAGGGTCTCCGAGCGACCAGGGACTGCTGGTAAAAATGCGTTCCATGATTCGGGAAGCGGTGGCGTGCGGGAGGTGGCATTCTCCCCTGGCAAAATGAGCAGACTGCCCCCGCCCTCCACGTAGGCCTTCAGGGCGTCCGCACTTCCGATTGCAGAGGGGTCCCGGAGGTCGCAAAGGATGACGAGTTGGAAGTCTTCGAGCTTAAGTGCGGCCGCTTCGCGTGGCGTCTTCTCGAGCACAGAGAGGGTTGCCCGATCGCGTTGTTCGCGAGGAAGGGGAAGGAGCGCCTGGGTCAGGAAAAATGCAGATGAGCGTTCGCTGGCGCCCGCACGTTCGTCGCTCACAATGAGAATCTTTGGCCGCTCCATCGTTCGAACGGCGAAGGAGCGCGAATTGTCAGCAGGCATCCGATCCGCCGGAGACTCCACGTCGACCGTGTGAGCCCCCGGAGTATCGAAACGAACACTCAGACGTACATTCCGTTCCTCTCCCGGCGCGAGGGACGAAATGAGTTCTTCGGATTGTGGAGCTCCGCGATCGACGCCGGCCGTGATCCGCAGGTCCTGCACGGTTTCGGTTCCCCAGTTCTTAATCGAAGCCGTCACGGGAACGAATTCCCCGGCCGGAGGATTAGGCTCGTCCATGGTTACGTTGGTAATCGATGTATTGTCCGTCTCCCTTGAGCCTAACGGGTGATGGATGAAATCGACACCGGGATTCGCTGCGCGGAGCTTCTCGACCTCTTCCACGCGACTCCACGCGGATTGGGTGTCATCGGTGAAAATGTGCACGCTCCCGGGGGTCGGACCGGCCTTCCGCAGGGCATCTGTGGCGAGCTTAATAGCTGGGTAAAGATCCGACCTCTCCGGATCAGCTTCCACGAGTTGGAGCCGACGCTTAACCAACGCAAGATCGGAGGACGGGGACGGAATCACGGCATCCGAGGTGCCACCGGCGAGAATAAGCCCGGCTGCTGATGCGGCGGGCAGGGCGTCCACCATCCGGATCGCCTCAAGCTTCGCCTGATCCAATCGCGTAGACTGGCCGTTGTTATGGGCCATGCTCGGGGACACATCGAGGACGATCATGGCACGGACGGGTTCCGTCGCGCTAAACATTCGACCAGTTGCCTCAAGGGCAGGACGGGCGAATGCGAGTGCAAGCAAACCCAGGATCAAACACCGAAGGATGAGAAGAAGTAGATCCTCAATACGCATCTTGCGCTCGTTCATCCGGACCGTTTCGAGGAGAAACGTCATCGCGGCCCATCGCATCACTTTTACCTGCGACCTGGTGATGAGATGGATCGCGACTGGCAGTGCCGCCGCCGCGAGACCAGTCAGAACGAGTGGAGCCAGGAAGGTCATCGCGGGCGCGCTTGGCGTCGGAATGCAAGGTACGCACTTAGCGTTTCCGCAAGGGGTACGGCGGTGTTTGCGAGAACGTAGTGACAATTCGCGCGCTCACAGAGATGTCGGACGCGGGTGCGGAAAGCATTGAATGCGGTGAGATAGCTCGAACGAATGTCTGCGGGGGCCGCTTGAATCGTTCCCATGCCCTCCAAACCATCGAAGCGGAAGCTGCCCTTCATCGGGAAATCGATTTCGAAAGGGTCGAGGACGTGGAAAACAATGACTTCTTGTCCCGAAAAACGAAGTCGTTCGATCCCCAACTTTAGGGCGTCGGGTTCATCAAATAGATCGCTGATGAGGATGATGATCCCTCTCGCGGAGATTCTTGAGGCCACGCCATCCAGCGCCGCCTTGAGGTTTGTTTTCCCGGAGGGTTCGAACGCTGCCAGGCGGGTGAGCACTTCCATCATCCGACCCGAACTATCTGTTCGCGGCATATGGACCGTGTTGGTTTCACTCACAATATTAAGTGAAATGGCGTCGCTTTGCGTGAGGATGACTTTAGCCAGGCAAGCGGACAGTGCTTTCGCGAAGTCTATCTTTCGCAACTTGGTGGAACCGAATGCCATCGATTCGCTCCCGTCTACCAGGAGGTGGGCAACGTAGTTGGTGTCCTGTTCGTACTGCTTGATGTAATAGCGATCGGTGCGGCCTAGCACCTTCCAATCAAGATGCCGAAGGTCGTCGCCGGTGTTGTACTCGCGGTGCTGGGCGAACTCGAGCGCGAAGCCGCGTTTGGGAGATCGATGGTCGCCGACCTTGTAGCCTTCGACGATCTGCCGCGCGATGAGTCCCAGAGACTCCGCGCGCGATACGGCGTCCGGATCCAGCCCGCTCGTTGGGGATTCGGAGATCATTTAACGGAGAACGGACTTTCCAGTCCGTTTATGGATTGCAAAACATGGGCAGGAATGTCCGTGCCCCTTTTTGAGAATGTTCAGCACGCAATCTCAACGGTTAGCCTCGTGTTGTGGAACCGAATCGAGAATGGACTTAATCACTTTCTCGCTTGTGATGCCCTCGCTTTGCGCCGTGAAGTTCACCGCGAGGCGATGCCGCAACACCGAATTGGCGACTGCGGCAACATTATGACAGCCGACATAGCTTTCTCCGTGCATGAGTGCGTGACCCTTCGCGGCCATGATCAAACCGAGGCTCGCGCGAGGGCCGGCGCCGAACGTGAGGAACTTACGTGCCTGTTCATGTGCTTCGGGCTGACCCGGTCGAGTCGAGCGGACGATCGTTTTTGCATAGTTAAAGACGTGATCTGCCACCGGTACCTCCTTTACCAAACTCTGGATGTACAAGATGTGGTCGGCCCCGAGGACGGGTTGCGGCTCCTCGCCGCCGCTCATGGTGCCGCGTTTCATAATCTCCAGTTCCTCGGCGTCGCCCGGGTAATCCACGTAGATCATGAACAAAAATCGATCCAGTTGTGCTTCGGGGAGGGGATAGGTTCCTTCCTGTTCGAGTGGGTTCTGAGTCGCGAGAACAAAGAATGGGCTGGGGAGCGAGTGGGTTGTGCCGCCGACGGTGACCCTTCGCTCCTGCATCGCCTCGAGCATCGCCGCCTGGGTCTTCGGCGGCGTGCGGTTGATTTCATCTGCCAGGACAATGTTGGCAAAAAGAGGGCCCTGCAGGAATCGGAACTCCTTCGTGCCAGACTGCGGATCCTGGTAGATTACCTCCGTGCCGGTGATATCACTGGGCATTAAGTCGGGAGTGAATTGAACGCGTTTAAACGACAACTGGAGCGTTTTTGCGAGTGTCGAGATGAGGAGGGTTTTCGCCAAGCCAGGCACTCCCATGAGGAGCGCATGATTCCGCGTGAAAATCGCAAGGAGGATTTCCTCGATTACCTGTGTCTGTCCAACGATGACCTTGGCGAGCTCCAGTTGAATGAGTTCGCAGGATTTCTGGCAGAAATCTGCCGGATCCACGGACGCTTCTGCAGAGGGGTTGGGATCGGTTGGTTCGAGTGATGACATGAGTGGTTGGTTACGGGATGGCTTTCCAAATGGGTCCGTCCTGGGCGATCTGAGGACCTTCCTGACGGTTCTTCGGATTCGGTGTCGCGAACGGGGCAAGTTGGAACACTGGGAAAATCGGGTGTCCATCCTTTTGCTCATACTTAACCCCCTTTTTCTCGATGAGGAGAACCGCGCAGAAGTTGCCGCCCGCACGCTCCCCGATTAGTACGTCAAGATCCACCACCTCGCCGGCTTTGAGATCCATCCAATCACCCGCAATAAGATAGGCCTGTCGCACGCGCTGTCCCGGGGCGTCCGAAGAGTGCCAGTTTGATCCCGGTGTGGGGATCGGACGTCCGTTTTCGATCCAGTTGCTGGCTAGGACGGTCTTCCCATTCACCGCCACGCTGCATACCTCGCTGCCGAATCCCCAGAATCGCCATTGGCCGCTCGACGGCGGGGCAACTTGTCCCTTGTAATGAATGACCCAGAAGCTGGGATGGACGACCTTTTCCACCTCAAAGGCCTTGGGAGCGGCCGCCGCAGCAATGTTCGGAATGAAGACCTGAGTGGAGTAAACGGGTCGCGTTGCCCTGAAATAGCGGTTCAACACGCCTTCGTCCCAATTGGAGGCGAGGAATTCATTAACGAAGGCATCATAGAATTCCGCTCCCATCTTCGTCTTTTCGCGGGTTGGGGTCTGCTTGAGGTCGTACAGAATTCCGATCAACGACGCCCCGGAGGAAACGGTGCTCCCGAAGAGGCTCTCGGGATTGGCGGATGGGGGCGCTGCCAGAACAGGGACCGCGAAGAATGCCGCGAAAACGCAAATCCGCAGGATCCTCGCCCGAAAAGTCCGAGCTTCGCAGGGTTTCGAGCGTTTCATGGGAGTTGTCTGTCCGGGTGGACGATAGGGAAGAACCGCTGGTAGAGGCGAACGGATTGTTGCACGGGCAGCGGAACGCTGGACGGAAGATCGGTGAGATTTGAGGTCGTTTGCATCCATTTCGCTACGGGAAGTTGATCCGGATCGGGAAGTCCCGCGAATTTGCCGGCTAGCGTGCTGATGGTCGCCGCGTCCAGATTCCGGAGTCTTTCGGGGTCGATGACGACCAATCCCACAACGAGTGCGGCGATGCGGGAGGTGTCGATCCGTGGATTGGGCGGAGCCGTCATGGGCGGGCTGTACACGATCTGACCCTGCGCGCGCGCGACGGGTGTCGAGTCCTGCAAGGTGACGGGTTGATTGTCCGGGAACAGTTGGAAACCGATCACCGCATGAATCACCGCCGGAGCGAGGACATCGAAGTCCACACTGGCAAGACTCAACGGTGACCCTCCGCCGACCAACGGAACCGGGGAGTTGCTACTCTGAAGCCCCATGAAGCCGACATCGTCCCACGAAACGGCATTGGCTGCCCGCAGGAGGCACTGACGGTCGTTGTTATCGGCACTCGGCCCGATCTTGTAGGCGATGAAAGACACCCGGCGATTCTGAAAGCTGGATGACCCGGCAGGATCCGCTGATGGGATGCTCGCGATAAACGCGAGGAGGTTGTCCGCGGGGGAATTGGTGCTGGACGCGACGAAGTCCACGTCCGGTCGGAGAACCGAACTGGCGAGATCCATTCCGATCCGGTCGAATGCGATGCGCGCCTGCGCGGCGGCGTCGACTCCCTGATTGCTAAACCGTGTCGCGCGGCTGATCGAACTGGTGATCTGGGCGATCACCACTCCGAGGATGACCAACAGCACCATGGCGACGAGCAACTCCAGGAGAGAAAATCCGTGGCTCGGCCGCGTTGGCACCTTTTTCATGGCGTGGGGAAACTAACGATGGTTTCGACCACACCGCTTGTTTTTGCCGTGTCCGTCACTGCGGCGATCGTTGTTTCGGACACGGGTGGCCAGTTTACGACCAACCGGGCCTTTACGCTGGAAGTACTCCCGGCGGGGGGAATTTCGGTGTAGATCACAGAAGCCTGATAACGTGGCCGCGGAGTGAGGGGAACGGGGAGTTCGCTGTCGTTCAGTCCCGTGGTGAAGCCTGCGCCCAGACTTGTGGTTGGCGTGAGGCTTGGATTGATCACATAGCCTCCCGAGGCGTTTGTGCCGTAGGGAAGTTGAAATCCAAACAGTCTGGATACACCGTTTGAGGCTGCGGGATGCGTGTTCCGCAAATCGGCTTCCATTGCCGACAGGATGCAGACGGCGCGCGTCTCTTCGCCCGAGACCCGGTTGCTATTGATTCCCTGGGGCAGGAGCGCAACGACCGAGAGCAGGGCGAAGGAGATCACGCCCAGCGCGATCGCGACCTCGATCATGCTGAACGCCCTTTGTGCGTACGTCACGAATTTGAACTTGATCGGCTAACACCGTCTTCCTTACGGAGAATTCTCACGCTGCCGTTGTTCCCCGACACACGAATGATGAATGGGTTTTGTCCCCCTTGAGCACCCCGTTTATCCAAGCCTAAGGCGACGTTGCGTGCCGGGCTGCCCGTGTTCACGTACGCTTGACCATCCGGAGCGAACTGGACGAACGAAGTAAAGGATGTGTTGCCGAAACCGGGAACCGAGCGTTGAAAGTCGTCAATGTCGCTGTTCGAGGGGCGGGCGTCGTTGATCGTGGACGGGTTCGAGGTATTCAAATCGCCGCGAACTTCGAGATTGCGCAGCACGAGAGGCCGACTGATGGCAGGCCATTTAGTCCCATCAGCCATGTCGGCGGCGGAGGCTGCGGTGAGCGTTCCATCCGCGGAGTTTAGGGCTAGAATGACCGTTGACCCGTCGAGTTCGTTCGCAGCGGGGACATCGGCGATGGCGATGCGAACATAGGACTGATGAGCCATGGCGTAGATGCGCGCCAGTTCGAGGGTGGTGGCGATCTCGGCGGTTGCTTTGTTGATGTTGACCGCACCTTTGAGGGCTCCGATGGATGGGATCGCGGCGATCGAGAGTGTGGCGAGAATTCCGATCACGACGAGCAATTCGACGACAGAGAAGGCTCGGAAGTCCGAGATGGGCGCTGAAACGGGGGGCTTCATCGGGGGGATGTGTTCGGAATGGGGGAACCGCCGGGCGATCTCCAGAAGCAACTACTGCTATAAAGGAGTAACTCACGATCGCAGATGGGCGGGATGGGTCAAAACTTTTTTTGCCGTGGAGGGCATTATTTGGGCGAATTTTGTGCCCTGTGACGGGTCGCCGTCCTCGTCCGCCCCGTTGGGGCGGATGGTCGGTTTGGGGATGGTGTTATTGGGGGGGCGCGGGTTTCCCCCCGGGGTTGCGCTACGCTCCACCCCGGGAATCATGTCACCACACCGACCGCGCCCCAACGGGGCGCACGGGCGTTTGATTTGAATCCTTACAGCCGGCCGGAATTCAACCCCACAGGTACCGTTCATCATACTGAACCCCGGATCTCTCCAACAACCTCCGGAACTCATCCTGGAACGAAACTTGCCGATGATGCCCCTTCTGGCTGGCGATGTAATCGGTAACGACTTGCTTATGACTCGGACTCACCGAGAACACCCCGTACCCTGCCTGCCAATGGAAACCTCCAAGTCCCGGGACGTTGGCGTGAATCCACTTTGTCGCACCTGTTTTGATTTCCCGAATCAATTCCGCCGCGCAACCGGTGCGCGATAGCGCGATCAGGAGGTGGACATGATCGCTCACCGAGTTTGCACCGAGTAGTTCCGAACCGCATCGCCGAGTGATCCCGCCCATGTATTCATGCATCGCATGTCGCCACGCGTCCTCAAGCACCGGTTCGCGCTGTTTCGTACTGAAGACCAGATGGACCAGAAGTCGCGCCAGCGATTGGGGCATTCTCACGAATGCCGTCGCCGACACGAACGGACAACCTCGTGGGGCAAGTATTGTGACGAACTAACAACTCCATTCCCCCGGTGCTGAGGCGGCGAATCGCTCCCCCATGAGACGAATCCCCTCCGCCTCCGGATGCAACCCGTCCGGCATCAAGTGCCGATCATCCGGACCAATCAAACTTAGCCCGCTCAGATAATGGATCGATCGGTCCCCGCTGTGCGTTCGGAAGAGATCGACAATTTCCTCCAACCATTCCCGCATCTGCCGCAGCCCAATCACCCCGGGGAGTTCCGCCGTTTCCTCCCGCGTTTCGGAAAAGATCGGGGAGATCAAGAGGAGAGGAACGTCCGCATGATGGTCGCGGATGGCCGAAATGAAACCAATGACCGCCGGTTTCCACGTTCGCGTCGAAAAGGACGATCGATGTGTATTGACGGCCAGGCACAGGCTGATGCGATCGCATGGCGTTCGGGCGATGGTTCGAGCCACCATCGGATCGATCTTTCCCTGACCCGAGAACCCCAAGTTTGTGTGCCGCCAACCCAATCGTTGTGCGGCGATCGCCGGCCAGGTGTGAAAGGGATGAAGCGCCCTCGCGCACTGCGTGATGGAACTGCCATACGTGATCCAGTGCGGTCGCTGGTCGGGTGCGGGTCTCAGGAAACCGCCCCGCATGAGGTGGATGCCGTGAATGACAGCCTTGGATCGCGTGGGGAAGTAAATCTCCTGGGGTGCATCCCCACAACCGGATAACGGGAATTCCAAGACGGAACGTTGATCAATCGGAGCCTCAACGGTGAATCGGATTTCGCCACTCTGAACCAGATCAAATTGCAGGGTTGGCGCGGTGAACGCTTTCGGTTGTTCAAACGCGGTGAGGTCGAGCCGGATCGCCGGAGCATCTGAACAAAACCTGAGCCGCACGCCGCTCGTGACCTCCGCCACGTTCACCAGCTCCGGTGCCAAAAACGGCCGTGTCTCTGGAGGTAATCGCCACGGCTGGATGCCGTCGGTACGGACGACATGACCGAGCATTCCCTCGAGGAGTGGAATCGATGCCTCTGCTGCTAGTGTTTGGACATTCAAAGTGATTGATGTTTGTTGACTGTAGCCAAGCCCTCGGGTCGTGAGGATTTGGGCGGAAGGGGCCGTGGTCTCCTGACCACGGAACGCTCCGCAAAAGGAGCACGGGTTTTCTTACCCGTGTGCTTCAGGAGCGCAGGACCGCAAGAAACACGGGTTGGAAAACCCGTGCTCCCTTCACCCCGTCCGCAAGACCTCGGCTCCATCCGTGCAAGAGTGCTTCATACCTTAAGCTCTACATTCCCCTGTCACGCTATGGAGATGTTTCCGCGAAATGCCACACCGATCCGGCGAGGAACGCAGCCTGCAGACGACGGACTTCCTCTGTGAAATGCACGTGATCGCAGTAAACCTCGCCTCCAAGTTGGTCTGTGAAACCGGAAAGGTCGGCGATTTTGACCGGGTCCACTCCCATGACACGGTCGGCAATCGCATTGTAGGCCTCGGCATGCGCCCGGAGACGGTGAAAGCTTTTACAATGTGCCGTGTGTCGTGCGTCATCCAGGAGGGTGGTGCGGATCCAGATGACCTGCTCTGCGAGCGTGAGGGCGAGGGCGCGGATCTCGATGAGGTTCTGTTCGTATTGCTCCGCCGGAACCTGGCAGGGTCCGCCGGATTCCCGTTGCTTGATGTCGTGGAGCCCGAAGTTGAGCAGGAGGATGTCCGTATGGAAGCACGTGGACGCCTGCTCCCGGAGGTAACTGAGCACGAGCGAGGAGTCTCCTCCATTGGCGATGGCAGGGGACTCGATCTCCGCCTCGCCGGCCTGGAGGCCTCCCTTTCGAGAATAGATGAATCTGCCCCGTAACATCTGATGAAGGGCGGGGCCGTATTGGATGGAAATGCTGTCTCCGAGGACAAAGAGGTGTTTCATGGTAAATCTGCGGCAAAAATCGGGATTGGCGAATCGGCGTCCGCCCTGGTGCGGGAGGATTCCCGGACGACGAGTTCGCAGGGGAAAAAGTGGGTGCGATTCGGGAGGGCGGCGGTTTTGGCGAGACTTGCGGTGAGCGCCTCCACGGCGGATCCTGCGATTTCCGCGAGTGGCTGCGCTACGGAGGTCAGTCTCGGGTGAAGATGGGCGCCGAGGACCTGATTTCCAAAGCCAACGACCGCGATGTCGTCTGGGATGGAGATGCTGTTGCGCTGGCAAAACCCGTAGACCCCGATCGCCCAGCTGTCGTCGTAGCAGACCACCCCGTCGGGTCGGAGGCCGGAAGCGAGAACCTCCTGCATCGCGGACTCTGCGGCCGCGTAAGCGCTCAGGCCGCTCGTTGCCGGCGGGGGCTTGATGAACGGGACCGCCTCTTCCTCCGATAGGCCATGCTCGGCCGCCGCGCGTCGGAATCCGTCGACCGGTGCAAATGCCGTGGCACTGGCGATACCGGTGAGAGCGCTGGACCAGCGGTGGAGGTAGACCAGCCGACGCCGCCCCTTGCGGATCAGATGGCTGGTCGCCTCGAAGATGGCCTGGTGCCGATCCGCGGCGAAAAGCGGGATGTCGGGGAGTTTGATCCCGCTGACACTCACCATCGGAATCCCGGCCGCCCGGAAGCGCTCGAGTTGCGTGAGGTCAAAATCGTCCGCAAAGCCGGAAAGCACCAACCCCTCGACCCGGCTGTCGAGCATGACAGAGCAGGCGGATACTTCATCCTCTTGGAGCCACATGATCTTGGCATCCATGGGCATCGCCAACGGCTTGTAGCCGT